>Ga0134124_10002960_pt1 | contig 13671 bp, 14 predicted proteins | sample KB304_FD_96880 | JGI IMG/M metagenome (GOLD analysis project Ga0134124, IMG submission 96880) | Terrestrial soil microbial communities without Nitrogen fertilizer from Kellogg Biological Station, Michigan, USA - KB3-0-4 | ecosystem: Environmental > Terrestrial > Soil > Unclassified ... | reverse complement strand
GGATAAGGTAAAACGAGTACGACAGCGTGCCGAGGTAACGCATCCAGTTCCAGTTGAGCGGCCTGAATAAAAACCACTCCGGAAAGCGCACGGCGGCGATGAACAGCGGGAAGAGCGCTGCGCTCTGCAGGGTGTAGCGCAGGGTCTCCCGGAAATGCGGAGAACGAAGCAGGAAGGTGGCCAGCAGCACCGCGATGCAGGCCGGCAGCAACGCATACTTGAGAAGGCGTTCTCCTGATTTCCCGTCACGGGGGGCATACAGCGGGTTGCCGAACACCCCCAGCGCGCAGCCGAACAGGATGCTGTCGATGCGCGTGTCCGTGGCGAAATACGTGCGCACCGATGGGGCGTCCAGCACGTACACCAGCACGCAGCGCCAGGCCAGGACCCCCACGCACAGGCCGATGAATATCTGCATCTGACGCAGCGGCGCCACTCCGCGCTTGAGCAACGACAAGTAAAGCAGGGGAAACAGAAGGTAGAAGTGCTCTTCCACCGCCAGGGACCACAGCAGCCAACTCCCCGGGGTGACGCCGGGAGGAGCCGGATATTCCTTGCCATAGTCCACTACGTAATAATTGGCGAAATGCGCGATCTGCGCCAGCACCGGGCTCGGCTCGAGGCGAGTGTGATAGAGGCCGGCCGCCGTAACGGCGAAGCCCACGAGCAACACAAAATAGAACGGCGGCCAGATCCTGAAGATGCGCCGGATATAGAACTCGGAAAGGCTGATGCCGCCGGTGCTTTCGAATTCCCGGCGCAGCAGTGTCGTTATCAGGTAACCGCTGAGGAAGAAGAACAGCGTCACTCCGAAGCCACCGGGAACCAATTTGTCCAAGCCGGCGTGCGACGAAAAAACGATCAGGATGGCGACGGCCCTGAGTCCGTCCAACGACGGAATGTGAAAGGCATCATGGGACGAACCCGCGTGCAGCCTCACTGGCGAGCGGCGTTGATTTGAATTTTCCGCCGTCATCGGCGTGCCTCCGATCTGGTTAGACACTTCTCGCGATAGGGGCTGACGGTGTCCGACGCGGAGCATCGGGTCTGGCACCCGTAGGCCATTCGGACGTTACCAGGAGGGAAGTTATGGTCCCTGGAAACGGTCAGCCCGACCGCCGGCGCACGATGGCCGCCACTCCGGCAAGGCCCGCCAGCAGCAAGGCCCAGTTCCCTGGCTCCGGAATCCTCGCCGGCGCCGCGGGCATCTGGTCCTGCTCCGTCCTCGTTCCCTCCATCTTCGCCTCGGGAGCAAGGGCAAGGCCAACCGGTCCGTCTCCGGACACCAGCAACATGCCGCGCTGATCGACCGCAGCGCCGCGGCGCCCGTCCGAATACTCGCGCAGCACCCGCGCGGGCCCGTTGTGGCCGGGCAACACCACGTCCACCACCGGCGCACCTACGTCCGCGGCCGTCATGACCAGCGGCTGCGCCGTGACAGGAGCCGCCGCGCCGGCGGGCAAGGCGAGCACCCCCGCCCACAACGCTGAAACGATCTTCAATGCGGTAAGCATCCGCGCCCCGCCTACATGGTCAGTATCCGCAAGGCCAGCGCCTTGCCCACCGCCTGCGCGCGGTTCTGCACGTTGAGCTTGCGCAGGAGCTTCTGTACGTGGTTTTTCACGGTCAGCGGGCTGATGTCCAGGATGAGCCCGATTTCGATGTTGCTTTTTCCGAGCTGGATCCATTTCAGGATTTCCTGCTCCCGAGGCGTAATCAGCTTGACCACTGACGCGTTGGCGCCCGTGGCCTCGGCTGAGCGGCTGGTGCTGATGCGCATCCAGGCCAGTTCCAGGAACGGCACGATGAGTTCCGCAAAATAGACCTGCTTGGGCCCCACCGCGTCGGCGCGGCAGGCAAAGGTGAACAGGCTCGCGACCTTGCCGAAGGCGTCGTAGGTGCCGTGCGCCAGCACCGTGCTCGCCCCGACGCGCGTCCATTCGCGCACCAGGGCGTTGCTCGAGCTCATGTCCTTGATCTCGCACATCACCGGCTGGTAGTGGTTGTCCTCCCAGGTCTTCACCAGATGCGGCACCACGGCCACGTCCTGCCGGAACAGGTCGCTGAACAGCCGCGTGTCGTCCGCCGACGTGGTGAAGCTTTCCACCTGGAAGGAGCCGGGCCCGGCGTTGCGGAAGGCGCAGATCAGCACCTCGTGCCGTATCAGGTTCTGCAGCAGCCCCTGTGTCCAGGTGAAGAAATGATGGCGTCCATGCACGCGCAGCGACGCGTCCATGTTGAGCATGAGCGACTCCATCTCGAGCCGGTCCAGCAGGGAGGTATTGACCGCAGGTTCGGTATTCACGGTGATCGCAGTTGGCATCGTAGGAGATTGGGCTTGGCGTCTTGCGGTCAGGGTTTGTTCGGCTGTTTGCATGTGCGCCTTTGAAGTTGCTCGATCCGTGAGCGTCAATATGGAAACGATTTATGAAATGAGCATGAAAACGCCCGTGTCACGCAGGTTTTAAAGCGCAGGATCGCAAACTATTGTTTGATATGGACTTTTATCGCAAGCGCCCAAGTAACCCGCAAAAGCGAATGGATTCGCCGCGGTCGCGCGGGTCCCGGTTTGGGCGCGGGCGGGCGCCGCACCTGTGCGGATAGCTCGATGGAACTAGCAAGCCCTCTCGCGTGCCTTTCGCGCGCCGGCGGTACTGTGGCCGCTCCATAGCACCGGTAACCGTCATGCTCGCAGCAAGCCGCCCGAATTCCCGCTCGCTACTCAACCATCCACCCTCCACAGAACTGATTCAGGCCGCGCTGGCGCCCGTGGTGACCATCGTCACGCTGCTGGTGTGCGCGGCCGCGTTCGGCACCCTGCGCGGCGCCTACCTCATCCTCGCGCTCATTGCGTTCTCGCTCACCTTCCCCGGCAGCCTGCCGGAGAAAACCGGGCTGGGGGCGCTGGCCGGCGAAGTGCTCATCGGCTGGATCACGGTCAGCGGGCTGCTGCTGTTCATCGGGTGGGCCACCCACACGCTGGGTTATTTCGACCCCTCGGTCATCGCCGCGTGGCTGTTCTTCACGCCTGTCACGCTGGTGGCGACCTACCGCGGGTTGCCATTGTTGTTGCCGCGGCTGCTCGCGGCCCAGGGCGCGCACCGCACCGCGGTCATCGCGGGCGAAAGCCAGCTCGGCCGCGAACTGGCCGGGCGCATTCGCACCAACCCGTTCCTGGGCATCCGCATCGCTGGTTTCTTCGACGACCGCAGCACCGCCCGCGACGGGGGCGCGCGCTCGCCGGAAATACTGGGCTCCCTCACGGAGCTGCCGGAGTACGTCAAGCGCAATCACGTCGACTTCATCTATATCACCCTGCCCATGGCCTCGCAGCCGCGCATACTCAAGCTGCTCGAGGAGCTGCACGACACCACCGCGTCCATCTATTTCACGCCGGACATTTTCCTGTTCGACCTTATCCAGGCCCGCGTCGATTCCATCGGCGGCATGCCCGTGCTGGCCGTTTGCGAGACGCCCTTCCACGGCTTCAACCGCATCGTCAAGCGCGCCAGCGACCTGCTGCTGGCCTCGTCGATCCTGCTGCTGATCTCGCCGCTGCTTCTCGCCATCGCCATCGGCGTCAAGCGCAGCTCGCCCGGACCCATCATCTTCAAGCAGCGCCGCTACGGCATTGACGGCCGCGAGATCATCGTCTACAAGTTCCGCAGCATGACGGTCCAGGAGGACGGCGGCGAAATCCGGCAAGTTACGCGCAACGACCAGCGCGTCACGCCCTTCGGCGCGTTCCTGCGCCGCACTTCGCTCGACGAGCTGCCGCAGTTCGTCAACGTCCTGCAGGGGCGCATGAGCGTGGTGGGGCCGCGCCCGCACGCGGTGGCCCACAACGAGCTGTACCGCAAGCTCATCAAGGGCTACATGATCCGGCACAAGGTGAAGCCCGGCATCACCGGACTGGCGCAGGTGAACGGCCTGCGCGGAGAGACGGATGCCCTGGACAAGATGCAGGCCCGCATCGACTACGACCTCGCCTACCTGCGCAACTGGTCGCTGAAGCTGGACCTGCTGATCGTGGCCAAAACGGTGGTGGTGGTGCTGAAAGGCCAGAACGCCTACTGATCCGGAGTCGCGGGTTTTGCCGCAGCCGCGGTTCCGGACTCCCTTGAAAGAACCGCTTCAAAAAAACTTCGGGCCGTCCCTTTCAAGGGCGGCCCGATTGCTTTCCACGCGCCCCGTTGGGCGCCGGCTTCAGAGGGCGCTGACCGCGCTTTCGGTCCCTTCGGCGGTGGCCGCGGGCGCCACGGGCGCGGCGGCCTCGGCTTCCGCGTTGGCGCCCGAGTCGGCCGGCGCCCTGAGGAAGCGATAGCCGATTCCGCGCAGCGTTTCGATCAGCTCATGGTGGCCGGAGGGGTGCAGCGCCTGGCGGATGCGCCGGATATGCACATCCACCGTGCGGTCGTCCACGAACACATGGTCGCCCCACACTTCGTCCAGCAACTGTCCCCGGCTGTACACGCGCTCGGGGTGGGACATGAAGAAGTGCAGAAGGCGGAACTCGGTGGCTCCCAGCTCGATTTTGCGGGTGCCCGCGGTGATGCGGTGCGCGGCGGGGTCCAGGCGCAGGCCAGCGATCTCCACGGCCTGGTCGCTGTGCAGCGGCGCGCGGCGGCGGATCACGGCCTTGACGCGGGCCAGCAGTTCGCCGGGCGAGAACGGCTTGGTGATGTAATCGTCCGCCCCCGCCTCGAGACCGGCGATCTTGTCGGTGTCGTTGGTGCGGCTGGTGAGCATGATGATGGGCACGTCGCAGGTACGCTGGTCGGTGCGCAACTGGCGAATGAAGCTCACTCCGGTGACGTCGGGCAGCACCCAGTCGAGCAGCACCAGGATGGGCAGCACCTCGCGGATGGCGACCTTGGCCTCGGGAACGCTCGACGCGCGGACTACTTCATAGCCTGCCCTTTCCAGGTTGGCCACGATCAGTTTTTGCGTAATGGGCTCATCTTCCACAACGAGGATGGCTGATTTCATGGTTTTGACCTTATTTATATAAATTCGGGAATACGCCGACTGATGGTAGAGATTCCCGCGCCGGCGCGAAATCGTTGATGTCTGAAGTTGAAGCAGCAGAAGCGCCTCAGCATGTGGCGATTCGGCGACAAAGCGCATCCGCCGTTTGGCGGGCGCCGTTTGCTCTATGGAATTTCCCGGAACGGCCCGCGGACGCGGCAGCAACCGCGCCGTGCCAGTGGATCAGGTCAGATCAACTGATGCTCGATGGCATAACGGACCAGCGCGGCGTTGTCCGTGAGCATGAGCTTTTTGAGGATGCGGGCGCGGTAGGTGCTGATGGTGCTGGGGCTGAGGAACAGCTCGGCCGCGATTTCGTTGATGTGCTTGCCCGAGGCAAGCAGCCACATGACGCGGTATTCGCGATCGGACAGCGATTCATGCAGGGGACGGTCGGTGTTGGTGGCCAGGCCCGAGGCCAGCTTTTCCGCGAAGGTCGGGCTCACGTAACGGCCGCCGTTGGCCACCTTGCGGATCGCCGCCGTCAGTTCCTCGGTGGCGCTTTCCTTCTTGATGTAACCGGCCCCGCCCGCCTTGTACACCTGGGCGGCGTGCACTTCCTCGGGCAGCATGGAAAGGATGAGCACCGGGCGGTCGGGATGCTGGCGCTTGATTTCCTTGATCAGGTCCAGTCCGCTGCGGCCGGGCATGGAATAGTCGAGCACGGCCACGTCCCATTCCAGCTTGTTCACCATGTCCAGGGCTTCCAGCCCGTCTTCCGCGGCCCCCACCACCACCATGTCCTGCTCCCCGGCCAGCAACTGCTTGAGGCCATGTCGGACCACCGGGTGGTCATCGGCAATGAGGATTTTCATGACAAGGGGCCTCCAAGGAAACGCCAGTTCCACTGGCGCGCTGTCGCGGTGCCGCTACCGGCGGGCTCGAACTCGCTCGACAGTGTAACGCAGCTATATAGGAATGAAAACAGCCGCCTTGGTCCCTTTGCCGGGGGCTCCGGAGATGTCGATTTTCCCCCCAAAGGCGTGCAGGCGCTCGCGGATGCCCAGCAGGCCCAGCGATTTAGGGCTGCGGGCGGAGGACTCGGGGATGCCCTTGCCGTTGTCGGCCACGGTGAGATGCAGGCCGCCGGGCTCGGCACGCAGGTCGATGTCGATGCGGGTGGCGGAGGCATGACGCGCCACGTTGGGCAGCAGTTCCTGGAAAACCCGGAACAGGGCCAGCGAGCGCTCCGGATCGAGCGTCGGCATTTCATGCGGCAGGCTCAGTTCGCAGCGGATGCCGCTGCGCCGGCGGAATTCGCGCACGTGATACTCCATGCCGGCCACCAGGCCGAGATGATCGAGCGCTTCGGGCCGCAGCCCCTGCGCGATCCTGCGCATGGCCTGCACCGTCTCGTCGATGAGCTTGAACGCCGCCTCGGAGCGCGCCGCGAGGTCCGGCTGGTCAGGGGGCAGGCGGGCCACGATGGAATTCACCTCGATCTTGAGGCCGGTGAGCAGTTGCCCCAGTTCGTCGTGAATCTCGCGCGAAATGCGCTGCCACTCCTCCTCGCGCACCACCAGCAGGCGCGCGGCCAGCGCGCGCAGGTTCTCCTCCGAGGCGCGCAGGCGCTCCTCGGCCCGCTTGCGCTCGGCAATTTCCTGGCGCAGCACCGCGGTCTTGCGGGACAGCTCGATGAACACCGCCATCTTGGACTTGAGGACCTGAGGAATCGGCGGCTTGGTGATGTAGTCGACGGCGCCCAGCTCGTAGCCGCGGAACATGGCGTGCACGTCCTCGGTGGCGCCGGTGAGGAAGATGATGGGAATGTGCCTCGAGCGCTCGCGCTCGCGAATGAGTTTCGCGGTTTCGAACCCGTCCATGCCGGGCATGCGCACGTCGAGCAGGATGGCCGCGAAATCGCGCTTGAGGAGTTGCCGCAGCGCCTCCACGCCCGATTCGGCCGCCACCACCTCGCATTCCGGGCCGTCCAGCAATTCCTTGAGCGCCATGCGATTGCGCGGCTCGTCCTCGACGATCAGGATGGCCGGCCGCACCTGCGCGGGAGCTTCCGCGTCCGAATGAGCCACGGCCGGATTCACGGCCTCGCTCATCTTGCCTGCTCCCCGGGCAATCCCATCGCGGCCGTGCGGTTCATGTTCTGGCGCCCCCCCTCGGCGGCCTCCAGGGGGGGCTCCATTTCCACGGCCTGGCGGGCTTGGGTGGGCAGGTAGACCAGCGTGACTTTTTCATCGCCTATGGACTCCACGCGATAGCCCCCCTGCAACGCATCGCCGACATTGACGGGGAACACGTCATCCCCGCGCGCGAGGTAAGTCTGAATTCCGCCGTTTTGATACAGCCTGCCCGCAAAGCGAAAGGGCAGCGACGGGGTGACCGGAGCCGCCTGCTTGGCCGCCGCCGAGCTCCCCATGATCCCCATGGGGGCGCCTTGCGCGCGCGGCTGCTGGGGCTGCCAGGAACGCGCCGTGAACGGATCGCCGGCCATGTCCCCCAGCGGCGAGCGCTGTGGCATTTGCGCCAGCGTGGCCGGACGGGCGGCGCCGGCGATGCCGCGAGGCTGAGCCGGCGCCGCGGGGGCACGCGCGGCGACCTCGGGCTTGGGAGCCTGGGTCTGATCGTAGATCACCCAACCAAGCAAGGCCGTGAAAATCAGGATCAGGACGGTTGTGCGGGGTTGCAGGAACATTTGACCTCTTCGGTGAGCCTCCGTCGCGACCAAATACTATGACACCACGTCAATGGCGCGTCTACGGCACGCCCATGCGGCGGCGGCGGACGGCTCGCTGCAAAGCGCCTATGTTACCCGCGCGAGCGGGCAGCGTGGCGCGCCCGGACTGCCCCATTCAGTACGCGCCGGCTGCCCAGCACTACGCCGGCTGCGCACGCAGTACGCGCCGGCTGGGCGTGCGCGAACCGGCCTCGATACGATCAAAGCCGAGACAGCGCCGGCGACGGCCGCCCCGGGTCGCGCGGCTCGTGCCGGCGGTCCAGGGCATGGCGCCGATCCGGGATCTGGCGCGCATGCTCGGCGTGGCGCTCGGACGCCTGCCTGGCATTGAGGCGAACCTCCGCCTGCCTGCGGTCCTGGTTGCGCCGGTCGCGGAACCATTGCAGCGCGGAAGGCTCGTCGCCGAAAGTCCGCAAGTTGATCCTGCGCTGTCGCCCGCGCGACTCGACCTCCTGGCCGCTCAGTTGCCCGGCCTCCCGCGCTTCGGGCAGCACCAGCGCGATGCGGTTGGTGCGATACCAGGCGATGCGCTTGATGTAGGGGAAAAGGTCTTCCCCGCCCGGCGAGCGGTCCGAAAACAGCGGTGTGGTCGAGCTTACGATCACCAGCACGTTGGACCGCAGATGCTGAACGGTGGCCCAGAACACGGCGTGCATGAAGGCGCGCGCCTCGGCGACGGTGTCATGTTCCAGCAGTTCCGCGCGCAGGAAATCGGGCTCGACGGTAATGGCGTATTTCATGGACTATTCCAGACAGGCGTGAGGGTTGCTCCCTTGATGCACAGCGGGTAAGCCATGTTGGCTTACCCGTCTTACGAGGTCCTGTCATCTCACGTGGTCCAGGCGGACTATGGCGTGGTTCGCGGACGGCCCTCTATAGTGCGTACGCTGCTTTCCATGCAGATAACCGCCAAGCTCCACGGCACGGCACCCCCGGGCATGGAACCGGGCGCCAGCGGCGTCCGCGGCCGGCAAGACCAGCCGCTCGAGTTCCCCAGTGAATGCGTCCGCCAGGGATGTGCCGCGACTTCGCCCCTCCGGGCGGTCGCGCCGGTCGTGTTCATACCGTTGCATCCGGCCTTTCCGCAGGATGCCCATGCGGGTTGTGGAGCTTTCGGCCAATAACAGTACGACCGCCCCTTGCCCAGGAAAATCCGCATTCATTACCCGGCCATGTTCATCCCCACTTCACCGCGAGCACGCCATTCGAGCGCGGGCTTCACGCTGCTGGAACTGCTGGTCGTGGTGGCCATCATCGCCCTGCTGGTGGGCTACGTCGCGCCGCGCTACTTCGGCCAGATAGGAAAGTCCGAAGTCACCACGGCCAAGGCGCAGATCGACGCCCTGGACAAGTCCGTACAGCAATATCGCCTGGACACCGGACACTACCCTCCCACCGATGCCGGGTTGAACGCCCTCGTCACCCAGCCCGCCAACGAGCCCAAATGGAACGGCCCCTATCTCGCCAAGGGCGTTCCCCTGGACCCCTGGGGCAAGCCTTATGTGTACAAGCTGCCGGGGGAGCGCGGCGACTACGACATCATTTCTCTCGGGAAAGACGGGCAGCCGGGAGGCAGCGGCGAAAACGCCGACCTTTCCAACCACTGACTGGGTTGAGTCCCCGATATGCGTTTCGAACTCAAGGCAGTCAGCCCTGAAGGGCGCGTCGAGTCGCTCGACTACCAGGGCCTGGACGAAGCCAGCGTGGTGCAGCAGGCGCAGGGCCATGGCTACGCCGTGCTCGCGGTGCGCGAACGCGGCGGCTTTCCCGCCGCGCTGGGCGCCGGCATCGGCTTGCGGCGCGAGCGCTTTCCGCTGGTGCTGTTCAGCCAGGAACTGCTGGTGCTGCTGGAAGCCGGCCTGCCGCTGGTGGAGGCCGTGCAGACCCTGGCCGAGCGCGAGCGCCGGCGCGAATTCCGCACCCTGCTGTCGCGCATCGTGGCCGTGATGCGCGAGGGGCATTCGTTCTCCTCGGCCCTGGAGCAGTTCCCGCTCGCCTTCCCCGCGCTGTACGTGGCCACGGCGCGGGCAAGCGAACGCACCGGAGACCTCGCGCCGGCGTTGTCGCGTTATGTGGCCTATCAGAACCAGATCGACTCGGTTAAGAAACGCCTCATCAACGCCTCCATCTATCCGCTGCTGCTGCTCGGCGCCGGAGGGTTGGTGTCCCTGTTCCTGCTGCTGTACGTGGTGCCGCGCTTCAGCCGTGTCTACGAAGATCGCAACATGGACCTGCCGCTGTTCTCGCGCCTGCTCTTGACCTGGGGCCAGGCCGTGGAAGGCCATGCCTTGCTGGCGGTGGTCGTGCTGGCCGCCGTGGCCGCCGGGCTGCTCTATGCCCTCACCCGCCCAGCGGTGCGCGCCGCCCTGGGCGACGCGCTGTGGCGGCTGCCCTCCATCGGCGAGCGCCTGAAGCTGTATCAACTGGCGCGCTTTTACCGCACCATCGGCATGCTGCTGCGCGGCGGGGTGCCGCTGCTCGCGGCACTCGCCATGGGCGAAAGCCTTCTGCATCCGGTGCTGCGCGCGCGCCTTGCCGCCGCCAGCCGCGCCATCAGCGAAGGCCGGCCCGTCTCACAAAGCATGGAAGCCGCAGGCCTCACCACCGCAGTGGCGCTGCGCATGCTCGCCGTGGGAGAGCAAGGCGGAAACATGGGCGAAATGATGGACCGCATCGCCGGATTCCACGACGACGAGATTTCGCGCTGGGTGGACTGGTTCACCCGGCTGTTCGAGCCCCTGCTCATGGCCGCCATCGGCCTGGTGATCGGCGGCATAGTCATCCTCATGTACATGCCGGTCTTCGAACTGGCGGGCAGCCTGCAATGAATCGCATCGATGACGTGGTGCACGGGCACCTGGCGGACATTCCCATCCAGCCCATCGGGGCGGAGGAAATCGACGCCGCGCGCGAAGCCGCCGCCGAGGACCGGCGGCGGGTGGTGGACGTATTGGAGGAAAATCTCGGGCTCGATCCCGACACCTTCATGACGCGCCTGGGCGCGACGCTGCACCTGCCGGTGCTGCGCGTGGAAGACCTGCACGCGGCCGTCGCCGCCTTCGACCTGCTGCCCTTCCACGAGTGCTCGCAGCACGGCTGCATGCTGTTGCGCGGAGCGGCCACCGAGGGCGGTGGGGGTTCGGGTCACCTGTGGCTGGCCACCGATGACCCGTTTTCCGCGGAACAGTCGGCCTGGGCCGAAGACCGCATCGGGCCGCCCTTTTCCTGGTGCCTGGTGCATCACGGCGACCTGGTCGCCCTCATGGCCAGCCACGAGGAGACGCTGCGCGCGCTGGACAGCGTGCAGGCCGACAGCGCCGTCAGCGGCGAAGAAGCCGGCAGCGTCGAAGACCTTTCCATCCGGGCCATCAGCGAGGAATCCAGCGAAGTGGTGCGGCTGGTGCGCTCCACGCTGCGCGACGCCATCCTGCTCGGCGCGAGCGACATCCACCTCGAGACGGTGGCGGCGGGCCTCGCCATCAAGTTCCGCGTCGACGGCATCCTCACGCAGATCAAATTCATCCAGGACCCGCGCCAGGCCGAGCAGGCCATTTCGCGCGTCAAGGTGCTGGCCGAGCTCGACATCACCGAGCGCCGCGTCCCGCAGGACGGGCGCTTCAAGGCGCTGGAGCGCGGCCGCGCCGTCGACTTCCGGGTGTCCATCATGCCCAGCATCCACGGCGAGGACGCGGTGTTGCGCATCCTGGACAAGCAGTCGCTGTATGAAAGCACGCATCAGAAACTCAGCCTGGACAGCCTGGGTTTCGAGCCGGCGGACATGCGCAGCCTGCGCCGCCTGTCGCGCGAGCCCTACGGCATGCTGCTGGTGACCGGGCCCACGGGCAGCGGCAAGACCACCACGCTGTATGCGGCCATCAGCGAGATCAACACCGGCCAGGACAAGATCGTCACCATCGAAGACCCGGTGGAATACCAGCTCGCCGGCGTGCTGCAGATTCCCGTCAACGAGAAGAAGGGCCTCGGCTTCGCGCGCGGCCTGCGCTCCATCCTGCGCCACGACCCTGACAAGATCATGGTGGGCGAGATACGCGACCCCGAGACCGCCGGCATCGCGGTGCAGTCCGCGCTCACCGGCCACCTGGTGTTCACGACGGTGCACGCCAACAATGCCTTCGACGTGCTGGGCCGTTTCCTGCACATGAACGTGGACGTGTACAGCTTCGTGTCGGCGCTGAACGCCATACTGGCGCAGCGGCTGGTGCGCCTCATCTGCCCGCATTGCAGCACCGAGCACCAGCCCGGGCCCGACCTGCTGGAAGCCTCGGGCCTGACACCCGAGGAAGTGCGCGGCATACGCTTTCGCGCCGGGCGCGGCTGCCGCGAATGCCGCGGCTTGGGCTACCGCGGCCGCAAGGCCGTGGCCGAGCTGCTCATACTCAACGACGAGCTGCGCGAGCTCATCACCGCGCGCGCGCCGCTGCGCCAGCTCAAGGAGGCGGCGCGGCGGAACGGCACGCGCTTCCTGCGCGAGGCGGCGCTCGACGCCGTGCGCAACGGCCAGACGACGCTCGAGGAAATCAACCGTGTCACTTTTGTCGCCTGAGCGCATTCTCATAGCGCTTACGCCCTTCGAGCTGGCCTACGCCCGCATGACCGGCGCCCTGGGCGCGGGCGCCCGCCTGGCCGACAAGGGCGTGCTGGCGCTGCAGCCGCAGCCGGCCTCGGAGGGCGGTCACGGACCATGGCATGCCGGCGTCGCGGCATTGTCGGCCTTGGCCGCGGACATCGCCGGCCGGGCGGCGCGGGTCACCGTGGTGTTGTCCAACCATTTCGTGCGCTATGCGCTGGTGCCGCCGGCCGAAGGCCTGCGCGGCGGCGCCGAAGACCTGGCCTACGCCCGCTACTGCTTTGGCCGCATCCACGGCGAGCGCAGCCAGGGCTGGGAAGTGCGCCTGTCCGGAGCGGAAAATGACGCGGCGCGCGTGGCGAGCGCCATCGACCTGGGCCTGCTGCAGGGACTCGCCGGCTGTTTTCCGTCCAAGGCCAAGCCGCGCCTGGCCTCGGTGCAGCCATACCTGATGGCGGCTTTCAACCACTGGCGCCGCATGGCCGGCCGCGAGCCGGTCTGGCTGCTGCTCGCCGAGCCGCAACGCGCCTGTCTGGCGCACATGAGCGCCGGCCGCTGGAACGCCGTCCACAACGCGCGCGGCGATTTTGACGGCCCTGAGCAATGGGCCGAACTGCTGGACCGGGAGCGCCATCGCGTTCCCGGCGGCGCGGGGACGGACGTGCTGGTGCATGCGCCCCACCGCGCCGAAATCGATGAATCCCAGGTGGGGCCATGGCAGTTTCAGAGCCTCATTTTGCGCGCTCCCTCGGGCTACTCACCGCTCGAAGACCAGCCGCTGGCCATGGCGCTGTGCGCCCTGTGACCCGGGCCATCCGCAACATCTTCGCCATGACGCCGCTTCCCCTTGAACTCGACTATGTATCCGCTCCGCGGCGCCTGCCCTGGCCCGGGTTGGCGGTGCTGGCCGTGGCCCTGGTCACGGCGGTTGCGCTGGCATGGCATTACCGCGATGTGCAGGGCAAGCTGGCCTTCCTTCAGGCCAGCCTGGGATTGCAGGGGGCCGCACGGCCGCCGCGGCAGGAAAACACCGCGCGCCTGGAAAGCGAGGAGCGGCAGCTCGGCCTGGTGGTGCGCCAGCTCACCCTGCCTTGGGCCCAGATGGTGGATGCGCTGGAGCGCGCCTCGGGCGGCGACGTCGCCATGTTGCAGTTGCAGCCAGACGTGCAGCAGCGGGTGCTGCGCGTCACCGCCGAGGCCAAGGATACCCAGGCCATGATCGACTACCTGCGCCGCCTGGGCGAGAGCAAGGCCTTCACCGACGTGCACCTGGTGAGCCACCGCATCCAGGCGGACGAGCCCACCCACCCGGTGCAGTTCGTCGCCCAGGGGCTGTTCGGGGCGGCGCCGTGAAGCGCCGCCT
>Ga0134124_10002959_pt1 | contig 13672 bp, 12 predicted proteins | sample KB304_FD_96880 | JGI IMG/M metagenome (GOLD analysis project Ga0134124, IMG submission 96880) | Terrestrial soil microbial communities without Nitrogen fertilizer from Kellogg Biological Station, Michigan, USA - KB3-0-4 | ecosystem: Environmental > Terrestrial > Soil > Unclassified ... | reverse complement strand
GCTGGTGCAGAACCTCGAAGAGGGTCAGGTCATCGACGGCGTGGTCAAGAACATCACCGACTATGGTGCGTTTGTTGATCTTGGCGGCATTGATGGTTTGCTGCACGTCACTGATATCGCGTGGCGCCGCGTCAACCACCCAACCGAAGTGCTCAACATCGGCCAGCAGGTCAAAGTCAAAATCATCAAGATCAACCACGAGACCCACCGCATCTCGCTCGGCATGAAGCAGTTGCTGGACGATCCGTGGCAGGGCATCGAGGCCAAGTATCCGGTCGCCGCGCGCTTCAAGGGCCGTGTCACCAACATCACCGACTACGGCGCCTTCGTGGAACTGGAGCCGGGCATCGAAGGCCTCATCCACGTCTCCGAGATGTCCTGGACGAAAAAGAACGTCCATCCGGGCAAGATCGTCTCCACCTCGCAGGAAGTCGAAGTGCAGATCCTCGAGGTTGATCCGGTCAAGCGCCGCATCTCGCTCGGTCTCAAGCAGACCATGCGCAACCCGTGGGAGGTCTTCGTCGAGAAGCATCCGCCGGGATCGACGGTCGAAGGCGAGGTCAAGAACAAGACCGAATTCGGCCTGTTCCTCGGCCTCGACGGCGACGTCGACGGCATGGTCCATCTCTCCGACCTCGACTGGAAGCGTGCGGGCGAACAGGTCATCGAGGAATACAAGAAGGGCGACATGGTCAAGGCGCAGGTTCTCGACGTCGACGTCGAGAAGGAGCGCATCTCGCTCGGCATCAAGCAGCTCGCCGGCGACCCGATGGAATCGGCGGGCGACCTGAAGAAGAACTCGGTGGTCACCTGCGAGGTCACCGAGGTGAAGGAAGGCGGCCTGGAAGTGAAGATCGTCGGCACCGAGCTGACCGCCTTCATCAAGCGCAACGAGCTCGCACGCGAGCGGGCCGATCAGAACCCGGAACGTTTCGCGGTCGGCCAGAAGGTCGACGCGCGCGTGACCCAGTTCGATCGCAAGACGCACAAGGTCGCCGTCTCCATCAAGGCCCTCGAAGTGGCCGAGGAGAAGGAGGCGCTTGCGCAATACGGCTCGGCCGACTCGGGCGCCTCGCTTGGCGACATCCTGGGCGCCGCGCTCAAGCAGCGCGAGACCGAGAAGACGGACGAGTAAGTCTTCTTTAAGCCTGACACCAGTTGAACCCCCGGGCTCGCCCGGGGGTTTTTCTTTGTCTGCATGGGGGAGGGGCCAATTCCCGTCGTCCTGCGCTATATTTGACCCGACTCAGGGAAAAGGACGTCGCCATGTCGCTCGATGCCGATGCCATCGTCGATCGCCGCCGCCTGCGGCGCAAACTCACCTTCTGGCGGGTCGGCGCCATCCTGGTCGTACTGGTCGCGGTGGTGATCGCCGCAGTCGCGCTCACCTCGCGCAACCGGCTGTTTCCGGCGGCCGACTATATCGCCCGCGTGAAGGTGCAAGGGCTGATCCGCAACAATCAGGACCGTGTCGAAGCGCTCGATCGCCTGTCGCGCTCAAGCGCCCGGGCGGTGATCGTGCACCTCGACAGCCCCGGCGGTACGACGGCCGGCTCAGAGCAGCTTTATGATGCGCTGCGCTCGTTGCAGGCCCAGAAGCCGATGGTGGTCGTGGTCGATGGTCTCGCCGCCTCCGGCGCCTATATCGCCGCGCTCGCCGCCGAGCACATCGTGGCACAGGATACCTCGCTGGTCGGCTCCATCGGCGTGCTGTTCCAGTATCCGAACTTCACCGACGTGCTGAAGACCATCGGCATCAAGGTCGAGGAGATCAAATCCTCGCCGCTCAAGGCCGCGCCCAACGGCTTCGAGCCGACCAGCCCGGAGGCGCGGGCGGCGATCGAGGCCATCGTGCTCGACTCTTATGCCTGGTTCAAAGAGCTGGTGAAGAGCCGCCGTCAATTGGACGATGCGCAGTTGGCCAAAGTGGCCGACGGGCGTGTGTTCACCGGCCGGCAGGCGGTCGGTCTCAAGCTGATCGACGGCTTGGGCAACGAGAAAGCGGCTTTGGCCTGGCTGGAAAAGGAAAAGAAGGTACCCGCTTCCACCCGCGTGCGCGATTATTCGCTGTCGCCACAATTCGGCGAGCTGTCGATCCTGCATATGGCCGCCTGGACCTTCCAGGCGGTCGGTCTGTCGTCAGTCGCGCAGCGGCTGGAGGAATGGGGCGGGATGCAGGCGATTGAACGACTTAATCTTGACGGCCTATTGGCGCTTTGGCACCCTCCCACCAGCAATTGAACAGTAGGGCGGGCGTCAATGATCAAGTCTGAACTCGTGCAACGAATTGCCGCCCAGAATCCCCACCTCTATCAGCGTGACGTCGAGAACATCGTCAACGCCATTCTCGGCGAGATAACCAACGCCATGTCGCAGGGCGACCGCGTCGAGCTGCGCGGCTTCGGTGCCTTCTCGGTGAAGCACCGCCCGGCCCGCACCGGGCGTAATCCGCGCACCGGCGCGCACGTCTCGGTCGAGCAAAAGTCCGTGCCGTTCTTCAAGACCGGCAAGGAAATGCGCGAACGCCTGAACAAGGCCGCGCCGACGGGGTAAGTCTTTCGAGCGCGTATTTTTGAATGGTCCGCTATGGACCGCTATTTTGTTTACATCCTTGCAAGCAAACGCAACGGCACGCTCTACGTCGGTGTGACGAATAATTTGAGTCGGCGAATCGAAGCGCATAAGGCAAAAGCGGTCTCGGGCTTCACAAAGCAGTACGGCGTGGACAGATTGGTACATGTCGAGGGATATTCCTCGATACTCGACGCACGCGCTCGTGAACGCTCGCTCAAAAGATGGCGACGCGCCTGGAAGTTGGAATTGATCGAAAAGGATAATCCGAGTTGGAAAGACTTGTCGATCGAGCTCTAGCTACGTGTCCCGGGCGCAACGCAGCACGAAGTGATGCGTTGCAGAACCGGGACCCAGGGGTTCGGAAAGCAGCGTATTGTCGCTCCGCGACATTTCTCCTGGGTCCCGGATCGGCGCTCGCTACGCTCGCTTGTCCGGGACACGAGGTGGGCCGTCGCTTGTCCGGGACAAAAGGTAACCTATGCTCCGCAAAATCGTAACGGCAATCATCGTGGTGCCGGTGGCGATCGTGATCGTCGCCTTCGCCGTGGCCAACCGGCAGGCGGTGACGGTGTCGTTCGATCCGTTCTCGTCGACCGCACCGGCCTATGCCGCCACGCTTCCGCTGTTCGCGGTGCTCTTTGCCGTCCTTATCCTGGGTGTGGTCTGCGGCGGGGTCGCCGCGTGGGTCGGTCAGTCGAAATGGCGGCGCAGCGCGCGCCGGCTCGACGCCGAGGTGCGCGCTCTGCAGCAGGAAGTCGACGTGATCAACGCGCGCCAGGCGTACCAGGCACCCGCGCGCGCCGCGGAACCGGCGCCGCCCGCTGTCATCGCGCCGCCGGTACCTTAATGGCGGGGTGAGGCTATCGCCCGGTAGCGCTTTGCGCCCGCGCGAGAAGGCGGTAGAACCCGCCCGTTATGCCTTTGACGATCAAAATCTGCGGCCTCACGACCCCGGAAGCGCTTGATGTAGCGCTGGAATCCGGGGCCGACCTGGTCGGCTTCGTGTTCTTTCCGCCGAGCCCGCGCACGCTCGGCTGGGAGGCGGCGAAGACCTTGGGCGAGCGCGTGCACGGCCGCGCCGGCAAGGTCGCGCTGACCGTGAACGCCAGCGATGAGATGTTGGCCAAGATCGTCGAAGCGCTCGCGCCCGACATGCTGCAACTCCACGGCAACGAGACGCCCGAACGCGTCGCCGTCATCCGCAGCAGGTTTGGTTTGCCCGTCATGAAGATGGTGCCGATCGCCGAACGCACCGATCTGTCGCCGATCCGCATCTACGCCAATGTTGCCGACCGGCTGATCTTCGATGCGCGCGCGCCGGAGGCAGCAACGCGGCCGGGCGGCTTGGGCAAGGCGTTCGATTGGACTTTGCTCAAGGGCGTCAAGCCAGGGGTGCCTTACATGCTCTCGGGCGGGCTCAGCGCCGACAATGTCGCCGATGCTATCGCCATTACCGGAGCGCCCGGCGTCGACGTCTCCTCCGGTGTCGAACGCGCGCCCGGCGTGAAGGACCTCGACAAAATCCGCGCCTTCATTCGCGCCGCGCGCGCCGCCGATGTGCTGACCCTCAGCCCGGCCAGTGTGGTGAAAAGCGCATGACCGTGCAGCCCAATTCCTTCCGCACCGGCCCCGACGAGCGCGGCCACTTCGGTATCTATGGCGGCCGCTTCGTCGCCGAGACGCTGATGCCGCTGATCCTCGAGCTGGAAAAAGCCTACGCGGAGGCCAAGGCCGATCCGGCGTTCCAGAAGGAGATGGACGGTTACCTCGCCACCTATGTCGGCCGCCCGTCGCCGCTCTATTTCGCCGAGCGGCTGACCGAGCACCTCAAGGGCGCGAAAATCTACTTCAAGCGTGAGGAGCTCAACCACACCGGCGCGCACAAGGTGAACAACGTGCTCGGCCAGATCATGCTGGCGCGCCGCATGGGCAAGAAGCGCATCATCGCCGAGACTGGCGCGGGAATGCACGGGGTCGCGACCGCCACGCTCTGCGCCAAGTTCGGGCTGCCTTGCATCGTCTACATGGGCGCGGTCGACGTCGAGCGGCAGAAGCCGAACGTGCTGCGCATGAACATGCTGGGCGCCGAAGTGCGTCCCGTGACCTCCGGTTCGCACACGCTGAAGGACGCCATGAACGAGGCGTTGCGCGATTGGGTCACCAACGTCACCGACACGTTCTATTGCATCGGCACGGTCGCGGGCCCGCATCCTTATCCGGGCATGGTCCGCGACTTCCAGTCGGTCATCGGCCATGAGACGCGCGCGCAGATGCAGGCCGCCGAAGGCCGCCTGCCGGATTCGCTCATCGCCTGCATCGGTGGCGGCTCCAATGCCATGGGGCTTTTCCATCCGTTCCTCGACGACCGCGGCATCGAAATCTACGGCGTGGAAGCCGCCGGCCATGGGCTCACCAGCGGCAAGCATGCGGCCTCGATCGCCGGCGGGCGTCCGGGCGTGCTGCACGGCAACCGCACCTATCTGCTGATGGATGCCGACGGGCAGATCGAGGAAGCGCATTCGATTTCGGCCGGCCTCGATTATCCCGGGATCGGCCCGGAGCACGCCTGGCTCAACGACTTGGGCCGCGTGAAATTCCTGTCGGCGACCGACGCTGAAGCCGTTGCCGCGCTGCAGCTCTGCAGCCGGCTCGAAGGCATCATCCCGGCGCTGGAGCCGGCGCACGCGCTCGCCCGTGTCATCGAACTCGCACCGCAGAAGCGAGCCGATCATCTCATGGTGATCAACGTCTCCGGCCGTGGCGACAAGGATCTGGATTCGATCGCGGCTTATCTGGCGAGCCATCCCTGATGGACTGGCAGAAGATCATCGGCTGGATCCTCGTGCTGTGGTCGGCCGGCTATATCCTCTACGTGCTGAAGGGGCGTCTGCTGGTCAGCGGCCCGCCGCTCACCCCCAAGGAGTGGGTGTATTTTATCATGGCCTTTGGCGGTGTTTTCCTCGGTACGATGAATGTGCGCATGGCGGCCGCGCGTCGGCGCAAGATGGGGCAGTGAGGCGATGGGGACGCGTATCGACAGGCGCTTCGCGGCGCTGAAGAAAGAAGGCCGCGCGGCACTGGTGACCTTCATCATGGCCGGCGATCCGGACTACGCCGCTTCGCTTGCGGTGGCAAAAGCATTGCCGAAAGCGGGCGCCGATGTGATCGAGCTCGGTATGCCGTTCACCGATCCGATGGCGGACGGCCCGGCTATTCAGGCCGCGGGTTTGCGCGCGCTCAAAGCCGGGCAGACCATGATCAAGACGCTGCAGCTCGTGCGCGACTTCCGCGCCGGCGATGATGCGACGCCGATCGTGCTGATGGGCTACTTCAATCCGATCTACATCTACGGCGTCGACAAATTTCTCGTCGACGCCAAAGCGGCCGGCGTCGATGGACTGATCGTTGTCGATCTGCCGCCGGAGGAAGACGAGGAGCTGTGCCTGCCGGCGCTGAAGGCGGGCTTGAACTTCATTCGCCTGGCGACGCCGACGACAGACGACCAACGGCTGCCGAAGGTGCTGAGCAACACGTCGGGCTTCGTCTATTACGTGTCGATCACCGGCATCACCGGCTCGGCCAAGCCCGATCCCGCCAAAGTCGCCGCCGCCGTCCAGCGCATCAAGCGGCACACCGGCCTGCCGGTGGCCGTCGGCTTCGGCGTCAAGAGCGCCGAGCAGGCGCGCGCCATCGCGCAGGTGGCCGATGCCGTCGTGGTGGGCTCGGCCCTGATCGACGTGCTGCGGGCAAGCCTCGATGCGCAAGGAAAAACCACGGCGGGCTCGGTGAAGGCGGTCACCGACCTTGCCGCCGCTCTCGCTACCGGCGTGCGCTCGGCCGTTCGGGTTGCGGCTGGGTAACCATACCGCCCGCCCGGCGGTTATAATTTCGTCCAAGACGGCCTATATAGGCGGAACCATGAACTGGATTTCCAACGTCGTCCGCCCGAAGATTCGCAGCATTCTGCGGCGCGAGACGCCTGAAAACCTCTGGATCAAGTGTCCGGAGACCGGCCAGCTCGTATTCTTCAAGGACGTCGAGGCCAACCAGTTCGTCATCCCGAGTTCCGGCTACCACATGCGCATGGGCGCGGTCGCGCGGCTCAAGGGGATGTTCGACGGCGAGACCTGGATCGACATCGGCGTGCCGGAAGTGCCGGTCGACCCGCTCAAGTTCCGCGACGAGCGCCGTTACACCGACCGCCTGAAGGACGCGCGCACCAAGACCGGATTGCAGGACGCGGTGAAGCTCGGCCTCGGCAAGCTCGACGGCCTGCCGGTGGTGATCGGCGTGCAGGATTTCGATTTCATGGGCGGCTCGCTCGGCATGGCCGCCGCCGAAGCGGTGATCAAAGGACTGGAGACGGCGGCTGAAAAGCAGACCCCGTTCATCATGTTCGCGGCCTCCGGCGGCGCGCGCATGCAGGAGGGCATCCTCTCGCTCATGCAGTTGCCGCGCACGACGGTCGCTGTGCAGACTCTGCGCGAGGCGAAGAAGCCCTACATCGTCGTGCTGACCAATCCGACCACCGGCGGCGTCACCGCCTCTTACGCGATGCTCGGTGACGTGCACATCGCCGAGCCCGGTGCGCTCATCGGCTTTGCCGGCCCGCGCGTGATCGAGCAAACCATTCGCGAGAAGCTGCCGGATGGCTTCCAGCGCGCCGAATATCTCGCCGAGCACGGTATGGTCGATATGGTCGTGCATCGCCACAAGCTGCGCGCCACGCTCTCCGATCTGTGCCGGGTGTTGACCAAAGCGCCGCGCGCCGAGCGGCAGCCACTGCTGCCTGCCGCCGCGCACGCATAGCGCCTAGGCGGAGCGCGCGTTATACCCATCATCGTGAGCCCTATCGATTCCATAGTCGCGCGGCTGACCGCGCTGCATCCCAAGCGCATCGATCTGTCGCTCGATCGCATGCAACGGCTGCTCGACGCGCTCGGCAATCCGGAAAAGAAATTGCCGCCGGTGATCCATGTCGCCGGCACCAACGGCAAGGGATCGACCGTTGCCTTCCTGCGCGCGATTCTGGAAGCGGCCGGCTTGCGCGTGCACGTCTATACGTCGCCGCATCTGGTGCGGCTCAACGAACGGTTCCGTTTGGCGGCTGAGGGTGAAGGCAAACTTGTCGGCGACGAGGAGCTGAGCGCCACGCTGGAGGAATGCGAACGCGTCAACGATGGTGCGCCGATCACGGTGTTCGAGATCACCACCGCGGTGGGCATGATGCTGTTCGCACGTCACCCAGCCGACGTGCTGCTGCTGGAAGTCGGCCTCGGCGGACGGCTCGACGCCACCAACGTGATCGACAACCCGCTCGCGACAATCATCACGCGTATCTCGCTCGACCACATGGACTTCCTCGGCGACACGCTGGAGAAGATCGCGGCCGAGAAGGCCGGCATCCTCAAGCGCGGCGTACCGGCGATCGTCGCGGCACAGGCACGTGAGGTGCTGGCCGTGATCGAACGGCAGGCGGCGCGCCTGCAGGCGCCGCTCAAGATCGCCGGCGAGGACTGGACGGCGACCGAAGAACGCGGACGTCTCGTCTATCAGGATGAGGCCGGACTGCTCGATTTGCCGGCGCCGAAGCTTTACGGCCGCCACCAATACGAGAACGCAGGCCTCGCCATCGCCGCGCTGCGCGCCATCAAACAGTTCAAGCTGCCGCCGGCGGCGTTCGAGGCCGGGCTCGTGAAGGCCGAATGGCCGGCGCGCATGCAACGGCTGCCGCAGGGCAAATTGGTCGATCTGGCGCCGCCCGGCAGCGAGTTGTGGCTTGACGGCGGGCATAATCCGGACGGCGGCCGCGCCATTGCCGCCGCGCTCGCCGACCTGGAAGAACGCGTATCGCGACCGCTGGTGCTGATCGTCGGCATGCTGTCGACCAAGGACAACGAGGGCTTCCTGCGCAATTTCAATGGGCTGGCGCGCAAGCTGATCGCGGTGCCGGTGCCCGCCGCCGATAAGCCGGTGCCGGCGGAGGCGCTCGCCGCGGCTGCGCGTAACATCGGCCTGTCGGCGACCAGCCGCGACAATCTTACCGACGCGCTCGACGCCGCGCGCAAGCTCGATCTCGAGCCGCCGCCGCGCATCCTGATCACGGGGTCGCTGTATCTCGCCGGCGATGTGCTGCGCGAGAACGGCACGTTGCCGCAGTAATCACTTCAACAACTTCATCAAATCGGCCTTCTTCTGCCGCACCTGGTCCATGGTGCACTGGCGCGGCGCCTTGTCCGGCCGCCAGCGCAGCAATCGTGTGCCGTGGCGGAAGCGGCCGCCGCTGAAATGGTCGTAGCAGACTTCGACGACGAGCTCCGGCTTGAGCGGCTGCCACTCCGCCGAACGCTTGGTCGACCAGCGGCTTGGACCGCCCGGCCTGTCGCCGGTGAAGCCCGGCGGCGCAACAAGCTTTTCGAGCTTTTTGGTGAGCGCCTTCTTCTCGTCGGCCTTCAGCGACGAGGTGAAGCCGACATGATTGAGCAGGCCTTTTTCGTCATAGAGGCCGAGCAGCAGCGAGCCGACCACCGGCAGCCCCTCGTTGTAGCGGAAGCCGCCGACCACGCAGTCGGCGGAGCGGAAGTTCTTGATCTTCTGCATGCCGTTGCGGTTGCCGCTCTGGTACGGCATGTCGCTGCGCTTGGCGATGATACCGTCGAGCGTTGATCCGACCTGCTTCAGCCATTTGCGCGCGTCGGCGAGCTTGGCCGTTGCGGGCGATAGCCGGATTGATTTATGTCCGCGCAAATATTTTTTCGCAAAGGCTTCGAGCCTTTTGCGGCGGACATTCAACGGTTCCTTGATGAGAACGTTGCCGTCGGCGTCGGCCAGCAGATCGAACACGATGAACAGCGCCGGCGTCTCGACGGCGAGCTTGTTGACGCGGCTGGCGGCGGGATGAATGCGCTGCAAGAGATCGTCGAAGGAAAACACGCGGCCGCGCGGCACCACGATCTCGCCGTCGAGCACGAAGCGCTTGGCTTTGAGCGCGCGCAGCGCGTCGACAAGCTCAGGATAATAGCGCGTCAGCGACTGTCCGGATTTGGATTGCAGGTCGATCTTGTCGCCGTCTCGGAAAGCGAGGCAGCGAAATCCGTCCCACTTCGGCTCGTACTGCCAGGTCTTGCCAACCGGGATCTCGTCCACGGACAGCGCTTCCATCGGCGGAAAGGGGCGACGCAGGGCGATACTCATGCTCTGCCTTAACGCAAACGGCCGGCGCTTGGGCCGGCCGTTCAAGAAACTATTTTTGCCTTAAGTGCGCCGTCACACCGCGCTGCTGATCCACTGCTGCAGCTTCTGCTTCGGCGCGGCGCCGACCTGGCGCGAGGCGATCTCGCCGTTCTTGAACAGCATCAAAGTCGGGATCGACATGATGCCGTATTTGGCGGCGGTGTCGGGGTTCTCGTCGACGTTCAGCTTGACGATCTTGACCTTGTCGCCGAGCGCACCGGCGATTTCTTCCAGCGCCGGGGCGATCATGCGGCAGGGGCCGCACCACTCCGCCCAGAAGTCCACCACCACCGGCGCGGATGACTTGAGCACATCCGATTCGAAGCTTGCGTCCGACGTCTTGCCGACGGTCATGGGCCCATTCCTTTATGAACTTGCGGGAGAATCGAAGCGTCCCGGGACATTGCGAGGGCAGGAACCTATGGACGGCTCCCGCAAGCGTCAAGCTGTCTCACGCCGGTGTGACCTGCGCCAGTGCAGCATCGAGCGCAGTGGTTGAAAGTTCCATAAGATCAGGTACTTCGGCCCAGATCAGCGCGGCGCGCAGCGGCCGGTCCGGATAAAGCCGGGCGAGCACCGCGCGGTACAGTGCAAGCTGGCGGACATAAGCCGGCGGCACGTCCTCGACGCGGCGCGGCGGATTGCGGTTGGTCTTGTAATCGGCGATCAGCACGGCGTCGGGCGTCACCGATAGGCGATCGATCTGCCCGGAGACCGTCTCGCCGCTCTGCAGACGGCCGACGATCGGCACCTCGGCGCGGCTGCCCGGCGCGAACAGCGCCGCGAAGCGCTCGTGCGCGAGGATCGCCATCACGCGCTCGGCAATGCGCGCTGCGTCTTCAGCGGGTAGCTCCGACGCGGCGCGCGCGAGAAAATCTTGCGCGGCCTGGCGCCGCCGCTCGGCGGAGATGTCGGGCAAAGCCTGCAGCAGCCGGTGCACCAGCGTGCCACGCAGCAATGCGGCGGCACGCGCGCCATCGGCGATGAAGTTGTTGTCGCCCGACGGCGCGACCGTATGCGGGCGGGCGGGCGGGCGCGGCACATCGCGCGTGAGCCAGGACGGCGCCTCGATCGCTGGCGCGCGCACCACGGCGGCGAACAGACCGAGCTGCTCGGCTTCCGTTTCGCCTTTGCGGAAACGCAGCACGTCGCCTGTGCCGTCGTCGGCCGTCTCGCTCACACTGAGCGGCGTGAGCGCGTCGGTGACGAGTTGATACCAGCAGCCGTCGGGAAGTTTGACGCGCGGCTCGACGCCGCATACGACCAGCCGCTCGGCCGCGCGCGTCATGGCGACGTAGAGCAGGCGGCGATATTCGTCACGCGCCTCGCTGAGCGCCGCCTCGCGCGCACCGCTCATCGGGCCGACGTCGTTCACCTTGGCGGTCGCCCAGATCATGCCGCCGTGCTGGGGCAGGTGCAGCAGCTTCGGCGGGTGCCAGCCCTGCGGCGGCGTGGTGCTGTCGGCGAGGATGACGATCGGCGCTTCCAGGCCTTTGGCGCCGTGCACGGTCATCACCCGCACCTCGTCGCGCTCCATCTCCATGTCGCGCTTCACTTCCGCGTCGGCGGCGCGCAGCCAGGCGAGGAAACCCTGCAGCGAGGGCGGCTCGGTGCGTTCATAGTCGAGCGCGAGGTTGAGAAATTCGTCGAGCGCGTCGGCCGCCTCGTGGCCCAGCCGCGCCAGCATCTGCTGCCGTCCGCGCTTGGCGCCGAGCAGCCAGGCGTAGAATTCGAACGGCGACAGCGCGCGTGCCCTGTTGCGCATCTCGTCGAAACGCGCGGCAAGCTCCGGCTGCTGTGCGCGCAGGGCGCCGTAGAGGCTGGTCTTGCGGTCGAAGGCGAGCGCGAACAGCGCCTCCTCGTCGAGGCCGAACAGCGGACTTTTCAGTGCCGTCGCCAGTGCCAGATCGTCGTCCGGCAGCAGGATGGCATCGGCCAGCACCATCAGGTCCATCGCCGCGATGTGCTGCGTGAGCACCAGCCGGTCGGCGCCGGCGACCGGCACACGCTCGCTCTTGAGCGCGCGGATGACGGCCTCGAACAGCGGCCCGCGCCGACGCATCAGGATGAGCACGTCCTTCGGCCGTCGCCCCTGCCGCTGCCAGAGCGCGACCGTCTTGGCGATGCGGCGCGCCAGCTTGGCGACGCCGCTGGTGACGCTCTGCACGTCAAAGGGCGCCGCCCAGCCTTCTTTCTTTTCGAAAGAGTCCGATTTCTCCAGCGGCCAGATTTCGACCAGCCCGGGCGCTTTGTCCGGCAGCGCTTCGTGCACCGGCGCGACCGTGTCCGCCGACAGTCCGGCAAAGGCATCCGGCGTTGCAAACACCGTGTCGACCGCGCCCAGCACGGTGGGGCCGGACCGGAACGAATGCTTGAACTCGGTCACCACGAAATCGAGGCTGGCGCGCTTATGCTCCAGCGCGAAGTGCGCGCGCATTTCCGCGAACTCGCGCGGCGCGGCGCCCTGGAAGGAGAAGATCGACTGTTTCTCGTCGCCGACGGCAAAGATGGTGCGCGGCCGCTCGTGCGCGCCGCTGCCTGCGAAGAACTCGGCTACCAGCGCTTTCACGATCTCCCACTGCTTGGGGCTCGTGTCCTGCGCCTCGTCGATCAGCACGTGGTGGATGCCGCGGTCGAGCTTGTAATGCACCCAGGCGGCGCGCTGATCCTTGAGCAGGTCGAGCGTCTTATCGATCAGGTCGTCATAGTCGAGCAGGCCGCGCCGCTCTTTTTCCGCGCGCAAGCGGCCGATGACCGTGTAAGCGATGGTGAACAGCGCGCTCGAGCGGTCACGCGCCGCGACGGCGCGCCGGTGCTGCACCCAACTCCAGACGCGATCTCGTTCCTGATTCAGTTTTTCGCAGAGCTCAGGATAGTCCTTGTTGATCTTCGCGGTCGCGATCCGTTGTTTCGTTTTGTCGCGTATGCTGGTGCAGTAAATATCGAGATAGGTCTCGACCCGCTCAAGCCCGTTGAGCTTGGCAAGCGCTTGGAAGCGTTTTGCCTGGTCCTGGTCGTTACTGGATCCTTGCGCCAGCGTCGCAGCGATGCTTGCCCATTCCGTGCTGGCGATCAGACTGTCGGCGAAAAGTACGGCTTCGGCATCCGCCATCGTTTGCTCCGGCGGCACGCCCAGCAGCGTCGAAAGCTGCGCCATCGCCTGCTGTAGGCCGCCCGCTGCGTCGACCCAGCGCGTAAGCGTGTCGCGCTCGCCGATCGCTTCGCGCACCATCTCCTGGAACGTGATGTCCGCCGCCGACAGCACGGCCTGCGCCAGGGCGTGGCCGAGCGGCGAGTCGGGCTCCTCGGCGGCTTGCAGCAGCACGTCGAGGGCGAGCTTGCCCAGCATCTGGTTCTCGTTGACCTCGTCGAGCACTTCGAAGCGGGCCGGCACGTTGGCCTCGAACGGGAAAAGCTGCAGAAGCTGCGTGCAGAAGGCGTGGATCGTCTGCACCTTGAGCCCGCCCGGAGTCTCCAGCGCCAGCGCGAACAGTTGGCGCGCGCGCACGCGCCGTGCCGCATCGATCTTCTGCACCCCCGCAAGCCGCATCGCCTCGTCGAGCTTGGCGTCGTCGAGCATGGTCCAGGCGCGCAGGTCCTGGAACACCTTGTTCGCCATGTTGGCGGCGGCGGCCTTGGTGAAGGTGATGCAGAGGATGCGCGCCGGATCGACGCCCGACAGCAGCAGGCGGATGACACGTTGAGCTAATACATGCGTCTTGCCGGAGCCGGCGTTGGCGGAAACCCAGGCCGAGCGATCCGGGTCGGAGGCCTGCGTCTGGCGAGCGATGACTGCATCCGGGATGCGGCGCGGCGCGCTCATGGTGGTCCCAGTCCGTGTCCCGGACGCGGTGCAGCGCGCAGC
>Ga0134124_10002958_pt1 | contig 13674 bp, 9 predicted proteins | sample KB304_FD_96880 | JGI IMG/M metagenome (GOLD analysis project Ga0134124, IMG submission 96880) | Terrestrial soil microbial communities without Nitrogen fertilizer from Kellogg Biological Station, Michigan, USA - KB3-0-4 | ecosystem: Environmental > Terrestrial > Soil > Unclassified ... | reverse complement strand
GCTATCAACCGATCGAGAACTACGGAGTCATCGGCGACCTCCACACGGTGGCGCTCGTCGGCATGGACGGCTCGATTGATTTCATGTGCGCGCCCCGCTTCGACTCCCCCTCCGTGTTCGCCGCGTTGCTGGACGACAAGCGCGGCGGGCGCTTCCGGCTTGCCCCTCTTCTCGAGGGGGCGCAGCAGAAGCAGCTCTACCTGCCCGACACCTGCGTCCTGCTGACCCGCTTTCTCTCCGACGATGGCGTGGCCGAGATCTCGGACTTCATGCCGATCGAGGAAGGCCGGCACGCTCACGACGTCGTCCGCCGCGCGAAGACGGTCCGCGGGGAGATTCGCTTCCGCATGGTGTGCGAGCCGCGCTTCGACTACGCGCGGGCCGCCCACGCCGCAGAGCAGACCGGCGACGGGGTGCGGTTCATCGCCGCGGGTGGTTCCACGCTCGTGTTCTTGCTGCGCTCGTCGGTCCCGGTGCGGATCGTGGACGGGGCGGCGGTGGCGGAGTTCACCCTGCGCGCCGATGAGTCGGCGTCCTTCATCTTGGAACAGGTCGAGCCGGGCCGGGAGTCGCCGTCCGGCGGTGTCGACTACGTCCCCCGGGCGTTCAAGCACACCGTCAACTTCTGGCGCGGCTGGGTAGGCCGTTCGACCTATCGCGGGCGGTGGCGGGAGATGGTGAATCGCTCCGCGCTGACCCTGAAGCTCCTCACGTCGCAGCCTTTCGGATCGATCGTGGCCGCGCCGACCTTCGGGCTTCCGGAGTGGGTAGGCGGTGGGCGGAACTGGGACTATCGGCACACCTGGATCCGGGACGCGTCGTTCACGCTGTATGGCCTCATCCGGCTCGGGTTCACCGCGGAGGCGGGAGCATTCATGCGTTGGGTGGAGGACCGGTGTGCGGAGCTCGAGCCCGACGGGGCCCTCCAGATCATGTACGGCATCGACGGCCGCAAGCTCCTGACCGAGGAGAATCTCTCCCACCTCGAGGGCTACAAGGGTTCGCGGCCGGTCCGGATCGGCAATCAGGCCTACACCCACCTTCAGCTCGACATCTACGGCGAGCTGATGGATTCGATCTACCTCTACGACAAGTACGGCGCGCCCATCTCGCACGACCTCTGGGTCAACGTCGTTCGCTTCATCGAATGGATCGGTCGGCACTGGCAGGAACCGGACGAGAGCATCTGGGAGGTGCGGGGCGGGCGGCGTGAATTCCTCTTCTCCCGTGTGCTCTGCTGGGCGGCGATCGACCGGGCCATCCGCCTCGCCCGCAAGCGTTCATTTCCGGCTCCCCTCGCGCGCTGGCACGAGACCCGCGACGCGATCTATCAGGACATCTTCGCCCAGTTCTGGAACCCCGATCGGAAGACGTTCGTGCAGAGCAAGGGCTCGACCGCGGTCGACGCGTCTTCGCTCCTCCTGCCCCTCGTCAAGTTCATAGCCCCGGCCGACCCGCGCTGGGTGTCCACCCTGCGCGCGATCGAGCGTGACCTCGTGAGCGACTCGCTCGTCTCCCGCTACCGCATCGGGGACGAGTTCTCCGACGGGTTCCTGGACGAGGAGGGGACCTTCAACATGTGCTCGTTCTGGTACGTCGAGTGTCTGTCGCGGCTGGGGGATCTCCAGCAGGCGCGATTCGTGTTCGAGAAGATGCTCGGCTATGCGAACCACCTCGGCCTCTACAGCGAGGAGCTCGGCCGCCGGGGAGAACACCTCGGCAACTTCCCGCAGGCGTTCACGCATCTGGCGCTCATCAGCGCCGCCTATGATCTCGACCGCCGACTGTCTGCCGCCGGGCACGTCGCCTGAGGCCGACGCCGACCTCTCGGCTCGGCGTGCGCCGGGGTCGCTCGCCTACGGTGCTCGGAGGCAATGGCGATGGTTGAGCCGCTCAAGCGTGTCCTGACCGGAATCCGTCCCACCGGACCGCTTCATCTCGGCCACTACGCGGGTGCGCTCGAGAACTGGGTGAAGCTGCAGCGGCAATACGACTGCTCTTTCTTGATTGCCGACTACCAGGTCTCCGATTATGCCGACGACATTGCCCGGGTGCGTGAGGCGGTGTGGGAGGTGGCCCTCGATTGGCTGTCGGTGGGGCTCGACCCCGCGGTCAGCCGGTTCGTCGTCGAGAGCCTTGTCCCGGAGCACGCCGAGCTGGCCCTCTGGCTCAGCTGGTTCGTGCCGCTGGGCATGTTGCAGCGCAATCCGACGTTGAAGGCGGAAATGGAGGGCTTCGGCCGCAGGTCCGTGTCGGTGGCTTTCTTCACGTATCCGGTGATGCAGAGCGCCAACATTCTCATAGCCCGCGCGCATCTGGTGCCGGTAGGTCAGGATCAGCTCCCTCACGTCGAGTTCACCCGTGCGGTGGCACGCCGGTTCAACCGGCAGGTGCGCGAGGTGTTCCCCGAGCCGAAGGCCATGGTGGGGCGCGTGCCCCGGCTGATCGGACTCGACGGGAGGGCCAAGATGAGCAAGTCCCTCGACAACGCCATCTATCTGCGGGACGACGCGGCGACGGTGGCCGACAAGGTGCGGGGCATGTACACGGACCCGACGCGACGTCGGGCGACCGATCCCGGTCACGTGGAGGGCAACCCGGTCTTCATGTATCACGACGCCTTCAATCCGGATCGCACCGAGGTCGAGGAGCTGAAGGAGCGATATCGACGTGGGGCAGTCTCGGACGTCGAGGTCAAGGCGAGGCTGGCGGTCGCGCTCAACGGCTTTCTCGACCCGATCCGCGAGCGCCGCGCGCGCTATGCGGGCGACCAGCGTCTGGTGCGCGACGCGGTCATCCAGGGAACCCGGCGTGCCCGCACCGTCGCGCGAGAGACGATGGGGATCGTCCGGGATGCGCTCGGCATCGAGCACCTGGACGAGATCCGCCGCGCACGAGATCGGCGACGACAGTAGGCGGACATCATCGTACGGGCGGACTAGGCCCGGTCCTCCGGGGTCGGCCGCTCGGCCCGGGAGGTGAGCCGCAGGCGGATCGCCGCCCGGGCGAGCATCAGCCCGGAGACGGATGCGGTCAGGAACAGGAACAGCACGATGAGTAGCTCGTGGACCACGAAGCGGCCGCGGGCGAGGGAAGACAGCAGGGAGGCGGCGAGTACCCCGCCTACTCCGAGGGTGGTGGCCTTGGTCGGCGCGTGCAGGCGCATGAGGCAGTCGGGCAGCCGCACCAGACCGATCGAGCCGACGAGCGTGAAGAAGCCCCCTACGATCAGGCAGAACGAGATTGCCGCTTCGAGCAGCGTGGCCAGCACGTCAGCGCTCCGGAGCGCCGAGCGCGGCGTACCATGCGAACGCGGCGGTGGAGACGAAGCCGATCAACGCGACGAGCAACGCCGCCTCGAAGTAGGCGAGGCTGTCGTGGCGAATGCCGAGCAGGATCGCGATCGCGACCGCGTCCACGTACAGCGTGTCGAGGGCCAGGATGCGATCCGGGGCGCTCGGGCCGATGACCAGGCGGAGCGCGGCGAGCGCGAACGCGCCGGCCAGCGCCAGGAAGGCGAAGTCCAGGGCGAGGCCTAGCATTCGAAGATGTCCTTCAGGGGCCGCTCGTAGCGGCTCTTGATCTCCGACACGAGCGCGGCGGGGTCGGCCAGATCGAGCACGTGCACCAGGATGCGGACGCGCGCCTCGTCGATGTCGGCGACGACGGTGCCGGGGGTGATCGCGATGATGCTGGCGAGTAGAGCGACGGCATCCGGATGCACCAGGTCGAGCGGCACCTCGATGAAGCCCGGCCGCAGGCGCGACACGGGCCCGAGGACCCGCCTCGCCACCGCCACGTTGGCGGTGACGATGTCCCACAGGACCACGCCCGCGAGACGGATCGCGACCCAGGGCCGGCGTGTCCGGCTCGCCCCGCCGAGGGACCGATGCAGCAGCCGAGGAACCAGGATCGCCAGCAGCCCGCCGCCCGCGAGATCAAGCGGGGCCAGGCTCGAATGGAGTCCGAGCCAGACGGTGAGGATCAGGGAGGACACGATCGGATGCGGAAGCCAGCGTTTCAAGGTCGAGGCTCGAGGGGCAGTGGTCTCGCGGTCGGCTCGTCGGTGGCGCGCAGCACGGAGGACGCATAGAGGCGCGGCTCGGCGAGCTGCGCCGCGGCGGCGTCGGCGAAGCGCTGGACGGGGGCGGCGAGGAGCGCGAGGGCGGCGCCGAGGGCGAGCAGGCCGACGGTCGGTGCGAGTGGAGGGAGGCCCCCGCGCGCGGCCGGCGCGATCGCGTCCGCCGTCTTCCAGAACAGCGCGCTCCCCCCACGCGCGAGCCCGATCATCGTGAGCAATCCGGTGGCCAGGAGCATGCTCCACAGCCAGGGGCGGCTCGGCGTCGTGGCGGTGGCCTGAAGTATGGCGAGCTTGCCGATGAAGCCGGACAGGGGCGGGAGGCCGGCGACCGAGGCGGCGCCGATCAGGAACAACGTGCCCAGCACGGCCGGCTGGTCGACCGGCGGCGAGGGCCGGAAGCCATCGCCCCCGCGCTGCGCCGCGATCCGATCCGCGAGCAGGAACAGGGCGGCGGTGACGAGCGTCGAGTGGGCGAGGTAGTAGAGCGCCGCGCTCGAGCCCGCGCTCGATCCGGCTCCGACCGCGATCAGCAACGTGCCGATCGAGGCCAGTGTCAGATAGCCGGTCATGCCGGCGAGCGTCGGGGCGGCCAGGGCCCCGAGGGCGCCGAAGGCGGCGGTGGCGATCGCCCCCACGAGCAGCCAGGGACCAACCGCGCCGGCGTCGAAGACGGACCCCTGCAGCCGCAGGATCGCGTAGACGCCGACCTTGGTCATGATCGCGAACAGGGCCGCCACGGGCGGGGCCGCCGCGGCGTAGGCGCGGGGAAGCCAGAGGCAGAGCGGGAAGACCGCGGCCTTCACTGCGAAGACGACGAGCAGCACGAGCGCGGCGACGTGGAGGAGTCCTGCGTCGGCGGCCGCGACGCGCGGGACGCGGACCGCGAGGTCGGCGAAGTTGAGGGTCCCGGTCGCCGCGTAGAGCAATGCGATGCCGATCAGAAACAGCGAGGACGCCGCGAGATTGACCGCTACATAGTGAAAGCCGGAGCGCAGGCGCCCGGCGCCACGCCCGTGAACGAGCAGACAGTACGAGGCGACGAGCAGCACCTCGAAGAAGACGAACAGGTTGAAGAGGTCTCCGGTGACGAAGGCGCCGTCGAGGCCCATGAGCTGGAGCTGGAAGAGAGGATGGAAGTGCCGGCCTCTCGTATCCCATACCGGGTCGGCGGTCAGCGCCGCCGCGAGCGCCGCGCCTGCGACGATCGCGGTGAGCGCGAGCATGAACGCGGCGAGCCGATCGAGAACCAGAACGATCCCGAAGGGGGCCGGCCAGTCGCCCAGGCGATAGACCTCGACCGCGCCCGACGAGGTCCGGAGGATCGCCGTGATCGCGATCACTACCAGGGTCACGCAGGAGGCGAGCCCCAGGGCACGCTGCACGCGGAGGTGTCGATCGCCGACGAGAAGCATCAGCGCCGCGCACGCGAACGGCACGAGAACCGAGACGATGGCGGCGTGGGTCATCGTCGGGGCGATGCCTCACGGGGAGACGCCGGGACGTCGACCGCATCGTCGACGCCGGGCACGGACGCCGCGAGGGCCAGCACGATCGCGAATACGGTGGTCGCCAGCCCGATCACGATGGCGGTGAGCACGAGGGCCTGCGGCAGCGGATCCGCATAGGCGGTCACCCCCGCGGCGACGATTGGCGGGCGGCCGACGGTGAGCCGTCCTGTCGCCACGATGAAGAGGTTGACCGCGTAGGAGAGGAGCATGAGCCCGACCACGACCGGGAATGAAGAGCCACGGAGCGTCAGGTAGATTCCGCACGCCGTCAACAGGCCGATGGTCCAGGCGACCAGGATCTCCATCATTCAGCGCTCTCGGGCTCGCTCGAGGCATCGGCCAGTGATACGAGCGCGAGCATCGTCGTGCCGAGGACGGCCAGGTAGATTCCGAGATCGAAGAGAGTCGCCGATGTGAGGGGCAGGGCGCCGATCAAGGGCAGGACGGGCTCGGCGTGCGCGCTCGTGAGGAACGGCTTCCCGAATCCCCACGCCGCGATGCCGGTTCCGCCGGCGATCATGAGCCCGGCGGCGGCCGTCCGTGTGTATCCGACCCGACGCTGCGCCGCACCTTCGTTGACGGGGTGCGCGATGTGGCGCAACAAGAGAGCTACCGCGGTCACGAGCCCGGCGACAAAGCCACCTCCGGGTTCATGGTGGCCGCGCAGGAAGACGTAGACCGAGACGACGATCGCCAGCGGTAGCAGCCAGCGCGCCGCGACCGCGAAGAGAAGGGGCGGTCGGGGGCGATCCGGGTCCGGCCGTGGCGGGCGGACGCCATCCAGCAGCGCGACGATGCCGAGCGCGGTGATGACGAGCACAGTGATCTCGCCAAAGGTGTCGTAGCCGCGGAAGTCGGTCAGGAGAACGTTCACGACGTTCGCCCCTCCGCCTCGCGGCAGGCTGTTCTCGAGGAAGTACCAGGATATGGTGGTGGCCGGGCGGGTCATCACCGCCAGAGCCAGCCCGCCTGTCCCGACCCCGATGAGCCCGGCAAGGGCCGCATCGCGGCCGTGGTGAAGCAGCGAAGAATGTTCCGGGCCAGATCGAGGCAGCCGTGCGAGGGCCATCAACACGAGGATGGTCGTGACCACCTCGACCACGAGCTGGGTCATGGCGAGATCTGGCGCAGAAAAGTAGAGAAAGGCGATCGAGACGACGAGCCCCACCACGCCCGAGAAGACGAGGGCGACAAGACGCTCCCGGTGCCAGATCACGACGCCGAGAGCAGCGGCGGCAAGGGAGAATGCCGCGACGACCCCGAGCGGGATGAGCGGCAGGAATGGGCGCGGACCGACGGTCACGCCGCCGGCGAGCAGCGTGCTGCCGACAAGAGCCACCACGACCCCGAAGAGCAGAGCGAGAGAGCGAGACAGGGCCCCATTGGCAAAGCGGATGGAGATAATCTCCGCGAGGCTCGTGAGGCCCGCGAGGAAGGCGAGGTACAGCCGCCGCGCACTCCACCGGGAAGGGACATGCAGGTGGAGATTGTACTGCCGTTGCAGGGCCCAGTAGAGGATTGCCCCGCCCGCAAACGCCAGCGCGCTCAGCAGCAGCGGCGGGGTGAATCCATGCCAGAGGGCGACCGAGTACGCGGGCAGGCCGGCGCCGAACACCGCGCGCGCGGCAACGTCGACGATCGGGCCGACGGTCAATCCGGGCACGAGGCCGACCGCGATGCAGACCGTGACCAGCACTTCCACTGGCAACTTCATGAATCGGGGCGCCTCGTGGGGCGCCCTCGGCAAATTGCGCGGCTCGCCGTTGAAGAACACGTCGTGGACGAAGCGGGCCGCGTACGCCACGCTGAAGGCCGCGCCCAGGGCGACCGCGGCCGTCGCGAGCCAGCCGAGGAAGCCCAGGTGTCGCAGCGCGAGCGCCTCGGCGAAGAACATCTCTTTCGAGAGGAAGCCGTTCAACAACGGCACCCCGGCCATTGCCGAAGCGGCGACGATCGCGAGCGTCCCCGTATGCGGCATGTGTTTCCAGAGCCCGTTCAGGCGGCGCATGTCGCGCGTGCCGACCTCGTGCTCGATGATCCCGGCGGCCATGAAGAGCGATGCCTTGAACGTCGCGTGGTTGCCGATGTGGAACACCGCCGCCACGTTCGAGAGGGGGGAGTCCAGGCCGAGAAGAAAAGTGATCAGGCCGAGATGACTCATCGTCGAGTAGGCGAGGAGCCCCTTGAGGTCATGCTTGAACACGGCCACATAGGCGCCGAACACGAACGTGACGAGCCCGACGGTGGTGACCACGTAGGTGAAGAGTGGGGTTCCACCAAGGACCGGGTAGAGGCGGGCTACCAGGAAGATCCCCGCATTGACCAGGGTCGCCGAGTGCAGGTAGGCCGAGACCGGGGTCGGTGCCGCCATGGCCGCAGGTAGCCAGAAGTGGAAGGGAAACTGCGCGCTCTTGGTGAAGGCGCCGACAAGGATCAGGATGAGGGCAGCCGGGTACCGGGGATCGCCGCGAACCTGATCGGCGACGCCCACGATCGCAGAGATCTCATAGCTTCCGGCGGCTTCGCCGATCAAGAGGACGCCCGCGAGCATCGCGAGGCCACCGGCCCCCGTCACGGCCAGGGCCATCCGCGCACCCTCACGGGCGTCGGCGCGGTTCTGCCAGTAGCCGATCAGCAGGAACGAAGCGAGGCTGGTGATCTCCCAGAACACCGCGAGGAGTACCAGGTTGTCGGCAAGTACGACCCCCAGCATCGCTGCCGTGAAGAGCGCGAGGCGAGCGTAGAACTTGCCGGGCGGATCGGCGGGCCCGAGGTAGTAGCGCGCATAGAGGATGACGAGCAGGCCGATCCCGAGAATCAAGACGGAGAAGAACAGTGCGAGACCGTCGAGTCGGAGCGAGACCGCAAGGCCGACGCCCGGGATCCAGGGCCAGGTCACGATGACCGGCTCGCCGGTGAACACCCTGGGCGCGGCCGAGATCACGACCGCGAGCGAAGCCGCGGTCACAGCCGCGAGCGCCCACGCGGCGGCACGCCCCGAGCGCCGCCCGGCGATCGAGCCGAGCGCCGTTCCGGCGACAAGCGGCAAACCGATCACGAGCGGTAGGGCGAGGTAGGGAGCGATCACGGGTCAGGACGTCTCGACGCGATGCCGATGGACGAAGGCCGCCGCTCCGCGTAAAGCTCCAGGGAAGACGAAGGATCTCACGCGCTCATCGCTTGAAGCAGTTCTGTCTCCCGCTGGGCGCAATCACGCCATGTTGCATCCGCTGGCCGCAAGGAGTCCGCATTGTAGCAGCGCTCGGACGCAACGGACAGAGCCGGGGCCACGATGGCCACGTCGAGGGCATAGCGGCTCCCGGCGCACTCGGCGAAGGCATTGGCAGTTGGTTCGGCGTGGACTCCGCTTCTGCGCGGCTGGTCGGCTGGTGCGGTACTCTTGTGCCCGGGCCCGTATTGCGAGATGAGCCGGCGCCGTGCGCCAGGCCAGGAGTCAGCGTGGGTAAGACGAAACTGCCGCAGGGGTCAGTCCTGTTCATGCTCGGTTTTCTGCTGTTGATTGTGCTGTTCTGGGCGCACAAGTATCTGCTCTTCTGGCTGGCGCACCTCTGCTGCTCTCGCTGATCGGGAATGGCGGCAAGGACAGATCGGGAAATCGGCCCGCGAGGGCGGAACTGGATGGTCAAGGTGCCACTGGGAGCGACCTCGGGGAGCATCTTGACGGCCCAAGCCCGCCAGAGCGCCAAGCCCGCGTCGCCGCCAACGTCCGGCTCTGCGAGGCGATCCGGGCTCGTGGACATGTCGGCTCAGCAGCGCTCGCCACAAGTCGGCTCCGCCGGGTTGGCGCCGAGGGCGGCCGAGAACGGTAGCGCCATGCGCGAGCTGGACCGCGGATACCGGCGCCTGGCCCCCGAAGCCGTCGAGCGGCCCGCCACGGAAGGCGAGCAGGGGCTGAGCGGCCAGCGTTCACCTTTCGATCGCGCGAATCCCGCGTGCGGTTACCGTGAGCCTTCAGTGTTTGAGATCCGCTCGCGACGGTCAATTCGCCCAGGGGATGCGGCAGTTGGTCGGCGCTTTCGCTCCGCCTGCGCGCGTGGGGCGGTCGGGACAGAATGCGTCGGAAGTGGTAGAGTCTACGGACGAATGCCGGGGTAGCTCAGTGGCAGAGCAACTGATTCGTAATCAGTAGGTCGCGGGTTCAACTCCCGCCCCCGGCTCCAGCCTTTTTCAGTACTGTCTTCGCCTTCCTCGATTCGGTTCTGCTCGTTGGTTGCTGGGGGTTGTAGCTGGTTGCGGCGGCCAGCCGATCCACGGCGCTTCGGTTGGCCCCCGGGACGAGGTGACCGTAGAGGTCCACCGTGACCTTGATCGACGAGTGTCACATCCGGATGCCATCGCCGACGGGCGTCGCACGGCCCCAAGAACGGGGAACGGATGGCGACGGCAGAGGAAGGTGTAGACGTCGAGCGTGCGCGGCTTGCAGTGGACCGCCACGTAGACCTGAAGCCACCGCTCGGCGTAGGCCTCGAAGGTGGTCTTGTCGCTCTGGCTCGAGGACGGAGAGGTCCCCGAGCCGCAGACGCGCACGGAGTTTCGAGGCGACTATGTCAGAGCCCTTGGCGCGTCGGCTCGCGTCACCGCGGTTGGGGGCGGGAGTTGAACCCGCGCAGCCTACTGAACGTAGTCAGTTGTCCCGGTGGAGGATTGACAGGCTCGGGCGAACGAAGCGCCGATCTGATAGAGTGACGCGTATCGCGCGGATGCCGAGGGGTGAACATGTCGGCTCTTCCCACAGGCACGGTCACCTTCCTTTTCACGGATATCGAGGGCAGTACGCGGCTCTGGCAGCAGCATCCCGAGCCGATGAAGCAGGCCCTCCTTCGACACCATGCCTTGCTCCAGCAGTCGATCGAGTCATCCAACGGCTACGTTTTCCAGATTGTCGGCGACGCGTTCTGCGCCGCGTTCCACACCGCAGCAGGGGGTGTGGCGGCCGCGCTCGCCGCACAGCGCGCGCTCGCTGCTGAGCCGTGGGGCGAGACGGGCCCGATCCGGGTGAGGATGGCCTTGCATACGGGAACAGCCGACCTCCATGCGGGGGAGCACAAGGCCGGCGAGTACATGTCCGGGCTCACGCTGAGCCACACGGCTCGCCTGCTGTCGGTCGCGCACGGCGGGCAAATTCTCGTGTCGAACGCCACGCAGGAGCTCGTCCGTAACGATCTGCCATCCCTGGTGGAGCTGCGCAATCTCGGCCTTCATCGCCTGCGCGATCTCACGCGCGCGGAGCATATCTACCAGGTAGTCGCGCAACGTTTGCCGGACAGGTTTCCCGCGCTCCGTTCGCTAGAGGTGGTGCCGAATAACTTGCCGCGACAGCTCACAACCTTCATCGGGCGCGAACGCGAGATCGCGGAGGCGAAGCGCTTGCTGGCTGAGACGCATCTGCTCACGATCACGGGACCCGGCGGTAGCGGTAAAACGCGCCTCTCCCTGGAGATCGGGGCCCGCCTGCTCAGCGAGTATCCCGACGGCGTATGGCTGGTCGAGTTTGCGCACCTCGCCGACCCTGCGCGCGTGCCCCAAGTGCTGGCCACGGCGCTCAGCGTGCGCGAGGAGGCGGACCGCCCGCTGCTCGTGACGCTGGTCGACCATCTCCGTCCCAAGCGGGTGCTGCTGCTCCTCGACAACTGCGAGCATCTGATTGACGCGTGCGCCGGTCTCGCGGACACGCTGTTGCGCGGCTGCCCGGAGGTCAAGATTCTGCCGAGTAGCCGCGAGGCGCTTGGTCTGACCGGCGAGGTCGTCTTCCGCGTGCCCCCGCTGTCGCTGCCCGACTCACGGCTCGTGCCAGCGCTCGAGCGCCTCGCGGAGTACGAGGCCGTCCGCCTCTTCGTGGACCGCGCGATAGCGGTGAAGCCCGACTTCACGCTCACGGACGACACGGCGGCCGCGGTGGTGCAGATCTGTCGACGGCTCGACGGCATCCCGCTCGCGATCGAACTCGCAGCGGCGCGCGTCCGGACGCTATCCGTCCAGCAGATCACCGCGCATCTGGACGAACGCTTCCGTCTGTTAACTGGCGGCAGCCGTACCGCGTTGCCGCGGCATCAGACCCTGCGCGGGCTAATCGACTGGAGCTACGGTCTGCTCTCTGAAGCGGAGCGCGAGCTGTTCCGGCGTGTGTCGGTATTCGTCGGCGGCTGGACGCTGGAGGCGTCGGTGGCGGTGTGCGCGGGCGTCGACGTAGACCGCTACGACATCGTCGAGCTGCTCGGCCGATTGGTGGACAAGTCGCTTTGCTTGATAGACGGCGAGGGGAGCGACCCACGCTATCGATTACTCGAAACCATCCGGCAATACGGCTTCGAGAAGCTCGCGGAGACATCGGAAGGCCAGGTCGTGCGCGCTCGCCATCGCGACTTCTATCTCGGGTTCGCAGAGGATGCGGAGCCTCGGTTGCAGGGTCCCGAGCAGGTCGCTTGGCTACAGAGGCTCGAGGCGGACCACGACAACCTGCGGGCGGCGCTGCGGTGGTCCCTCGATTGCGATGAGACCGAGGCGGCGCTCCGGCTCGGGAGCGCGCTCTCGCTGTTCTGGGACACCCACGGGTACGTCCGTGAGGGACGCGAATGGCTCGATGAGCTACTGGCGCACGCCCGCGAGCGGCCGACGTCCACCGTCACGACGCGACGCGCGCTCGGAAAGGTACTCGATGCCGCGTCACGCACACGGGCGCGGTGGAGCGAGTTCCCCCAGGCTACGGAGTTCTTGACCCAGGGGCTCGCGGTGTGGCGTGAGCTTGGTGACAAGCGCGGGATCGCGGAGGCGCTCAATAACCTCGCCGTCGGTGCGACGCAGTCCGGGGACCGCGTGCGAGCTAGGGTGCTCGTGGCGGAGAGTCTCGCTCTGTTCCGGGAACTCTCCGACAAGCGTGGCACCGCGCACGCGTTGAACAATCTGGCCGAGATCCTGCGCGGTGACGGCGATCTACCCGGCGCGAGGGCATTGTTCGAGGAGAGCGTCCCCCTCTTTGAGGCGATTGAGGAGAGGCGGGGTTTGTCGCACGCACTCGACAATCTGGGCGGCATTCTCACCGCGCAGGGCGACTACGGCCCCGCGGAGGCTCTGTATAGCAGGAGCCGCCGGCTGGCCGAGGAGCTCGGCGACAACCACGCTGTCGCGACAGCGCTCCGGAGTCTCGGCGGCGTCGCGCACCACAGGGGGGATCATGAGCGGGCGCGGAGCTTTTACGAGGATAGCGTCGCCCGCTTTCGCGAGATGGGCGATGGGTTCTGTCTGGCGAAGTCGCTGATCGGCTACGCTCTGACCTCGCACGAGATGGGCGACCACGAGCAGGCGCGGGTGCTCGGCGACCAGGGTCTGGCCTTGTTGCGCGAGGCGGGTGCCAAGGGTGAGCTCGCGCCGCGCCTAGGTCAGCTCGGCGCGGCGGCGCTGGCGCACGGTGATGTGGCACGAGCCGCGCGATTCTTCGAGCAGAGTTTGGCGCTGTACTCGGAAACCCACGATGAGCAGGGTATCGCTACGAGCCGGGAGGGCCTGGCCAGGGTTGCGCGTCAATGACCGGTCTGGCGAGGACTTACGAAATGGAAGGTGCTTCGCGGCGAGCACTCGCATCTGAGCATCGGGGGCCAACCGAGCCTGGGTCGTGACAGGACCGGTTTGACGGCCTGTCAGCGGTCGCCCGCCGCCTCATACCACGTTCCGAGCGGACCCTGCGCGCTCCAGAGGGCGAGCAGGGGGCAGGTGATGCGCCGGCCTCGCGCCTGGTCGGCCTCGTCGTGCGCGCGGTCGAGCGTCGCGGCGGCCCGGTATTCCTCGCAGAACGCGTGCAGACGGTCGGGGTCCCGCAGCGCCGCCACGTAGGCGGCACGCACGCCGTCGTCGAAGACCCCGGCGGGAGAGCCCCAGCCGCCGAGCGCGTCGTCGATCACCGCGTCCGGCACCGCGGCCAGCAGGCGCTCGGGCAGCGGTGCCGGCTGGGCCAGGAGCGCCCAGGGCCAGAAGGCGAGGGCGAAGCGCGCGTCGGCCCGCGTCCACGCTTCTGCGGTCGGGACACGTCGAGCACCGCGATGCGGTCGACGCGCCGCGGATGGTCGAGCG
>Ga0134124_10002956_pt1 | contig 13676 bp, 11 predicted proteins | sample KB304_FD_96880 | JGI IMG/M metagenome (GOLD analysis project Ga0134124, IMG submission 96880) | Terrestrial soil microbial communities without Nitrogen fertilizer from Kellogg Biological Station, Michigan, USA - KB3-0-4 | ecosystem: Environmental > Terrestrial > Soil > Unclassified ... | reverse complement strand
TGGAGGGATCTGCAGGGCTTCACGGTACTTGGCGATGGTGCGCCGCGCCACCACGATGCCCTGGTCGGAGAGCACTTCCGAAATGCGGCTGTCGGAAAGCGGGTGCTTTCCGTCCTCGGCGGCCACGAGCTGCTTGATGAGCGCGCGGATGGCGGTGGCGGAGCACGCCCCGCCGGTGTCCGTGGCCACGTGGCTGCCGAAGAAATACTTGAGCTCGAATATGCCGCGCGGCGTGAGCATGAACTTCTGCGTGGTGACGCGCGAGATGGTGGACTCGTGCAGCCCCAGCGTCTCGGCGATCTCGCGCAGCACCAGCGGCCGCATGGCCACCTCGCCGTGCTCGAAGAAGTGCCGCTGCCGGTCGACGATGGCCTGCGACACCTTGAGAATGGTCTCGAAGCGCTGCTGCACGTTCTTGATCAGCCAGCGCGCCTCCTGCAACTGCTGCGAGAGCTGCCCGGAGGCCGCGCCGCGGTTGCCCTGCAGTATGGCGGCGTACATGCGGTTCACGTGCAGCTTGGGCATGGCGTCGGGATTGAGGCTGGCCACCCACAGGTTCTTGGTCTTTTTCACCACCACGTCCGGCACCACGTAGCGCGTCTCGGTGTGCGAGAAGGCCGCCCCGGGGCGGGGGTTCATGCGCTGGATGAGCTGCTGCGCGCCGCGCAACTGGTCGTCGCTGGCGCCCACCAGGCGCTTGAGCTTGGCGAAATCGCGCGCCGCGAGCAGCGGCAGGTGCTCGCGGGCGATGCGCAGCGCCGTGGCGCGGTGCGGGGTGGCGGGGTCCAGCGCCTCGAGCTGCAGCGCCAGGCACTCGGCGGGGTTGCGCGCCGCGACCCCGATCGGGTCGAGGTTCTGGACGTGGCACAGCGCGATGGAGAGCTCCTCCGGCTCGACTTCCAGTTCGGCCGGCACCATGTCCGCCAGTTCCTCGAGGGACTGGGTTAGGTAGCCGTCGTCGTCGAGCGACTCGACCACCATGGCGGCGATGGCGCGGTCGCGCTGGTCCAGCTTCAGCAGGACGAGCTGCGACAGCAGGTGCTCACGCAGGCTGGGTGAATCGGCCGCCGTCTGCGGATAGTCGTCGCCGTCGTCGTCGCCGCGCTCGCCGCCCGAGTAGTTGCCGGAGGAGGACAGCCACTCGGTGTCGGAACCCGCCGCCGGTCCGTCATCCGCGCGCTCGGAGCCGAATTCCGGGGCGGCGGCCTCGCCCCCTTCACCCGACTCGCGCGGGCTTGCGCCATTGACCGGCAGCGCAGGCGCCGGCTCATTGGCGTCTTCGCGCTCCAGCATGGGGTTTTCGGCCAGGAAGCGCTCCAGCTCCTGGTTCAGTTCGGTGGTGGAGAGCTGCAACAGCCGGATCGACTGCTGCAGTTGCGGCGTCAGCGTCAGGTGCTGCGAAAGCCGGAGTTGCAGCGCCTGCTTCATCCGTTGGCCCCGCGATTTGTCCCGCTGATCGCGCGGCGCAGGCCGTTCGCCCGCATTCCGGCCGGAGGCCGGGCGCTGCGCGAGGGGCGGGTGTGGGACAACGGCATATGATTGGGGCTCAGGGAGGGCGCAGTGGCCGGCGCATTGGCCGAAAGAGCGTCGAGGGCGACAAAAGCACTATAGAACATCATAGGGGGCACTAAAGGCGGAAATTCTCACCCAGATACACCCGGCGTACGCTTTCATTATAGACAATCTCATCGGGCTTGCCAGACGCCAAAACAGCCCCCTCGTTGATGATGTAGGCGCGGTCGCAAATGCCCAGGGTTTCCCGCACGTTGTGGTCGGTGACCAGCACGCCGATGGAGCGTTCCTTCAGGAACCGTATGATTTTCTGGATGTCCAAGACCGCGATGGGGTCCACCCCGGCGAACGGCTCGTCCAGCAGCACAAAAGACGGCTTGGTCGCCAGCGCCCGGGCGATTTCCACCCGGCGCCGTTCCCCGCCCGACAGCGACAGCGCGGGGGCATTGCGCAAATGGGCGATATGCAGGTCCTGCAGCAACTGCTCCAGCGCCTGGCCGATGTCCGTTCCGTTCAGCCCCTGCAGTTCCAGCACCGCCCGAACGTTCTCTTCTACGGTCAGTTTGCGGAAAACTGAAGCCTCCTGGGGCAGGTAGGCGAGGCCCATGCGCGCGCGCTTGTGCATGGGCATGCGCGTGATGTCGTGGCCGTCGAGCTGGATGCGCCCGGCATCGGCGCCGATCAGGCCCACGATCATGTAAAAGCAGGTGGTCTTGCCCGCGCCATTGGGCCCCAGCAGCCCCACCACCTCGCCGCTGGCCACCTCCAGCGACACGTCCTTGACCACCTGGCGCGACTTGAACCGCCTCTTCAGGCTGTTGACCGAGAGCTGCGTCATGCGTCGATTACTGGCCCCGCCCGGCTTCGGCAGCGGGCTTCACGCCCGGGCAGGGCGAGGCGGGGTCGGCCGAGGGCGTCTTGGGCATGAGCACCGCGCTCACGCGCCCCGCAGGCTTGGGCGCCTGCGTTCCCTGCGCATTCGACGTATTGGACGCGTTGGCCCCCGCGGAATTCACGGTGAAGAACTCCGAGCGAGAGTCGTAGGAGATGTAGCCGCCGCGCACGTCGTCGCCGCAATCGCGGCGCAGACGGGCGCGGTTGAAGAACTCCACCTTGTCGGCCCGGCCGTTGTATTCGATGCGCTCGGCCTCGGCTTCGATGTACTCGTTCACGCCCTCGCGCTTCTGGCGGAACGTGGCGGGCGAGCCGATGGCCGTGCCCGACTGGAAGCCCTGCGCGTCCTGGACGACGATGATGCGTTCGGCGCGGATGGTCATGGTGCCCTGGGTGAGCACCACCTTGCCGTCGAACACCGCGGTCTTTTTGGCGTCGTTGGCGTTCATGCGGTCCGATTCGATGTTCACGGGCTTGTCCCGGTCTGCCTTCTCGGCGTGCGCCGGAGGCCCGGGCATGCCGAGCAGCGCCGCGGCCAGAACAAAAGCGGCCAACCTGCTCAACGCGGCGAGCCGGGCCGGCTTCGGCCGAAGACTACTTGCGCGGCGCGGCATGATAGCTGCCCTTTACTTGCGAGTGCAGGGAGAACTGCCGGGCGCGGCGGTGGATGTCCATGCCCACGCCGGCGAGGCTCGATTCCCCCTGCTGGATGGTGATGGGGCGGTCGGTGTGGATCAGGTCCTGCTTGTTCAGCACCTGCACGTAGTCGGTCTGCGCGACGAGGTCGGGCTGGCTGGGCGCTTCCTGGCGCACCACCACGTGGCCGTAGAACGCCGCCTCGTCGCCGTCGTGCTGCAGCGTGCCGCGGTCGGCCTTGATGGTCACTCTGGCGTCGGCATCGGTGCGCGACAGGCGCGGGTCGGCCAGTTCGGTGCTGTCGTCGGCGGCGAAATGCAGCATGCGCCGCGCCGAAATGACGTATTGCGGCGTGCCCTCCGCGGTGAGGCTGCGCAGGGTGAAGTTCTCCACGATGGCGTCGGGCTCGCGGCTGCCGTTGCTTCGGACCTTGGCCGAGGGCATTTCCGCGGCCTCACGGAGCCACAGCGTCAGGCCGGCGAGAAACAGCACCACCAGCAACGGCAGCAGGTTGTTGACGCGTATTTTCACTCGGCTTTCCGCAGGTTCACTTCAAAAATTTTCCCACCGCGGCCTCCAGCGCGCCCTGGGCCTGCAGCACGAACTCGCACACCTCGCGCACCGCGCCCTGGCCGCCGGCCAGCCGCGATACATAGTGCACGCGGTCGCGCACGGCCTGCGGCGCCTCGGCCACGCTGGCCGCGAAGCCGCAGGCGGTGAGCACGGACAGGTCCACCAGGTCGTCGCCCATGTAGCCGGCCGCCGCGGCGTCCACCTTGCACGTGGCGAGCAGCTCGCGGAAACCCGAGCGCTTGTCGGCCACGCCCTGGCGCACCTGGCGTATGCCGAGCTCCGCGGCGCGGCGCGCCACGAGATCGGACCGGCGCGAGGTGAGCAGCGCGACTTCCAGCCCGGCGTCGCGCAGCAGTTGCAGGCCGAGGCCATCGCGCACGTGGAAGGCCTTCAGCTCCTCGCCCGATTCGCCCATGTACAGGCGGCCGTCGGTGAGCACGCCGTCCACGTCGAAAATCATGAGGCGCAGCGCGCGCGCCCTGGCCGCCGCGTCGCCGGCCACAACAGCGGGCGCGCTCATATCACCTTGGCGTGGAACAGGTCGTGCATGTTGAGCGCGCCGGCCAGGCGCCCGGCCTCGTCCACCACCAGGATCTGGTTCACCTTGTGGCGCTCCATCATTTCCACGGCCGCGGCGGCGAGCCGGTCCTGGCCGATGGTGCGCGGCGAGTGCGTCATGAGGTCGGCGATGCGCGCCGTGCGCAGGTCGAGGCTACGGCTATTGTCCTTGCCCAGCGAGCGGCGCAGGTCGCCGTCGGTGTAGATGCCGGCGACGCGGTTGTCCGAGTCCACGATGGCAGTCATGCCCATGCGCTTGTTGGACATTTCCAGCAGCGCCTCGGAGAAGCTGGCGCCCTCGGGCACGCTGGGCACGTCCTGGCCGGTGCGCATCACGTCCGAGACCAGGGTGAGCAGGCGCCGCCCCAGCCGTCCGCCGGGGTGCGAGCGCGCGAAGTCCTCGGCGCTGAAGCCGCGGGCGTCGAGCAGCGCCACGGCCAGCGCGTCGCCCAGGGCCAGCGCCGCCGTGGTGCTGGCGGTGGGCGCAAGGTTGTGGGGGCAGGCTTCCTGCTCCACGCGCGCGTCGAGCACGATGTCGCTCTGGCGCGCCAGGGTGGAGTTGGGTTCGCCGGTCATGGCGATCAGCGCGGCGCCCTGGCGCTTGACCAGGGGCAGTATGGTGAGCAGCTCTTCGCTTTCGCCGGAGTTGGACAGCGCGAGCAGCACGTCGCCGCGGGTGATCATGCCCAGGTCGCCGTGGCTGGCCTCGGCGGCGTGCACGAAGAACGCGGGGGTGCCCGTGCTTGCCATGGTGGAGGCGATCTTGCGCGCGACCTGGCCGGACTTGCCCACGCCGCACACCGCGACGCGGCCCTTGCAACGCAGGATGAGTTGAACGGCCTCGGAGAAGCGCGCGTCCAGCCTCGGGATGAGCGCCGCAATGGCTTCCGATTCGATGCGCAACACGTTGCGCGCGCGTTCTAGTGCATCCATCTTGGGCGCATTTTCGGAGCCCGCAAGCCTTTTTGCTGGCCTGGGCTGGACACAGCCTTTATCATGGCGGAAGTATACCAGAGCGAACCCTCAAAACGGCCTAAACCCTCGATGATTCAAAGAGTTCCCCAAGCCTTTATGAAGGTGCCGGCCTAGTGGCTGCGCTGGAAATCGCCCTGCTGCTGCTGGCCAGCGCCGTCTTCGTGCTGGTGCTGTTTCGCACACTCAAGTTGCCGCCCCTGCTGGGCTATCTCGCGGTGGGCGTGCTGATCGGGCCGCATGCGCTGTCCTGGGTGCAGGAGTCGGGCGATGTGACCCGGCTGGCCGAGTTCGGCGTGGTCTTCCTCATGTTCTCCATCGGCCTGGAATTCAGCCTGCCCAAGCTGTTCCAGATGCGCCGCATCGTGTTCGGCTTGGGCTCGGCCCAGGTGCTGGCGACGCTGGCGCTGGCGATGGGGGCGGTGCTCGTGGCGGGCGGCAACTGGCGCGTGGGCATCGTGCTGGGCGGCATCATGGCCATGTCCTCCACCGCCATCGTGGTGCGCGAACTGGCCGACCGCCTGCAGCTCGACACCCCTCACGGCCAGGAGGTGCTGGGCGTGCTGCTGTTCCAGGACCTGGCCGTGGTGCCGCTGCTGGTGCTCATACCGGCCCTGGGCGAGAGCAAGGAGGAACTGGTCATCCGCCTCGCCTACGCCTTCGTCAAGGCCGCGGTCATCCTGGTGGTGCTGCTGTTCCTGGGGCAGCGGGTGATGCGCGCCTGGTTCCACGTGGTGGCGCGCCGGCGCTCCGACGAGCTGTTCATCCTCAACGTGCTGCTGGTGACGCTGGGCCTGGCCTGGCTCACCGAGCTGGCCGGGCTGTCACTGGCGCTGGGCGCCTTCATTGGCGGCATGCTCATCGCCGAGACCGAGTACCGCCACCAGGTGGAAGAGGACATCAAGCCCTTCCGCGAAGTGCTGATGGGGCTGTTCTTCGTCACCGTTGGCATGCTGCTCAACCTCAAGGTGGTGGCCGACCACTGGGTGGCTGTGCTCGGCCTGTTTCTGGCCGGGGTGGCGCTGAAGTTCGCGCTGTGCGCGGGACTGTCGCGCCTGTTCGGCGCGGCGCCGGGCACGGCCATGCGCACCGGCTTCGGCCTGGCCCAGTTCGGCGAGTTCGGCCTGGTGCTGATCGCGGTCGCGGGCGACTCGGGCATTCTCAGCGGCGAGCTGCCGCAAATCGTCATGGCCTCGGTGCTGCTGTCCATGTTCGCGGCACCCTTCCTGCTCCAGCACAGCGACTGGATGGCCATGCGCTTCACGCGCTCGGAGTGGATGCTGCGCTCGCTGGAGTTGCACCGCGTGGCGGCGCAGACCATCGCCACCGAGCGCCATATCCTGATTTGCGGCTATGGCCGCACCGGCCAGCGCCTGGCCCACCTGGTGGAGCGTGAGGGCATCAGCTACGTGGCGCTCGACCCCGACCCCGAGCGCGTGCGCGCGGCCGCGGCCGCAGGCGAGCGCGTGGTGTTCGGCGATGCAACGCGGCGCGAGACCCTGGTCGCGGCCGGCGTCGCGCGCGCCAGCGCCCTGGTGATCACCTTCGCCGACACCCAGGCGGCGCTGCGCATCCTGCACCACGCGCACGCGCTGAACCCCGACCTGCCGGTGGTGGTGCGCACCCGGGACGATGGCGACCTCGACAGGCTGAGGGCGGCCGGCGCCGCCGAGGTGGTGCCCGAGACCTTCGAGTCCAGCCTCATGCTGGCGTCGCAGACGCTCATCCTGGTGGGCGTGCCGCTGCGCCGCGTGGTGCGGCGCATACGCGAGGTGCGCGAGGACCGCTACAGCCTCATGCAGGGCTTTTTCCACGGCGGCACCGACGAGGCCGATCCCGACGAGGCGCGCGGCCCGCGCCTGCATTCGGTGCCCGTGCGCCGCGGCGCCTTCGCCGTGGGCCGCACGCTCAAGGCGCTCGACCTCGCGCCGCTGGGCGCCTCGGTCACCGCCATCCGGCGCCGCGAGCAGCGGCTGATCGCGCCACCGCCGGACACGGCCGTGGAGGAGGGCGATGTGCTGGTGCTGCTGGGCACCGGCGAGTCGCTGGACGCGGCCGAGATGCGGTTGGTGCGCGGCGTGTCCTGAAAAAACAAAGCCCGCCGAAGCGGGCCTTGTCGGGGGCGGTGTTCGCTTACAGGTTCTTGCAGAGCAGGTACTGATTGGTGCCGCTTTCAACGTAGTTGTCGCCTCCCGGAGGAGCAGCGGCGTTGAGTGCGTGGATGGCCGGATTGGCGCTCGCTTCATAGTTGGCGCGGACCTGCCCACTCGTCGAAGTGCCGTCATCCATTTGCGTATCGACGGCGATGGCGATCTTGTCCGGCAGGTTGCTGGAGCAGATGATGTTGGAGGTGAAGCCCATCCCGCTGGTCTGCACGCCCATGATGCCGTTGGCGGCATTTCCGGGCGGCGCAATCGAGGAGATGTCGGCAGCCGCCGTGGTTCCCCCCACGAACCCGGCTAAGCGCAGATGCCACCAGAACAAATTAACTTCAGGCGTGCCAGCGGCTGCTGCAGCGCCCGGAACATTGTTGTAAACCTCGGGAGCAGTCGCCGCCGCTGCCGCCTTGTTCCATTGACCGTCGCCGTTACCGGCGAGCGCGCCTTGACCTGTCCAGCGTGTTGCCGCATTCAAGTCATCTCCCGGCAGCGCTTTATAGCGGTCTTGGTAAGAATTGATCGCCGCCGTGATGCCGTTGAAGTCGTTCACGATGTTCTTGATCTTGGCCTGAGTAATCATCTCCTGGCCCTTCAGGATGCCGCCCAGAAGCAGGCCGATGATCACCAGCACGATCGCGATCTCAACCAGCGTGAAGCCACTCTGCCGCATAGCCGCCGGCTGTTCGAAAGAGCGACGTGACTTTTTGATATGCATTGCTGCTCCCCTTTTTGGGAGTGACCAAGGTCATTCCCTTATTGCAAGAAAAATGCCAATTTGCCCGCGCCAAAATAGCCCAATTAAACCCTAAAATCAAGCTTTTGGGATGCGTTTTGAATGTCGATTGTTGTAATGTCGTCATATTCGTCGAGAATATGACAACGTGTTGATTTCATGACGCCGTAATTTTTATCGGGCGTTGGCGGGGGCAGGGCCAGTTTTTCCGGGGCGATTATGCCCCATCCGGCTTTCAATTTCCTTGAGATGTTGCTCCAGCCAACGCAATTCTCCCGGGTCCTTGACCTGTCCGCTGGCGATGTAGCCGCCGATCATCAGCCGCGCCTGCTCCAACTCATTCATGTCTTCCAGGATGAACGCTTGCATTTGCCGTGCCCACGCGGGCACATCCGGCCCTGTGGCCAGTGACTGGACCGCGGCGGCATAGCGCCGCGCCAGTTCGAGGTCGTGGAGCTGGTGCTTGGCGATGACCGCGGCCTCGGCCATCCAGCGCCAGCGCCCGTTGGGATCGAGCACGAATTCCCGGTACACGAAGTCCAGCATGCGCCGCACCCTGGCCGGGTCCTGAACGCCGGCATAAATGCGCACCGCGGCATGCAGGGGATACTCGGCGCGGGAATCCAGTTCCAACACGCGCGACAGCCATGCGGCCAGCCGGTCGTAGTCCAGCGCCTGGTAGGGGAGGCGGTTGTCGGCGCGCAGGTCGAAGGCCTGCACGTACAGCATGAGCAGCTTGCCCACCGGAATGGTGTCGCCGAGGCCAGCGAGGCGCAGGGCCGTGAGCGGCGGCGCGGGCGGCAGGTCCTCGGCGCGCGCCGCCGGTGCCGGGCGATTCATTCCCATGGCGATTTGCAGCGCCGCCGCCAGCACGAGCAGCGCCATGACCCAACGGGGCACTTGCGCCAGGCGGCGCTCGTCGCGGGGACTAGGCATTCCGCCGATACAGGTCGAACAGCGACGCCGCCGCAAGCAAGGCGAGGTACACCGCGGCTTGCGCGGACAGCGCGGCGAACTGCTGCGCCCCGGGCGGCGCGCTGAACCACGCGCTTTGCGTCATGCGGTCAAGCCCCGGCAGCAGCAGCGCGATGACGCGCACCACGCCGTCCAGCACTTTGTCGCCAGGCGACGGGTTGCCGGCGAGCGCGGCGTCGGCAAGCAATTGCAGCGTCCCCATGGAGCGCGCGAGCAGGTAGAAGCCGCCGGCCGCCGCCACCGCCGGCATCACCTGGTTGAGCGACAGCACGCAGAACAGGCTGGCCGCGGCCACGATGGCGAGTTCCAGCATCAGCGACAGCGTCCAGTACGCCAGTCCCGCGCCCGGGGCGGCCAGGGCGAGCGGCAGGCTGAGCAGCAGCCCGGCGAGCGCGGCCACCAGCACGTAACCGGCCAGCTTGGCGCGGTAGTAGGCCGCCCGCGACATGGGTTGCGCCAGCAGCAGCTCGGTCACCTTGTCGGCGGATTCGCGCACCATGCTGGTGGCCACGAAGACCACCACCATGAACGCGGCGGCGAAACGGACCAGGGCGGCGGCGACGGCGGCCTCGGTGTCGCCGGCCTCGACCAGCGCCACTTGTCCCAGGAACCGCTCCAGTCCCAGCACGAGCAGCATGCCGGCCGCGACGATCCAGAACAAGCGCACGCGCACGGCCTCGAGCAGGATCAGGCGCACCATGGCCCAGGAGCGGGCGAAGGAGCGGCCCGGGTGGCGGGGCGCGGGACGGTCGAACGAACGGTTCATGGGCCGTAAGTCTATGGCATCATGCGCCTCCAGGCGATCCTGGTTGGCGGGCCTTCGGCCGGACCGGACGCAATCAACAGGCGACGCCATGCAAGACGCGATGACGACCACCGCAGCGGGCCTGCCCGTCCCCACGCTGATGCAGCGTTCCTCCCTGCTGCTCACCCGCTACTGGCGCGTGCCCTTCGTGGTGATGCTGGCGCTGCTGCACATGGCGGCGCTGCGCGGCGGCGAAGATGCCTGGGCCAGGGCGCTGATGCTGGCGCACTTCGGCTTCTTCATCACCTGGCAGCCGTTCATGCGCGGCGAACGCCGCCTCACGGCCGCGCAGACCGCCATCATCGCCGTGGTGGCCATTTCCGTGCTGTTCTACTTCAACTGGTGGCTGCTGGCGCTGTGGGTGAGCGTGCTGGCGGGGATCGTGGGCGGCAAGGTGTTCCTGTTCCGCTCGCCCTGGCTGCGCCGCTTCTACCTGGTGGTGTTCACCTACCTCGTGGCGCTGCTGCTGTTGTGGGTGGTGCCGGGCGGGGTGGTGCATACGACCATGCAGCCGGGCGTGGAGCCCACGGTGCAGTACGGCCTGCCGCTGCTGTTCCTCGCCCTGCTGGTCATGCCGGCCGAGCCCGATTCGGCCGAGACGCCGCAGATCGTGGACTTCTTCTACGCCACCATGCTGTTCCTGCTGCTGGTGGTGCTGGTGCTGGGCGCCTTCGCCTTCATGCAGATCGGGCACCTGGACTACGTCATGGCCCTCATCTTCAGCCTGTTCATCCTGGCGGGGGTGCTGGTGACGCTGTCGCTGGTATGGAACCCGCGCGCCGGCTTCCACGGGCTGTCCATGTACTTCTCTCGCTACCTGCTGTCCATCGGCATGCCCTTCGAGCAGTGGCTGTTCATCCTGGCCGAATTGTCGCAGGTGGAGAGCAAGCCCGATCGCTTCATGAAAGAGGCCATACAGGGCCTCGCGCGCCTGCCCTGGGTGGCGGGCGGCTACTGGCAGACCGCAAGCGACACCGGCGAGTTCGGCGAAGTCACCAAGAACACCGTGGAGTATTCCAACCAGGAGCTGCTGCTGCGCGTGTTCGCGCGCGAGAAGCTCAGCCCTTCGCTGGAGTGGCATTTCCACCTGCTCGGCCAGTTGCTGGGCGAGTTCTACGTGGCCAAGCTGCGCGAGCAGAAGCTGCAGCAGCAGACCTACATCCAGGCCGTGCACGAGACGGGCGCGCGCATGACCCACGACATGAAGAACCTCCTGCAGTCGCTCAACGTGCTGTGCGCCGCGGCGGAAAACACCCAGGTCGCGGAAACCAACGAGCTCACCGCCCTGATACGCCGCCAGCTTCCGGCCATCACCCAGCGCCTGCAGCACACCGTGGACAAGCTGAAAAAGCCCCAGGTCGACGGCACCCGGCTGGTCTCGGCCGGCGACTGGTGGGAAGAATTGCAGCGCATGTACGGCAACAGCAACGTGGAGTTTAGCGCCGGCGCCATCTCGCACGCGGCGCTGTTGCCCAAGGACCTGCTGGACACCACGGCCGACAACCTGCTGCAGAACGCCTTGCGCAAGCGCAAGCTCGACGACCGCATCGGCGTGTCGGCCAGCCTGGAGTGCGACGGCGAGTTGGCCTTCACGGTGTGCGACACCGGCCTGCCCATCGCGCCGGAACTGCTGCGCGGCCTGCTGCGCGAACCGGTGCAGTCGCAAGGCGGTTTCGGCATCGGCCTGTACCAGACCACGCGCCTGGCCGAGCAGGCCGGTTTTACCCTGCGCGTCACCAGCAATGAGGCGGGGCGGGTGTGCTTCACCCTGGGCGGCCCGTTGTCGCGCATCGGCGCCACGGGCGCCGCGGACGACCCGCCCGCCGCCTCCTAGCCCGCCTCAGCCTCCGCCTGCGACGTGGCCCCCTCCGGCGCCGGCCTGCACAGCAGCCAGAGGGCGGCGGCATTGATGAGCAGCCACAGCACTTCCAGGTACAGCAGCGGCATGAAGAAGTTGCGCCGCCATTTGTCGCCGAAGACCAGGAAAAACCCGTCGAAGTAGGTGCCCGAAACGCGCAGCACCGACGCGTAGTTCTCGAAGGGCGGCAACAGCAGCATGACCAGGAGGTTGAGCGCCGCGCCCACGATGACTCCGGTGCGGGCGTCGAGCACGCGCTGGCCCGGAGGAGAGTCGCGCAGCAACAGCCAGCCGAGCAGCGTGTTCACCCCGATCCAGCCCAGTTCCAGCGAGAGCAACCCCCAGTCGATGAGCTTGTTGCCGGGAACGTCGAAGGCGAAGTAGAAGGCGTCGAAGCTGGCCTGGGCGCGGCCCAGCCCGAGCCCGAACGAATCGAAGGGCGGGAACAGCAGCACCAGGACCAGGTTGGCGGTGGCGAGCGCCAGCAGGCGGGCCCGATGTTCATTCATTCCGGTTCATTCATTCCGGTCCATTCATTCCGCTGGGTTGATTCCGGTTGGTTGATGGCGTTGGTGCATGCGGCCTGCCGCGCGCTGAGGGGCGGCGGTCAACCCAGTGCGGCCGGCTGTGCCGGGACGGTGGCGCGGCCCACCAGGCGGTGGACCACGGTGTCGCCCTTGCCCTTGAGATAAAGGGTCTGCGGCGCCTGGAACTCGAAGTGGCCTTGCAGGCGGCGCCAGGTCGCCGCGTCCACGTGGATGGCCCCCGGCCCGCCCTCGGACGTGATGCGGCTGGCGAGGTTGACCGTGTCGCCCCACAGGTCGTAGATGAATTTCTTGCGGCCAACCACGCCGGCCACCACCGGCCCGGTGCCGATGCCCGCGCGGATCTGCAGCCGCGCCGCCCCGAGTTCCGACTCCTGCGCCAGCCAGTCGCGCATGGCCAGCGCCAGCTCCGCGATGGCCTGGGTGTAGCCGCGTTCCGCATCCGCATTCGGTTCGACGTTCAGCCCTCCCGCCACCATGTAGGCGTCGCCGATGGTCTTGATTTTTTCCAGTCCGTGCTGCTCGGCCAGGTCGTCGAAGGCCGAGAACACCCGGTTGAGCATGGAGAAGATCTGGTTGGGCGTCATGCCGGCGGCGAGCTGGGTGAAGTTCACGATGTCGGCGAACATCACGGTGACGTCGGCGAAGCCGTCGGCGATGGTGACGTTGGTCTCCTTCAGGCGCTCGGCCACGGGGCCCGGCAGGATGTTGAGCAGCAGCCGCTCGGATTTTTCCTGCTCGGCGGCGAGCAGGGTGTTGGCCTTGGACAGCTCGACCTCGTAACGGCGCTTTTCCTGCTCCGAGTAGCGCAGCAGAAAATAGACCAGCCCCGAGACGCCGGCGAAATTCAGCATCAGGAAAATGGCGCTGGTCTTGAGCGGGACGTTGGGCCGCGGCTTGACCACGCCCACCAGGTCGTAATCGATGTAGCCGCAGATCGCGAGCAGCGCCACGAAGGCCACGAACCAGGGTATGGACTCGCGCCCACCCAGCACCAGCACCGCCACCACCGGGGCGAGCAGGCCCCACAGCACCACGCCGCTGGCCGAGACGAAGTTGCCGATGGCGAGCTGCACGACGAAGGGAAAGAACAGAAACAAGGCGAGCTGGGCGTAGCTGAACAGCGTGAAGTTGCCGCCGCGGATGTACAGCAGAAAGGTGGCGACGGAAATGATCTGGTAGGTGAACGGCACATTGGCCGAGAGCTGCAGGCCCATGGACCAGTACAGGGCCAGCCAGAACATGGGCGCCGCGGTCATGAGGCCCATGGCGAACACCAGCACCGACTTGCGGATGCGCAGGTGCTGGGGGTCGGAAGGCAAGATGCCGGCGCTGCGCAGGCGAGCGATGAAGGTGGAATTCGTTGTGGTCAAGACGCCCGCCGTCCCCGTTGAACAGGAGAGCACGCGCCACCGCGCCCTCCACTCCCAGGCCCGTCGCGAAGCGCGCCCGGGCA
>Ga0134124_10002955_pt1 | contig 13679 bp, 11 predicted proteins | sample KB304_FD_96880 | JGI IMG/M metagenome (GOLD analysis project Ga0134124, IMG submission 96880) | Terrestrial soil microbial communities without Nitrogen fertilizer from Kellogg Biological Station, Michigan, USA - KB3-0-4 | ecosystem: Environmental > Terrestrial > Soil > Unclassified ... | reverse complement strand
GTATGCGGGCGTGGACATGAAGACCCAGATTGCAACGGCGCGTGTGAAGCATGACTTCAGCAGCGACTGGCATCTGGTGGTGGGTGTACTGAATCAGGACGCGACACGCGACATCAATACGCCGGTCAACGTCCTGTCGAACAACACTGGCACCTATGTGTCGTCATTCGCCAATGGCTTCGCACCGCGATTCAAGATCACCAGCGATTCGGCGTATCTGAACGGCCGCTTCGATACCGGCAGCGTGAGCCACGATCTCACGATCGGCTCTGCCGGTTACAAGTCGCAGGCCTATGCGGTCACGACGCCAGCGACCGCGGCCAGCGTGCGGCTGGGCACCGCCACGCTGAGCGCTCCGCTGAGTTTCCCTGAGCCTGCCGCCGGACCGCCGAATGTGCGCCTGAATTTCAATTCGTCGAACATCTACCAGCAGGGCATCAATGTCGGCGACACCCTGCGGTTCACCGAGCAGTGGTCGATCCGCCTGGCGCTGAGCCAGGACTGGTTCCACACGGATAATTTCAACGCAGCAGGTACGGCCCTGGCAGGCTACAAGGATCACGGCGTCAGCCCCATGGGCAGCGTGATCTTCAAGCCGGCTTCCAACGTGACGCTGTACGCGACCTACGGCAGCAGCCTGCAGGCTGGCGATGTGGCGCCCGGCACCGCCGCGAACGCAGGAGTCGGACTGGCTCCATACCGCAGCACCGAGTTTGAACTGGGCTACAAGTGGGCGCTCGAGAAGTTGAACCTGACTGCGGCGTTGTTCCGCGTCGAGCGGCCTTTCGCCAATACCGATCCGGCAGACCGGATCTTCAAGATCAGTGGCGACCAGGTCAATGAAGGTCTGGAGCTGTCTGCCATCGGTGAGGTCTTCCAGGGCCTGACGGTCTACGGTGGCGTGACGTTCCTGGATGCTCGCATGCAGGACACACCGCTGCTGACGACCAACGACAAGCGGTACGTCGGCGCGGCAAAGGTGAAAGGCAATCTGCTGCTCGAATATCAGATACCGGCGATTCCGGGTCTGGTGACTTCAGTGAACTATCAGTTCTCCGGCCGGCGCGCCGCCAATGACACCAATTCGCAGTTCGCGCCGGGTTACAACCTCTTCGATCTCGGACTGCGTTACGACATGACGGTCCGCGACACACCGGTGGCCCTGCGCTTGGCGGTCAACAACATCACCGATCGCCACTACTGGTCGACGCTTGCCCCCAGCAACATCACCGGCACCAACACCGGCAATCTGCTGGCGCATCTGGGAACGCCTCGCACGGTGCTGGCGTCGGTCAGCGTCGACTTCTGACGCAGGCGGCCGGCCCGTTTACTGCGGACCGGCCTCGAGCGCTGCAAGAACCTGCGCTAGTGGGGCGGCGCAGCGAAGTACCTGCGCGGCCACGGCTTGCGTATCGTTGAGATCGACAACAGGTGGATGCGCGCCGGTCACTGGTGCGTCTGTGGCAACGGCCAGTATCTGTGCATCGTCCCCGTACAACGGCGCTTTTCCGATCGACGGACGATAGACCTCGAGCTTGGGATGCCGCTCGCGCTTGAAGCTTTCCACCAACACCAGATCGCAGGGCGTCACGCGCCGCAGCAGTTGCGCCAGCGTGGCCTCTTCGGCATCTCCCAGCTCATGCATCTGCACCCAGCGCCGCGCCGAGCTGACGATCACCTCGCTGGCACCGGCCTTGCGGTGTTCGTAGGAATCCTTGCCGGGGATATCCACATCGAAATCATGGTGTGCATGCTTGAGCGTGGCGATGCGCAGGCCGCGTTGCACGAGCACGGGGATCAGCCGGATGAGCAGGGTGGTCTTGCCGGAACCGCTCCAGCCGGTAATTCCAAGCACGCGTGGGTCTTGCATCGCCGAACTTATATAGTGACCCCTGATGCAAGCCAAGAACTCTGTGGTGGGGATGGTGATCGCCGGCGGGCGTTCGCTGCGTTTCGGCGGCGAAAAGGCCGTGGCGCTGTTTGCGGAACGACCAATGCTGCTATGGGCAGCAGCACGCCTCGCGCGCGCCTGTTCGACCGTTGCGGTCAATGCGCGGCCTGGGACACAGACGGCCGCACTGGCACACACCGAAGGGATGCCGCTGTTGCATGACGCGCCGGGCGATCCGGATGGGCCGCTCTCTGGCATCAAGGCGGGCCTTGCCTGGGCGAGAGGTCTGGGCGCGCAGGCGCTGGCGGTCAGTCCCTGTGATGCGCCACTGCTGCCAGACGACCTGTATCTTCAGCTGCTGACTTCAGGAGGCAGCGGAGCGGCAATGGCAGAGACGGCAGAGGGACGCCAGCCTCTGTGTTCGGTCTGGCCTGTCGCGGCGCTGGAGGCCGTATCAGCGGCCCTTGCCGGCGGAGTTCACCCGCCGACGTGGCGGATGCTGGAACAAATCGGCGCTGTGAAGGTTCGCTTCGATCCGCCGGAAGACTTCGCCAATCTCAATACCCGCGAAGACCTGCAGCGGTTCGAGGCGCTGCGCAAGTCAGCAAACTACCAGGAATAGAAATCCGCCACGAAGCCGGCAGCGTAGCCTTCGGGCGCGGGTGGCAGCTCGACGAAACCGTCTGTTCCGGCCAATGCGAGGAAGTCACCTGAACCACTCGGCGGCCGAATGCTGGCGCTGGCCAGGACGGCAGCATCGGGACACCGCCTCACGGGCATGAAGTAGGCCATCTTGCGGCCGTTCATCGACTCCTGGATGGTCACGCGCTCCAGCGGCGGCGGCTGCCACGACATGGCCGTGCGCAGGGCAGGCAACACATACCGTACGAGACAGATCAGCGTGGAGACCGGATTGCCAGGCAGGCCGAACACCAGCTGTCCGCGTGGCCCTGCACCGAACCACATCGGGCGCCCCGGCCGCTGTGCAACCTGGTAAAAAACTTCCTCGACGCCCAGTGCCTTCAACGTAGTGGGCACGAAGTCGAACTTGCCCTTGGATACACCGCCGCTGAGCACCAGCACGTCGTGCGAATCGAGAAGCTCGCGCAGGCGATTGCGCATCAGTGCCTCATCGTCGCGCAGGTGTTCGTCATGAACACTGGCAAAGCCATGAGTCTCCAGAGCCGCCACGACGCCATAGGCATTCGAGCGTCGCACCTGGTGATCTGCGATGGGCTGGCCGGGCTCGATGAGTTCATCGCCGGTGGAAATCACCATGACGCGCGGCTGCCGGCTGACTTCAATCTCGGCGAGGCCGGCTGACGCAACTACCGCAATCTCTGCAGCGCCAAGCCTTGTGCCCGAGGTCAGCATGGGCACGCCCGGCTGGCTGTCAGAGCCCCGGCGCTGCACATTGCGCCAAGGGTCGGCGGCGGCCTCTGGCTTGAGTGTCAGCGTGCCATCGACGAGGTCGTATTCTTCGAGCGGTATGACGCAATCGGTACCCGGGGGCAGCACGGCACCCGTCATGATCTCGATGGCCATTCCGGGTGCCGCGAGCTGCAGTGGAACGGCGCCCGCGGCCTGCGTGGCCTGAATGCGGAACTGCCGCCGGCCCCCGAGAAACTCGGCGCTCGCGACGGCCACACCGTCCATGCAAACGCGATCGAAGGGCGGGTTGTCGCGCTCGGCTTCCACGTTCTGACGCAGGATGCGCCCCACGCAGGCGCGCAGCGCACGACGCTCCGCGGGCAATGGTGTGATATGCGAGCGGATGACCTGCTCGGCTTCCGCAGGCGTCAGCGCCTTGCTCAGACTGTCAGCTCCTCGGTGCGACTGTATCCCGGCACTGCCGCAGTGTTGCCGCCCTTGGAGACTGCTACAGCGCAGTACTTGAATTCGGGAATCTTTCCGAACGGGTCCAGTGCCGCATTGGTCAGGGAATTGGCTGCCGCTTCGTAGTACGCGAACGGGATGAACACGGTGCCATCCGGCGTGCCGTCGTCGCGGCGAATCGCGATGGCCACCTCACCGCGGCGCGAACGCACGGTGATAGTGTCTCCCGGATCGAGTCCGAGTTTGCGCAGTTCACCGCCATTCATCGACGCCGTCGCGATGGGCTCGATGGCGTCGAGCACAGCGGCGCGGCGCGTCATGCTGCCCGTGTGCCAGTGCTCCAGCTGCCGCCCTGTAATGAGCACGAAGGGATAATCCACATCCGGCCGCTCATTGGCGGGAATGATGTCCGCAGGAACCAGCTTCACGCGCCCATCGGCGGTGGGGAAGTTTTCGATGAACACCGTCGGTTGACCCGGGTCGCTGTCGCTCAGGCAGGGATAGGTCACGCTGGAGTCGTTCATGAGACGCTCCCAGCTGATGCCACCGATGGCTTCCTTCATGGCCTGGCGCATCTCTTCATATACGGCAGCTACGCCACTCTCCGGTCCCTGATAGTTCCAGGACAAGCCGACGCGCCGGGCGAGTTCCTGGATGATCCACAGGTCCGGGCGCGCATCGCCGGGCGGATCCAGCGCGCGGCGACCCATCTGCACCATGCGGTCGGTGTTGGTGACCGTGCCGGTCTTTTCGGGCCAGGCCGTGGCAGGCAGCACCACATCGGCATACCAGGCGGTTTCGGTCAGGAAGATGTCCTGCACGACCAGGTGATCGAGGGCGCACAGGGCCTCGCGCGCGTGATTCAAGTCCGGATCGCTCATGGCCGGGTTCTCGCCCATGATGTACATGCCACGGATCTTGTGCGGATCGGAGTCGTCGACCAGGCACTTGTCCATGATCTCGACCACCGTATATCCGGGCTTGTTGTCCAGCTTGGTGTCCCAGAATTTCTCGAAGCGGGCATGCGCTTCCGGATTGCTCACGCGCAGATAGTTCGGGAACATCATCGGAATCAGGCCGGCGTCGCTGGCGCCCTGCACGTTGTTCTGGCCGCGCAGCGGATGCAGGCCGCTGCCGGGCTTGCCGATCTGGCCGGTGACGCTTACGAGGGCGATCAGGCAGCGCGCATTGTCGGTGCCATGCACATGCTGGCTGATGCCCATGCCCCACAGGATCATCGCGGCCTTCGCTTTGGCGAACTCGCGTGCAACTTCGCGGATGGTCTCGGCGGGGATGCCACAGATGGGCGCCATCGCTTCGGCGCTGTAGCCCTGCACGTTTTCTTTCAGCGCCTCGAAATTGTTCGAGCGATCGCGGATGAACGCCTCGTTCACCAGACCTTCTTCGATCACCGTGTGGATCAGCGCATTGAGCAGCGCCACATCGGTATCGGCGCGAAACTGCAGCGTGCGCCAGGCATAACGGCCGATGTCGGTGATGCGCGGATCGGCGAGCACGATCTTCGTGCCGCGCTTGGCGGCGTTCTTCATCCAGGTGGCAGCCACTGGATGATTGGCGGTGGGGTTGGACCCGATGACCAGGATCAGATCGGAATTCTCGACATCGCCAACCTGGTTGCTCACTGCAGCCGAACCGACGCCCTCGAGCAGTGCCGCGACGCTCGATGCATGGCACAGGCGTGTGCAGTGATCGACGTTGTTGCTGCCAAAGCCAGTGCGGACCAGCTTCTGGAAGAGATAGGCCTCTTCATTGCTGCCCTTGGCGGAGCCGAAGCCCGCCAGTGTCTTCAGGCCATGCGTATCACGCAGGCTCTTGAGTTTGCCGCCAGCCAGATCGAGCGCCTCTTCCCAAGTTGCCTCGCGGAACACATCGCGCCATTTGGCGGGATCGCCGACTTCTTCGGAATGTTTGGGCACGCCCGCTTTGCGGATGAGTGGCTTGGTCAGTCGTTGCGGATGATGGACATAGTCGAATCCGAAGCGCCCCTTCACGCACAGGCGATTGTGATTCGCGGGGCCGTCGCGGCCGTCCACGCTGACAATCTCGCCGTCCTTGACGTTGTAGGTGAGCAGGCAGCCCACACCACAGAAGGGACAAACCGAATCGACCTTCTTGTCGACCACCTGCGGTCCCATCAGCGTCTTGGGCATCAGCGCGCCGGTGGGGCAGGCCTGCACGCATTCGCCGCAAGCCACGCAGGTGGAGTCGCCCATGCCATCGGCCAGATCGAACACGATGGCGCTGTGACCGCCGCGGAAGGCGTAGCCGATCACGTCGTTGACCTGCTCTTCACGGCAGGCGCGCACGCAGCGGTTGCGCTGGATGCAGGATTCGAGATTCACGGCCATGGCCGGATGCGAAAGGTCACAGGGCGGCTGCTCGCGCGTCAGCGCCTTCAGTTCCGGGCGTACCGTCACGCCGAGGCGCGCGGCCCAGTCTGAGAGCTCACCATGCTGGCGGGTGGCGTCGTCGCCGATCCACTTGTGGCCCTGCTCGGGCATGTCGGAGAGCAACATCTCCACGACCAGCTTTTGGCTCTTCTGCGCCCGCTCGCTGGTGCTCTTGACCTTCATGCCTGGCGTCACGGCGCGGCAGCAGGAGGGCGCCAGGGTACGTTCGCCGTCGATCTCGACCACGCAGGCGCGACAGTTGCCATCGGGGCGGTAGCCAGGCGTGTAACACAGGCGTGGGATGACCGTGCCTTCGCGTTCGGCCGCTTGCAGGATGGTTTCGCCTTCCAGGGCGTGGATCTTGCGGCCGTCGAGTTCGAACTCGACGGTGGCGGGTTTCATCACCTGATCTTCCGCAGCGCTCATGTCAGACCTCTTCCGGAAAATACTTCTGCACGCAACGCACGGGATTCGGCGCCGCCTGGCCCAGGCCGCAGATGGAGGCGTCGATCATGACCTGGTTCAGGTCTTCCAGCGTCTTGTTGTCCCACTTGCGGGCCTGCATGAGTTGCGCAGCCTTGCCCGTGCCCACACGACAAGGTGTGCACTGGCCGCAGCTCTCGTGTTCGAAGAAACGCATCATGTTCAGCGCCGCGTCGCGCGCCTTGTCGGCCTTCGACAGCACAATGACGGCCGCCGATCCGATGAAGCAGCCATGCGGCTGCAAGGTGTCGAAGTCGAGCGGGATGTCGGCCATACTGGCCGGCAGGATGCCGCCGGATGCGCCGCCAGGCAGGTAGGCATACAGCTCGTGACCTTCCTGCATGCCGCCGCAGAACTCATCGACCAGTTCACGCAGCGTTACGCCGGCGGGCGCGAGCTTGACGCCCGGCTCCTTCACGCGGCCGCTCACGCTGTAGGAACGCAGACCCTTGCGGCCATTGCGCCCGAAGCTGCTGAACCAGGCCGGGCCGCGTTCGACGATGTCGCGCACCCAGTACAGGGTTTCAAAATTGTGCTCGAGCGTTGGACGGCCGAAGAGGCCGATCTGCGCGATATAGGGTGGTCGCATGCGCGGTTCGCCGCGCTTGCCCTCGATGCTCTCGATCATCGCGGACTCTTCGCCGCAGATGTACGCGCCGGCGCCGCGGCGAAGTTCGATGAGTGGCAGAGGGAAGGGCGGATCGGCCCGGAGCCGTTCCAGTTCGCGTTCCAGGATGGCGCGACAGCCGTGATATTCATCACGCAGGTAGATGTAGCAGGCCTCCGTGCCCACCACCTTCGCGGCGATGAGCAGACCCTCGAGAAAGCGGTGCGGATCGCGTTCGAGGTAGGTACGGTCCTTGAACGTCCCGGGTTCGCCCTCGTCGATGTTCACCGCCATGAGACGCGGTGCCGGCTGCTGGCGCACGATGCCCCACTTGCGCCCGGCAGGAAATCCGGCGCCGCCCAGCCCGCGCAGGCCCGAGTCGGACATGGCCTTGATGACGTCGTCGGGGGAGAGTGCGTCCTGCATCACGCGCGCGGCCAGCTGGTAGCCGCCCTTGTCGCGGTAGGCCTTCAGACCCACGTAGGCCGGAGAGACTTCCTGCGGCGAGCGGGTGATGGCGGCAGGGCCGACCGCCGCTGCATCGAATGCAGCGTCATCGGGCGGAACCGGGTGCGCGCTCGCACCGTGCTCGACTGCGGCGTGCACGTGCTGCGCATCCGCGTGGGCGACGGGCGCCTGGCCGATCACCACCACGGGTGCCTGCTCGCAGCGGCCGACGCACGGCGCTGGGATCACCTTCACATCGCCGCCGAGCAGCGATGGCAGTCGGGCGAGGAGGGCCTGTGCGCCACGCAGCTCGCAGGACAGGCCGTCGCAGACGCGGACGGTAAGGCGCGCGGGCTCCTGGCCATCACGCAGCACTTCGAAATGATGATAGAAGGTCGCGACTTCGAACACCTCGGCCATGGGCACGTTCATCTGGCGGGACAGCGCGACCAGATGGCGATCATGCAGGGCTCTGTAGGTGTCGTTGAGCTTGTGCAGGTTCTCGATCAGCAGGTCACGGCGATGGGGGCCGGGCCCTATGAGCGTCTGAACTTCGGCCATCGACACATGGTCAGGCTGCCGGCCCTTGAGCTGGCTCTTCTTGCGCAGGCGACCACGCATCTGGTCGACGGAGATGGCAGCAACGGTGGTATCGCGGCGTTCGGCTTGGGTTGTCATTCGGTGCTTGTGTGGGAGCGCTCGGGACGCTGCGTTGTGGGGCACAATAATCAAGGAATAATATCACGCGGGTCCTCCCCATCAGAATGCGCCGCTGTCCACAAAAACCATGACGCCGACAGCAATTAACGTGTGCAGATGACGATACGGCGCATTCTGGTGCTCGGTGGAGGCGATGTGGGCTCGGCCGTCGCGCACCGGCTGTTCCGGCTGGGACTGAATGTGCTCGTCAGCGAACGCGCGGGCTCCACGCATGCGCGGCGCGGCATGGCCTTCACTGACGCGTTGTTCGAGGGCCGTGCGGTCCTCGACGGCGTTGCGGCCAGCTGGCAGACAGACATCGAGGCCGTGCAGCAATGCTGGCAGCGGCGCGACGCAGTGCCAATCGTCACGCTTCCCGAGACCCTCATCTGTGCGGCGTTGGTCTTCGATGTTGTGGTTGAAGCCACCATGCGAAGAAATCAACCGCAACCTGATCTGCGCGCACTGGCGCCGCTGACCATCGGCCTCGGGCCGGGTTACGTGCCACAGCAGAACTGTCACGTCGCAGTCGAGACGCAGTGGGGAGCCGCGATGGGAGAGGTGCTGCGTGAACGGCCAGCCGCCCCGCGCAGTGGTGGTCCATATGCGCTGGGAGGCGCGGGTCGTGAACGATTTGCGATCGCGCCAGAAGCCGGGACCTGGCACACGGCCAGGCGGCTGGGCCAGGCTGTGGCGCAGGGCGATGAGCTGGGCCGCGTTGGTGCGCATGCGATTCGCGCACCGCTGCCCGGATACCTGCGCGGTGTCGCGCACGATGGTGTCGAAGTGCGGGCAGGTCAACGCATTGCCGAAGTAGATCCGCGCGACGAGCCGCAGATCTTCGGGCTGGGCGAACGGCCTCAGGCCATCGCCGCCGGGGTCGTTGAAGCGCTGGGCCTTGCCGCAACTGCAGAGCGGGCTCCGTGATGCCGGAACAGACCTCGGCGCTGCAGCTGGTGTTGAGCGGGGATCCAGCGCTCTATGCCATCGTGCGTTTGTCGCTGGCCGTGAGCTTTGGTGCGACGCTGCTAGCCGCACTGTTGGGCGCGCCGCTTGGTGCACTGATCGCACTGAGCCGCTTTCACGGCAGGCACGTAATCGTCGTCGCGCTGAATGCACTGATGGGACTTCCGCCGGTGGTCGTCGGTCTTACCGTGTATCTGCTGTTGTCACGCTCCGGACCGCTTGGCGAGTTCGGACTGTTGTTCACGCCGGCCGCGATGGTGATTACGCAGACTGTGCTGGTGCTTCCCATCATCGCAGCGCTGACGCGGCAAACCATCGAAGATCTGTGGCTGGAATACCGTGACGAGTTTGCTGCCATGGGGGTTGGGCGCCTGCAGCGCATTCGTACGCTGCTGTGGGATGCGCGCTTCTCGCTGGTCACGACCTTGCTTGCCGGATTCGGGCGTGCGGCCGCGGAGGTGGGTTCCATCATCATCGTCGGCGGCAACATCGAAGGTTTCACGCGCACGATGACCACTACTATCGCGCTGGAGACTTCCAAGGGAAATCTGCCGCTGGCCATGGGTCTTGGCATGTTGCTGCTCGGCATTGTGCTGGCGGTGAATATCGCCGCCTGGGCGGTGAAGTATTTTGGAGCGCGGTTCGAGCAATGAATGCCGTAGCAGCGCCCTTGCCACTTTCAGACCTGCCGCTCGTGTTCGACCAAGTGGCGGTACGCGTGGGTGATACCGCGATTCTGCGCGACGTGTCACTGCGCTTTACGTCCGGTGCGCCGACCGTCTTGATTGGGCCAAATGGCTCGGGCAAAACGACGCTGCTCCGCGCGGCAATGGGATTGATTCCACCTGCCGCGGGCGTCATCCGCTGGGGCGAACAGAGCGGCGCGGGGCCGCGTTGCAGCGCTCTGGTCTTTCAACGACCGGTGATGCTGCGCCGCTCGGTTGCAGACAATGTGAGTTATGCCCTGATGGTGGCCAGCGTGCCGCGTGCTCAGCGCAAAGCGCGCACGCAGCAACTACTGGACCTGGTCGGTCTGGGCTCTTTGGCCGAACGCCCGGCACCACGACTTTCGGGCGGGGAGCGGCAGCGTCTGGCGCTCGCCCGCGCGCTGGCACGCGATCCCGCCGTGCTGTTTCTCGATGAGCCCACAGCGAGCCTGGATCCTGCCGCTACACTCGCGATCGAGGAACTGGTCCGCGCCATCAGTGCGCGGGGCGTGAAAATCGTGATGACCACGCACGACCTCGGCGAAGCCTCGCGCCTCGCCGGTGACGTCGTGCTGCTGCATCGGGGTGAGGTTGTCGAAACCGGACCTGTCGGGCAATTATTGGGGACGCCACGTACTGAGGTGGCGCGACGTTTCATCACAGGCCAGTTGCTGCTGTAGAGAGGGAGTTGCTCGCGTGAATGCACGATTCAAGATGCGGATGCTGCTGCTCGCCGTCACGGCATTCTGTTTGCCAATGGCGTTGCCGGCAGCAGACAGCGAGCCATCGATCGTGGTCGCATCGACCACATCCACGCAGGACTCCGGGCTGTTCGGCTACCTGCTGCCCATAGTGCGCGCGCGCACCGGTATTGTCGTGAAAGTGATCGCGCAAGGCACCGGGCAGGCGTTGGAGACCGCACGCCGAGGCGATGCCGACGTGGTGTTCGTCCACGACCCGGATGCGGAGGCGCGCTTCGTTGCTGAAGGTCACGGCCTCGAGCGGCGGCTGGTCATGTACAACGATTTCGTGATCGTGGGGCCGGCCGCCGACCCCGCCGCGATTCGTGGCATGGATCCGCTGCGCGCCCTGCAGGCCATCCGCGCAGGTCAGCATCGCTTCGTATCGCGCGGCGATGGTTCCGGAACACATCAGGCCGAGCTGCGGTTGTGGAAGGCGGCGGGTGTCGAAGTGGATCCGCAGATGGGCAAGTGGTACAGCTCGGTTGGGCAGGGCATGGGTCCCGCCCTGAACATCGCCAGCGCGAGCGATGCCTACGTCCTCACCGACCGCGCGACCTGGACCAGTTTTCGCAACAAGGGCGATTTGAAACTGCTCGTGGAGGGTGATCAGCGGCTGAACAACCAGTACAGCCTTATTCTGGTCAACCCTGCCAAGCATCCTGATACAAAGGCGGCACTGGGGCAGCGCTTCATGGATTTCCTGCTCTCACCCGAGGGGCAGGCCGAAATTGCGCGCTATCGTGTGGAAGGCCAGCAGCTTTTCTTTCCCAACGCGAAACCGGCATCGCGTTAACCGGCATGAAGCTACCGTTGGTGGACTGATCGCTATATGCTCTCGTGCATAGCGGTATTGAGTCCGGTATTCGGGGAGAAATTCCATGAACGTACTTTCTCGGCAGCTGCCCGGATCGTTGCTTTCGCTTTTTTGCGTGATGCTGCTCTGTGTCGCGCCGGCATTAGCGCGGGAACCGCTGATCGCCGCGGCGTCGGATCTGAAATTCGCGCTGGAAGACATCGCACAGACCTATCAGAAAGAAACCGGGCAGTCAGTAAAGCTGACCATGGGATCGTCTGGCACCTTCGCAACACAGATCCGCAGCGGTGCGCCATTTCAGATGTTCCTTTCTGCTGATGAGGATTTTGTCTTCAGGCTGCATGCGGACGGTTTCGCAAAGGATGACGGCGTGCTGTACGCGATCGGAAGGATCGTGCTGATGGCGCCGGCCAGCTCCGATCTGAGGGTGGACAGTGAGCTCAAAGGGTTGGGTCAGGCGCTGCGAGCAGGCAAAGTAACGCGCTTCGCGATCGCCAATCCCGAGCATGCTCCATACGGCAAACGGGCCGAAGAGGCATTGCGTCACGCGAAGCTGTGGGAGCTGGTTCAGCCCGGGCTTGTACTGGGAGAGAACATTTCCCAGGCCGCGCAGTTCGCGACTTCCGGATCCGCACAGGGTGCCATCATCGCCTTGTCCCTGGCCAAGGCTCCGCAGATGGCTGAACTCGGGCGGTATGCGTTGATCCCCGAAAGCTGGCACCAGCCACTGCGCCAGCGCATGGTGCTTCTGAAAGGCGCAGACGCCGCGACTGAAGCTTTCTATCGCTATATGCAGCAGCCGGCTGCGCGCGCGATCATGCGGCGCTACGGTTTTGCACTGCCCGCGGAGAGGGACTGATGGACTGGACCGCCTTGCGACTGTCGCTGCTGCTGGGAGGACTGACCGTCCTCACGCTGCTGCCTCTGGCGTTGTTGCTCGGACGTTTTCTGGCCTATCACCGATTTCGCGGACAATCCCTGGTGGAAGCGGCCCTGGCGGTGCCTCTTGTGCTGCCGCCCACGGTCATCGGGTATTACTTGCTGGTCAGCCTCAGCAGTCAGTCTCCTGTGGGACGCTGGTTTGAGCTCTCTCTGGGACTGCCCCTGGTGTTTCACTTGCAGGGCCTCGTCATCGCATCGGTCATCGTGAACATTCCATTTGCTGTACAGCCCATTCAGCGGGCATTTGAAAGCATTCCACTGGAAGTTCGCGATGCTGCGGCTTGCTGCGGCATGAGGTTCTGGCGGACGCTGGTGCGTGTGGAATTGCCTCTGGCATGGCCGGGTGTGCTGACGGCACTGGTGCTGACCTTTGCGCACACACTCGGAGAGTTCGGCGTGGTGCTGATGATCGGCGGCAGCATTCCTGGCGAAACCAAGACCATCGCGATTGCGATCTACGATCGCGTTCAGTCCTTTGACTTCAAAGCGGCGGGGCAGATGTCGCTGCTGTTGCTCGTGTTCTCCATTGCGGTGCTGGCGCTGGCGATGTCCTGGAGCCGGCGCATCGGCAGGTCGCGTGACTCTCTGCGACTCTGATTTCAGCGCCTCGGTCACCCACCAACGTCCCGTTTCGCTGGCTGCGCAACTGGAATGTCGCGGCGGGGAGCTGTTGGCGCTGGTGGGTCCCTCCGGCAGCGGCAAGTCGACGCTGCTGCGGATCATTGCCGGGCTGGTGCGGCCTGACAGCGGTGAGATCCACTGTGGTTCGGTGTGCTGGTTCGACAGCGACCGCGGTATTCATCTATCTCCCCAGAAGCGCAATGTCGGTTTCGTGCCGCAGAACTTCGGGCTGTTTCCCCACCTGAGCGCCCTGGGCAACATTGGGGCAGGACTTGATCATCTGCAGGCGCATGCACGCCACGTCCGAGCCGCGCGCTGGCTGGCTAAAGTGCGTCTGGAAAACCTGGCGCGACGTCGTCCTGCCGAACTCTCAGGCGGTGAACAGCAGCGGGTCGCTGTGGCGCGGGCATTGGCTCGCGAGCCGTCAATTCTTTTACTCGACGAACCGTTCTCATCCGTGGATCAACTGACGCGCGACCAGCTTTACGTGGAGCTGGCGCAGCTCAAACAGG
>Ga0134124_10002954_pt1 | contig 13679 bp, 11 predicted proteins | sample KB304_FD_96880 | JGI IMG/M metagenome (GOLD analysis project Ga0134124, IMG submission 96880) | Terrestrial soil microbial communities without Nitrogen fertilizer from Kellogg Biological Station, Michigan, USA - KB3-0-4 | ecosystem: Environmental > Terrestrial > Soil > Unclassified ... | reverse complement strand
GCAGAAATTCGTCACCGTGACGGCGGGTCTGGCCACGGTGTTGCCGCAGCGCGAAGAGGAATCCGCCACGCGCCTGCTCGATCGCGCCAGCCATGCGCTGCACGAGGCCAAGCGGGATATGCGTGGCGGCCTGAATCAGGCGCCGGATTAGACGGCTCTGCTACCGCTACGGCGTTGCGGCGCTGCGGGTGACCAGGGCGATCACACCCAATTGCGGATGATCGAAATACAGCGCCTCATCCAGCTTTACCTGGCGAAGTTCCGCCAGCACGAAGCTGCGTCCCCCGTCCTCGATCTTCAGATCCAGTCCCAGGTGCACGAACTGACCACGCTCCAGCACCACATTTCCCGTGATGCTGGGTGCGTTGACGCCCAGCTGCTCGATTGGCACGCCGCGGCGCGAGTTCCAGGCGGCCGGCATCTGCGACCATGCAGTGTGCGCCAGGATGCGATAGCCGCCAGCACTGCGCAGCTTCGATGCGGCGGCCGCCAGCCGTCGCGTGGTCACGGCGGTGGTCATGATGTCGCCGACAGTACTTTTGAGCGGAGTGGCCGCGGCGCCATCTTCGCCGCTGCTGTCGCCATCGGCACGAAAGACCACGATCTCGACGGTGTAGCGGCCGGCAGTTTGCTGTGCGGCAGCCTGTGGAATCGCAGGCAGGCTCATGGCCAGCAGCGTGAATGCCAGGCCGTACAGGCGCAGGGGTCGCAGCAATGTATTCATGAGGTGGATTCTACTTCACTGTCCGCCCAGTGAAGCCAGCAGCTGCTGGCCCCAGGCGAAGCGGCCTTCGGGAGGCGCGCCCCTGGCCACGCGCATCTTGAGCGAGCCTTCCAGCCGGTAGACACGCGGTTCGCGCTGTATGAGCTTGATGACCGCGGCAGGCTCGATCCGATTGTTCTCCTCGAAGACCAGGTAGCTGGATTGCGTGCTGACATCCAATCGGCGTATCCCCAGCTCGCGGCAACGCAGCGTCAGTCGCGCATTCTGGAACAGCTGCGCCGCGGCGGGCGGCAGCGCGCCGAAGCGATCGCCCAGCTCGGATTGCAGATCATCGAGTGCCTGAGCGTCCTGCGCGGTGGCGATGCGCTTGTAGAGGCCCAGGCGCATCTGTACATCGCCCACGTAGTCCGCCGGCAGCAGGCAGGGCAGGTGCAGGTTCACCTCGGCATGCGCCGCCAGCGGCGGCGGCTGGCTGGCGTCGCCGCCGGCTTTGAGCGCACGCACCGCGCCTTCCAGCATGTCCAGGTACAGCGACAGGCCTACCTCGGTGAGTTCGCCGCTCTGCGCCTCGCCGAGAAACTCGCCTGCGCCGCGGATTTCCAGATCGTGCGTCGCCAGCACGAAGCCGGCGCCCAGTTCTTCCAGCGACTCGATGGCTTCCAGTCGTCGCTGCGCATCCTGAGTCAGTGCCTTGCGCGAGGCAACCAGCAGATAGGCGAAGGCGCGATGATGCGAACGGCCCACGCGGCCGCGCAGCTGGTGCAGCTGCGCGAGACCCAACCGATCTGCCTGGTTGATGAGGATGGTGTTGGCCGTGGGCACGTCGATGCCGCTTTCGATAATCGTCGTGCATAGCAGCACATCGAAGCGCCGGTGGTAGAAGTCCACCATCAGCTGTTCCAGGTCGCGCTCGCGCATCTGGCCATGGCCGATGCGGATCTGCGCTTCGGGCACTATGCGTCTGAGATCTTCGGCGATCTTCTCGATGCTCTGGACCTCGTTGTGCACGAAGTAGATCTGTCCGCCACGGCGCAGTTCGCGCAGCACGGCTTCGCGTATGGCCGGCGCATGCCATTCAGTCACGGTGGTGCGGATTGCAACGCGTCCCGCCGGCGGCGTGGTGATCAGCGACAGCTCACGCAATCCGCCCAGCGCCATGTTCAGCGTGCGCGGGATCGGCGTGGCGGTGAGCGTCAGCACATGCACTTCGGCACGCAGCGCCTTGAGGCGCTCCTTGTCGCGCACGCCAAAGCGGTGTTCCTCATCGACGATGATCAGGCCCAGGTTCCGGAATCGGGCATCGGCGTGCAGCAGGCGGTGCGTGGCGACCAGGATGTCGATCTTTCCCTCCACCAGCTGCGAAAGAATATCTTTCGAGGCCGCTGCGGAGCGGAAGCGCGACAGCGATTCGATGCGCACCGGCAGATCCGCGAAGCGGTCGCGGAAATTCGCCGCGTGCTGCTCGGCCAGCAGCGTCGTGGGTACCAGTACCGCCACCTGGTGTCCTGCCTGTACCGCGACGAAAGCGGCGCGCATGGCCACTTCGGTCTTGCCGAAGCCCACGTCGCCGCAGACCACACGGTCCATGGGCCGATCCGAGGCCATGTCGCGCAGCACGCTGGCAATGGCCTCGCGCTGATCTGCTGTCTCCTCGAAGGGAAAGGCGGCTGCGAAGGCGCGGTAGTCGGCATCGTCTGCGGTGAGTGCGCTGCCCTTGCGTGCCTGCCGGCGTGCGTACAGATCGAGCAGTTCTGCCGCGACATCGCGCACCTGCTCGCTGGCGCGGCGCTTGGCCCTGGCCCACTGATCGGTGCCCAGCTTGTGCAGCGGCGCTGCTTCGGCGGCTGCGCCGGTATAGCGGCTCACCAGCTGCAGCGAGGCCACCGGCACGTAGATGCGGTCGCCACCAGCATATTCGATGATGAGGAACTCGCCGTCCTCTCCGGCCACCTGCATGGGTTGCAGGCCGACGTAACGGCCCACGCCGTACTCGGCATGCACCACCGGTGCCCCGGCGGCCAGGTCTTGCAGGTCGCGCAGAATCGCAGCGGGATCCAGTTGCGTGCGCCGCCTGCGTCGCTCCTGTTGCGCGTGTCGTCCGAACAATTCGCCGTCAGCCAGCAGCGTGACGGCAGGCTGCTGCAGCGACAGCCCGGCGACATCGGGCGCCACAGTCAGGCACAGCTTCGCCTCTGCCGCCAGGAAGTCGGTCCAGCCGCTGACCTGACGATGCGGCAGATCCGCGGCGCGCAGCAGGTCCTGCAGTACCTCGCGCCGACCCGGTGAGTCCGCAGCCAGCAGTACACGGCCGGCGTAGCCCTGGACGTATCGCGCCAGGGGGGCCAGCGGCGCCGGATCGCGCGCATCCAGCGTCATGGACGGTGCTGGCTGAGCCAGCAACACGGGCGAATCCGCCGGGTCCGTCCAGATCACCTGCTGCCGTCCGGCGATGTGCTGCAGCATCTCGTCCGGTGACTGGAATAGTTCGCGCGGCTCGAGCACGGGATGTTCGATGTCATGCCGCAGGTCCTCGTGGCGTGCGGCGATCTCCTGCCACAGCTGGGTCAGACGCATCGCCAGTGTGGCGTCGGTGACGAACACCGGTTCACCGGGCAGATAGTCGAACAGCGTGGCGGTGCGCTCGAAGAACAGCGGCAGGTAGAACTCGATGCCGGCTGGCGCGCTGTTCTGCCTGAGGCCGCGGTAGATCGCCGAACGCGTGGGGTCGCCTTCGAACCGCGTCCGGTAACGCCGGCGGAATTCCTTGCACGCCTCTTCATCCAGCGGCACTTCACGCGCGGGCAGCAGTCGCAGCCGCTCCAGCTTGTCCAGCGAGCGCTGCGTGTCCGGATCGAAATGGCGGATGCTGTCGATGACTTCATCGAACAGATCGATGCGCAGCGGCTGCGCATACCCCATGGGAAATACATCGAAGAGGGACCCGCGCAACGCGAACTCACCGGGTGCACTGACTTGCCCGACCAGCTGATAGCCGGCTCGTGCCAGCTGTTCGCTGACGCGGCGCATGGAGAAGGTCTGCCCGGCAGCCAGATCGAAGGCCCGCGCGTCGATGTAGTCAGTGGGCGGCAGTCGCTGCAGCAGGGTTTCGGCGCTGATCAGCAGCAGTCCCCTTTGCAACTGCGGCAGGCGCGCCAGTGTGGCCAGCCGTTCGGAGATCAGGTCGGGCAGTGGTGAGAACTGCTCATAGGGCAGCACTTCCGGGTCTGGTAGCTGCAGCACCGGGAGTTTCCCATCCGCGAAGAACTGCAGTGCGCGCTGCAGCTGCTCCAGCGAGCGGGCATCGGGAACGATCACCACCCAGGGGCGGGAATCCTGCGCAGCGGCTGCGGCCAGCGCCAGTGCGCGCGCACTGGTGTTGGCGGAGGGCCAACGCTGCACGGGATGCGAGACGTCAGGCAGCGGCGGTACGGCGAGCGCGGTCATGGGAGCCGGACAGCATAACGGTCACCCGTGCGGCTGCACAGGCGCATGAGCTCAAGGAGGGATTCAGCCGCCGGCGGCGACGGCGTGCACGACGTGCTGGTATTCGAAGTAGACGCTGAAGCCTTCGTAGTCCCAGCGCGTGATCGGAGGTTTGCCAACTGCTTCGTGACGGGTCTTGGGTGCGCCGAACTGCTTTTCCACGGCGCTCATCGCGGCGCCACGCTTGGGCAATTCGCGCGTCACCGGCGCCAGCTGTACCTGGTCGTCGATTACGAGGGTCTCGGCCATCAGGGGCATGGCGCCGAGGGCCAGCATCAATGCCAGCGTGCGTTTCATGAGGCCGACTATAGCAGCGCCGACGGTCGCAGACGAATGGGGCAGGCCGGAGGGGCCGTGTAAAACGTGAATTGCGTCTCTATTTTCCCTGCTCGTGCAAGAATGCGTCGCGCATGTTCCAGCCTCTGTCCCTGTTCGTCGGCCTGCGTTATGCCGGGGCCCGCGCGCACCGGTTTTTCGTCTCCTTCATCACCTGGGTAGCCCTGGGTGGCGTCGCTGTGGGCGTGGCCGCACTGATCGTCATCCTCTCGGTGATGAATGGCTTCGAAGGGGAGTTGCGCACGCGACTGCTGGCATTGTCCGCGCCCGTGCGTCTCACCGCGGCGGAAGACCGTCATGTGGACTGGGATGCGCTGGCCACGCGCATCGGTGGTGTGGCTGGAGTGAAGAGCGCAGAGCCCTATGCAGAACTGCAGGTACTGGCGGTGCACCAGCCGGAGATGCAGCCGCTGCAGCTGCGTGCGGCAGGTCCGGCCATCCGCAGTGAGCTGAAACCGCTGCTGGTGGAGGGCGATGCAGTAAACCTCGACGATCAATCACTGATACTGGGGCGACTGCTGGCCGAGCAGCTGGGTGTGGCAGCCGGCGACAGTATTACGCTGCTGATCCTCACCGTGACCGATGCCGGTGTTCCCGAACCCCGATTGCGCGAATTCACCGTCAGCGCGGTATTCGAGGCGGGCATCCAGGATCACGACGGTGCGCTGGCTTTTGCCAGTCCCGAAACGCTTGAGGCGTTGGGTGCGGCGCACAGCGGTTCGAAGGGCCTCTCGGTGCAGGTGGCGAATGCGATGAGTGCGCCCGGAGTGGCGCAACAGATTCGCGAGACACTGACGGGCGACCTGGCCGGTGTCTCGGTGGGTGACTGGACCGAGGAGCACGCCAGCTATTTCCGCGCCATCAAGATCGAGAAGACCATGATGGCGCTGATCCTGCTGCTGGTGGTCGGTGTCGCTACATTCAACATCGTCGCCATGCTGGTGATGGTGGTCACCGACAAGCGCACTGACATCGCCATCCTGCGTACGCTGGGTGCCGGTCCCGGCGCCGTGGCGAGGGTGTTCATCACGCAGGGATTGATCATCGGCTGGTTGGGGGTGGCGGCGGGCCTGGCGCTGGGCATTGCCATTGCGCGCAATGTCGGGCCCATCACTCGCTGGCTGGAAAGCACCTTCGGTCTGCGCCTGTTCGACGCCGATGTGTTCTACAACACCCAGGTGCCTTCCGAGATACACCGGCTCGATGTGCTGCTGGTGGCGGGCAGCGCGCTGCTGGTCACTGCGATGGCCACGATTTATCCCGCGCGTCGGGCAGCAGCCGTTTCACCTGCCGAAGCGCTGCGGTACGAATAGCCATGTCGCTGCGTCAACGCTACGAATGGCTGGTAGGTACGCGTTACCTGCGCTCGGGGCACCGCCGAGGCTTTCTGTCATTCATCACGGGCATCAGTGTCGTGGGTCTCGCCCTGGGCGTGGCGGTACTGCTTGTGGTGATGTCGGTGATGAACGGCTTCGAGAGCGAATTGCGCTCGCGCATTCTGACGGTGACATCGCATGCCACGCTGATGGGACTGGACGGTCCGCTGCCCGACTGGCGGCTTGCACAGCAGCGCGCCATGGCCACGCCGGGCGTGATCGGCTCCGCACCTTACATCGAAGACCGGGCGATGCTGGCAGCAGGACAGCATCTGGCCGGCTCGCAGCTGCGCGGCATAGATCCCGCGCAGGAGAAAGTCATCGTCGGCATAGGACGCACGCTGACAGCCGGTTCGTTGGACGAACTGCAGCCGGGCAGCTATCGCATCGTGCTGGGCGAGGCGCTGGCGCGTGAGCTGCAGGTGACCGTCGGCGGCAAGGTGGTGGTCATCGTCCCCAAGGGCACGGTGACACCCGCAGGCCTGGAGCCGCGCAAGCGCAGCTTCGTGGTCAGCGGCATTTTTCGTTCCGGCATGTATGAGTACGACCGTGGACTGGCGCTGATGCATGTGGCAGACGCGGCGCGGCTGTATCAGCTGGGCGATGCGGTGACCGGAGTGCGTCTCGCGCTGGCGGATCCACTGCGTGCGCCAGCAATGGTGCGGCAGCTGGCCGTGGATCTGGGCGGCGGCTACTACGTCAGCGACTGGACCCGCATCCATACGAATTTCTTCCGCTCCATTCAGATGACGAAGTCCATGCTGTTCGTCATCCTGTCGATGATCGTGGCGATTGCTGCCTTCAATATCGTGGCCACGCTGGTGATGGTGGTAAAGGCGAAGTCACAGGACATCGCCATCCTGCGCACGCTGGGTGCAGCGCCGCGCAATATCCAGGTCGTGTTCCTGGTGCAGGGCATGCTGATCGGACTGGTCGGCGTGGCAAGCGGTATCGGACTGGGCGCGCTGCTGTCCTTCAACCTGGAGAGCATCGTGCATGGACTGGAAAAGGTGACGGGTATGCATTTCCTCGATGCGAAGGTCTATTTCATGAGCGATCTGCCGGCACAGGTGCAGTTCGGCGACGTGGCGCAGGTCAGTGTCGTGGCGCTGCTGCTGTGCATCCTGGCCACTACTTATCCGGCCTGGCGCGCATCGCGGCTGGCACCCGCCGAGGCGTTGCGCCATGACTGAACCGGTATTGCATGCGCAGTCTGTCACGCGCGGGTTTCGTGAAGGCGGCAGCCTGCTGGAAGTACTACGAGGCGTCGACATCAGTGTGGCGGCCGGTGAGCGCGTCGCCATCGTCGGTTCCTCGGGCTCCGGCAAGACCACGCTGTTGCAGGTACTGGGCGGCCTCGATCGCCCGGATGGCGGCTCGGTACGCGTGCAGGGTCACGACATCCATGCGCTGCCGGAAAGCGAACGCTGCGCGTTGCGCAATCGCACGCTGGGTTTCGTCTACCAGTTCCATCACCTGCTTCCGGAATTCTCGGCGCTGGAGAATGTGGCCATGCCACTGCTGGTGCGGCGCGTGCGTGTGGAAGAGGCGCGGCAGAAGGCCAAAGCCATACTGGAGCGCGTGGGGCTGGGTGCGCGTCTGGGTCATCGGCCGCATCAACTTTCGGGCGGCGAACGACAGCGTGCGGCCGTGGCGCGCGCACTGGTCACTGATCCGCTATTGATGCTGGCAGATGAACCCACCGGCAATCTCGACGGTGCCAACGCCTCACAGGTGTTCGAACTGATGCTGGAACTGAATCGCGACCGGGGCACCAGCCTGGTGGTGGTGACGCACGATCTGAAACTGGCTGCACGCATGGCACGTGTGCTGGTGCTCACCGACGGAAAATTGCACGAACAGCGCGCTATTGATCCCTGACGCTGTTGCGGCGAGCGTTTAGTCTGCTGATCGTGCTGTAGCGCCAGGCCAGTTCCAGACCGCGATAAGCCAGATAGCCGCCGACCACGGAGCAGACCACGCAGCCCAGCAGAAACGGCTTCCAGGTCCTGCCCAGGCCGGTCTGCAGCCAGGCCCAGCTCAACTCGAAGGCGAAGTGACCGGGATGAATGCCCAATAGCAACGCGCCGACGCGGTACGCCACGTAATAAATCGGAACGGCGGTGAGCGGGTTCAGCAGCAGCAGCGTGCCGATCATCGCAGGGATATTCAGACGCCAGATCATCGCCGCCAGCAGTCCCAGCAGCGGATGCGCTGGCAGGGGAATGAAGGCAATGGCCACACCAGCGCCGAACGCAGCGGTAATGGCACGGCGGTTCAGGCCCCACAGGCGTGAATCGGTGATGCGCGGCCCCAGCAGACGGAAATACCAGCTGCTGCGCAGGCGCTCGGCCAGAGGCTGGAATTTGCGGAAGAACTGGCGGGGCATGGGGTTGCGCACTCTAGCAGGCTGCGACGGTTGCCCAGAAATTTTGGCGGCGGGCGTGCCGCACCTGGCGGCGTAACGATGCATGCCCTGGGGCTGCTGGCGGGCGTACTGCTGGCGCTGTGGTCGCCGGCGGCCTGGCAGGATGCACTCGGCTGGATCGCCCTTGCGGCGGGCGTCACGTTGTTCTTCACGCGCTGGTGGCGCATTGCGCTGCTGGCACTGCTCGGCTTCTTCTCTGCGCAGCACGCCGCGCGGCAGGTGCTGCAGGCGGCGTTCAACTGCGGCGAGCGGCGACTGATGATCGCGCAGATCCAGAGCATTCCCGCCGCCACTGCGGCGGGGTGGCAGTTCGATGCCTTGCTCTCGGCGGCGCGTCCCCCGCGGTTCCCACCGCTGCGGGTGCGCCTGACCTCACGCACTGCGCTTGCGCCGCATGTCGGCGAGCGCTGGCAGTACCTGGTGCAGTTCGCGACACCGGCGCAGGGGCAACGCGGCGCGGATCAGGCACGCAACCTGCTGCGCGATCACATCAGCGCGCTGGCTGCGGTGCGCGACTCGCCACTGAATCAACGCCTCGCGCAGGCGCCAATGTCGATCGACAGGCTGCGCGGGCGGGTGGCGCAGCGCATCGTGGAGCGCGTGCCCGATCCCTCCGCCGCGGCCTTGCTGGCTGCGCTGGCGGTGGGCGCCAGCGGCGATGTGAGCACCGGACAGTGGCGCATATTCAATGCCACCGGCATCACGCACCTGGTGGCCATCTCGGGGATGCATGTCACCTTCTTCGCCATGCTGTGCATGACGGCGGCGCGCTGGGGCTGGCGGCGCTGGAACTGGCTGGCTGCCCGCTGCCGCCGCGAAACCTTCGCGTCCGTGACCGGGGTGCTGTTGGCTTTCGCCTATGCCCTGCTGTCGGGGTTTTCAGTGCCCGCACAGCGCACGGCGGTCATGCTGGCGGCGTTCCTGCTGGCGAGGTCCTGCGGCCGCGTCACGCGACCCATGTGGAGCGTCGCGGCGTCGCTGGTCGCGGTGCTGCTGTACGACCCGCTGGCGGCGCTCAGTGCCGGCTTCTGGCTGTCCTTCAGTGCCGTGGCGTCCATTGTGCTGATCGCCGGCGCGCGGCTGCAGCCAGCGGGTTCGCTGCGTGGTGCTGCCCATGTGCAATGGGTGGTCACCGCGGCGCTGTTGCCTGTGACCGTCATCCTGTTCGGCACCTTTTCGGCCATAGGGCCGCTGGTGAATGTCGCTGCCATCCCGCTGTTCACCTTCGCGCTCGTGCCGCCCGTACTGGTAGCCACTGTCTTCTATCTACTGCCCGGCGGTGTCGCGCAATTCGTCGCCGATCATCTGGTGGATCTGGCGGCGTGGGCTGCCTCCGCAGCGTGGCCGGTCCTGACCACCTGTGCGAATCTTGCTGGCGCGCTGTGGGTGGCTCAGCCCGATGCAGTATGGTTGTGCCTGGCTGTTCCTGCCGCTCTGCTGCTGTTGCTGCCGGTTCCCGCGGTGATGCGCGCGGCGGCTTCATTGCTGTTGCTGGCGGGATTCTTTGCGCCGGCACCGCGCCCCCGACCAGGCGAGCTGTGGCTGGACCTGTTCGATGTGGGTGCCAGCCGCGCCGTGCTGTTGCGGACCGCCCGCCACCAACTGTTGGCCGGCGCCGGAGAAGGATTCGGCAGCGCCGGTCGTCGTTTCGAAACCCGCATCCTGCCCACGTTGCTGCGTGCCGGCGGATCCGGCCTTGACCTGTGGCTGGTGCAAAAGCCCGACCGCGACACGATGCAGGCCGTGACCATGGGTCATGCGCGCCTTGCCGTGCATGAAACGCTGCTCGGCGAGCGGCAGCGGGCGCCGCCGGAGCTTCTGCCCTGTGAGACACGCGACTGGGAGTGGGACGGCGTGCGTTTCGCGATGACGCCGGCAACACAGGGTTGTTGGGTGCGCGTGCAGACCGGATCTCACAGTCTTCTGCTAACACCAGAACGTGTCGCGGAGGCGGATGTCGCACCTGCAGCCGACGTGTGGGTGTTGCCCAGGCGCGCAGTGGATGCGCGGCGTCTGGTGGCTGCAGTGGCGACTCCGCCCGCCTTGTTGCTGGCGGGTGTGGCCGCAAGCGAATGGCGTGCGGGAGGCTGGAGCGATCTGCGGCAGGAGCAACTGCAGCGCGGCGCCGGCATCCTGTCGACGGTGCAGGGTCCGATTCGCGTACGCATGGGACCGGCGGCGCCTGCCGTGAAGCAGGGTGGTTACTGGCAACCGGGCATCTGGGCGACATCGCAGACCTGTGCGGAGTCTCCCTAAGCTATCATCCGCGCCCATGTGGGAAATCGTGCGCGCCGGCGGCCCGTTCATGTGGCCGATCATCCTGTGTTCCGTCATTGCAGCAGCCATCGTGCTCGAGCGTCTCTGGACGCTGCAGCAGCGGCGTGTCATGCCGCCTGACCTTACGCGGCGGATCTGGGCGCTGGTCGAGGCCGGGCAGGCCAACGACAAGGTAGTCGTCGCGTTGCAGGGTAATTCGCCACTGGGGAAATTGCTGGCCACCGGGCTTGCAAACCGCAACCGTCCCCGCGCCGTGCTGATGGAACGCCTGGAAGACGAAGGGCGTCATGTGGCGCATGACCTCGACCGCTTCCTCAACACACTGGGATCCATTGCCGGTGTCGCGCCGTTGCTGGGCCTGCTGGGCACGGTGACCGGCATCATCAAGGCCTTCAATGCCATCTACACCGGAGGGCTCGGCGATCCGCGTGCGCTTTCCGGTGGCATCTCCGAGGCGCTGATCACTACGGCCGCCGGCCTGTGCGTGGCCATCCCTTCCTATATTGCTTACCGCTATCTGCGCGGCCGCGTGGAATCCATCGTGGTGCAGATGGAGCGCGACGTGCTGCGCTTCGCCGATGCGTTGAACGATCGCGCCGCGGATCTGCCGGAGCAGGCGTGAAATTCAGCCGGCGGCGCGCCGAAGATCCGGAGATCAACCTGATTTCCCTGATCGACGTGCTGCTGATGCTGGTGATCTTCTTCATGGTGTCATCCACCTTCATCGATGAAGGCCGGGTGCATGTGCAGCTGCCTGCAGCCAGTGAGCGGCCGCGCGAGAACAACGCCGCGGAGCCCATTGTCGTCACCGTGACGCAGCAGGGCAGCTATCGCGTAAATGAGCGCGAACTGGTGAATGCCAGCCGCGAGACACTGCGTGCCGCCGTGGCCAAGGTGGCAGGCGAGGCTCGCAGCGCGCGAGTCGTGTTGCGCGCCGACGGACGCGCCACGCACCAGTCCGTGGTCACGGCGATGGACGTGCTGGGCAAGATGGGCTTTTCCCAACTCGATATCGCAACCGTGCAGCAGCCTACGACGCCATGACCGCTGGTGCGGCGAGCCGAGCGGACGTCCGGTTGGTCTACCGGCGACTGCTGGGCTATGCCCGACCCTGGCGCGGGCTGTTCCTGATCGGTGTGCTGGGCATGGTGCTGTATGCCTCCACCGAGGCCGGCATCGCCTGGTTCGTCGACAAATTCCTGAAATATGCCTTCGTGCAGCCGGATCCACGTGCCGTCTGGGCCGTGCCGCTGGGCGCGCTGCTTCTGTTTCTGGTGCGTGGCACCGGCGACTACCTGGCCACCAGTTTTCCCGGGCGCGTGGGGCGGCATGTGGTGAAGGCATTGCGCACCGACCTGTTTGCGCAGTACCTGCATCTGCCGGCTTCCTGGTATGACGGAGAATCCAGCAGCCGCATGCTGTCGCGGCTGGTGTACGACGCCGAGCAAGTCGCCGAGGCTGCCACGAATTCAATCTGCGTGCTGATCCGCGACTCCCTCGCGCTGGTGGGGCTGCTGGCGCTGATGTTCTACAAATCCTGGCAGTTCACCCTGCTGGCTCTGGTGGCCGCTCCGGTGATCGGCTGGGTGCTGTCGGGCATCAATCGCCGTTTCCGGCGTCACAGTGGCCGCATCCAGCAGTCCATGGGCGATGTCACGCGGGTTGCCAAGGAGGCTCTCGACAGCCAGGGGCTGATCAAGACGCATACCGCCGAGGATTGGCAGCAACGGCGTTTCGAAGCCGTCAACGAACAGAACCGTCGCAGCCAGCAGCGGCTGATCAACGTACGTGCGGCCAGTGGACCTGTGGTGCAGATGCTGGCCGCGTTCGCGCTTGCGGCAGTACTGGCGGTGGCGATCGCGCAGGTGATGCGCTCGGCGGTAAGCGTCAATGACTTCATTGGCTACATCACGGCGATGCTGCTGGTGATGGCGCCGCTGCGGCGGCTGGTCAATGTCGGTGGCCCCTTGCAGCAAGGTATCGCCGCAGGTGCGGGCATATTTGCGGTGCTGGATCTGCCGCGCGAAGCAGTCGGTGGCAGGCCGGTCACCGCCCGTGTGCGGGGCGAAGTGGAACTGGCCGGCGTGGATTTCAGCTATGCCGGCGCCGCCGAGCCGGTATTGCGCGATGTGAGTCTCGCCGTGCAGCCAGGACAGACCCTGGCCATCGTCGGGCGTTCCGGCGCCGGCAAATCCACATTGGTGGGTCTGGTGCCACGTCTGTATGAAGCGACGCGAGGTGCCGTGCGGATCGACGGCCTCGACGTGCGCCAATATTGCCTGCGTGATCTGCGGCGGCAGATCGCCTACGTCGGGCAGGATGTCATGTTGTTCGACGACACCCTGCGCAACAACATTGTATTCGGCACTGACACGGTGTCGGAGTCGGATCTGCAGCGCGCCGCCGACGCCGCGCATGTCAGCGAGTTCGCTGCATCGCTGCCGCAGGGTTTCGACACACCGCTGGGCGATCGCGGCAGCCTGCTCTCCGGCGGCCAGCGACAGCGCGTCGCCATTGCGCGGGCGCTGCTGCGCGATGCCCCGATCCTGATCCTCGATGAGGCCACCTCCGCGCTCGACTCGGAATCAGAGCGTCACGTACAGGAAGCCTTGTCGCAGTTGATGCGTGGCCGGACGACACTGGTGATTGCGCATCGCCTTGCCACCGTGGAGCAGTCCGATTGCATCGTAGTGCTGCAGGAGGGGCGGGTAGCCGAGTCGGGAAGCCACGCGCAACTACTGGCGCACGGCGGCCTTTACGCACAGCTCTACCGCCTGCAGTTTCAGGGCTGACAGGGTGCGGCAGTGGATGGAATCCGTGTGGTACCGCGAGCGGCCACCTGCATGGTTGCTTCCCCTGGCCATCCTGTACGGCGCGGCGATGGCCTTGCGCCGCTGGAGTTATGCAGTGGGTCTGCTGCGCAGCGGTGCAGCCGGTATTCCGGTCATCGTCGTCGGCAATCTCACGGCAGGCGGCACGGGCAAGACGCCACTGGTGCTGTGGCTGGTTGCGCAGTTGCAGCTGGCAGGGTGGCGGGTGGGTATCGTCAGTCGTG
>Ga0134124_10002953_pt1 | contig 13680 bp, 14 predicted proteins | sample KB304_FD_96880 | JGI IMG/M metagenome (GOLD analysis project Ga0134124, IMG submission 96880) | Terrestrial soil microbial communities without Nitrogen fertilizer from Kellogg Biological Station, Michigan, USA - KB3-0-4 | ecosystem: Environmental > Terrestrial > Soil > Unclassified ... | reverse complement strand
GGCGTCGAAGGCGGCGAGCGCCTGCGCGCCATCGTGCGCCACGCGCACGTCGGCGCCGACCTGGCGCAGGAGCAGGCGCATGCTCTCGGCGGCGTCGTGGTTGTCGTCGACCACCAGGATGGTCATGGGGGCGAGCGCGCGCTGCTCGAGCTTGGCCGCGGCCGGCGCGGGCTGCAGCGCCGGGTCGAGCGGCAGCCGCACGGTGAACCGGCTGCCCCTGCCCAGACCTTCGCTATGGGCATCGATGCGGCCGGCGTGCATTTCCACCAGCCGGCGCACCAGCGGCAGGCCGATGCCGAGGCCGCTCTGGTTGCGCCGCGCGCTCTGGCTGCCGCGGAAGAACATCTTGAAGAGCTGCGGCAGGGACTCGGGCGCGATACCGTCGCCGGTGTCGCTCACGCTCACCATCGCCTCCAGCCCTTCGGCGCGCGCTTCGACGCTGATCGTGCCGCCGCGCTCGGAATATTTCGCGGCGTTGTTGAGGAGGTTGCCGAAGACCTGGGCCAGGCGCACCGGATCGGCGTCGAGCACGATCGGGTCGGGCGGCAGCGAGAGCTCGAGGCGGTGGCCGCCGGCCCGGATCAGCGGCTCGCACGCCTCGATCGCGCTGCGCAGCGCCGCATCGAGCCGCACCGGCTCCTTGCGCAGCTCGAAGTTGCCGCGGGTGATGCGCGAGAGCTCCATCAGGTCGTCGACCAGGCGCACGAGGTGCGAGAGCTGCCGCTCCATGATCTCGAGCGCCGGTCCGGGCGGAGCGCCCTGCGTAGCGGCGATGCTCAGCACGTCGAGCGAGCTGCGCAGCGGCGCGAGCGGGTTGCGCAGCTCGTGCGCCAGCGTGGCGAGAAACTCGTCCTTGCGGCTGTCGGCATCGCGCAGCGCCTCGCGCGTCGTCACCGCGTTCGAGATGTCGCGGAAGTAGCACACCACGCCGCGCCGGTTCCCCGGCAGCGGAATGCGGCTCACGCGCCATTCGTAGTACTCGGTGACGCCACGGTCGAGGCGCTGCTCGACATGCTCGGGCTCGATGTGCGGCTCGCCTGTCTCGAGCGTGCGGCGGAAGATGTGCACGATCTCGTCGGCATAGGCTTTCGGCCAGAGAATGTGGATCACCTCGTCGAAGTCTCGCCCGATCAGGCCGGGAATGTCGCCGAACGCCGGGGCCGCGACCGGATTCACGGCGGCGATGCGGAAGTCCTGGTCGACCAGGTAGACGCCGAGCGGCGCCTCGTTCAGCAGGGTCTCGAATTGCGCGCGCGCCTCGTTCGCTCTGCGGTGCAGCTCCGCCGACCTCACCAGCGCGCCGACGCGCACCAGCAGCTCGCGCGGGCTGAAGGGCTTCACCAGGTAGTCGTCGGCGCCCTTGCCCAGGCCCTCGAGGCGCGCTTCTTCGCCCGCGCGAGCGGAGAGCAGCACCACCGGGATCGTGGCAAGTTCCGGGTCGGCACGCAGCTCGCGGATCAGGCCGAAGCCGTCGAGCTGCGGCATCATCACGTCCGAGATGATGAGCTTGGGCCGGCGCGCGCGCGCCGCCGCCAGCGCGGCGCGGCCGTCGCCGACCGCCTCGACTTCGTATTGATCGATGAGCAGCCGCCGCACGTACTCGCGCATGTCGGCGTTGTCGTCCGCCACGACAATGCGCTGCGCGTTTTGCGGACGGCTCGGCGAGGCGCTGACGCCGTCGGGCAGCCAGCCGAGCGCCTCGGCGACATAGGCGCCGGCGCGCGCGGCGGTCGAGGAGGCTTCGCGCGGGGCCTTGACGCGCTCGACGGGCAGGTGCGCGCTGCCTTTCGGCAACGTGACCGTGAAGCGCGAGCCTTCATCGAGCGCGCTTGCCACGGCGATCGACCCGCCGTGGAGCTTCACCAGCTCGTTCACCAGCGCGAGCCCAATACCGCTGCCCTCGTGGCTGCGGCCGCGCGCGGCCTGCACGCGGTGGAAGCGCTCGAACATGTGCGGCAGCTCCTCGGCCGGAATGCCGCTTCCGGTGTCGCTCACGGCGAGCTGGAAGTGACCATCGGTTTCCTTTAATGCGACATCGATCGCTCCGGCGAGCGTGAACTTGAACGCGTTGGAGACCAGGTTGAGGACGATCTTCTCCCACATCTCCCGGTCGACGTATGCCGGCTGCCTGAGCGACGGGCAATTCACCGTGAGGCGCAGCCCGGCGCGCTCGCAGGCCGAGCGGAAGTTGCTCGCGAGATCGGCGGTCAGGGCGGCGAGGTCGGTCGGCTCGTACGACGCCTGGGCGCGCCCGGCCTCGATGCGGGCGAAGTCGAGCAGCGTGTTGACGAGCTTGAGCAGGCGCTGGCCGTTTCGCTGCGCCGCCTCGACCAGCGCGCGGCTCTGCTCGGGCAGGGCCGAGGCCTGCAGGTCTTCGAGCGGTCCGAGCATCAGCGTGAGCGGCGTGCGGAACTCGTGGCTGACGTTGCTGAAGAAAGCGGTCTTGGCGCGGTCGAGCTCGGCGAGCGCCGCGGCGCGCGTGCGCTCCTCCTCGTAGGCGCGAGCGTTGGCGATCCCGGTTGCGACCTGATCGGCGACCAGCGCAAGAAACCCCCGGTACTCGTCGTCGAGCGTGCGCCGCGAGCCGATCCCGGCGACGAGGTACCCGTAAGGGGCTCCGCCTGGCCGCGCGACCGGCAGCACGAGCGCGCCTTCAAAGTTTTCGCACGGCAGGTCGATTGCGGGCGGCGGATGCCCGAAGCCATAGGCCGCCGCAAGGCGGGCCACCGACCCCTCCGGTTCGGTCCGGTACAGCAGCGCAAACGACAGGTCGGCAGGATCGTCCGCCGCCGTGACAGCGGCGGCGCGCCACGCATCCTCTTCGCCTTTGGCGAGCGCCGCGCGCGCGGCGAGATCGCGCAGGGTGCGCAGGCGCCGCTCGCCCAGCACGCGGCGCGTGGTCTCGATCACGGCGGTAAAGACGCCCTCGACCTGACGACCCGCTCCGCCGACCGGGCTGAACGAGAAAGAGAAGTAGCACTCCTCGGGGTAGCCGCGCCGTTCGAGGAGAAGCAGCTGATCGTCCGACCAGGTCGCTTGCCCGCTCGCCACCACGCCGTCGAGCATCGGCGCGATCACGTCCCAGATCTCGGACCACACTTCGCGGCACGCTCGACCGAGCGCCCACGGATGCTTCTTCCCGAGGATCTCGGCGTACGCATCGTTGTAGAGGACGACGCGGTCGGCACCCCAATAGAGCACGATCGGAAAGCGCGACCCGAGGCAGATGCTGAGCGCGCTGCGCAGGCTCTGGGGCCAGGCTTGGATCGGACCGAGCGGGGTGCGCGACCAGTCGTGAGCGCGGATGCGCGCGCCAATCTCGCCGCCGCCTACGAGCCAGTCAGGTGCCAGCGGCCGCGGGGTTTCCATTAGGGTTAGGTCGTTATTTTGAGCGACGCCGAAATCTTGCCAAAACCGCCGCTACCCAGTCTGTAGGGCAAGTTCGAATACGGTGTAGTCCCGTCGCTACAAAGGTAGACCTAATGGCCGATCTGCGCCAGCGCTTCGCGAATCGCGCCCGCGCCGGGAGGCCGTACCAGCCTAGCCTTCTCCTTGCCGTCGCGCAGGAAAACGAGCGTCGGCCAGAGCTTCACGCCGAACGAGCGCCCGAGGGGTTTTCCGCTCGCGTCGGCGACCTTGATGTGGCGCACGCCGGGGTGCGCGGCAAGGGCGTCGGCGATGAGCGGCTGGGCGCGCCGGCACCAGCCGCACCAGGACGTGCCGAACTCGAGCAGCGCGGGGCCCTGCAGGGCGTCGAGCTCCTCGCGCGTCGGCTCGCTCGCGTCTTGCGAGGGATTCACAGGACGCCCAAATACCTTCAACCGGACAACTTGATAACTTTACTGCCCCCCACGAGGCGCGGATCGCAGCACTTCGGCGAGCTCCTGCTTCCAGAACTTCGCCTGCCCGGTGGTGCCGTGGCCGGAGGTCTCGCTGCTCGCGGGGATCACGAAGGCGCGGCCGTTCTTCACGCGCTTGATCTCACGATCGAGCACGCCGAGCTCGGGCGGATTGCGCTCGTCGTCGGCCGAGTTGATGGCGAGCAGCACGGCGCGGATCTTCTCGAGGCCGGGCGAGGGGTTGTAGTCGCGCGACGATTCCCACTGAAGCAGGTGATCGTTGGCGTCGCCGCGGAACGGCGCGCTCAGCCGTTCCTTGAGGAGCTGGTCGGCTTTCTCGCGCGTGGGCGCCGCCTTGTACAGGCCGTGGTTGCCGCCGTTGGTGCCGACGGCGAAGAACACCGACGCGAGCTGGAAGCCGCGCGGCTGCTTCGTGTAGTTGCCGTTCATCCAGTCCGGGTCGTTGCGGATCGACTCGACCAGCAGGCGGCGCATCATCCAGTTGCGTCCGGACATCTCGGTGGGCAGCGAGGCCATCGGCACGGCCACGTCCATGAAGTCCGGATACTTCTGCGCCCAGATCCACGTCTGCATGCCGCCCATCGAGTTGCCGATCACGAGCCGCAGGTGCTTCACCCCGAGGTGCTCGCGCACCAGGCGATGCTGGGCGTCGACCATGTCGTCGTAGTTGTACTTCGGGAAGCTCATGCGCATGCCGTCGGAAGGCTTGGTCGACTTCCCGGTGCCGATGGCGTCGGGCAGGATGATGAAGTAGCGGCTCGCGTCGAGCGGCTGTCCCGGTCCGAACAGCTCGCCCGCGAACGCCGGCGTCAGGAAGCCCGCGCCCGATCCGGTGGTGCCGTGCAGGATCAGCACCGGCTCGCCGCTGCGCGCGCCCACGGTCGTGTAGTGCAGCCGCAGCTCCGGCAGCGTCTCGCCTGTGTGGAAGCGGAAGTCGCGCACCGCCCAGCTGCCTTCCTGCGGGGCGGGATAGTCGGCGGCGGATGCGGCGAGGGCCATCAGCGCGCCGGCGAGCGTGACGAGGAGGCGGAATCGCTTCATCTTGTCTCCATTCATCCTTGAGGTCTCCAGCCGATAGGGTACCGCAGGCTCGCGAGCGAGCCTTTGTTCATGTTTGATGCTGCTTCATGCAGTAATCATAGATCGTCCACATCGGCGCGCCGCGAGCATGGCCGACGCGCCTCGCGTACATTTGGCCGGCGCAATAGCGGTGCGCCTCCCCGGCGCTGAGCGGCGCAGGCGGCGATGCGTCGGTCGCGCAGCCGGCCAGCCCGAGCAGGGCGACGAGAATCGGCACGCCTTGTCTCATGAAGAGGCGACGCGCTCCCACGGCTCGACCTCCCCGGCGCTGCGCCGCATGAGCGGATGACATTCTGGCCTGGCGACCAGGCGCCAGCGCCGGTAGTGCTGCGGGCTGCGGACCGAGAGCTTTCGCAGCAGGTGCTCCCATTCGTATTGGAGTTGACCCCGCGTCACCGCGATCGGCTCGGCGCCGCGCGCCGGGCCGACCTTGCGCAAGTCGAAGGCGTAGCCGCGCCGCGCGGCCTCCGAATGGACCGCGCCTAGGTAGGCGGAAATCGCGCGGCGCGGAGTCGGGTGTTCGCGGAACCGGTGGGTCTGCGGATGATGGCGGTAGCCTCGAGTGAGCCCGCGCAGGACCGCGCGCGCGAGCAGCGCCTCGCGCCACAGGGCCACCAGGCCCTGCGGATCGAGGTAGCGGGGATGAATCGACCAGAGACGCATGGACCGGCTCGCATCACGCGCCCTTGGCCGGCGCCATCGCGCGCACGCTGTGATGCTCGTGGATCATACGCAGGCCTTCCGGGGTGCGCTTCACGATCATCGTCAGGGCACCGGGGTACTCGGTCGACGTAAGCTTGGGCCCGCCATCGGGCGGAAATCCTTCGGCCGTCACCGTGATCGGGGCGACCGCGAGTGCCGAATCCGCCCCGAGCGGAGTCACGTCGACCGCGCCCAGGGAAACCGAAACGCGCGCCAGGGCGCTGATGTCCTCGGAAGAGGAGGTCTTGATCGCGTCGAATCCGCGATACAGCTTGCCCGAGGCGATGGACGAGACCGCCGCATCGTGCTGGATCAGCCCCATGAGCTTGGAGTCGTCGCCGTCGTTGAAGGCGGCGACGACTGACTTGGCGAACTCCTGCACCTCGGCTTGCGAGAGCGCGGGCGGCGAGGTGGGCGCGCAGGCGGAGGCCAGCAGCGCAAGGGTCAAGAGCGTCGAACGTGCAATCATGATCGCCTCCCGGTTATGTTCCAGGAAGAATAGTACCCGCGCAGTCAGCCCCGTAGTCAGCCCTTGAGCAGGTAGGGCCCTTCGGCGGCGACGAGGCAGACGCAGCCTTCTTCCTTGTCGCCGAGCGGCTGATGCTCGATCGCGTTGTCGATATCCTGCATGTCGCCGCGGCGGAATTCGCCGCTCGCGTCGCTGAAGGCGCCGGTGAGCACCACCGTGAGCTCCGCGCCGGTGTGCCCGTGCAGCGGCAGCCGACAGCCGGGCGCAAGCTTGATCAAATAGAGCTCGCCCTGCGCGCCGCGCGAAAGCGCGAGGTGGTGTTGCCACACGCCCGGTGCGAGCCGCTTCCAGGGGATCTCGTCGAGGACGAGGCCGTAGTTTCTTGCGAGGGGCTCTGGGAGTCCGTTCCTCTTCCCGACGCCGTCGCCCGTGTGTACGCCGAGCTGCAGCTCGCGAGGTTTTACCGGGACCGCGACGCGGCCGCCGCCCATCGGCGTGGAACCGAGCAGGGTGGCGCCGACGAGCTCCATGTCGCGCAGCTCGCCGCGGCATTGAGCGCACATCGACACGTGCACGGAGCACGCGGCCGAGAGCGGCTCGGCCAGCGCACCGGCGGCGAAGCTCATGAGCGTAACGCTGTCCGGGTGGTGGCGGATGACGGTCATTTCAGATCCTCCAGTGCGGCACGCACTTTCTGGTAGGCGAGGCGCAGGCGCGACTTGACCGTGCCGAGCGGAAGCGACAGCCGCTCCGCGATCGCGTGGTGGGCCAGGCCTTCGACGAAGGCGAGCATGACCACGTCGCGCTGATCGTCGGGCAATGCGCTCAGCGCCGCCTGCACCCGCGCCTGGCGCTCGTGTTCTGACGCCGTGGCGTCGGGGGGAGCCTCCTCGGAAGGCGTGCCCTCCGCCACGTCGTCGGAGAGCTCCTGCCAGCAGACTTCCCTGCGCAGGCGGTCGATGCGCAGGTTGCGCGCGATCGAGAACATCCAGGTGGCGGGCGTACCCTTGGCGGCGGAGTACTGGGCAGCCTTGCGCCAGACCGCCAGCAGCGTCTCCTGCGCCAGCTCCTCGGCGGTCGCCGCGTCGGCGCCGTGGCGCATCATGTAGTGGCGGATCTGCGGCCCGAATTCCTCGAACAGGCGCCTGAAGGCGCCGTCGCTGCGCTCGGTCGCGATCCGTGACAGAGAATCAGGCATCCAGCCCCACGCGCTCACGCTCCGCGGCGCGTAGGCCGGCGGTGAGTCGATCGAGGGTCGCAACATAGCTGTTCTCCGCGGTTTTGTAACGTAGTACGGCGCCGGTTGCTCGTTGGATCACTTACGCCGGTGGGTGATCCGAATGCAAGCGATTCACGTAAGGGTCAGCGGCATTTTCGCGAAGGAGGCGCCGTGCCCTGGCAACCCGAACTGCAGCAACTCGCCGCATCCCTTCAGGTGGCAGACCTGCCGAGGTGGCTGACGGTCTCGACCATCATCCTGCTCGCCGCCACGGTCTCGAGCACGGTCGGCTTCGCGTTCTCGGCCATCGCCGGCGCGATGATCCTGCACTACGTGCCGAACGGCGTGGAGGCGGTGCAGACCATGATGACCGCCTCGATCGGCATCCAGGCCTACAGCGTCGCCGGGCTCTGGCGCTCCATCCAGTGGTCGCGCTGCGCGCCGTTCATTCTGGGCGGCCTCGCCGCCCTCCCGGTGGGCGTCGTCCTGCTCCTGCACCTCGAGCCGCGTGCCTACGCGCTCGCGATCGGCGCCGCGCTCGTCGCGTACGGAAGCTACATGCTGCTGCGCCGCCCCATCGTGCTGAAAGGCGGCGAGCGCCGCGCCGCGGACGTGCTGGTCGGCGCGCTCGGCGGAATCACCGGCCCGCTCGCCGCGCTGCCCGGCACCTGGCTCACGATCTGGTGCGGCCTGCGCGGATGGGACAAGGTGACCCAGCGCGCCGTGTACCAGCCCTACATCCTCGTGATGCAGCTCGCCGGGCTCGGCGCGCTCGTCTTGGCCAGGCCCCAGCACGGCGCGCTCGACGGCGCGCAGCTCGCCTACGCGCTGCCTGGACTCGCCGGCGCGGTGATCGGGCTGCGCTTCTTCCGCTGGATGACGGACACGCAGTTCCAGCGCGCGATCTACCTCGCGCTTATTGCTTCCGGTGTTGCCTTGGCGGCGAAATGAATCCGCATCAGGGGACGAACAGCCCGCCGGTCCACTCGCCAAGCTCGGCCAGCGCGAAGGTGGCCGCGAGCACCACGCCGGCCAGCAGTGTTGCGATGATTCCGCGCTTCCAGCCGCGCGAACGGATCAGATAGACCGCTAGGGCCACCACGCAGACGGCGATGATGCCGGCGTTCATGAGCGGACCCGCGTGATAGCCGTGCTCGCGCTTGTCGACGTGGTACCACCAGAAAATGAGCGGAAGCTCGATCGCGGTGGCCGCGAGGTCGAACTTGCTGAGGGGCTCGACCTGACCCGTCACCACCATTTCGACGAACGGGGCGACCAGCGAAACGATCCCCAGGAGGATCAGGGCGACCGTCTTCGGCGCCGGACGCCTAATCGCGACCATGCGCTGGCTGGATCGATCTCAGATACGACTCGGCGTCCGCGGGCCGGCGCAGCTCGACCCACGACAGGTGAGGGTACAGGCTGCCGGCACGCAGACCGGCGAGCTCCCGGCGGCGGCGATGAAAGGTGCTGATCACCCAAAGCAGGATCGACTTGCGCGAAAAGAATGCAAGCCGAACCGACTCCTTGTTTCCGTGCCAGAACGGCTCCTGCGTGATCACCCGAGCGAGCGTGCGCCGCAATGCACGCAGCAGCACGCGCAGGAAGCCGTAGTTCAGCCAGACGATGGTCGTTGCGCGCGGCCAGAGAAGATCGCGCACCCGGCCGTAGTTGCCGTCGGCCACCCAGCGCGGCCCGGAGGCGGCTGCTTCGATGAGGCGCCGGAATTCCGCGTCCGGCTTCGGCGTCCACTGCGGCCCCCAATACAGCTCGTCGAGCTCTACGCAGGCATGGCCAAGCGACTGCGCCAGCCGTCGCGCCAAAACCGTTTTTCCGCAGCCGCTCGTGCCGACGACCACGATACGGTGCGGCCTGCCAAGTGCCTTGACTACGGGTTGACCGCGCGTGACGCCAAAGCCGGTCACGGGCTCGCCGTCTGGCTGATACCCGCGTGCGCGATAGAAGGGCAGGGCGGTAAAGCTGCTCGTTGCCGTGATGCGTGCGAGGCCGCAGGCTGCGGCGCGATCCTCCAACGCGGCCAGGAGCGCCTTGCTTACGCCTCGAAAGCGTGCGCTCGGCGCCACGTAGAGGAGCCCGATCTCGCCGTTCGCTTTCAGCATGCCGAATCCGCAAACCGTGGCTGCTTCTGTCGCGACGACCGAGTAGCGGTCCGCGCCATTGATCCAGCGGAGAGCGTTCTCGACCGTCTTGTTCTCCAGCCACGCGCCAAGCGTTGCCGCATCGTTGCGGTGCTCCGGAGCGAGCAGCTCGGTGATCGATGCGCGCAGCACCGCGCAGACCGCTTCGGCGTCGGCTGGCTCGGCGCGGCGGACCGCCGGCGTCATCGTTGCACGCGCACCTACGTCAGCCACTTCGCGAACCAGGTCCTGGTGTGGGCCGGCGGCATTCCCTTCAGCTCGCCGAACGGCTCGTAGCCGAGCTTGCGGTAGAAGCCCGGCGCCTGAAAGGTCCAGGTGCTCAGGAAGCACACTTGCCAGCCGCGTTTCCGGGCTTCCGATTCGGCAGCACGCATGAGCGCGCTGCCAATTCCGCGCCCACGCGCGGGCTCGTCGACCCAGACGAGGTCGATGAAGAGCCCGTTCCAGAAACCCAGGCCGACGAGTCCGCCGAGGAGCTCGCCCCCGGCGCCTCGCACGGTCAGCACCACGCGGACGTCTTCGAAGGGGCCGACGCGCTCCTGGTTGAATCCGAGAAGCCGCTCGCGGATCTCGTTCGCGGCCTCGTCCAGCCCTTGCGTCTCGAGTATGACCTGCGCCGCCATGTGAGGAGCGGCATCATAGCGGATCGATACTATCCGGGAAGGCGCCGACAATGAGGCGAGGCACGCCGCCCTTTCGGGCGGAACACATCGGCAGCCTGTTGCGTCCCGCGGATCTCGTACCCGGCGGTGAGGACGAGGCGATCGCGCGGGTGATCCGCTGGCAGGAGGGCCTCGGCCTGAGGGTGGTCACCGATGGCGAATTCCGCCGCGAATCGTGGCGGCTCGGTTTCGTCACCAAGGTCGAGGGTTTTGCCCGCGCCGACGCGGTCGGCGAGGTGGACGTGCAGCGCGACGCCGGTGGGAGGGCGGCGCGCGTCGGCGCGGCGCCCGTGGCGGTCGCGAAGCTGCGGCGCACCGGTCCGATCGTCGCCGACGAAGTCGCTTTTGCGCTGCGGCGCGCGAACGCGACCGTCAAGGCGACGCTCCCGGCGCCGTCCTATCTCCACTATCCCCGCGGACGCGCCTGCGTCGACCCGCGCGTCTATCCCGACCTGGACGAGTTCTTCGACGATGTCGTGAAAATCTACACCGAGGAGCTGCACGCGCTTGGGGACGCGGGCGGGAGTTATCTGCAGCTCGACGAAGTGGCGCTGCCGCTGCTCTGCGACGAGAGCCTGCGCGCTGCCGTGCGCGCGCGGGGCGACGACCCGGGCGCGCTCGTCGGCCTCTACATCGACCTCGTCAATCGAATCGCGCGCGAAAAACCCCCCGGCATGACGATCGGCGTGCACATGTGCCGCGGCAACGCGCTCGGGCGCTGGATCGGCTCGGGCGGTTACGAAGCCATCGCCGAGCGTGCTTTCAGCGCGCTCGAGGTCGACGCCTTCTTCCTCGAATACGACACCGAGCGCGCGGGCGGCTTCGAGCCGCTGCGCTTCATGCCGAAGGGCAGGACCGTAGTGCTCGGGCTGGTATCCACAAAGACGCCGCGCCTGGAGGAGAAAGCCTTCCTGGCGAAAAGGATCGAACAGGCTGCCAGGTATCTGCCGCTCGAGCATCTCGCGCTTTCGCCTCAATGCGGCTTTGCCAGCCACCGCAAGGGCACGGCGCTCAGCTTCGCCGAACAGGAAGCCAAGCTTCGGCTGGTTGTGGAGACCGCGATCGAAGTGTGGGGCGAAGCGTGACTGGACCTCGGGGCGGATTCACTGCGCCTTGATGCCCGCCGAGCGGATGACCTTCGTCCATTTCGCGATTTCGCTGCTGATCTGGGCGGCGAATTCGTCGGGCCTGTTGCCGACCGGCTCGTAGCCGAGGTCCAGCAGGTGTTCCCTCATCGTCGACTGCGAGAGAATGGCGACGATCTCTCGATTCAGCAGCGCGACGACTTGCTTGTCCGTTGCGGCGGGCGCGAAGACCCCGACCCAGGTATCCCCCTCCACGCCCGGATATCCGGCTTCCGCCATGGTTGGCACGTCGGGCACCGAGCGCGAGCGTTTCGCGCCCGCTATCGCCAGCGCACGCAACTTCCCGCTCTTGACATGGGGGACCGTCGGAGGGAGCGTGGTGAAGCCGATCGGAGTGTGTCCGGCGATCATCGAGACCAGAGCCGGACCGCCGCCGTTGAAGGGCACGTGCGGGACGTCCAGACCGAGCGAGAGGCGAAGCTGCTCGGCGGCGAGATGCGGTTGGGTTCCCGTTCCGCCCGAGGCATAGGTGTACTTGCCGGGGTTGGCCTTGATCAACGCGATCAGCTCTTCGAGCGTTTTCGCCGGGAACGCGGGATGAACCGAAAGCACGGCGGGGGAGGCGGCCGCCAGGGTGATCGGCGCGAAATCCCGGACCGGGTCATAGGGGACCTTGTCGAACAGAGACAGATTGACGACGTGGGAGCTGTAGGCGAAGAGAAGGGTATAGCCGTCGGGCGCCGCTTTCGCCGCCCGGGCGGTGCCGATGTCGCCGCTCGCGCCGGGAAGGTTCTCGACGATGAACGGCTGCCCGAGCCGCTTCGATAGTTCCTGCACGATCGGCCGGGCGACGATGTCGGTCGCGCCCCCCGGCGGGAAGGGAACGATCGCGCGCACGGCATGAGTGGGATACGCCTGGGCCCATGCGAGGGAAGGCGCCGCCATCGCGGCTCCCGCGAGGAACAACAAGCGACGGCGAATCGAATCCATGGCGCCTCCTAAGATCGCTTTGGGCAACATAGTCTCGGCCATTAGATGTGTCATACGCATATAGAATCGCATTCTTCATGCATGAGTCGAGAGAGCGTCCATGGACCTGCGCTATCTGCGGACCTTCGTCACGATCGCCGAGGCGGGCGGCATCAGCCGGGCGGGCGCCCGCCTGAGCGTCAGCCAGCCGGCGGCCTCGCGCCAGATCCTCGCGCTCGAGACCGAGCTCGGCATCAAGCTCTTCGACCGGATCGGTCGGCGTCTTCGGCTGACCTCCGAGGGCGAGGATCTGCTTCGGCAGAGCCGCCGCCTCCTCATTGAAGCCGAGTTGCTCGACGCCCGAGCGCACGCCCTCAAGGGCGGCGAGACCGGAATCCTGCGCGTGGGCGCGACGCCGATGGCGATCGAGAATGCGCTCTCGGCATTTCTGAGCCCGTACCGCCGCCGTCATCCCGGGGTCGAGGTGCACTTCGTCGAGGACGGCGGAATGCGCCTGCCGGATCGCCTCGAGCGCGGCGACGTCGACTTGGCGCTGGTCGTTCCGGACGAGCGCTTCCGCAACCGGCCGCTCTTTCCGGCGCATAGCGTGGCGGTCATGTCGAGGAAGCATCCGCTCAGCCGCCGTCGCGCGCTCGACGTGGCGGAGCTGGCCGACAAGCCCCTGCTCCTGCTCAACCGCACGTTCGGCTCGCGAGAATGGTTCGACTCCGCGTGCAGCGGAGCCCGCATCCGGCCCCGGGTGCTTCTGGAGAGCGCGGCTCCACACACGCTCGTCGCCCTGGCCGGGATGGACTACGGCATCGCGGTCGTTCCCTCCAACGTCGCGCTTCCGGGCGGCGTGCATGCCCTGCCTCTGGTTCAGCGTGGAGCGTCGATCGGGCGGTGGCTGACCGTCGCCTGGGACCCGCGGCGCATGCTGGCGGCGTATGCCGGGCAGTTCGCGGATGAGCTGGCCGCACATTGGCGGCGCGACTACCCTGGCCGCGACCTCGTTCGCCGTGCGCCGCTGCTGCCCCGGCCGAAGAGTTCGGCCGCCTAGAAGCCGAAGAGCCTAATGGCTTGCGTAGCTTTTCCTACCGGCTGGGCGTTGAATCGGTTTCCTTTGGATCTTCGGGCAGCTCCGTGTCGAGCCACTCGCTGGCTTTTTCATAGTCCTCAAATGCCCCAACCTCGACGCCTCGATTCAGGGAACACACCTCAAGAAATTTGGCGTGATCGAACGCACGCTGGCCGGATACCAGCACCGCAATTTTCTTGCGCGTGGGAAGTGCTGGATCGGGCCAAGCCAAATACTTCGCGATATCGTAAACGTCCATTACCGACAATTCGCACTTGCTGTCTCTGAGATCCAGCAAGATCTCGTAGTGTTGGTCGAATTCTGGATCGGCGGCGAGGCCTTTCAGGGCTGACTGTGATGCGGCGAGGTCGATCGTCCCCGAAGAAGTCACTACGAT
>Ga0134124_10002950_pt1 | contig 13687 bp, 6 predicted proteins | sample KB304_FD_96880 | JGI IMG/M metagenome (GOLD analysis project Ga0134124, IMG submission 96880) | Terrestrial soil microbial communities without Nitrogen fertilizer from Kellogg Biological Station, Michigan, USA - KB3-0-4 | ecosystem: Environmental > Terrestrial > Soil > Unclassified ... | reverse complement strand
GACCAAGGTAAGGGTCGTCAACCTGGCCAACGACAAGGAGGTCGTCGTCACGATCAACGACCGCTGCAAGCCGCACGCCGGACCGTTCATCGACCTCTCCCGCGCAGCCGCGAAACAGCTCGGTTTTCTCGGCAAGGGGATAACCAGGGTACGTATCATCACTTTAGACGAAGAAGAATCATAACAATAACTTGGGCGAAATCGAAGAGGCCGGGAAATTTCCCGGCCTCTTCACGTTCAGGCTTGAGAATTGTTGACTGGATTGCCACAATCATGCTATGAACGTTCATTAATTTTTTTATGGCTGCTTATTTATAATTAATTGGCTGCTATGTTCAGGTGTCATCCGGAGGGGGTGATGGTTGCCGTTGAGAGGCCATTCGATGAATAGTTAAAGCCGCTTCTGTCAGTTTCTGACTGATGGAGCGGCTTTTTGATTTTTGGCATATCCTGGCCGTATTTGAAATAGGCTTAAAAAGGGAGAGCATGTTATGCAGCGATTATTTACGAGTATAAGTCTTGGCCTGGCATTTTTGCTCTCGCTCTTCGTGACAGCTTATGCAGCGGAAAAAGTTGAACTGCACGACAATGACCTGACTATTGTTGATAAGCTGAACAGTCGCGGCATAAAGAAGGAAGCCAGCAGGATCGCTGTGCCCGGGTCAGGTAACGGCAAATCGTATCTGCACTCGTTTAGCGGCGAAGTTCTGGATCTCGGCGCTGACAACTCGTTTCACGCCTTCCGAGAAAATACTGACAAAGCAAAGGTGAAGCATACCCGCTACAAGCAGATGTACAAGAACATCCCGGTCTTTGCCAAAGAACTCATCCTGCACGAGGACCAAAACGGCAGAATTTTGAACATAAACGGCAGCATCGTTAAAGGGATCGAGCAGGACCTGAACCCGAACGTCCCGCTGGTTCCGGCCCTTTCCCCAACTGAGGCGCTGGAGCATGCAAAAAGAGTGTTAGGCCAGGGCTCCCTGTCCAAACGCCAGCGCCATTCCGTGCGCGAATCAGAACCGAAAACCGAGTCGACTACTCCGACATCCGGCCAGTTCAATTTCCGCAACGAACAGAGTGAACTCAACATCTATGCGGATGGTAGCGATAAGCCGCGGCTGGTTTATTACGTAAACTTCCTGGCCGAACCGATTGAAGGAGGCGAGCCGACCAGACCGTTCCTGCTTATCGATGCGATGACCGGTCAGACAGTCAAGCAGTGGGACGGTCTGACGCATCAGGCTATCGGCACCGGGCCTGGGGGGAATGCCAAGGTCAGCCAGTACGAATACGGCACTAACTACGGCTTTCTGGACGTTCTGCAGAACGGCACGCTCTGCTCCATGCAGAACACCACAGTAAACACAGTCAACATGACCGGCATGTCCTCCAGCTATGCAACCCCTTTCAGCTACGACTGCCCGAGAAATACTGTAAAAACCATCAACGGCGCCTATTCCCCACTGAATGACGCCCACTACTTCGGCGGCATTATCGTCAACATGTACATGAACTGGTACAGCTTCCCGCCGATCCCCCTTCCCCTGGTGATGCGCCCCCATTACGGCACCAATTACGAAAATGCCTTCTGGGATGGCATGTACATGACCTTTGGTGACGGCTATTCTACATTCTACCCGCTCGTATCCCTGGATGTGGCGGCGCACGAGGTAAGTCACGGTTTCACTGAGCATAATTCCAACCTGATCTACGAGAAGGAGTCTGGCGGCATCAACGAGTCGTTTTCCGACATGGCTGGCGAGGCCGCGAAATACTTCCTGCGCGGCAGCAATGACTGGAGGTTGGGTGCCGATATCACGAAGTCTGCAGGTCCGCTCCGCTACATGAACAACCCACCGGCCGACGGCTATTCAATTGCCGATCTCAGTAACTACACGGACAGCCTGGACGTACACTATAGCAGCGGCCTGTTCAACAAGGCCTTCTACCTGCTGGCGACCAAGCCGGGGTGGACCACGAAAAAGGCTTTCGACGTAATGGTAAAGGCCAACATGGACTACTGGATCTCGGCCAGCACCTTCAGGAGCGCCGCCTGCGGAGCAATCAGCGCGGCGACCGACCTTGGCTACAGTTCTACGGACGTGGACAGCGCTTTCCGGGGGGTGAATGTCTACTGTGGTGGCCCGGACATCACGGCCTCTGTTGCTTCTCCTGCGGTAAGCATGCCGGGAGCATATACCTTTGCCAACACGTCAAGCCCGTTCAACCAGACATTTACCGCTTCTGGCAGTGCGGCACCCTACACCTGGTCTCTTCTAAGCGGCAGTTTGCCCTCAGGGGTGATCCTGAACGGCGCGACCGGTGAGATCAGCGGCTCGACCACCATTGCCGGCATGAACCCAATCACCATTCAGGTAGTGGATGCCCAGGGTCGTAAAAACTTTCTACACTGGACCATAATTTTTGAAACCGGGCTCAGGTCGAGCTGGCCAAAGGTTCTGCAGCAGAGAGCGGGAACGGGCCCTCTACCCGAATCATATTCGCCGGTTATAACCGACCTCGATGGCGACGGCAGGGATGAGATTATCGTTGGTGATGTCAATACTCTTTATGTTTTCTATCCCGACGGAACGAGAAAGCAGGCCTACCTCCCCGGTAAAGTAACTACCCCGGTAGTGGCGGACTTGGATGGTGACGGACGGAAGGAGATCATCGTCTCGGTGGGGGAGCACTATGCAAGCACCAACTCCATCTATGCCTTTCATGCAGATCTGACGCCGGTTACCGGCTTTCCAGCAGGCGCCTATGCCACTTACGGCGGTGGCCCTGGTTTTGTCTCCTCGCCGGTTGTGGCCGACTTCAACAACGACGGCAAGTTCGAAATTGCCGTGGTTGCCAGTCCCAACAACGCAAATGATGCCAATTACACTAAAAACATCCTCATCATGGTCGATAACCAGGGGCACATGGTTTCCGGTTGGCCACAGGTTTTCGGATCATACGTTTACGGCGACTCTCCGCCCGCCGTCGGTGACATCAACCACGACGGCATGAAGGAATTGGTTCTTGCAACGAAAGACGGCTACATTCGCGTGTACCGGCCAGACGGCACGCTGCTCAGCCAGTGGCAGTTCGATACGAATATCCTGAGTATCTGGAGCCCAGCCCTCGCTGACATGGACGGCGACGGTTATCTGGATGTTATCGTCAAGTACCAAACTTCTGGCAACGCCAATGTGATCAAGGTGTTCGACCGCAACGGTGCCCTGTTTACCGGCTGGCCCAAGACCCTTGCGGGGAATTCGGCAACGCCGTTTGGCCCCATCGTCGCGGACCTGAATGGCGATGGTCAGCCAGAAATCGTCGTAGTTGCCGGTGTCTGGCACGAGGAACTGCACGTGTTACGTGGAGACGGCACCTCCCTGGCTGGATGGCCAGTCAGCATCCCGGGTTCCTATGGCTCCCCAAGTTTCAACTGCTATCCCGTTGCTGCCGACATCAATGGAGATGGCCAGCAGGAACTGCTTATCACTACAGTCAACTATTCCAGTAACGGCATGCTGCTTGCCTACGCGGCCAACGGCAGCCTAGTTTCCGGTTTCCCGAAGTATGCTTCTCCTGCCAGCGACATTCGTTCGACTGCCGCCATTGGTGATCTGGACAGCAACGGCAAGCTGGATCTTGTGGTAAAAAGCGAGAACGGCTACCTCTTTGCGTGGGAAATGCCTCAGAGCTCGACGGTAAAGGATCTGCAATGGCCGATGTTCCGTAATGATCTCCAACATTCAGGAACTTGGCTGCCATCACGGTTGAGCATCACACCGTCGAGTTATGATTTCCAGGCACTATCTGTCGGGTCAATGTCTACGCCCCAAACTTTTACCATCACTAATCCCAGGCCAGAAAACATCATTGTATCTTCCATTGGCACCAGCGGTTTGGATAGCGGCATGTTTGCCGTTACTCAGGGTACGTGTAGCAGCTTGCCGGCCAACCTGAGTCCGCTTCAAAGTTGTACCGTGAATGTAGTCTTTGCTCCGGCCAGTTACGGTGCCAAAACGGCGGCATTGACCGTGGGCTCGGCAACTCCCGGTATTCTGCCTGCACATGCCCCTTTGACCGGCAGAGGCATCGTGCCGACCTATACATTCAACTACGTCAAGAATGGCACCGGCAATGGTACGGTTACCAGTTCCACGGGAACGTCCTATAACGCTTCAGGAAATGAAGAAGTTCCGGTGGCTACTGTGGTGACTCTGACCGCGACGGCATCTCCCGATTCTTTCTTCTCCGGATGGGCCGGCTGTGAATCAGTATCCGGCAATGTGTGTGCTGTTACGATGAACAGTAACCTGCAGGTGGCCGCAACATTCACCAGAAAGAAAGTGCTGACCACCACTGTCACTGGAACAGGCGCTGGGATAATCACTGTAACGCCTGGAACAAGTTGCAGTGATGCCTGCACTCAGTACTACGACAGCGACACTCTGGTCACCTTGGCTGCCGTTGCCGGTGAAAACTCCATATTCAGTGGCTGGAGTGGTGCCTGTTCTGGGTCGGGACTCTGCGTCGTTATGATGGACGACGATAAAAGTGTGACGGCAACTTTTACCAATAACATCGTCCTGTTTCGCAAACTGGAGGCGGGAACATCCCATACGGTTGCACTGAAAAATGACGGGACCGTCTGGTCTTGGGGAGGCAACTCTCAAGGCCAAGTCGGTGACGGATCCACAGTCAACCGCTCCTATCCGGTCAAGGCTTCGGGGCTTACCGGCGTGATATCCGTTGCGGCTGGTTCGTCTCACTCGCTTGCACTCAAAGGAGATGGGACGGTATGGATGTGGGGGTATGATGTGACTTCAACGCGCACCACTCCGACTCAAGTGGCCGGACTTTCCGGAATAACGGCAATTGCTGCGGGCGGAGTGCACTCCCTTGCTCTGAAGGATGACGGTACTGTTTGGGGCTGGGGGGCCAACTTTTATGGTGAGGTTGGCGATGGCACGAAAAACATGCGGTCTTCTCCCGTGCAGGTATCACAACTTTCAGGAGTGGCAGCTGTAGGAGCCGGATTTTATCATAGTGCCGCTCTCAAGTCTGATGGCACAGTCATGACGTGGGGGTGGAATGGTAGCGGTCAGCTCGGGGACGGTTCAACCACCGATCGTTTAACGCCGGTTCAGGTCCCCGGCCTTTCAGGAGTGGCTTCGGTACATTCTGGTGACTACTTTACCGAGATAGTGAAAAGTGATGGAACTGTTTGGGTGTGGGGAAGCAATGGACTTGGACAACTGAGTGACACGACCTCGAACCATAAACTGCCAGTGCAGGTACCGAATCTTACAGGGGTGACGACAGTCGTCGCTGGAAATGCTCATACATTGGTCTTGAAGGCAGATAAATCCGTCTGGGCTTACGGCAGCAACGGCAATGGCCAACTCGGCGACGGGACTACTACGAAGCGTAGCAACCCTGTCAAGATTATGTCCCTGTCGGAAGTGATCGGCTTGGCGGCTGGGGCGTACCATTCCCTGGCGACAAAAAGTGATGGCAGTGTCTGGACATGGGGCTATAACAACAATGGTCAGCTGGGTGACGGAACCACCACGGACCTCAATGAGCCCACAATGGTACAGGCTTTCAATCTCTTGCCTACGGCGATACTCATCGGCGCTCCTGCCAGCCCGAGCAACAGCACCAGCGTCACCCTCACCGTCGGCGGGACCGGAGTCGTAAGCTATAAATACAATCTCGACGCCGGGAGCTACTCGGCCGAGACCGATGTCGCCACTCCCATCAGCCTCACCGCTTTGAGCGAAGGTACCCACACCGTGTCGGTGCTCGGCAAAGACAGCGCCGGCTATTGGCAGACAACGCCGACCACGGTGAGCTGGACAGTGGATCTGGCCCCGCCTGTCGCCACTATCAGCGGTACACCTGCAACCCAAACCAATGCCACAACCGCCACCCTCACGGTCGCCGGCACAGATGTCAATTCCTACAAATACAAGCTAGATGCCGGCAGCTACTCTGCAGAAACGGCCGTCGCTACCCCCATCAACCTCACTTCGTTAAGCGAAACAACCCATACCGTCTCTGTAATCGGCAAGGACAGCGCTGGCAACTGGCAGGTGATCCCAACAACTGCCAGCTGGACCGTGGACCTTACCCCGCCGACTGCCACCGTAAGCGGCACGCCGGAAAGCCCGACTCAAAGCGCCGGCGCTACCCTTACCATTGGCGGTGCAGATGTCGTTGCCTACAAATACAAGCTGGGCACGGGGGGATATTCCGCCGAAACACCTGTTGCAACGCTAATCAGCTTAAGTGCCCTCAGCGAAGGAACCCACACGGTCTCCGTTCTCGGCAAGGACAGCGCCGGCAATTGGCAGGTGTCGCCGACCACCGTGAGCTGGACCGTGGATCTGACCCCGCCGACTGCCACCGTAAGCGGAACACCGGCAAGTCCGACGCAAAGCACCGGCGCCACCCTTACTGTCGGCGGTGCCGATGTGGTTGTCTACAAGTACAGGCTGGACACGGGGGGGTATTCCGCCGAAACACCCATTGCCACCCCTATCGTCCTAAGTGGCCTCGCTGACGGTTCTCACACCGTCTCCGTGCTCGGCAGGGACAGCGCCGGCAACTGGCAAGTAACACCAACAACTGCCAGCTGGAGCGTTGACTTGCCGGTGAGCATTCCGGGCAGCGGAGAGTTTGCGGATATCCAGGAAGCATACAACGCCCTCTTGAGCGGCAATATTCTCCGGATAAAAGGGATCAGCGTTGTCAAGAATCTCATTTTCAACCGCAACCTGACCATCACACTCCGGGGGGGATTCGACCCGGCAAGCGGCACGTGCACCGGCTTCACCTCCCTGCAGGGGAATCTGGAAATCAGTAACGGCACCGTAATCATAGAAAATCTGATCTTGATGTAAAACGAAGCCGGGACCGCTGCAATGGCAACGGTCCCGGCTCTTCCTTCCCCTTTTTTTCTCAACTACTTTTCCCCAGCAACCTTCTCCTCCGGCGTGAACCCCCGCCGCATCGTGTTCTCCGTCACCACCCGCGGGTCCGTGAAGTGCAGCAGGTAATCGGGGCCGCCGGACTTGGTCCCCAGCCCGGACAGGGCTGCCCCGCCGAAGGGCTGGCGGCCGACCATGGCGCCGGTGATGCCGCGGTTGATGTACAGGTTGCCCACCCGGAACTCGCGCCCGGCCAGTTTGATGTTGGCCGGCGAGCGGCTGAAGAGGCCGCCGGTCAGGGCATACCGGGTTGAATTGGCCCACTGCAGGGCCTGGTCGAAATCCGCAGCCCGCATGATCGACAGCACCGGCCCGAAGATCTCCTCCTCAGCCAGGCGGTGCCCGGGTCTGATCCCGCCGAAGATGGCCAGCGGCACCCGGTACCCCTCCCCGTCCGGTATGGCACTCTCAAAGAGCAGCTCCCCCTCCTCCGCCCCGATCCGGATGTACTCCAATATCTTAACCCTGGCCGACTCTTCGGCCACGGCACCCATGGCAAAGGCAGGATCCTCGGACGGCCCCAAACGCCAGGCCCGGGCCGCGTCAACCAGCCGGCCGACAAAGCGATCATGGATCTCATCGAGCACGATCACCCGTGAGCAGGCGGAACATTTCTGCCCCTGAAAGCCGAAAGCAGAAGCCAGGACCTGCGGTATCGCCTCGTCCAGATCGGCGTCGTCGTCGATGATGATGGCGTTCTTCCCCCCCATCTCGGCCACGACCCGCTTGACCTGGCGCTGTCCGGGGTGCACGACTGCCGCCCGCTCGACGATGCGGAGCCCGACCTCCATGGAACCGGTAAACGCTATCAGGGCAATGTCGGGATGATCCGACAAAAGGTCGCCGATCCGGCTCCCCCGCCCCGGGATGAAGTTCAGGACGCCGTCCGGCACGCCGGCTGCCTGGAACAGCTCCACCAGCTTGCGGCCAGTGACTCCGGTCAGGCCTGAGGGCTTGAACACCACCGTGTTGCCGCTGACCAGGGCTGCCGCCACCATTCCGCAGGAGATGGCCAGCGGGAAATTCCAGGGGGCGATCACAGCTGCTGCGCCGCGCCCCTCGTAAAGCAGCATGTTATCCTCGCCGGGCAGCTTCCCCGGCCGCCGTGACCTGCCGAGGAGGAGCATTTCGGCCGCATAGTACTCGAGGAAATCGATGGCTTCGGCCACGTCGGCATGGGCCTGGTCCCACTGCTTGCCGATCTCCAGCACCTGCCAGGCAGCCAGCTCGTACAAGCGCTGGCGGGCAAGGGCTGCGGCCCGCTGCAGACAGGCAGCCCGCTCAACGGCCGGTGTGTCGCGCCAGGCCGGGAAGGCCTTCACCGCGGCCGTGATCGCCTGCTCCACTTCGTCCGGCCCGGCCTGGCAGACATGACCTATGATCTCGGAGGGACGGTTCGGATTGCAGCTCGGCATGGTATCACCCGTAACGACCTCCCTGCCGTTGATCACGAGCGGCACGCTCTGCCCGGCCATGCCGCGAACCGCGGCAATGGCTGCCGGAAAGGAGGCACGCACCTCCGGCCGGGTGAAGTCGACGGCGGGTTCGTTGCGAAATGCCGGAGAAGCGGGGTGGGCTCCGGTTTTCCCCTGTCGGCTCAGGCGGAGCACCGCCTGTCCGGGGTCCTCAAGCGACCGCTCGATTTCGGCCTTGCCGCTGAAGGTGAGCCGCAGGAACGACTCGTTGGAGGTATTCTCCAGAAGGCGCCGCACCAGATAGCCCATTCCCGGCACCATCTCGCCATAGGGGCAGTAGAGCCGCACCCTTCCGGCTGCAGCCAGGATGGCGCGCCGTACCGGCTCGGCCATGCCGTAGAGCATCTGGAATTCGTAGCGGTTGTCCGGTACTGCCAGGGAGCGGGCCGTCTCCAGCACCGCCGCGATGCTCCGGATGTTGTGGGAGGCGCAGGCGAAGTGGCAGATCCGGTGCTGCTGCAGGATGGTTGTCGCCAGCCGCTCGAAGGCCGCATCGGTCTCAGCCTTGTCACCGTAGACCGGGATCTCCCTCCCCGTCTGGAGCGCCAGGACCGTTTCGTAATCCCAGTAGGCCCCCTTGACCAGGCGGATGGCGATCTGAAGCTTCTCTCTCTGCGCCCACCCCAGCAGCTGCGCCAGGTCGGTCTCGCTGTCGCGCAGGTAGGCCTGCATGGCAAGGCCGAGGTGCGGGTAGTCGCGGAACTCCAGTTTCAGACGGCGGTAGACTTCCAGGGTGATCCCCTTGAAACGGTATGACTCCATGTCGATGCAGAGGAACGCCCCTGTCCTGACGGCCTGTTCCGTCAGGCGCCGCAGGGGGGCAAGTATCCCGGTTACCGAACCCTCGAAATCGAGCGGGTCGGCCAGGCAGTAAAGCGTCGTCGGCTTTACCGACAGGTTGATCAGCGGTGCCCCTTCGAACCCGGACAGCGGCGGCCAGTGGACCTGTTCACGGCCCAGCTCTTCCATCAGTTGCAGGTAGGTGGCAAGGTATTTTCCGGCCTCGCCATGCGACAGGGTCGCCTCCCCGAGCACGTCGACCACGGCGGCAAAGCCGTGCCGGTGCAGCTCCTTCAGGCGCTCCGCCATCTCCTCCAGCTTTTCGCCGAGGATGAACTGCCGGGCCATCTCGTGGATATTGGCCGTAATCGTACGGGCCAGGAGCGCCCCTCCCAGGGAACCGAGCATCTCCACCATCCGGGCTCCGGTCGCCAGTACCGGCGGCAGGTTCTCCTCCTCGCCGAAATACTGGTGCAGGTGTCCGGTGATCTGCTGCTGGCTCTTCAGGACGGGAAAGACATCCACGAAACGGAAGAGGCTGGTCCGGAACTCCTCGTTCCGCAGACACCAGTCGATCACCCTGCCGGTCCAGGTGCTGCTGCTGAAAATGGAAGGCTTTTCGCCGGCAATGGCGGCAAAAAGCGCCCTGCCGCGGGCAATGATCCTCTCGTTCAGATCGGGGGGTTGCATCACAGTATCCGCTTGCCAAACAGGGACGCTGCCAGATCGGCAGCCAGCCGGGCGGTGCGGTTGTTCCGGTCGAGGACCGGGTTTATCTCCACGATATCCATGCCGCAGCAGCAGCCGCAATCGGCAATGAGCTCCATCATCAGCTGGGCTTCGCGGCAGCTCAGGCCTCCGGGAGAGGAGGTGCCGACCCCGGGGGCTGCCTCCGGGTCCAGGCAGTCCATGTCGAGGGTGACATGGATGCGACCATGCTGTTCGAGCCGCTCCAGAGCCTCGCGGACAACCGGCCCGATGCCCCGTTCGTCCACGTCGCGCATGGTGTAGACCGTGATGCCGCTGGTCCGGAGCCGCTCCCGCTCACCCGGATCCAGCTCACGGATGGCGATCATCACCACGTCCTGCGGCCTGAGCTTGGCGCCGGGGCGGCCGACCCGCACCAGCTCCGGGTACCCTTCCCCCAGCAGTACGGCCAGGGTCATGCCGTGGATGTTGTTGCTGATGGTCGTTTCCGGCGTGTTGAAATCGGCATGGGCATCGATCCAGAGCAGCCCGCACCGGCTGTTGTGGGAGATCCCGCCGATAGAGCCAATGGCCAGGGTATGATCCCCCCCGAGGAAGAGCGGCGTCTCCCCGGCGGCAACCGCCTGGCGGGCGGCCTCGTAGACGGAGCTGCAGGCACGGGCGATGGAAGGGAGGTAGTGCTGAGGCGCCTCGGCGGGAACGGTTTCGCGCACCGCTACGGGTATATTGCCGTCGTCGATCACCCGGTGCCCGAGCGCCTCCAGCTTTTCCGCCAGACCGGCGTAGCGCAGGGCAGCCGGGCCCATGTCGACCCCGCGCTTGCTCTGGCCAAGGTCGATCGGGACTCCTATGATGCGGATCGTTCTGCTCATGCTTCTCCCTCATTTACCGTGGCGGCTGCGCGCGCAATAAGCGGCAATATCACAATCATACCCTCTCCCGGCCCGATTTCAAGCGTCCCGGGCTCCGGAGGAGAGATGGTCTCAGGGGGATGAAAAATCAGGAATGACGGGCAGACCCGCCGGTAACGCGGAGAATGGTCTCGAACGATTCGCTGCCGATGTTCACGTACAGGGAGTTGTCCGTAATGGTGACTGACCAGAGGATCGAACGGTCGATCGTGGAGGCCAGGGAAGCGATGAAGGAATGGTCGATCAGGATGATCGAGAGATTGGCGATCCCTTTCAGCTTCGGGAGCTGCTGCTGTTCCCAGGCGGGCAGAGCCCGGCCGCAGGCGACCAGGGCGGTCCGGACGGAGTGGCGGCTGGCCTTGACGAGACGCTCCGGCTCCGGCAGTCCGACCTCGACCCAGAGCAACAGACGACCGTCCGGGCCTTTCATCCAGAGGTCCGGCTCGTCTCCGGCACCGACCCCCCTGGTAAAGGAGAGTTCGGGCTCGTAAAGGAGCGCATACGCCAGCAGCCGGGCTGCCAGGCGCTCTCCGGTCTCGGACGGGTGGCGGGCCACCGTTGTCTGCAGCGTTTCGTAGATGCCTCTGTCGATGTCCGAAAGCCCGATATTGACCCGGTAGATCGTGGAAGGAAGTGCCATGTAAGATATTGTCCTTTTGTGCGCGTCACGTCATACGACGGACCATTAAACCCCAAAAACATTTATCCACGAAATACACTAAAAACACGAACAAAATCACCAAACATCTTAATACAACCGTTTTGGAGGATCACCAATCTGCTGAAGTGCTTAATTTTAGTGATATTTCGTGTCTTTCGTGGACCCAAAAGCAGTTTTCAAAAACCGTCACCGTTCACCGGCCCTGCCCCGGCCATCCTGACCCGGAACTTCCTGACCATCGCAGCAGGGTGGTAGGAGATTTTCGCCTCCCTGAGCCCGTTCTCGCCCAGATCCTGCTCCCGGTTGATCCAGGTGAGATCTTCGGGGAGAGAGCGGCTGTACTCGCGGTTCACCAGCTGGGACACCCCTTCCAGGAACGGGTCGGACTTTTCGAAATGGCAGACGTTGGTCGAATCGTTGAGCTGCTCGCCCAGCGCAAAGGCGGAAACGCCCCGCTCGGTCAGCACCACCACTCCGGACAGCCCCAGCTCGTCCGCATGTTCGAGCGCTTCGCGGGTCGCGGCAGCCTCGGCCGACTGCGACCGGCTTACGCCGTCATCGTGGACCTTCCGCCACTCCTCCAGGAGCTGCAGCGCAGGCTCCAGCCGGCTCCGTGAAAAAGGCTCGACCGTGTAGCGGTAGCGAGTGGTGAAGTAGTTGATCCTGTTCTTTTTCTTGTGAAACCGGTTTCCGGGGAGCTCGGCCAGTTCGCTCCTCAGGTAGAGATAATCGTCGTTGTCACGATCCGAAGAGACCTCGTACCCCCTGCCTGCCAGCTGCTCTGCGACAAACTGCTCGTCAGCGCCGTACAGCGTGTTCCCCTTGTCCAGCAGGATCCGGGTCGTTTCCCCGCGGTCTCCGGAAAGCGGAGGGAGAACATAAGGCCTCCCGTCATAACCGCAGCCGGAGATGACCAGGCTGTCGTTCAGGCTGGTGAGGGTGTAGCAATGGACCTGGCGGAACAGGAACAGGTTGGCGAACGAGAGCTCCGAAACAACCGGCTGCAGGAGCCGGAAATGTCCGTGCAGCAGCTCCCGGTCGCTGATCTCCAGGGGACGTGCAGCGGGATATGGGGGTATGGGTAATGGCATGGTCGACTCCGCGCTACTCCGCGAGCTTCTTCCGGAAGATCAGCACCGCTGCCGTAAAGGTAAGCAGTGCCGAGAGGCAGAGGTATGCGCAGTAGGGGATGGAAAAGCTGCCGACGACCATGGTCTGCCGCGCCCCCTCGAACAGAGCGGTCGTGGGGAGCAGGCGGATGAAAGGGGCTACCGCCGGGGGGTAGGACGAGAGGGGGAAGAACAGCCCTGACATGAAGATGAGCGGAATGATCAGAACGGCCTCCACCCGGCCGATGGTCTCCGGCTTGTCCAGCAGGGTGCCGCAGATGACCCCGGCACAGGAGAAGAAGGCCGAGCCGGGGATCAGGAAGGCGAGATAGGCGGCAAGGCTGGTCAGGGGAAAGCGGAACGGAGTGATGGCGAAGATGACCAGGGCCACGACCACCCCTTTGACGAGGCCGTGGGAGAAGCCGGAGAAGATCTTGGCGATAATGATCTCCGAAGGGGATATCGGCGTGACCCGGTAGGACTCGATGGTGAACTGGACCCGGCGGTGGAACCAGAGGCTCCAGACGCTTTCGTTGTAGGCGGCGTTCACCGCGGTCATGGTGATCAGCCCGGGGGCGATGAAGAGCCCGTAGGGTACCCCTTCCACCAGGCCGATGTAACCCTGCATGCCGATGCCGAAGGCGAGGTAGATGGTGAGCGGATAGGCCAGTACCGCGATCATCTCGGAGAAGATGCTCCGCCGCAGAACCAGCATGTCGCGGCGCCAGATGGCCAGGGCTCCTCCGAGTTTCATTCGCGCACCTTCTCGCCGGTAAGGCTGATGAAGACCTCTTCCAGGGTCCTCTCCCGCAGGGAGATGCGGCGCAGATCCGCACCGTTCAGGGTCGAGACGACCTCTGCCAGGCACTCCCGGCTTTCGAGATCAACGGTGACGACCCTGCCGGAGATCTTCAGCTTCTCCACGCAGGATATCTTCCGGAGGGCTTCGGCAAAATGTTCCGACCCTTCGGCGAACTCGATCTCGTAGGTAGCCCCCCCGGTCAGCCCGGCCTTCAGCTCCGCGCTGCTCCCCATGGCGATGAGCCTG
>Ga0134124_10002948_pt1 | contig 13690 bp, 15 predicted proteins | sample KB304_FD_96880 | JGI IMG/M metagenome (GOLD analysis project Ga0134124, IMG submission 96880) | Terrestrial soil microbial communities without Nitrogen fertilizer from Kellogg Biological Station, Michigan, USA - KB3-0-4 | ecosystem: Environmental > Terrestrial > Soil > Unclassified ... | reverse complement strand
CTCCCAATAAACACTCCAGAAAGCGGCATAGGCTAGGGTAGAAATCCTGAAACAGCATGGTGAACTCTTCATCTTCGCTCGCCATAAGCTGCGCTACATCTCCTAAAACACGTAGGTTCGGGAAAAGTTACAAGAAAAATTAGCCACAGATTTAACGGATTTTCGCCGGATCTGCATGTCAATCCTGTCAAATCTTGTAAATCTTGTAAGACATAACTGTAAATGGCTTAAGATCCGCCGCTGTGAACGGGCGTCGCATCATCTTTGTCCTTGGAAATCTCGAGCTTGGCGGGGCGGAGCGCCAGGCGTTAATACTAGCGCGACATTTGTCTCAGCAGGAAAAGGTCGAGGTGTGGGGATTTAACAAGTCTGGGCCAGTTGCGGATATGTGCGAAGAATACGGGATTCGCTGGCGCGTCGAGCCCGTTAATCCGCAGCGTCTTCAAAGCATTCAGCGCGTTGCGTGGGCCTTGCGGGCAAGCGGTCCCAATGTGCTGTTGCCGTATACGTGGCTGCCGAACGTCGTTTGTGGGTTTGTGTGGAAGTGGACCGGGGCGAGGCTCTGCGTTTGGAATCAGAGAGATGAGGGTTTGTTTCTGCCGCAGAGGACGTGGGAGCGTTGGGCTGTGCAACGGACGCCGCGGTTTATCTCAAACTCGCACGCCGGTGCGCGGTTTCTGATCGAGAGGTTGAAAGTTAATACCTCGAAGGTCCATGTGGTTCAAAACGGGATTGAGTTATCGCCACCGCTGATGGATCGAGATAGCTGGCGCAAACGCCTCGAGATTGACGACGCGAGTTTTGTTGCGTGCATGGTTGCAAACCTGCACACGAACAAAGATCACGAGACGCTCTTGCGCGCGTGGCGGACTGTGATGACTAAGCTCGAGCGAAAGGCGGTGCTCGTTTTGGCTGGCAGACATGATGGCGCCTATGAATCACTCGGGGCTTTGACGCGTGAATTGGGGATCGAGCGTGGGGTTCGTTTTGTCGGCCCCGTGAGTGATGTTGCGGGATTGTTGACGGCGGTTGATATCGGAGTGTTCAGCTCGCGTTCGGAAGGTTGTCCGAATGGTGTGTTGGAGTGTATGGCGGCCGGGTTGGCTGTTGCGGCTACCGATATCGAAGGCGTCAGAGAGGTTGTGGGATCTCCAGATCTCCTCGCGCCAGTGGGCGACGCGGACGCGTTGTCAAATACAATCCTGAGGCTCGCATCCGATCCGGCGCTGTGCGCGACTATCGGAGCAGAGAACAGAAAACGACTTATCGAGAACCATGATGCGCGCCTTATGTGTGAAGAACTCGTGGGAATAATCGACCGGGCAGTTGTGGTCCATCCAGCGCTTCCAATGAACGGGCGTGATTGAATACAACTGTAGGGGTGGCCCTCCGTGGCCACCCGTCCGTCTACATCAAAGATGAATTCAAACAACAACGCCGCCCCAGTTTCACTTTCAAAACTCATCGGTTCTTTCTTTTACCTGCTCCTCTTTCCAGTCATACTATTCTCCCTCGCGGGCGACTGGCGCTGGACCGAAGGCTGGGCCTATTCCGTAATCTTCCTGCTGATGTCGTTCGGCACACTCCTTTATCTCTATTTCCACGATCCCGAACTGCTCAAAGAGCGCTTCGGATCGCCGATACAGCAAGCTCAAAAACGATGGGACAAGGTGCTCCTGTCGTTATTCTTCGTGGAGTTCATCGTCTGGTTTGCAATCATGCCGCTCGACGCGCACCGCTACGCCTGGAGTCCGCCATTTCCTCTCTGGCTAAGAGCAACGGGAGCGTTGTTGCAAATCGTTGCCACTTATCTTGTGTTTGAAGCGATGAGAGAAAACACTTTCGCTGCGCCTGTGGTAAAGATGCAGAAAGAACGCGGACAGAAGGTGATCTCAACCGGTTTGTATGGCGTAGTGAGGCACCCGATGTACGCCGGTGCTACCCTGCTTTTCATCTCTGCGCCACTGTTGCTCGGTTCAATCAGCGGCCTCGCGCTCGGCCTGGTTTTGATTTTAACTATCGGCGCGCGCTCTGTTGGCGAGGAAGCGATGTTGAAAGAAGAGCTCGAGGGCTATCGTGATTACATGCGCAAAGTGAAGTGGCGCATAATACCGTACGTCTTTTAACCATTCCGCGGAAATTGGAGGAGTCATGCTCAAAACACGTCTCTTCGGTCTTGCTCTCGTTATTCTTTTTGCGGGCATGATCTATTACGGCTGGTACCAGTTGCGGGAAGAGGGAGTTTACTACATGAAGATGGCTGCGTTTTCGCCGCTCGGTGTCGTCGGTGGAATCTTTCTGATGCTCTTTCCGAACATGGGTGGCAAGCCCGACACGACGAAGCAGAAGCTCATCGTGATGGTTGTGTTTGTAATCGGGATCGTGGCCGGGTTGGTTAACTGGTTCCTGATGGATCCGGGGTTCTTTGGGTTTTCGAGCAAGTGAGGGTGAACATGATCCAGGGCATGGTCACGGGTATCGGATTCATTGGCGCAGGGACTATACTGAAGCTGAACGAACAGCGCGAGATTCAGGGATTGACCACCGCGGCGGGTCTTTGGATGACGGCGGCGATCGGCGTCGCAGCGGGCCTTGGGATTCTCGGTGTCGCTCTGATTGGTACCGTGGTCACTGTGCTCGTCCTCGTGCTTGAGCACTTCATTAACGCTCGTGGGAAAACGCAAAACAAGAATTGACTCATTGTAGGTGGCGCTTTTACGGGCCACAGCCTTTGCGACTCACCCGGGGCGCGAGTGCCGCCCCACATGGAGGCCTACTATGAAACGAACCCTGACAACGCTCTTCCTCGCTTACGCGCTGATTTTGTCTACATTTGGACCAGCCGCGCGAGCGCAATCAACTCTGAATGCGGAGACAAAAGCCAAGACGGAAGTAGTAAATCGACTCAATAAAAAAGAGACCCGCGTAAAGGTGAAATTACGCAACGGCTCTGAAATGAAAGGCCGGATCACGCAGTCGAGTGAAAACAGTTTCACGCTTACGGATGAGAAGACTGGTAGTCGCAGTGATATCGCTTACGCTGACGTCGTGAATGTTGAAGGCCGAGGCATGAGCAAGAAAAAGAAGACGTTCATTGCGATTGGCGCAGCAGTAGTAGTTTTTGCAGCGTTGACTGCATACGCATTAACGCATTTCTGGGATTAGTACCGCGTTCAGAGTTCAAGCTTTAGCTTGCTGTGGCGAAGAACAAGCTAAAGCTTGAACTCTGAACGTAAACCAACTTTTCAAGGGCAGGTTGCAACAAAACAGCATGTGTCGAAATATCAAAACACTTCATAACTTCAAACCGCCGGCGACCAAGGAAGAGATTCGCGCCTCGTCGATTCAGTTCGTGCGGAAGTTGAGCGGATTTACAAAGCCTTCGAAAGCCAACGAGGAGGCTTTCAACCGCGCAGTCGAACAGGTAACGCAGGCTGCGACCGAGTTGCTCGACTCGCTGGTAACGACTGCGCCTCCACGCGATCGTGAAGTTGAAGCTGCAAAGGCGCGTGCGCGCTCGGCTGAGCGTTACGGCGCGTCCGTTCAGATGTCTTGATCGACAAAGAAACAACCTGGCCCGATCTGTTTGTTGTTCCGCAATTCTTTGAACAACGGCTCTGCGAAGCGATCACCGATGAGCTGAGAGCCGCTGGCGGTGGTGCTGCGACTGTCTACACTTCTGCGAGCTCAGGAGCGATCGATGAGATGGTGCGCCGGACAGTTCGCGTTAAGCCGTCGCAGGAAACAGCCGATCTCATAATTCAAAAACTTCTCGCGTCCAAAGACGAGGTCGAGAAGCATTTCGACGTGACGCTCAACGAATGTGAAGAGCCGCAGTTTCTTCGCTACCGCGTTGGCGATTTCTTCGTCGCGCATCAGGACGGCAACACTGGTTTGATGCTACTCGACTCTGAAAAACGACGTATCTCAACAGTCATCTTTCTGAGTCGTGAATCAGAGTCACCTGAGCCCGAGGCTTATTGCGGCGGGTCGCTTGTGTTCAGCAATCTGCGCAACAGCTTTCGTATGACGGCAGAGCCCGGGACGCTCATAGCTTTTCGCTCGGAAACCACTCACGAAGTCACGCCGGTCACACACGGCGAGCGTTATTCAATTGCCTCGTGGTACAGGTGACGATGCATGCCCAGCATCCAAAGCAAGGCGATAAACGTTCTCTTGCGACTCATGCGCATGAAGAGAACCGTCAATCGCATGCGGCAGCGCGTTGAAAGCGGCGACAGGAGCCACAGCGAACCTTCGAAACGCCTGCACCGCAAGTATCTGATCGCCAAGCGGACGATCAATAGCCATCTTGTTTGGACGATTGCGCCGAAACAGAACGCGAGTGAGAAACACGTCATCTATCTCCACGGCGGCGCGTACGTCAACAGCTTCGCGCCACAACACTGGGACTTCATGTCGAAGCTTGTCGACATGCTGAGCTGCACTGTCACCGCGCCGAATTATCCACACGCACCGGAGCACAACGTTCACGATGTGTTCGCGCTCATGCTGCCGCTCTACAACGAGCTCGCCGCCAGCGCAGGCAGCTCGAACATCACGATCATGGGCGACTCTTCCGGCGGCGGCATCAGTCTCGCACTCGCGCAGAGACTCCGCGAAGACGGTCACGCGCAGCCGGGCCACGTCGTGCTTCTTTCACCGTGGCTCGACGCGACGCTTTCAAATCCCGAGATCGCCGAGTTTGATAAGATTGATCCATTTCTCGGTGTTGAAGGATTGAAGTATGGCGGCGAAGTTTACGCGCGCGACGTCGATCCGAAGAGTTATCTCGTCAGTCCGGTGTATGGCAGTTTGAAAGATCTCGCGCCGGTTACGTTATTCATCGGCACGCGCGACATCCTGTATCCTGACTGCCGTAAACTGCGTGACAAAGCCTCTGCCGAAGGCGTGCGACTGGATTATCGTGAATACGATCAGATGGTCCACAACTGGATGCTTGGACCAATGCCTGAAGCGAAGCACGCGATCGCGGAGATAGTTGACGTAATTAGATCTCATCCACAGATTACGCAGATTGCTTAAAACAATTTGCGTAATCTGTGGATAAACTAAACAGGGGAAAGTGATGACTAATCGAGCCAGTGGAACGTTTGAAGTTAAGATGAGCCCGCAGGACCAGGGAGCCGACATGCCCGTCGGCGGATGGGGATCGACAAGCAGTTTCAGGGCGATCTTGTTGGCGCGAGCAAAGGGCAGATGTTGATGGCGAGCAGCGACAGTGTTAAGAACTCCGCCGGTTATGTCGCGATTGAAAAGGTGACGGGCACGCTGAATGGACGGCGCGGTAGTTTTTATCTACAGCACAACGGTGTGATGACGCGCGGTGTGGGCGAGCTCACGATCACGGTGATTCCCGATTCCGGCACGGATCAGCTCGTTGGCCTGCGTGGAAAGATGAACATCATCATCGCCGAAGGTAAGCACTCTTACGAGTTTGAATACATGCTTGCAGAACCGTGACATGTTCGAGGAATTGACCATCCAGGATGCACGACCGATTCGCTTGCTCAAGCGCTTGTTTGTGTTTGTGATCGTTGCGTTGCTCGTGATTGGAGCGGTGTCGAGTCATCGTGCTTACTTTCAGGTGCGCAGTTTGGAGTTGAGTGCGCCGCAGGTGTTGTCTGTTGGATCGATTGTAAATACGTCAGTGGTGGGATCGGGACGCACGCAGGTGGATGTTGAAGTCGATCTGATCCAGGGAACACATTCCGAACGGCTCATGCACCTGCATCTTACCGGGAACAATCTGGCGTTCTTCGATCCACGCCAGCAACACGGCAGTGACAGTGTCGCACTCACTGCGGAAACGCTTTCCACATTCCAACCCGGTCTCGCTCGACTCCGCGCCGTTGCAACCGGACGCGAGCAGTGGACTCGCCTGCCGCCACCGACGGTGCGCGACATCGATGTTGAGATTAAATAAGAGTGGCCCTATGAGACTCATGCGCCAAATCCGCCTTTCCCCTTTTTATCCGTGGCTGATTTTACTTTTCTCCTTGAGCGTCTCAGCACAAACGAACGTCAAAGCGCTCGTCGGTGGCACGCTGATCGATGGTTATGGCAGCACGCCGATTCGCAACAGCGTCGTGATCATTGAAGGCGAGCGCATCAAGGCGGTGGGCCAGGTGGGCACGCTTGCGATTCCGCCCGGCGCAGAGGTGATTTCAACTGAAGGCATGAGCGTGCTGCCAGGGCTTTGGGACATGCACGTGCACCTCATGATCAACGGCCACAGCGACTACGCTCACTGGGACAAGACGTACCCGCCGCTGATGGAGACTGTCATCATGCCGGCTTCCGCGCGACAGTTATTGATGGCGGGCGTCACGAGTGCGCGCGATCTCGGTGGACCTTTGAAAGCCAGTATCGCCGTGCGCGATCGTATTCGGAAAAGCGAGATACCTGGCCCAACGCTTTACGTGTCAGGCCCGTTTATCCAGCACGAGCCGTATCCCGGCACTGACTACGTTCGCTGGGGCGTGAAGGGGCCTGACGATGCGCGTGCGAAGGTGCGCATGTTGGCTGAAGCCGGAGTCGACGTGATCAAGCTGATCGATCAGGATCAGATGACGATGGAGGAAGTGGAGGCAGTTGTCGACGAGGCGCACAAACGCAAGCTGCCGGTCGTGGCGCATTCGCACCGGCCGGAGGAGATTCGTCGCGGACTGCAAGTCGGCGTTGATTGCTTCGAGCACACGGGCCTCGCGACTGCGCCCGAGTATCCTGCGGACATCATCGCGATGATTCGTGAGCGAACGTCAAAGATGAGTCTTGGTCCATTGTTCTGGACGCCGACCGTGCAGGGGCTTTTGAATTACGAATACGTGCGCGACAATCCCGAGCAGCTTGACGATCCGTCGTGGCAAGTTGGTCTGCCGCAGTCGATCATTGACGACATCAAACAGTCTTTGAAGAAACCTGGTGAGTTAAGCTACTACCAGATCACCCCGCAACGCCGTCCCACCCTCGCGCGGAAAATTGGGCAGCTCTCCGAATCCGGCGTCGTGCTTCTGATCGGCACGGACAGCGGCATTCCCATGAACTTCCACAGCCAAACCACCTGGCGCGAACTGGACGCCTGGGTCAACAACTTCAACATCCCCGCCATGACCGCCATCCGCGCCGCCACCTACTGGCCCTCCGTCGCCATGAAAGTCTCCGACCAGGTCGGCACCGTCAGCGAAGGCAAATACGCCGACATCATCGCCGTCCGCGGCGATGTGCTGCGGCACATTGATCTATTGCAGAACGTGGACATCGTGATCAAGCACGGGAAGAGATGGAAGTAAAATAATGAACCGGTTTTATAAAGAGGCTGAAGAAAAGATTGAGGCCGCGCTGCGCGCTCACGCCACTGAACTCGACCTAGGCGGTGGGGACACTGCCTCCACATCATTGACGGAGCTTCCGGGATTGTTGAGCCGTCTTGTCCGCCTGGAAGTATTGGTTCTTTCTCGCAATCAACTTACCGAGCTTCCTCCCTGGTTTAGCCGATTCACGCAGTTGAAGAAGCTCGATCTTTCGGACAATCATCTAACAGCTTTGCCAGACAGACTGAGCCATCTCAAAGGCCTTCAGAGGCTCAACGTATCCTTCAATGCTTTGACTGTCCTACCTGAGTCTTTCGGATGGCTTATCAATCTACAGTCCCTCGACGTGGCCTACAATCGACTGACGTATCTGCCTGACGGCCTCAACCGTCTAACCGATTTAAGGTTGCTGTCACTGTCTGGCAACGCAATGACACGATTTCCCGAATGGCTGGGTGGTCTGCAAAAGTTAAAGACCCTATCCGCTGATGAGATCAAGTTGAAAACTCTTCCGGAGTCCCTTCGTCTACTCAAGCAGTTGGAGACTTTGGAGCTAAGCGGTAATGAGCTTACAGATTTACCTGATTGGTTAAATGAACTTGCGATTCTGCGGAGGCTTAGCCTTCCCAGGAATCAATTGCGGAGGTTGCCAGACTCATTAGGCCAATTGAAACTATTACATTTGCTCGATGTCTCCAATAATCAACTCAGTGCTCTACCGGATTCCTTAGGTGAGCTCAAGATGATGAGATGGTTGCTGGGTGGTGCTAACAAACTCGTTTCGTTGCCGGATTCGTTGGGACACGCCGAGTCGCTTGAACGCCTAGATCTTCAACAAAACCGACTACGAACATTGCCCGAATCTTTAGGTCAGCTAACAAAGATCCAGCGACTTGACCTCAGGCGAAATGAATTGAGGTCGCTCCCCCGCTCTTTATCTAAGTTGACATCCTTGACACGACTATTTCTCCACAGTAATTCCGAATTAGGCTTGCCGAAAGAAGTCCTGGGACCTGATTACACCGAAACTACGCAGGGGAAAAAAGCTGCCGATCCGCAAGCAATCCTCGCGTTCTACTTTGCGCAGCAACAGCAAAACGCTAAACCGCTTAATGAAGTTAAGTTACTGCTCGTAGGTCATGGTCGCGTCGGCAAAACTTCGCTGAGCAAAGCCTTGCGAGGCGTATCGCATAATGAACTTGAACCCGAAACGCCTGGTATCGAACGTCACTCGCTCAAGCTGGTAGCCGCCAAGTCAGAGATCACTGCGCACATCTGGGATTTTGGTGGTCAAGAGTTTCTACATCAAACACACCAGTTTTTCTTTTCTCAGCGGAGCATATACCTGGTAGTCCTATCGGGCCGTCAAGGGCGACCAATGCAGGAAGCTGAATATTGGCTGCGACTGATCCGCACTTATGGAACAGGCTCACCGATTGTCATTGCGCTTAATCAGATCAAGGCACACCCTTTCAACATTGACGAGTATTTCCTCCAAGAGAACTATCCTGAGGTCAAGGCGGTCGTGAAGACTGACTGCCAGCCGCGCGTAGGGATTGAACCGCTACGAAAACTACTTGCCAAACTAGCTGGTGAAATGCCCAGCGTGCGAGAAAAGATCTCGCCCTCTTGGGCACGAGTCCGCAGTCGTTTGGAAGAGATGAACGCTAGTTTTGTAGCGTTTCGAGATTACCGGCAAATCTGTGCTGAGGAAGGCGTCGAAACAGCAGAAGCTCAGGACACGCTCGCGACGATCCTCGACTGTCTCGGAATCGCGTTGAACTACCGCGATGATCCGCGGCTTCGCGACACCAGTGTGCTAAAGCCGCGCTGGCTCGTTGACGGGATTTACAAGATTCTGCGTTGGCTTCATAAGCAGGAAACGAATGGTGTGATGCGTTTGGCTGACTTCACGCAAGCATTGAAGAGCAAGAAGGACTATCCGCCTGATATGCACCGTTTTCTTTTGGCCTTGATGGAGAAGTTTGAGTTGTGCTTCCCCTTAGATCAAAAGGAAGAGTTGTACTTAGTGCCTGGACTGCTGGATGAAAATCAGCCTCGCGAATTGAAGAAGTACATGAGCGAGGATACCCAGCGCATCCAACTGCGTTACGATGACGTTCGGCCACTGGGACTGTTACCACGATTAATCGTTCGGTCTCATACGTTGAGCGAAAGGCAGCCTCGTTGGCGACGTGGTGTTGTACTGACGCGACGCTCGGCGCAAGCGCTCATTCGTGGTGATCACGAAGGAAGAGTTACCGACATTTTTGTAATTGGTGAAAGTACGGAGGATCGTGTTTGGCTTACAGAGTTTATCCTCTCGGAGATGCGTGTTCTGAACGAGAAGCTTCCGGTGAGAACTTACATCGAAGACGAGTCGGGAGTATGGACCGAACTCGAGATCCTGCGAGATGCCGTGAAGCGAGACGAAACCACGCGCGCCGAACGCAAGGCAGATGGCAGCACGGTAATGGTGAATGTGGTGGAGCGCTTGCGAGAAGTTGAGAGTCCAGAGGCGAGTACTCCGCGCGACAATCCCGTTTCGCTGTTTATTTGTTACGCACGCGCTAACGAGCGCGTTGTGAAGCGACTGGTTCCGAGTCTCAAAGTACTTGCTCGTCGCGGCTACATCTCACCGTGGCGCGACACGGATCTGATCCCCGGAGATGATTGGGACGAGACTATTCAGGAGCGGTTATCAGAATCGCAGATCATTCTTTTCATGGTCACCAGGGACTTTCTTGCTTCAAGATACATAACGGAGCACGAGCGTCCAGTCGCGATGCGTTTGATGAACGAAAAGAAAGCGGTAGTGGTGCCGGTGCTGCTGTCCACTTGTTCATGGCACGACGAAGACTTTGCGAAGCTGGAAAAGCTCCCGCGAAAAGACGAGCTCGTCTCATCCATCAATCCCCGCGAAGAGGCGTGGGCGCTCGTCGAAGAGGGATTGAAAAGAGTAGTTGAAAAAGTGCGTAGCTCGTCATTTGACTGAGCGCAAGACCTCTCCTGACTGTCGAAGCATTAGTCTGGAAATGTTATAAAAATGCAGTATGAGTATCGACCGTAATTTTCTATGTATCGAAAGCAAATCGAAGGTCGTGGGTGGTGTGGCTTGCATCAGACACACAAGGATTCCGGTTTGGCTTCTTGAACAAGCTCGACGTCTGGGGACAAGTGGAGCTGACCTACTAAAAGATTATCCAACCCTCACTGTACAGGACCTTGCCGATGCGTGGGACTTTGTTAGCTTTCATCGAGCGGAAATCGATGCACAAATAGAGGCCAACGAGAAAGATGATGATTTTTCAAGGGCGGAACTGTAGGGGTGGCCCTCTGTGGCCACCCGTTCACGAGTAACCGCGTGCGTTGGGAACGACGGGCGGCCACGGAGGACCGCCCCTACAGTTAGGATGAGACGTTCACGAATTATCTAGGGGTTGAGTTATGCCGATCCAAATCCGTCCGATGAAACCGGAAGACGTCGAAACGTGTGGCAGGATATGCTACGAGGCGTTCAAGGATATCTCTGAGAGACACAACTTCAGACCTGATTTTCCCACTGCGCAGGCGGGAATAGACCTCATGCATATGTTGTTTGAGAGTCCCCACAGTTTCAGCGTTGTTGCGGAACGTGATGGCGAGGTGATCGGGTCGAACCATCTCGTGGAGTACGATGCGATTCGTGCGGTTGGTCCAATCACTGTCGATCCCGCCGCACAGGCGAAAGGTGCGGGCCGGATGTTGATGGAGGCTGTTATCGAGCGTGGAAAGGGAAGCGCCGGGATTCGATTGGTCCAGGATGCATTCAACACAGCATCGCTATCGCTCTACGCTTCGCTCGGATTTGACGTCAACGAGCCGCTGGCGCTAATGGAAGGCGAGTTGAAAGGCGATCTGCCGCCAGGTGTGACCGTCCGCGCCATCGAAGAGCAGGACTATGAAGCTTGCGCGGAGTTGTGTCGTAAGACGCACGGCTTCGATCGTCTTAACGAGCTGAAGAACATGCCTCCCTTTCTCACTTCCTTTGTTGCCATTCGTGATGGTCGTCTCACCGCATACACGTCGGCTCCGCACTTCTGGCCACTGAATCATGCCGTCGCGGAAGCAGAAGAGGACATGCAATCGTTGTTGCTGGGCATCGGCAATCCTTCGCCAATCGCTTTTCTATTACCAACGCGACAGACGAGCCTTTTTCGTTGGTGTTTAAAGCACGGCATGCGAGTAATCAAGCCGCTGACACTCATGGCGATGGGTGAGTATCACGAGCCGCGCGGTTGCTATCTGCCCTCGGTGGGCTATTAATCTTTGCCACAAAAGGCACAAAAGCAATTCTTGATCATGACTGATTGTTAGACAGCACTTCGGAATAGTAACTCAACAACGAAGGAATGGTTTTCTCTGGCGCGAATTCCAGCGCCTTTTGCTTCGCTGCCGACGACATCTCCGCCAGGCGCTGATCGGTCCACGCTGAGATCATCTTGTCAGCTAACGCCTCCGGGTTGTCAGGTGGAACCAGAAATCCGTTCACGCCGTCGCTAATCAATTCGTCATGTGTTGTACCGATCGTGCCGATTACCACTCTGCCGAGTCCCATCGCTTCCAAACATGCGTTCGGGAAGTTGTCCATCAAAGACGGCAAGACGACGAGGCGCGCTTCATTGATAATCGGATACAAGGAACTGTGCCGCAGGTTCTCCACGATCAGTAGTCGCTCAGCAACCCCGTTGCACTGCGCTCGCGCAAATGCCGCCATTGACGACGCCAGACTCGTTTCCATGTCTCTGCCGACGAGCGCGACATACGCATCCGGGTATTGATTCAGAAAACGCGGTAGGGCCTGTGCGAGCGTGTGAAAGCCTTTGTGCAACTGAAAGCGACCGAAATAGAGCGCGTATTTCTTGCCTTTAAGAAATTGATCGTAGACGGTGGTGTCCCAGTCGCAAGTCTCAACGTAAAAAGGTGAGCGAATCAGTCGCGCATCACCCGAAAGCGTTTTCTGAATCGCACGACTCGGAGCATGGACGTGCGGCGTTAGCTTGTATTGCAGCGCTTCGAGGCGTTCGGTCAAAGCCGAGTCGAGATCCTGTTTGATATGGGTATTCCAGCCCGGTTCAGAAGATGCTTTGACGATGTGCGCCGTGCTTAAGAACGGAATCGAGAACAGGCCGCACGAAGAGTAGTTCGGATACTGGATCAAATCGAATGGCTGGCGGCGATGAAGCTGTTTAAGTTTGCGATAAATCTGGGTGCTGAGATTGAGCCAGTGCAGCGTAGTTGTTAGTGAAGAGCCCGTGAGACGGTTGAATCTGTACCAGCCGAGCTTTGGCGTCACGCGATGGACCACTACGCCTTCGTGGTCAAACGCGTCACTGTTTTTGGTTGCCACAGTGCGAAACGGGCGTAGTCGAAAGGCATCGAGAATGTTCGATCTGGCTGATTTTGGTTTCCCTTCATGGATCGAGTTGCTGGCTTCAGTCATTAATATCCGGTACGCGCGGTCGCGGAATTTTCGTCGCACGTGACGACGCTTTGCGCTCTCCGACGCACGCGCGCGCGGACGAGCGAGCGCCATCTGCTGCACCAGCAAAGCCTGTTTACAAATTTCCGCAGCATTGGAACACATCTGCCCGGATTCAGCGACTGCCTTGCGATAAATCGCGACTGGCTCCTCAATCGCCGCAACTAAAAAGCGCTCACTCAAACGCAGCCACATGTCCCAGTCTTCGATAAGCTTCAGCCCCGTATCAAATTTACCAGCGCTAATTAAACTCGACTTGCGCGCGAGCACCGCCGGCATTGGCAGGAAGCCGGGCACGGTTATAAGTAGGAATGACGACGGTTATTCTGGGCACGATTTGTGTGAGGATGTATATTAGCCACAAAAAGGCACAAAAAGCACAAAAACTTTTCACCAACTCATTTGTGCCTTTTGTGCTTTTTGTGGCTAGTTAATAAGTCTGCGGCAACTGCCGTTGAGTTGTGCGCCTTCTTCGACGACTAACGCGGGTGCGGCAACTTGCCCTTTGACGTTTGCGGTGCGGCCGAGTACGAGCTCTTTCGTCGCGCGAATGTCGCCCTCAACAGTTCCATTGATCTTCGCGACAGCAACATTAATTACCGCTTTAGTAACTTGCGCGCCCGTGCTGACGATGAGCGTGCCGTCTTCTGACGTCACATTTCCGGAGAAGTGTCCGTCGATACGCAGCATCGATTTGAAGCAGACTTCGCCGGTAAAATTCACGACGTCGCCGACAAAGCCGAGCCAATTATCTTTATTGACATTGGTCCGTTGATTATTAACGAGCGTTGCCACAGTGTGCCTCTGGAGAGTCGGGGAAGGAAGAAAATTACCT
>Ga0134124_10002947_pt1 | contig 13690 bp, 8 predicted proteins | sample KB304_FD_96880 | JGI IMG/M metagenome (GOLD analysis project Ga0134124, IMG submission 96880) | Terrestrial soil microbial communities without Nitrogen fertilizer from Kellogg Biological Station, Michigan, USA - KB3-0-4 | ecosystem: Environmental > Terrestrial > Soil > Unclassified ... | reverse complement strand
GAGAAGAGCTTAGGCATATGGAAGGCCGCACCGCGGCCAAGTCGGCCCAGCAAAAGGCAAAAGAAGCCGACCTTGGCCAAAAGGAAGCTCGGCTTGAGAAGATAAGCAAGGAAGAGCTCAGCCACATGGAAAGCGGTGATGCGGTCGCAGCAGCACGCAAAGGGAGGTCCGCGATGAAAGTTCAAATGGCGATGCACAAGGGCGTCGAGTGGGTTGGTCCTGATACCCCCATCGCCGAAATCGCGAGGTTGATGCGCAAGCACGACATCGGCGCAATTCCCATCGGCGAGAACGATCGCCTTACCGGCATGGTGACCGACCGAGACATCGTCTGCAATGGCTTGGCGAAGAATGGTTTCGATGCAAGCCGCGCGACGGCGCGGGACGTGATGACACCGGGCATACATTGCTGCCGAGAGAGCGATGATCTCGCCAAAGCAGTGCAGCATATGGAACAGCTGCAGATCCGCAGATTGCCCGTGATCAACGCGAACAAGCGCATGATCGGCATGCTTAGTCTCGGCGATCTCAGCCAAGCAGCACCGACTGACGTGTTGTCGGAATGTGTCAGGAGCGTTGCGGCCCATCACAGCTAAGGGACCCGAAACGAGCTCCACGACGCACTCCCCTCCGCACCCGCCAAGTCCTACCGCGGCGAACCTGCGGTCCGGATCGGAGTCAGGGAGCATGGCGGCGAAGGCAAAGAACGACGATGAGGCACCGGTCCTCTCCGAAGTCGAGGCGAGAGGCGGCGTCACGGGACATCACGTGCGCCACGTTCTTGCTTTCGGACTCGCCGGAAGCGTCGTCGCCTTCGTTATGATTGCCCTCTATTTTTATTATGCCAAGCTGATAAGCACGATTTCCCAGCTACCCGGTCGAGTCGACCTCGCCAAGGTCGTCTATTTTGCCATTCCGCTCGCTCTTGGGGCGGTGGCCATCGTGCTTGTGCTCGGGTTGTGGAACATGGTGGCGAGGCCCAGGCCAGAGGTCAGCCAGACCTTGATGCGCTGGCGGGTGGCGCTGCAATTCATTGCACTTTGCCTCGTCATGGCCGCCCTCTATTTGTCGGCCAGATCCTAGGCGTTTCAGCCCGACCGCCTCATCCCCTGCTAACCGTCTGCCCCCGCTCTGGGCGCTGGTCAGAGCACTAGAAAACGTATAAGGAGTTATTTATATCTTTATAGTCTGAGGCCAGGAGTAAGTAGGGCAATGAACTACCATGTGAGAGATATCGGGCTCGCCGAGTGGGGCCGCAAAGAGATCGCCATCGCCAAGACGGAGATGCCGGGACTGATGGCCGTGCGTGAGGAATATGCGGCCAAGAAGCCGCTCAAAGGCGCGCGCGTTGCGGGTTCCCTCCACATGACCATCCAGACGGCAGTCCTGATCGAGACGCTTGCGGCGCTCGGCGCCGATATCCGCTGGGCCTCATGCAACATCTATTCGACTCAAGACCACGCCGCTGCGGCGATCGCCGCCAAGGGCATCCCTGTATTCGCCTATAAGGGTGAGAGCCTCGAGGAATATTGGGATTACACCCACCGCATCTTCGAATGGGCCGACGGCGGCACTCCGAACATGATCCTCGACGACGGCGGCGACGCCACGCTGCTCGTCCATCTCGGCGTGCGTGCCGAGAAGGGCGACACGGCCTTTCTCGACAAAGCGACCAACGAGGAGGAAGAGGTCGTGTTCGCCACGATCAAGCAGCGTCTTAAGGACAAGCCCGGCTGGTACTCCGAGATCGCCAAGAACATCCGCGGCGTGACCGAGGAGACTACGACTGGCGTGCATCGTCTTTATGAGATGCAGAGGAAAGGCACGCTGCTATTTCCAGCGATCAACGTCAATGACAGCGTCACCAAATCGAAGTTCGACAATCTCTACGGCTGCCGCGAGAGCCTGGTTGACGGCATCCGCCGTGGCACCGACGTGATGATGGCGGGCAAGGTGGCGATGGTCGCGGGCTTCGGCGACGTGGGGAAAGGCTCAGCCGCGTCGCTTCGCAATGCCGGATGCCGCGTGATGGTCTCGGAGATCGATCCGATCTGCGCGCTGCAGGCTTCGATGGAGGGCTACGAGGTCACCACCATGGAGGACGCCGCGCCGCGCGCCGACATCTTCGTCACCGCGACCGGCAACAAGGACGTGATCACGCTAGATCATATGCGCGCGATGAAGGATCGGGCCATCGTCGCCAATATCGGCCATTTCGATTCCGAGATTCAGGTCGCGGCACTGCGCAATTTCAAATGGGAAAACGTGAAGCCGCAGGTTGATGAGATCGAGTTTCCCGACGGCAAGCGCATCATCCTTCTGTCGGAGGGCAGGCTCGTCAATCTCGGCAATGCCATGGGCCATCCAAGCTTCGTCATGAGCGCATCGTTCACCAACCAGACGATCGCACAGATGGAGCTGTGGACCAATCCGGGCAAATACGAGAAAAAGGTCTACACCCTGCCGAAGCAACTCGACGAGAAGGTGGCGCGACTGCACCTCGGCAAGGTCGGCGCCAAGCTCACCAAGCTTAAGCCCGAGCAGGCCGACTATATCGGCGTGCCGTTGGAAGGCCCCTATAAGGCGGACACCTACCGCTACTGAGCTTCTCGGGCCGCGCCTAGCGGCTGTCGTGACGTGTGAGGATCGACGACGACATATCGGGCCCTTCTCGTCGGTGACGATTGTCTCCAGTAGGGCAGGCATTCGATCCGATGATGCGAGAAGGGCGCGCGCTTCATCGGTGAGCTTCAGCTCCAGCACGACCTTGCTTCCCTGGCCGATTCTGGTGACGGGCACCTGCGCGAGCGCGAGCTTGCTCACTAACCCCATGAGCGTGGCGCTGCAGTCGGCACTCGGAGGTCCATCGCAAATAACCTTTACGGAGCCGTCGCGCGAGGCTTGAAGCTCGAGCCACCCGCCGCCAGCGGCGCAGGCCCTTGCCGGCGGTGGATCGTAAGGCGGAAGATCGATCGCCGGCCGCCGCTGCGTGAAGTCGAGCGCCTCGGCGAAGTTCTTCGCGTAGCGGTCGCGCAGAGTCATCGGCTCGAGGCCCCAGCGCCATTCGATCATCTTGAGGATGGAGCAGTGCTCCTAAGGCCCCGCCGTTTCGATCTTGCGCGGCGCGAATGGTCCCATGGCTATCGCCGGAACCCTGAAGCCGAGACGCTTCAAGTTCGGATGCGGACCCTGGGCCGGCGAGCTTGGTGTCGTCCTGACAATCGGCAGCGGCAGGTGATCGAAAAAGCCGCCGTGTTCGTCGAAATTGAGCACGAACACCATGCGATCCCATTGTGGACCGTTCTTGAGCGCATCGTGCACCTTTGCCAAGAAGCCCTCAGCCACCAGCAGGTTGTCCCACGGGTGAGAGTCGTTGGACGTGCCCATATCCTCTGCGCGGTCGGTGTAATTGGGATCGACGAAAACCACATTGGCGAGCTTGCCCTCGCGCGCGTCCCGCCAGAATTGCTCGATGGGATAGGAGATGCCGTCATATCGCCGGCTGGCGAAGAGGCCAGTCTCCAATTTCCTACACTCGGGCTTATAAGTCCCGGCCGCCGACGAGGTTCGAGTCGCGTTCCAAATTTTCAGGGGCCCATAAAGCAAAGGCTCGGACACCTTAGCCCGAGTCTTAATCGCTTGCCTGAGCGGGCATCGGCGCTCATTGCGTGACAGAGAGCCGATACCGAAGGACTCCTTCAACTTACGCTAATGCGCAAAGTTCCCAATGTGCAAAAAGGAACGGCGGTCAGACGCCGGTGAAGCCGACGCAGCAATAACCGAAGATAGGAGCAGCAATCGTCGGAACAATGGCTTCTCGCTTGAGTTTCGAAAGGAAGCAAAGTCGGCCGTTTGGAATTTGCGCCCACCGTCTAGTCGGGACGACCTCGAAGAGGCCCCGCGGATCAACCCGGGGCTTCTTTTTTTGACGCCTCCCCATTTGACGAAGGTGGGCGGACCGCAGCCCGCGAATCGTTCTGTCCCTTTTGGAACTTTCGATTTTCATGCCTGTTGGTTGCGCACAATTTCTGAGAGGCAACAAAAATGGTTAGCACTGAAGTTATCGTTCCCGAGGCCTCCGTCGAGAGTTCTGCCTCGGGCGTTCATTGGGGCGCCATTTTCGCCGGCGCAGTCGGCGCAGTCGGCGTCACGATCATTCTTGTCTCGCTTGGGCCGGGGCTCGGCCCGGCTACGGTATCTCCTTGGACTCCTTCCTCGACGCCTCCTGCAACATTCGGCATCGCCGCCGGCATCTGGTTGATCATCACGCAATGGTTGTCAGCCGGACTCGGCGGCTATTTGGCGGGTCGCCTCCGAGAGAAATGGATGGGCGTGCGAACCGACGAGGTCTTGTTTCGCGACACGGCGCACGGACTGCTCGCTTGGGCCTTGGCGACCATAATCGTGGTTGCGCTGCTGATCGTCGGTTCGGCGGTGGCTGGGGCTGTGGCGGCAGCGACCCCTGCGCCAGCCGCTCCAGTTTCACCCGAAGCTGCCGAGGCGGCTCGAAAGGCAGCGATCAGCTTCTCTTTCTTTAGCTCGCTCTCTTTTCTTATCGGCGCCTTCATCGGAGCCGTTGCGGGCGCGCTCGGCGGTTAGCACCGGGACGAAATCTAGAGCGCGCCCTGACCGCGAAGCGATAAATCTTTGCCCGCCTTAGTGCTCGCGCCAGTGGGCAAGACTCGGCGATGCAGCTAATCTAAGCTTGATTCGCCTTGAAGCTCGCAGGGTCGAAAACGACCCGCGTTAAGTCTGTGGCAGCGTTAAGCGGCGCTGAGCGCAAGGCCATGGGCGGCGGCGCGGAGCGAGGGACCATGCGGACCAGCGGGGGCAACGGCCTACCTTCATCAAGGTGGCCAAAGGCGCTGTCTCGTGTCGCCGCCTGCTTTGCCACTCTCTTCCTCCCCCAGGCGGCCATAGCCGCCACTGCAGGCATCGCGCTTGATGCGCGCATGCTGCTTCTGCTCGGCATCACACTCGGCGTCATCGCCTTTGCTATCGGCACGGCAATTATTTGTCTGCGTACCACCCAGCGCGCGCGCAAGGCTGCGGCTGAAGCCGCAAACGAGGCAGAGCGCTACCGGCTAAGCGGGAGCATGCTCGATACCGTGCTCACCGCTGAGCCGCAGATGCTGCTCACCGTGTCGGAGACGGGCGAGGCCGATCTCCTGGTTGCGACCTTGGCCGCGAATTACGGTGTGCCGCTCGAAGCCGCGAGATTCCTGAATTTCGCTGGATGGCTCGACGCGTCTTCAGTCAACGAACTCGACGGAGCAATCGAGGGGCTGGCCGAGCGGGGCGAGGCATTCAATCTGATGCTCACCACCTTGCGCGACCGTTATGTCGAAATCGACGGCAGGGCGGCAGGCCGAGCCATCGTGCTCAAAGTACGCGACCTCGTCGGCCAGCGGCTAGAGGCCGCCGAGCTCGCCTCCAAACATCGCCGACTCGAAGAACAGGTGGCCTCGCTGCGCAGGCTCTTGGACGCACAGGCGAGTGTGGCCGAGCGATGCCACATCGAGACAAAGCCCAGCCTCGATGCGCGCTTCAGAAGCTTCGACCGGCTCGCGACCGCCTTCGCCGTATTCGACGGAAGCCAACGCCTCACCCATTTCAATCAGGCCTATGTCGAGCTCTGGCAGCTCGACCCCAAATGGCTCGCCAACCATCCGCGGGATGGTGAGATCCTCGACCGTCTGCGCCAGGCGCGGCGGTTACCGGAGAAAGCTGATTTTCGCGAATGGAAGAAATCCTGGCTCTCGGCCTATGGAACCAATGCCCAAATCGAGGACCAATGGCACCTTCCCGACGGTCGAACGCTGCATGTCATCGCCGATAGCGAGGGCGAAGCCGGGATCACTTACCTTTATGAGAACGTGACTGAGCGGATCGGCCTCGAGAGCCGCTACAATGCGCTGATCCAGATGCAGCGCGAGACCATCGAGACCTTGCGCGAGGGCGTCGCCGTGTTCGCCCCGAATGGACGGCTCAGGCTCTACAACGAGTCGTTTGCCGCGATCTGGGGCCTGAACCCGCATCAGCTCGATGGCGAGCCACACATCGAGGAGATCATATCGTGGTGCCGCGAGCTCTATGATGCGTCCGAAGAATGGGAGCGCACCAAGGCTGCGGTCACCGCGATTGCAGCCGAGCGCGCCTATGAGAGTGAGTTCGACCGGCCTGATGGAAGCGTGCTTGCTTGCGCGGCTCTGCCGCTTCCCGATGGCGGCACGCTGCTTACCTATGTCGATGTGTCAGATGCCAAGCGCGCCGAACGCGCCCTGATTGAGCGTACTGAGGCGCTCGAGGCGGCCGACCGGCTCAAGACCGCCTTTATCAGCCACGTATCCTACGAATTGCGGACGCCGCTCACCAACATCATCGGATTCAGCGAGCTTTTGGCGAGTCCTATTGCCGGTCCGCTCACTGACCGACAGCGCGACTATCTCAACGACATCTGCCTCTCGGGACGGACGCTACTCTCGATCATCGACGATATTCTCGATCTCGCCACGATCGACGCCGGCACCCTCGATCTGAAGCTATCGCCAGTGAAGGTGCGCGACGTGATCGGCCAGGCGGTGCAGGGCGTGGAGGAGCGTCTCAAGCTGAACAACGTCAAGCTTCAGATCGGTATAGAGCCAAGCATCGACAGCTTCGTTGCCGACGGCCGCCGCGTGACCCAGATACTGTATAATCTCCTTTCCAACGCCATCGGCTTCTCGGAGCAGGGCGGCAAGATCGCGCTCAATTGCGCGCGAGAGGATTCCATGCTTGCCTTCACTGTGGAGGACCAGGGCGTGGGCATTCCGGAGGATTATCAGCAGGTTGTGTTCAATCGCTTCGAAAGCCGATCGCACGGCTCCCGCCATCGCGGCGCTGGACTCGGGCTTTCCATCGTGAAGAGCCTCGCCGGGCTGCATGGCGGCACGGTGTCGCTCGACTCGGCTCCCGGCCGCGGCACGCGGGTCATGGTGCTGCTGCCGCTCGGCGAGCGTGCCGACGCCGAGCTTGAACAGCCGCTATACAAGTCAAGCCGCGCGGGATGACCTCGAGTTGGAGTCTCGACGATGTCGACCTCGTCGGGCTCGACATCATCGCAAGCCGTATCGCCCTTTCCCTCAAGGCCGGCGATGTCATCGCGCTGAGCGGTCCGCTCGGCGCAGGGAAGACGACTTTTGCGCGCGCTCTGGTCACGAGGCTTGGCGGCGAGGACGAGGTGCCGAGTCCCACCTTCGCTTTGATGCAGCGCTACGAGACGAACCGGCTCACGCTCACACATTGCGATTTCTATCGATTGGAATCGTCTGAGCTTGACGAACTGGGCCTCGAAGATGCGCTGGGCGAAGGCGTGGTCCTTATCGAGTGGCCCGAGCGCGCCGAGAACTGGTTGCCGACAGACCGGCTCGACATCGCCATGGACGAGACGGCGCTGCCGAACCTCCGCCGTATCGTGTTCACCGCCCATGGCAACTGGGAGTCGCGACTGACACGCCTACGCGAACTCCGGAGATTCCTCGACAAGACGCCCTATGCCCAGGCCGGCGCCGCATATCTGCAAGGCGACGCGTCAACCCGCTCCTATGCGCGGCTCGTGCTGCCGGATCGCAATGCCATCCTAATGAATTCGCCGCGGCAACCGGATGGCCCACCGATCCGCGACGGCAAACCGTACAGCGCGCTCGTTCATCTCGCCGAGGACGTGACCCCCTTCGTGGCGGTCGCGGGAGCGCTTAGAGAGCGTGAGCTATCGGCGCCCGCTGTCTATGCCTTCGATCTCGATAAGGGGTTCCTGATCCTCGAGGATCTCGGCGACCGCCTGTTTACCGGCGAAATCGCCAAAGGTCGCCCCCTGCCTGAGCTTTATGGCGCGGCAGTGGATGTCCTGGTGGCGCTCGCCCGCAAGCCGCCGCCAGACCTTCTACCCATCGAAGGCCACGCGCCTTACCGGCTGCCTGCCTATGACGCGGATGCGATGCTGACCGAGACCTCGCTTCTCATCGATTGGTTCTGGCCGGCGGTACACGGAAGACCTCCCCCGGAGATTCTTCGCCAGGAATATTTCAGCCTGTGGCGCCCGCTTCTGGCACAAGCCGCACAGGCCGATCCGGGCCTGGTAATCCGGGACTATCACTCACCCAATTTGATGTGGCTGCCAGAGCGGAAGGGTATCAAGCAGGTTGGCATCCTCGACTTCCAGGACGCTCTCAAGGGCCCGCTTGCCTACGACCTCGTCTCCCTCCTCCAGGACGCCCGACTCGACGTTCCGGAAGCGCTTGAACGCGACGAACTCGCTCGGTACTGTGCCGCCCGAAACGCGCAGAGCCAGCACTTTTCGTCAGATCAGTTCCGTACCCTTTACGCAACGCTCGGCGCCCAACGCAACTCTAAGATTCTCGGCATCTTTGCGCGACTGGCGAAACGTGACGGCAAGCGCGGTTATCTCGCCCACATCCCGAGGGTCGCGCGCTATCTTGAGCGCGACCTCGCTCATCCGGCGCTTGCCGAGCTTTGCCGCTTCTACGCGCGCGAGCTGCCATCGGCAGGCGATCTCCCGCCACTTGTGCTGTAAGGGCGCGCGGCCATGACCGAGGCAAAGACGGCGATGGTGCTTGCTGCCGGATTCGGCGAGCGCATGCGCCCGTTGACCTTGCGCGTGCCGAAGCCGCTCGTGCCGCTTGCCGGCAGGCCGCTGATCGATCACGTGCTCGACCGACTCGTGCAAGCGGGCGTCAAGACGGCGGTGGTCAACGTCCACTATCTCCCCGATCAGCTCGAAGCTCACGTCCTGAACCGGCAGGGCAAGCCGCCGAAGATTTTCGTCTCCGACGAGCGCGGAGTCCTGCTCGACACTGGGGGCGGCGTTAAGAAGGCGCTGCCGCTGCTCGGGTCGGACCCCTTCTTCATCCATAATGCCGACTCGGTATGGAGCGAGGGCGCAGCGCCAGCACTCCAGCGCATGCTGCGGCTGTGGGACCCTGCAACGATGGACTGTCTGCTTCTGCTTGCGCCGATTACCACCAGCATCGGCTATGCGGCCAAGGGCGACTTCTCGATGGGGTCCGATGGGAGACTCCAGCGGCGCGGAGAGGGGGAGATCGTGCCCTTCGCCTTTGCCGGCGTCTCGCTGTGCGATGAGAGGCTGTTCAAAGACGCGCCGGAGGGGCGCTTCTCTCTGAACGTCTTGTGGGACAAGGCACTCGCCAAGGGCAGGCTCTACGGCGTGAGGCTAGACGGCCGGTGGATGCATGTCGGCACGCCGGAAGCCTTGGCCGAGGCCGAGACGTTGTTCGAGAGCGAAGGTGCCTGAGTCCTTACCGGGGGGGCCAAGGCTCTACACCATCCCGCCTTCGGCGCCCTTCCTTTCCATTCTCGCCAGGGCGATTCTCGGGGGCGACCTGCCTCTGCCCGGCGGCGCAAAGCCCGATCCCCTCGCCCTCCCTCTGGCCACGATCTATCTGCCGACGCGGCGCGCTGCTCGAGGGTTGCGCGAGGCCTTTCTCGCCGAGGCTGGAAGCGAAGCGCTGCTGCTTCCACGCATCAGGGCCCTCGGCGATCCCGACGAGGAGGCAGCCATTATCTTTGGCGCTGGCGACAGCGCGGAGGATCACGGTGCGATCGGCGCACCGGCCATCGGCGCCCTTCCCCGCCGCCTCGCTCTGATGAAGCTCGTGCTTGCTTTGGGCCGCCGCCTGCAACAGGAAGCCGTCGCGGATAGATCGGTCGAAGGACCTGCCATCCTGAGCGTAACGCCTGGTCAGGCGTCCTATCTCGCGGCCGACCTCGCGCGACTCATGGACGATGTCGAACGCGAGGAGGTCGATCTCTCGAAGCTCGCCGACATCGTGCCAGAGGATTTCGCCGCGCACTGGCAAGTCACCGTAGACTTCCTCAAGATCGTTACCGAGCATTGGCCTAACCATCTCGAGGAGAACGGGCTCGTCTCCCCGATCACGCGCCGCAATATGCTAATGGCGCTGGAGACGGAGCGCCTCGCACTAGGCTCGCCCCACCCTGTGATCGCCGCAGGCTCGACCGGCACGGTGCCGGCGACCGCACGGCTGCTCAAGACCATCGCCTCTTTGCCGAATGGCGCGGTCGTGTTGCCGGGCCTCGATCTTTCGCTTGATGACGAAAGCTGGTCGCTGCTCGGAGATCACCCCGAGCATCCACAAGCGGGCATGGCCGAGCTCGTGCGTAAGATCGGCGTGGAGCGCAAAAATGTGACCTACTTGGCTGGAAGCGAGCCAAACGCGGCCGCTCGTGCGCGGCTCCATCTCGTGAGCGAGGCGCTACGGCCGGCGGAGAGCACTGAGCATTGGCAGCGTTTCCTCGGTGCTGATGGGCTCTCGCCTGAGGGCCGCGCGAGCTTCGCCAATGCGCTTGCCGGCATTCGCCTGATCGCCGCGCCGACCGCGCATGACGAGGCCGAGGCCATCGCGCTGATCCTCAAGTCTGTGATCGAGACGCCAGGAAAAACCGCGGCCCTGGTCACGCCTGACCGCGTATTGGCGCGGCGCGTAGCCGCGCGGCTCAAGCGCTACGACCTCACCATCGACGACTCGGCGGGCGTACCCGTGGCGCGTACGGTTCCTGGCGCTTTCCTCGATCTCGTGCTTGGCGCGGTCGAGACCAACTTCGCGCCGTCGGAGCTGATGGCGCTGCTTAAGCATCCGCTCGCGCGCGTTGGACGCTCGCCTTTCGAGATCAGGTCTGCGGCGCGGGCGCTCGAGCGCCGTGCCTTCCGCGACATCTATGTTGGGCAAGGCCTCCAAGGCGCGCGCGATGCGCTCAAAGCCGCTCGCGACGAAGAAAAAGTCCGTCGCGCGATCAGGGAGCAGGAGCAAGTGATTGCTCTCGAGCTCGTCGCCGATCTGGAAGCTGCTTTCGCGCCCCTGACGTCTCTGTTCAAGGAAGGGGCTTCGCGAGAGGCGGCACAATTCGCCCGAGCCCATGCGGACGTCGCCGAAGCTTTGGCGCGCGACGAGCGCGGCTCGTCGTCAGGGCTGTGGCAAGGCGATGCCGGCGAAGCCTTGTCGGTACTGCTTGCCGAGCTCATCGACGCGGGACACGGTCTCACTTTAGGGGCCGCAGATTACCCACCTTTCCATCGCAGCCTGATCGCTGGCGAAGTGGTCCGCCCACGCTTTCCGCTCCACTCTCGCCTCTTCATTTGGGGGCCGCTCGAAGCAAGACTCCAGCAGCCTGACGTCGTGATCCTCGGCAGCCTTAACGAAGGCGTCTGGCCGCGGCCGCAAGAGTCCGGTCCTTGGCTCAGCAGGCCGATGCGCGCGGCGCTCGGCTTGAGTCCGCCCGAGCAGCTGGTCGGGCTCGCCGCCCATGATTTCGCGCAAGCGCTTGGTGCCGGCACCGTCTATCTCACCCGTGCACTCAAAGTTGACGGGGTGCCGACGGTGCCGTCGCGCTGGCTGCAGCGGCTCGAAGCGCTGGTGACCGCCTCTGACTTGCAAAACAAGATCAAGCCGGAGCAGCCGTGGGTCGCCTGGGCAAGAGAGCGCAACCATGCTCCCTGTTTTGCTCCGGCCAAGCCGCCAAGACCTTGCCCACCGGCCGAGGCGAGGCCGCGCAGTCTCAGCGTGACACGCATCGAGAAATGGATCGCCAACCCTTACGAGATCTTCGCGCGCAATATCTTGAAGCTGGAACCTCTGAAGCCGCTTGGCACCGAGCCCGATCAGGCCTTGCGCGGCCAGATCGTGCATAGAGCGCTGCACGATTTTGCTGAAGCCTATCCCGATACCTTGCCTGCAGACATCTACGCTGAGCTGATTGCCTTCGCCGATCGTGCTTTCAATGAGCTTGGCGGCTCGCCACGAGTGGAAGCCTTTTGGCGGCCTGCCTTCCAGCAATTCGCCCTCTGGTTCGCCGCGACCGAGCCGACGCGGCGGACATTCGCCACGAGCACGCACACGGAGGTCAAAGGCGCGCTCACGCTTCCCTCGGGCTTCGAACTGACCGCTCGCGCCGACCGCATCGACATCGGCGAAGACGGCTCGGTTGTCATCTACGACTACAAGACCGGCAGGCCGCCTCTGCCTGGTCATGTCGACGATCTCTACGCTCCGCAGCTTCCGCTCGAATCTGCGATCGCCCAACACGGTGGGTTCGGCGATGTCGGTAAGCGGCCGGTGCGTGAGCTTCGTTATATCCACGCCTCAGGCCGCAATGATGGCGGTGAGGACCGCCCTGCCGCCAAAGGCGACGCCGTCGAACTCGGCGAAAGAGCGCTCGTACAATTGGCGCGACTCATCGAGCGCTACAGCGATTCCGCCATGCCTTACGAGGTGAAGCGGCGCCGCGCGGCGGCTTTCACCGGCCTCTACCGCCACGACGAATATGCCCACCTCGCCCGCGTCGATGAATGGCTTACGCAAGAGGCCGAGGAGGAGTGGCGATGAACGATCTTGCGCCGCTCCCGCACGAGACCGACCGCAATCAGGGGCGGGCATCGGACCCGGACGCCTCCGCGTGGGTTTCGGCCAATGCCGGCACGGGCAAGACCGAGGTCCTGGTCAGGCGCGTCCTCAGGCTCCTCATCGCCGGCTCAAAACCCGAATGCATCCTCTGCCTCACCTATACCAAGACGGCGGCGGCGGAGATGCAGAACCGTCTGCTCAAAGAGCTTGCGGCGTGGGCCACGGCGCCTGAGGACAACTTGCGCGAAAAGCTGCTTTTACTGATGGGGCGTGCCCCTGAGGACGGCGACCTCCGCACCGCGCGGCGCCTGTTTGCGCGCGCACTCGAAGCAAAAGGCGGACTCAAGATCCATACCATCCACGGCTTCTGCGAGCGGCTCTTGCAGCGCTTTCCGCTCGAAGCTCAGGTGACGCCACATTTCAAAGTGCTGGAGGAGCGCGCCCAGGCCGACATGCGACGGCAAGCCTTCGATGCAACGATCGCCCGCGCCGCCGAGCAGCGTGACAGCACGCTCGGCAATGCGCTCGCCAAGGTCATTACGCTCACGAGCGAAGAGTACTTCCGCCAGGTTGTGAACACGGTGCTCGACAAGCACGCCGAGCTGGCCGCTATGATCGGCTACCACGATGGTCGCCCTGACTGGGCCGAGGCGGAAGGCCTTTCGCTGAAGCGCCTGCTCGGCGTCGAGCAGGAGCAGGAAGATGCTCTCATTGCCGAACTCGCCGTGGTTCTGACCGACAGCGAAATCGATGGATTGCTGCAAGCCCTCGTCCTGCAAGCCGAAACGGCAGACGACGAAAGGCTGAAATCGAGCCTTGCCGCGGCCAAGGACGTGGCCGGCGAAGCCCGCGCCTCGCTGTTCAGGACCATCTTCTGCACCGAAAAGGGTGAGGCCCGCCAACGCTTTTGCAGCAAGGGGCTGAAAGATGCTGTACCCGCGCTCTGCGCCGCTCTCGAACAGGCGCGCGACCGCTTCGTCGCGTTCGATCTCAAGCTCGCGCATTTGCGGGTGGCTGAGGCGAGCAGTGCCGCCCTTGCCTTTGCCGACGCCATTCAGGCCGATTATGATCGCCGCAAACAGGCCGAGGCCGTGCTCGACTATGATGACCTGATCATCAAGACCTCGGCTTTGTTGTCGCGCGCCGATGCCGCGTCCTGGGTGCTGTTCAAGATCGACGGTGGCGTCGACCATATCCTGGTCGACGAGGCGCAGGACACCAATCCGCTGCAATGGACCATCATCGAGCGGTTG
>Ga0134124_10002945_pt1 | contig 13694 bp, 5 predicted proteins | sample KB304_FD_96880 | JGI IMG/M metagenome (GOLD analysis project Ga0134124, IMG submission 96880) | Terrestrial soil microbial communities without Nitrogen fertilizer from Kellogg Biological Station, Michigan, USA - KB3-0-4 | ecosystem: Environmental > Terrestrial > Soil > Unclassified ... | reverse complement strand
TAACGGCGCTTGCGCTCGCGCGCGATTCGCAGCTCTTTGCTGCGGGAGTCGACATACACGGCGTCCATAACTGGACCGCGGAACGAGCAGCGGGGTTGCTCGAGAATCGTTACGAGAAGATACCGGACGTTCAGCAGGCGCTCGATGTGGCGTGGCAATCGTCGCCGGTATCGTCGATCGCGAGTTGGAAGTCGCCGGTGTTGTTGATTCATGGTGACGACGATCGCAACGTGCGCTTCAGTCAAACGACGGATCTCGTGAGGCGTTTGGAGAAAGCGGGCGTGTCGTACGAAGAGTTAGTAATACCTGACGACACGCATCACTTTATGCGGCACGCGAACCTCGTTAAGGTTGACGCGGCGGTGGCGGCGTTCTTCGATCGCGTGTTCGGGATGAAGGGTGTTAGTGAATGAGTTAGTTTTAGACAGGATTTACAAGATTTTTCATGATTGACATGTAAATCTTGTTCACATCTTGTAAATCCTGTCTAAATACTGGTTATGGGCCGAAGCGGTGACGGTATTCATCGGAGTAGATGAAGCCGAAGATCATGTGCCGGAAGTTGCTCGGGTCTGCGGTCAAGGTCGTCACCCAGTTGTCGTATCCAATCGTGTCCGGGTCGCGCCGCAGGTAGCCGAAGTACTGCATCGCCACGAACGCCCGGATGAAGAATTTATCCGTCACAGACTGGAGCTCCACGATCTCGCTCAGCACCTGTGCGCGCGTCTTCTGATTGCCATCCAGTGCAGCAACCAAAGCAGCCTTGTTTGTCAGCACGACTTCCGCGTTCGCCTCCAGCGCATCGACATATGCGCTGTTAGATAACACGTCATAGCGATTCTTGAACTCCGGCCGCTGCACGAACGCAATCATGTAAATCTGCTTGCTGATCACCTCTGACTGCGGTGACTGCGCGCCACCGACCACCGCCATGTCAGGCACAAACTCCGCATACGCCGGCCGCCGGTCGAAACCGACTTCGTAGAACTTGTAGGCAAAGTAACCGCGCCCGCGAAATTCATCCGATAGGAAGAAGCCCGCCGACACGTGCACCCGATCGCATTCGGGATGATCAAACTCGCCAAATCCACCGTTGGGACAGGGAGCGAGCGTCGCAGTCCAGTTCGCGAGACCGATCGGATCAGGCAAGCGGCCCAGGAAGTCGATGTACTGCTGCGTGATGAACGGCGTCACGCCATCGATCGGGTTCTGCGTCGCCGGTGTCGTGTCGTTATCGACAATAGTGATCGTCGCGACGTTTGGTGTGGCCAGATTCACTCCAACAACTGCGCTCAAACTCACTGTCAGCGTCTCATCGCCTTCGACGAGCGCATCGTCTACGATCGGAATCGTAAACGTCTTGGTTGTTTCACCGATCCCGAATTGCAAGCGTCCGGCTACCGTAGCGTAGTCACAGCGCTCGGAAGCCTTGCCGTTCGCGACCGTGCAGCTCTGTAGCCCTGCCGTGTCAGCCGTGGAAGACAAGACCAAAGCCGGTTTGGAAGTATCACCAACGCGAGTGACGGTTACATTCACAAATCCCGCCGACTCATTCACGCTGACGGCAGCGTTACTGAATTGCACAGTGGCGTCGTCGTTCGCGATCGTGACGTTGGCAACAGCATTCGAGATGAAGTTCACGTTCGTGGCATTACTCAACGTTATAGTGAACGTTTCGTTCGGCTCGATATCCATGTCAGAGTTGACGTGAATAAAAATCGGGACAGATGTGCTTCCGGCGGGAATGGTAACGGCGCCGGACGCAGCAACGTAATCGCTGCCCGCCGTTGCCGTGCCGTTGCCTGTGGTGTAATCAACAGTAACGACCTGCACGGTCGGATTAGACAGAGTTACGTTGACGGGACTAGTGGAGCCCCCTAAATCACCTTCCGTGATTCGAACCGTGCCCGGAAGACTAATGAACGGCTTAACGTCATTGTCGACGATCGTAATCGTGCTCGTATTCGGTGTTGTCAGTTCACTCGCGCCCGTCGGGCCGCTCAACGTTAGATTGAACGTCTCATTTCCGTTTTCGAAGATAGTGTCGTTGAGGATCGGAATCGTGACGTTCTTGCTTAGCTCGCCTGGTGCAAAGGTGAGCGTCCCGCTGGTTGCGGTGTAATCGGAGCCCGCAGTCGCGGTGCCATCGCTCGTCGCAAAGTTGACTGACGTCGTACCTGACACGTCTCCAGTTCGAGTAACCTTTATTGATACAGTGGGGTCTGTTTCAAAACCACCGGACCTGTCCGTCTCAAACTGAACTCCCGTCGGGATGGGACTGGCGTTCGATACCAGCTCCGTCTGCAGGAGATAAATTCGACTCGATTCCGCCGTGTTTGTAGACCTCGAATTGAACGCCAGTCCATTCGTACCCCAGCGCACGAGATTCAACACCTCGCCAAAAACTCCAGGCACTGTTATCGCTCCGATGGGTGTGAAAGTATTCGTATCGTAACCGAGTATCACGACACTATCCCCGCTCCTGGACGCAAAGAACGCCCGATGATTCACATCATCAATTGCCATCACTGAGAAGAAGCCCGTGCCCTGAAAAGTCCCCTTGTAGTCTCCGCTCTCCGGATCCGCCACTAAACCTGAGTGTGCAAACAAGAGCCCATTTGAAAACTTGAACGACGAGGTCCCAAGCACACGCCAAAAACCGCTGGTCGTTGTTGACCGCGTAACACCGTTTGCATCAACCAGAAACTTTAGTAGATCGGTTGAGGATGGCGCGTAAAGGATCGAGGAGTTGACGCCAAACTCAATAGCAGTAGATTCATTAACAACGTTGGGGCGTTGAACGCCGTTATCAAAAACTCCGACGCCGTTGAATCCTCTGCTTAACACCAGTGACTGCGGACTTCCCGGAACAACTTCCATGTCGATTGGAGGCTGAGTAGAACCGGTAGCAAATTGAAGACCGGCAGTTTCAGTCATTATGTCGAACCGGCGCACAGAGTTTGCGCCATCCAGGTGCGTCCAGAGCGTTTGACCATCGCTCGAGATCGCGATTCGACGCGGCTCGCTACCGATAAAAATCGATGGTCCAACTACTCCGGTTGCAGGAGTGATCTTCGTGATGCTGTTACCGTTAACTCCAACTGTGCTTGGCACGCTCGCATAAAGAGCCTGTGTTGCTTCGCTGTACACAAGGCTGTTGGCAGGTAGCTCCACGCGTCTCACAAACGTTGGGACGTATGGCGGCGTTGGCGACGGTGTTGGCGATGGAGTGGGAGTCGGACTCGCAATAGGCACACTCGCATTCACCAGCGGAGTTTCAATCAGAAAAATTTTTCGATCGAAAGTAAGAAACGCCAGTCCATTTGTCCCCCACCTGACCAGATTGCCGGGACCTCCAGTCAGCTTTGGGATATCAACAAAGCCGGCTGGCAGGAACGTATTTAGATCGTATGCTCTGATTTGCGTGCTCAAGCCTTGTCCGTTGATGAACTCACTTCTCAGGAAGAAGGCGCGGTTATTCACAACATCGATCACGTGAGATGTGGCGCCGAAAGACGAAGCGCCCACGAAAGTTCCGACGAGCTCCCCGGTACTGGGATTGATCACCTGTCCCCCAGAGCCATAGACAAGATTGTTAGCAAGAATCACTGTTCCCCCACTGAAGGGAGCATTGGCGCCGTTTACAGTGACTCCTGAACTATCAACAGTGAATCTGGTGAGGCCATGCGGACCACTTCCGTAGAGTAGCGATGGTGATGCAAAAGCAAGCGTGTCACTACCGTCCAAGTGGCCCGGACCGGTTTGTGTGCGCCGCACGCCATTATCGAAAATCGCGACACCCGCTTCCGATGGCCCAACGCCCACGAATTGCCGGGCTACAGCAACTACAGACGGATTACCGGGAGAAACAGCAATGTCGCTGAACGAATAAGGTCCAAAGAAACTGTCTCGTCCCAGGAAAAACTGTGGGCCGGCCGTGTGAGTAAGTATGTTGTAACTGCGTATTGATTCGGCGCCATCCAGGCCGGCATAAAGCGTTGCGCCGTCGTCCGCCCGGGCCAGTACACCTGGCTCACTGCCGATGAAAGTTTGGCTCGTTACGGAACCCATTACCGGATCGATCTCGGCGATGCTGTTGCCGGTGCTGCCCTCACTACTCGGCACACTCGCATAAATCTTTTGCGTTCCTTCGTGGTAGAGAAGATCGTTCGCACCCAACGTCATCTGTCTGATGAACGCAGCGGCTGCGGGCGACGGCGTTGGCGACGGGGACGGCGAAGACGCAGGCGTAGGCGTCGGTATCGGTTCTGCTGAAGGAACGAGCGCCGTTTGGATAATGAATAGCTGATTGCTTGTAGTACGAAAGGCAAATCCGTTTGGTCCCCAGCGCAGCAGCGAAGTCGGAGCTCCGTCAATTCCACTTATATCCAGCGAGCCGAGCAATAGAAAAGTGTTTATATCGAAAGCTTTGAGCGTGAACGTTCCTTGTGTTTGCCCATTCGTCAAATAGTAGGCGCGTCCCGCTGAGGTATCAGGCACAAAGGCAGACTGGAAGACCGGCGTGGTGGCATTGGTGAAAGTGCCTGATAACGAGCTGGTATCAGCATTAATGACCTGGCCGCTCGAAGTAAAAATCAGTCCATTACTGAACTTGATGTCCGCAAAGACGTTCGCTAGTACTGTCGAGCCGAGGGTGACACCTGACGCATCAATGTTGAGCGTGTGTACGCCGCCGGAGCTGGCGCTTCCATACAGTTTCGACGCCGACGCGGAGAAGGCGAGAAAGTCCGCGCCGGCGGAGTGGCCTGGTCCAGTGTTGGTGCGGCGCACGCCATCGTCGAAGACCGCCACACCCGCTTCCGACGGAAAGATGCCCTGGAACTGCCGCGCAATAGCCACCGTACCGGGATTTGCGGGAGCAACTTCCAAGTCACTGATTGCATAACGGCCAAAGAATGAGTCCTGGCCGACTGAGAACTGAAGACCGGGACTGTTTGTTAGTGCGTCGAAACGGCGAATCGCAAAGGCGCCGTCAAGAGAGACATAAAGGCTGTGACCGTCGTCTGAAAGTGCGAGCTTGTTTGGCTCGCTGCCGATAAATGTAGTGCTGGTTATTAGTCCGGTGGTTGGATCGATGGCTGCAATGCTGTTGCCGCCGCTTCCGGCGGCGCTTGGTAAACTGGCGTAAATTTTTCCTGTAGTACTGCTGTAGACCAGGTCGTTCGTTGTGAGATTGATCCGCCTGATGAACTCCGTTGGGGCGTCAGGCGGGTTGACTGGCGCAGCCGGTAAAAACGGAGCGGCAATAAGGTTGATGATACTGACGAGCAACAGGAGGGTCAGTCTTCGTTGTATATTTCTCATGGTAGTGCGAATTCAAATGTATGTTTAGACAAGATTTACAAGATTTTTCATGATTGACATGTAAATCTTGTTCACATCTTGTAAATCCTGTCTAAGACTGCCTACGGGCCGAAGCGGTGGCGATATTCATCGGAGTAGATGAAGCCGAAGATCATGTGCCGGAAGTTGCTCGGGTCTGCGGTCAAGGTCGTCACCCAGTTGTCGTAACCGATCGTGTCCGGGTCGCGCCGCAGGTAGCCGAAGTACTGCATCGCCACGAACGCGCGGATGAAGAACTTGTCCGTTACTGACTGCAACTCCACGATCTCGCGCAGCACCTGCGCCCGCGTCTTCTGATTGCCATCCAGCGCCGCAACCAAGGCAGCCTTGTTTGTGAGCACGACTTCCGCGTTCGTCCCGAGCGCATCGACATACGCGCTGTTAGATAACCCGTCATAGCGATTTTTGAACTCCTGCCGCTGCACGAACGCATCCGTGTAAGCCGCCTTGCTGATCAGCTCTGACTGCGGTGACTGCGCGCCACCGACCAGCGCCATGTCAGGCACAAACTCCGCATACGCCGGTCGCCGATCGAAACCGACTTCATAAAACTTGTAAGCGAAGTAGCCACGCCCGCGGAACTCTTCCGAGAGGAAGAAGCCCGCCGACACGTGAACGCGATCGCATTCGGGATGATCAAACTCGCCAAATCCACCGTTGGGACACGGAGCGAGCGTCACAGTCCAGTTTGCGAGGCCGACCGGGTCAGGTAAGCGGCCCAGGAAGTCGATGTATTGCTGCGTGATGAACGGCGTCACGCCATCGATCGGGTTCTGCGTCGCCGGTGTCAACTCGTCATCAGTGATAGTGAGTGTTGCCGTGCTGGTCGCTCCAAGTAGCGCACCGTCCGGTCCACTCAAATTCACAGTGAGAGTTTCATCGCCTTCGACGAGTGCGTCGTCAACGATCGGAATCGTAATCGTCTTGAATGTTTGACCAAATCCAAACTGCAAGCGTGCGACGGACGTAGCGTAGTCACAACGTTCAGACGCTTTCCCGTTCACGACTGTGCAGCTCTGCAGGCCTGCCGTATCCCCTGTAGAAAACAGGACTGTGGCTGTTTTCGATGTATCGCCGACGCGAGTGACGGTCACGACTGTCGCTCCTAACCCTTCATTAATCGTGAAAGACGCGTTATTGAACTGCACTGTGGCGTCGTCGTTCGCGATCGTCACGACCGACTCGGGATTCGAGATGAAGTTCACGTTCGTGGCATTGCTCAACATCAAGACAAACGTCTCATCCGGCTCGATCGTCGTGTCTCCAGTGATCGGAACGTTGATTGTGAAAGACGAGCTTCCGGCAGGAATCGTCACACTGCCGGACGCGGCAACATAGTCGCTGCCTGCCGTGGCGGTGCGGTTGGAAGTCGCGTAGTCGACAGTCACGACCTGAACGGTCGGATTAGATAGCTTGATGGTGATGGCTCCATTGTGATTGCCCGAGTCACCTTCCGGAATGCGTGTAGTATTTGAATCGACGAATATGAAGGGTTTGGAATCGTCGTCCTGGATCGTAATCGTCATCGCGCCGGCTGTGATGGTGGCGCCGGCGGGATTGCTGAGTGTCAGCGTGAGCGTCTCATTACCGTTTTCAAACAGCGTATCGTTGGTGGACCGAATGGTGATGTTCTTACTCAACTCGCCCGGTGCGAAAGTAAGCGTTCCGCTCGCCGCGGTGTAATCCGTTCCGGCGATTGCAGTGCCGTCGCTGGTCGCAAAATCGACCGAAGCAGTTCCTGACGCATCGCCGGTGCGAGACACTTTTATCAAGACTTGCCCGCCTTCAAAGATGGTGAATTTGTCAGATTCAAACTGCACTCCGGTCGGAATCGGCGCAGCCTTTGATACGAGCTCGGTCTGCAAGAGAAAGACCTGGGCCGGATCGCTAGTGAATTGGTTCTGCGTGGTGGTGAAAGCAAGTCCATTAGCGCCCCACCGCAGCAGACTGGAAGGGCTGCTGAAATTGCCTGGAATCGATACCGATCCGACAAGCAGGAAGGTGTTCGAATCGAAAGCCTGTAGTGTGAGATTACCGCCGCCGTTGCTACTCACAAAAAAGACGCGATGATTCGCATCGTCAACGGCCATTGAGTTAGAAAAGGATTGCTGGAATGTTCCCACAAGGGTTTTGGCTTCAGGATCTACAACTCGCCCCTGACCGGAATACAAGAGGCCATTCGAAAACCTCAGACCCGCTGTAAATCCGCTAAGGAGATTATTCGTGCTCGATGTTTGTGTGACACCGTTCGCATCGACGAGGTACTTCACTAGATCGAACGAGCTCGAAAAACTGTTGAAGCCGTATATGACTGATGGACTAGCGCCAAATTCGATCGGCCCGATCTGTGGAAAGAAACTGCCGGTGTTGGGCCGTTGGATACCATTGTCATAAATGGCAAGAGTGGACTCCCCAAATCCCTTCACTATCGCCAGTGACTGAGGACTTCCCGGAACAACTTCCATGTCAGCGGCAGATGAAGTGCCGGTGTTGAATTGCACGCCCGGTGTTTGGCTCGCTACTTCAAACCTGCGGGCGGCATTCGCGCCGTCAAGGTGGACCCAAATCGTTTGGCCATCGTCGGAGATCGCCATCTTGTTTGGCTCACTGCCTACGAAGGTTGACGATTCAACTGCGCCAGTTTCAGGAGTGATCTTCGTTATGCTGTTGCCGTTAGCGCCCGCAATACTCGGCACACTTGCGTAAAGAGCCTGAGCCGCCTGGCTGTAGACAAGTGCGTTCGCGCGCAGATCTACTCGCCTGACAAACGTCGGAATGTACGGCGGCGATGGTGATGGCGTTGGCGATGGAGTTGGAGTCGCAGCCGGGACAGGCACACTCGCATTTACCAGGGCCGTCTCGACCAAAACGATCTGTCGATTACTCGTGCGAAATGCCAAACCGTTCGTGCCCCACCGAACCATACTGGACGCAAATCCCAGATTTCCCGGGATATTGGCGAAACCTACCGGCAAAAACGTATTCAGATCGTAAGCCCTGATCTGAATGCTCGAGCCCGGATTTGAAACGAAAAACGCGCGACCGTTCGCCGCATCGATTACAGGAGCCGCGCTGGATCCAGCATTCGTAAAAGTACCTACTATTTCGCCGGTCGTCGGGTTGATTACCTGACCAAACGAACCATAGAGACGGCCGTTATCAAAAACGAGTGCGCTGCCGGATGAGAAACGCGACGTGCCGGACAGGGCGACGCCATTGCTGCCTACCGACATCGTAGTCAGGGTGTCGGAGCTCGCGCCGTAGAGCGTAGTCGGAGAACCGAAAGCGAGCGCATCACTTCCCGTGTTATTGGGTCCCGTATTTGTTCGCTGAACACCGTTATCAAAGATCGCGACGCCCACCTGCGATGGAAAAATTCCGCGCAGTTGGCGCGCGACGGCGACGACCAGCGGATTCGTCGGCAAAACCGCAATGTCACTGAATGTATATGGCCCGTTGAAGCTATCTCTACCCACCGGGAACTGCGCCCCGGCAGTGTGCGAGAGGATGTTGTAGCTGCGAATTGACGCTGCGCCGTCGAGTCCGACGTAAAGCGTCTGGTTGTCATCAGCAAGGGCCAACTGTGTCGGCTCACTCCCTACAAACACCTGATTGGTTATCGACGCCATTACCGGATCGATCTCGGCGACGCTATTGCCCGTGCTGCCGTCACTGCTCGGCACACTCGCGTACAGTCGTTGTGTCGACTGGTTGTAGACAAGATCGTTCGCGGTTAATGTCATCACCCTTGTAAACGCAGCGGCTGCCGGCGAAGGCGATGGAGATGGCGTTGGCGAAGGCGTCGGTGTCGGTGTTGGAATCGGCTCCGCTGATGGAATCAGAGACGTTTGAACGATGAAGAGCTGGTTGTTGCTGGTGCGAAAAGCTAATCCGTTCGGTCCCCAACGATGCAATGAACTGGGAATTCCGTTCACGCCGTCGATGACGAGTGAGCCGACTTGAATAAATGTGTTGATGTCGAAAGCTCTGATAGTGAAGCTGGAGCCTGGACCAGAGGCCAGATAGTACGCACGGCCTGCCGCAACGTCAGGGACAAACGCTTGCGTATTAACGCCGAAGAATGTACCGAGCAGCGTGTTGGAGTTAGGGTCGATTACCTGGCCCGTCGAAGTGAAAAGCTTGCCGCCGGAAAACTTGATGCGAGGACTGGTAAAGGTAAGTGGGGCCGTCGCGCTGCCGCTCACACCTGTCGCATCGATTGTCAGGGTTGAAAGACCATTGAACCCGGTGGAATAGAGTTTTGAAGCAGTGGCGGAAAAGGCAATAAATTCAGACGTGGTTGGCCCCGTATTCGTTCGACTCACACCGTTATCAAAAATCGCAACTCCAGCCTGGAACGATCGTGCAACCGCTAACACGTTCGGGTTACCCGGAGCGACGGCAAAGTCATTCACGTTGAAACGATTAGAGAACGAGTCCTGGCCTACTGCGAACTGAATTCCCGGCGTGTTTGTCGGCGTATCAAAGCGACGAATCGCGAAAGAGCCATCGAGCGAGACGTAGAGACTTTGACCGTCATCTGAAATAGCGAGCTTGTTCGGCTCGCTGCCGACGAACGTGGTGCTCGTAACTAGACCAGTCGAGGGATCGATAGCCTTAAGGCTGTTGCCACTGCTTCCGGCGCTACTCGGAACACTCGCATAAATTCTTCCTGCCGAGGCGCTGTAGACCAGATCGCTCGTCGTCAGATTTATGCGTCTGATGAAATCGGTTGGTCCGTCGGGAGGTTTTGGCGGAGCGGCTGCACTCCTGGTCGCGAGCAGGAAAGGAGTGGCAATAAAGTTAATGGTGCAGACGAGTAATAGGAGAGCTAGTCGTCTCCTGAGACACTGAGTGCGCGGTGTAGTTTTCATGAGGGATGTCTAAATTTACAATCGAACTACGAGTCTGCTGGGCAAGAGCGTACCTCCACTTGCGTGTTGGGATTCGGAGGTAGGGCCGAAGAATACCAGATTTAGCCGCAAAAAGGCACAAAAAGCACAAAAGATGAATCCGAACGGCTTAACTCAGTTACCGCCGACTTTCACTTTATGGCTTTTGTGGCTTCACTTCTTGAACAGGTTTGCGAACGCCTGGCGCGCGTCCGTCGGAGCGCCCGATGAGGTTTGCCGTTCGACCACCGTTCGTGTGACGAACAGCTCGCAGGTGTTGCGCGCGCTTTTGTTTACGATGCGCGCGGGGATCGATTTACTGCACTGGAAGCGCGCTCCCGGATCGAAGTACGAGCACTGGCGACACGTGTGAAGATCGGCACGGCAGTTGGGACACGTACTCTCGAGAGTGATGCTGGCCGGAGCCTTTGCAGCGCACGATGAGCACTTCACGGTTTCGCCAAACGCCATCATCTTCGGCGAGCGTGGTCCTTCACGATCGACAGGCTTCGACTGCTGCTTCGGTCGCTCGCCTTGCGGTCGTTGCGGCTCTCGATCGTTATCCATATAACCGCGGTGACGGTATTTTCGATCGCTCATGTTTGTACTCCTGAGGAAGGGATGCAGGGAATCATACGTGAAATTCAATTAATGTGACAGGCAAGACGAGTGCAGCCACAAAAAGACACAAAAGATACAAATGTCTACCTGAATTCCGGAGCTTCAAATAGAATCCGTTGAATGAGCGTCGAAGCGAATGAGATACATCGTTATCCGTGTGCGTCGTGTGGGGCGGATTTGGTTTTTGAGCCGCGCGATGGATTTCTGACGTGCCCTTACTGCGGGCACAAGGAAGCGATTCCGGAAAGTTCAGAGCTGATTGAAGAGCAATCTTATCAACAGCACTTCGGGATCCGTCCGGAGCAGATGGAGAAGCTCGCTGACAACGCACTCGAAGTGCAATGTCAGAGCTGTGGCGCGAAGTCGATCTTCATGCCACCGCAGGTCGCGGGGCGATGCGAGTTTTGCGGCGTTCAGATTGTGGCCCAACCAAAGTCTGCGGATCCGATTCTCACTCCGGGCGGAGTGCTGCCGTTTTCGATCACGCAACAACAAGCGAGCTCGAGTCTCAGAGAATGGCTTTCGTCGAGATGGTTTGCGCCTAACGATCTCAAACGCTTCGCGGAACATGAAGCCATTCACGGGATCTATCTTCCCTTCTGGACCTACGACACCAACACCACCACCGATTACACCGGCCAGCGCGGCGAGTATTACTACGTAACTGAAACTTATACCGACCGCGACGCGCAGGGCCGAGAGGTGCAGCGCACGAGACAGGTGCGACACACGCGCTGGTATCCGGCGTCAGGCACGGTCACCGGATCTTTCGATGATGTTTTGATTCCGGCGACGACGTCGCTGCCGTCTGATCGTCTTGCGGCGTTGGAGCCCTGGGACTTCCCGCAGTTGCGGTCATACGATCCGGCATTTCTGGCGGGGTTCAAGGCGCAGCGTTATCAAATCGATCTCGAGCAGGGCTTTGAGCTGGCGAAGCAAGTCATCGCGCCTGCGATCGAAAACTCTGTAAATAACGATATCGGCGGTGACGAGCAGCGGATCGAGAGTCTTTCAACTGAATACTCCCAAATCACGTTCAAGCATTTGTTGCTGCCGGTGTACGCCGGCGCTTATCGCTACAACTCGAAGCTCTTTCAAATTCTGGTCAACGGCCGCACCGGCGAGATACAAGGCGAACGGCCATACAGCTTCTGGAAAATCGCGCTGCTGGTAGTGACGATATTGATCCTCGTCGTGATTCTCGTGCTGGTATTTGGTAATCGATAAGGCTTTGCCTCAAAAGCCGGAATCTACTGTTGGACACAGTCAGTACCACCTGCGATAGCGGGTGGGTGCGCAGCCTTCACGCCTGTATTAAGGAGGTCAGTCGCCGCCCAAAGCTACGCACCCACCCGCTATCGCAGGTGGTACTGACTGTGTCCAACAGAAATTATTCCTTCAAGAAGTGGTCCAGCTCATCACGAATGATCCGGTAGCACTCACATGAGTGAGACTCGAGTCGCATGCGATCGAGAATCGTGATCTTTCCGCGACTGTAACGAATGGCTCCATCCGTTTGCAGCGCTCCTGCCGCAACAGTCACGCCCGTTCGCGGAACTCCGAGCGCCTGAGAAATGATTTGCTGTGTTAGATAAAGAGTGTTCGAGTTGGTTTGATCCTGCACTGTGAGTAACCAGCGGCTGAGTGTTGCTTCAATCGTGTGGAAGCGATTGCATATGGACGACTGCGAGATTTGCGTGATCATCACGTTGAGATAACGCAATACGAATTCATGAAGAACCTGTCCTCTGTCAAACTCTTCCTGAAACACTTCGGCTTTGATCTTCAACGCGTCGCTGCGTAAACGGACCTTAACGTCGTAAGGGATGATACGATTCTTTAAGATGACAGGAAGTCCCACGACGCCTTCTTTGCCGAGCATCGCAACTTCGATTGTGGAACCTGTTTCGGTAGTCGAGAGTAAGGAGATCAAACCGTTCTCGGGTAAATACACGAACTCGATCGGATCCTCGCTTAGATAGATGATGTCGTCTTTCTCGAATTTGACGGCACTCAAATGCGGCGCAATACGGTCGAGCTCTTCGTCGGGAAGAGCCCCCAAAATCCGATTTCGGATAGCAAGCTGCTTCAGTGGCTGCAACAATCGACTCCTTGCACACGAATGGGAGTCCTTTGTTCTGAGCTCGAATAGCCTGGGCTTTTACAACCAAAGATGTGAGGCAAACTGGGCGTTGGGGACGATGCAGTATGAGGCGTTTAGGGACGTGTGTCAATCAAAGTTTGCATGATCGGTCCAAATCCTGAACAATAAAAATTCGCAATCCAACAGACAATGAAAGGAAAGTATGCCAACACGAAAAGCTGAAGCTGAATGGGAAGGAAATCTCGCCGAGGGGGGTGGAAGGTTGAAGGTAGGAAGCGGCGCCTTCGCAGGTCCGTACTCGTTCAAATCACGGTTTGAAGAAGGTGAAGCCGCAACTAACCCGGAGGAGTTGCTGGGCGCGGCGCACGCTGGTTGTTTCACGATGGCGCTGACGGCGGCGCTGTCGCGCGCAGGCATCACGCCGAAACGAATCCATACGGAAGCACGAGTCAAACTCGAAAAGGTAGGCGAAGCATTCGCTATCACGCAGATCGAGCTTGAGACAGAGGCCGAGGTTCCTGGTATCGACGATGCGGCGTTTCAACAATATGCGCAGGGAGCCAAAGAAAACTGTCCGTTGTCGAAGGCGCTCGCGAGTACGCCGATCAGTATGACGGCGAAACTGGTTTAATGAGCACTTACCGAATTGCACTGGCCAACATCCGTTTTCCGAAGTCGCGTGAAGAGTCAGTCACGCTGGCGGAAGAAGCTAT
>Ga0134124_10002941_pt1 | contig 13701 bp, 15 predicted proteins | sample KB304_FD_96880 | JGI IMG/M metagenome (GOLD analysis project Ga0134124, IMG submission 96880) | Terrestrial soil microbial communities without Nitrogen fertilizer from Kellogg Biological Station, Michigan, USA - KB3-0-4 | ecosystem: Environmental > Terrestrial > Soil > Unclassified ... | reverse complement strand
GGCGCCGACGGCGATCACGGAGGTCGGCGTGCCGGTCCAGTACAGGTGGTGCAGCGTGCCCAGGATGCCGCCGAACAGGAACACGATGGTCTCGGCGACGATGGCGCGGTTGGCGCTGGAGGCGCGCACCAGGCCCAGCTTGGTGAAGATCAGCGCGATCACCGCGGTGGCGAACACCTCGAAGAAGCCTTCCACCCACAGGTGCACCAGCCACCAGCGCCAGTACTCGATCATCGAGTAGTGGGTGTGCTGGCCCCAGGTGAGCGAGGTCGCGTAGAAGCCGCCGATGCAGGTGGCCGACAGGAACACCATGGCGATCAGGCCGCGCGTTTCCGAAGGCTTCGTCAGGGCCGGCCACAGGGCCCGGCCCAGCAGGAAGACCCAGAGCAGCAGGCCGACGAACAGCAGGATCTGCCAGATGCGGCCCATGCTGGTGAATTCGAGGCCCTGGTTGCCCAACCAGAAGCTGAAGTCGACGCCGCGGTGCTGCAGCGTGCCCAGCCAGCCGCAGGCGGTGGAACCGACCACGATGGCGATCAGCGCCCAGAACAGCAGGTCAACGCCGAGCTTCTGGAATTTCGGCTCGCGACCCGACAGCAGAGGCGCGATGTACAGGCCGGTCGCCAGCCACGCGGTCGCGATCCAGAAAATCCCGACCTGGGTGTGAATGGTGCGGCTGACGACGTAGGGCAGAAGTTGCGCCAGCGGAATGCCAAAGAAGGCCTGGCCTTCGACGGCGTAGTGGGCCGTGATGGCGCCCATGCCGATCTGCAGCAGGATCAGGCCGACCACGGCGAAGAAGTACTTGCGGGTCGCTTTCATGGAGGGTGTCGCCCCGGCGCTGAACAGCGGGTCGGACTTGGGTGCACGGGCTTCTTCCTCATGCTTGCGGCCGCCATGCAGCCACAGCATCGCGGCGATGCCGGCCAGCAGCAGGATGATGCTGACCATCGACCAGATCGCGGCCGAGCCGGTCATCGTGTTGCCCACGAGCGGCTCGTGCGGCCAGTTGCTGGTGTAAGAAAGGTGAGTCTCGCCCGGCCGGTCGGTCGTGGCGGCCCACGCGCTCCAGAAGAAGAACGCCGTCAGCGCCTGGCGGTCGGCGGGCACCGGCAGTGCGTCGTCGGTCATCGCGTACTGGTCGCGCAGCTTCGCCAGCGACGCTTCGTTGCCGAACAGGCCTTCGTAATGGCTCGCCACTTCGCGGATCGCCTGGGCCCGCTCGGGCGACACGGTGATCCTGCCGGTGGCTTCGTCATAGGTGTTGCGGCGCATTTCCTCGCGCAGCACGCCCTCCACCGCGGCGCGGTCGCTCGCGGTGACGTCGCCGGTGGTCCTTTTCTGCTGCTGCGCGCGGATGCCCTGCAGGGCCAGCGCTTCGCGGTGCAGCCAGTCGGCGGACCAATCGGGCGCGACATAGCTGCCGTGGCCCCAGACGGTGCCCAGCTGTTGGCCGCCGGCCGACATCCAGGCCTGCTGGCCGTACTGGATCTGCTCGCCGGTGAACAGGACGTCGCCGCCGGTGGTCACGACGGCCTTGGGGATGGGGGGCGCGGTCAGGTAGATCTGCCACCCGAGGTAGCCGAGCGCGCCAAACGACAATACGAAGATCAGGCCCAGCCAGCGCCACAGCCCTTGGTTGCTTTTCATCGACTTCTTTCCCGAAAAGTTGGTTGGATCGAGCTGCCTTTCTTTACTGGCCGCAGCAGGAGCCGCAGCACTGGCCGTTGCTCGGGGCGGCATCGGCCAGCTTGGTGATGGCGACGCGCCAGGTGTCGGGACCCTGCTCCAGGTATTCCCAGCCGAACTTGCCCGGGTACTGGGCCTGGAAGACATTGCGCAGGGGCCTGGGATCGTGATCGTTGATCAACTCGAGCGCCTTGCCGGCCGCGAGGCCGCCAAAGGTGGAGAAGATCAGGGCATGGCGGTCCGTGCACTCGAGGGCGCGGACGTCGACTTTGGTGTAGGTGGCAGTGGTCATGGGGGACTCCGTTCGTAAGAGCTGGTTTTAAAGGTGTATTTCAGATGCACCTATGCTAACGACCGGGTTCCCATTCAAGGTTGATCTGGATCAAACGTACCGTGTGGCCCGGCACGCCACCGTGCCGGAATTCGGCGACCCCCTGCGCTTCACGGCAGCGCTGTGTCAAGCTCGACGTTATCGATCAGCCGTGTCGCGCCGAGCCTGGCGGCCGCCAACACCACCAGCAGGTCGTCATTGCAATGCAGGGTCGTCGGTCTGCGCTCTGCACTCATGGCGCGGCCATCTGCACCGCGACCTTGTCCTTGAGTCCGGTGGCCCGGTTGCCGGCGTCGACGAAAACCAGGCGCGGAAGGTGGGGCGCCGGATGCGAGTCGGACACCATGCCGAAGGCAGCGATGATGACCAGGTCGCCCACCGATGCGCGCCGGGCCGCCGAGCCATTCAGCGAGATGATGCCACTGCCGCGTTCGGCGCGGATGGCATACGTGATGAATCGCTCGCCGTTGTCGATGTTCCAGATGTGGACCTGCTCGTTCTCGCGAATGTCGGAGGCTTCCAACAAGTCTTCATCGATGGCGCATGAACCTTCGTAGTGCAGTTCGCAGTGCGTAACTGTCGCGCGGTGGATCTTGGATTTGAGGAGATGACGAAACATTGAGGTAGTCGACTGGATATGCGGCGCCGCGACGCGGCATGGCTAGCTGAAAGGGGACGGTATCGGCGGCGGCGACATCCGGGTGACGGGTGCCGATCCTCGGGACCACGATACGGAGGAGGCGTTTGGTCGCGCCGACCCGTCTCGCGCTGGAATTTGGCCGAATTATATTGCGTCGCAGCATGCGAACTGCGCCTGAAGTCAGTCCTCCGGACTTGCAGTTGAGTAATAGAGCAGTGCCGGCGCGCCGGCGCAGTCTGTCGCGAGCTCTTCCAGGGACTACCTCAGTGTTGAACGACGATGACGTCCGGATCGTCGGCGTGCTCAACGAGCAGGGAACTGACCCTGCCTTGCCACAACGATTGGAAACGCGTCGCCTCTTCGGCCGTGGCCGCACCTGCGAGGCAACGCTGCAGGAGGGGGACCATCCGTGGATCGGCGGGCACGCTGTCAAGCCGAGCGGACACCGTGACGGCAGCGCCGGTATCAGTGCGCGTGAACCGGAGCTGCCCGGGGATGTTGACGCCGAAGAACAGCAGGTTGCGCCGGTCGAAGTGTCCGCCGATGCCCTTGAACCCGGTGTCGCCGGTCGCGCCGGTCAGGAAGCTCGCAACGTTGGCGACCACGCCGGTCGCACCCTCCAGCCGATCTTCTCGCAATTCGACCCGAATGCCGCCGCGCTCTGGAAGCGCTTTCGGATAGAGCCAACTAAGTGCGGCGCGGGTCATCAGGTAGGCCGAGGCAACGGTCGGGCAGGAGTGCCCGGCTAGCTTCACCACATCGGCATAACCATATTCGATTACACCGCCGTCGGCCACACCCAGAAAACGGGCCAGCGGATCGCGAACGGTAATCCGGGGTGCGGCGTCGAAAAACTTCGGAAAGGGCATGGTCTCGTGCTCCGTTGGATGCAAGGCTTGTCAATGGATGATTGTCTCAGGGGACGGCGACGGAAGCCGCCTCTTTGGCCGGCACCGGCTGGCTCGCGTTGCAATAGTGGAGCAGCAGGCCTGTCAACAAGGCGCCGCCGACGATATTGCCCAGTGTCACCGGAAGCTGGTTCCAGAACAGCCATTGCGTCGCGCCGATGTCGGCACCGAGCATGATGGCGGTGGGGATGACGAACATGTTGACCACCGAGTGTTCGAGCGCCAGGGCGAAAAACGTCGCAACCGGCAGCCAGATTGCGGCGATCTTGCCCGTGGTCGACGTTGAGCTCAGTCCCAGCACAGTACCGAGTGCAACCATCCAGTTGCACAAGATGCCTTTGACGAATGCAGTCAACCAGCCGGGGCCACCGGCATGTTCGTAGACCAGGGTCTTCGACTGGGCCACCGCAATGATCTTCGCGCCGAGCGGTCCGGCACCCTGAAAGAAGCCTTCAGTCAGCATCACGGTGAGCAGGAAACCGACAAAGACGCACCCGATGAAGTTTCCCAGGTACACCCAGCCCCAGTTGCGCAGCATGCCGGCATAGCTCGTCTTGCCGCGCACGATGCCCACTGGCAAGATTGCGAAATTGCCGGTGGCCAGTTCCAGGCCGAGCAGCACGATCATGGCAAAGCCCACGGGAAATACCGCCCCTGAAATCAGTGCTGCGGCGCCGGTGGCGAAACCTTCCGACGCCTTGAAAGCCAGGCATGTGGCATAGGCAAGCAGCGCGCCGGACAGAAATCCCTTAAGCAGCATGGCACGCGTACTCAGGGCGGCTTTTTTGATGCTGGCGGCTTCGACCTCTTCCATCAGTCTTTGCGGTGCAACGTAGTCCATGGTCTGCGCCTAGCTTGGTCTTGATTGAAATCGATTGCCGCCGCACGGCTGCGGCTCGCCGGGCCCGCCTGGAACCGGATCGCCACCGACGAAAAAACTGCCGAGCCAGCAGGCAAACAGCAGCAGGGCTAGCTTCACCATCCACCATCCGGCAATTTCCTGTTGATCCACCAGATAGTTGTTGCACACCCGCACAGGTGCAATGACGTAGAGCCAGCCGAGCACTGCGAGCATGCTGATGGCATTGGTCCACACCAAGCTCCGGCCGATGATCCCGAGCCGTTTCCAGGCCAGGCCCAGAGGCAGGCCGACCAGCAAGGGAAGGCTGAGGAACTTTGCTGCCTCGTTCAACGGATTCGTCAACGCGCTGTCCAGCGCGCGCGGCAGCATCCAATAGCCTGAGGCGAAGGTTGCCAGCAAGACGCAGGGTATCGCGCCACCGGCAGCGGCTAGCAGCGAATTCTGCAGACGTTCCGGCAGCAGATGGCATGACACGACGCCGATGGCCGCGAGCAGAGGTATCTGCAGCAGCATGTGGCCGGTCATGGTCGCCTCCATCCAGGCGCGCACCACCGGCGCCGCCAGCAGCAGGTACAGGCCGGTGGTACCCATGCGGCCATGACGCCCCAGGGTAGCGCTCATGACCATTGCGCGATCCTCTTGGCAAATTGGACCGGCTCCTCGATATCGCTGATCAACCCCAGCCTGCCGTCGCGGCCAAGCAGATGGATGGCTGCGTTGTGCTCGAACCCGCCCAGGCCATCGGGGATCACGACAATGCCGAAGGCATCCAACAGGTGCCGGAGGTCCGCAGCGTTGCGTACTCTCGCAATGCGCCAATGCCGGCTGTCGGCGCCGTGAGCGTCGCCATAGGCCTTGAGACTGGTTGTGTCGTCCCGCTCTGCGTCGAAACTGATGCTTAGCAAAGCGAAATCGGACCCCAGCATTGCCTGCGGGACATGATCGCGAACTTGCCTGAAAGCCATGCCTAGGCTGCGGCAGATCGTGCTGCACCGTGTGTAGATGAATTCGACCGCCAGCAGCTTGCCCCGGTAGTCCTGCAAGCTGAAGGTGCGCCCATCCTGGTCCTCGAGCACTGCTGCGGGCAACGGCCGCGGGGATCGGAGAATTTTCGCGCGGCGCGCCGCTTCGGCGGTGAAGGCGGCGAAGCCGTCCGTACTGTGCCAGAGAGCGCCGAAGCCCAGAAGGGTCATCAGCACCGTCACAACGACGCTGCGCCCGGTGTGTTTCACAGCGCTGTTCCGTGTGCCAGCGAGGCACGTGGGAAATCCCGCCCTGCCCGGCCCAGACGGGATAGGAAACGGATGATGAAAAGCAGGGACGCGGCCACTACCAACGCCGCAAACAGCGACCCGATGCGATCGTAGGGAACCCACTCCGGCAGATGCGCCGCATAACGGCGTGCCACGCTTTCCTTGCCCGAATAGAGGAAAGACAGCGTAAAACCGAGCGTGCCGGCCGTAAAGCCCCAGAACGCGGCGCGGCCGAGGAGGCTATCGTCGGTCTGCTGGTCCCGTTTGCCCAGGTAGGACATGAAACCGAAGACCATCGCGACCATGCCGAGCAGCAGGTAGGTGTGGAAGTGGCCCGGCACCCACAGAGTGTTGTGCATCACGAGGTTGACCGTGATGGTGCCGTCGATGAAGGCCGGCATGGCGCCCGCAGCCCAACCGAACAGCGAGACAAACAACAGCCTGGAAGCCATGTCCCAGCGGATGCCCGAGCGGTACACGATCATCAGGGCGCCATAGCCGGTCACCACCAGGATCGGGAAGGTATTCAGGTATCCGATGACATGGCCCATGACCAGCATCCAGGTCGGAAAGGCAAAGTCCATCAGCAGGTGATGCGGGAAGATGAACATCACCATCAGCGTCGATGCGGTCCAGGAGGCGAGGAATATCTTGTTGGCCTTCCAGGGGCGCTGCGTATAGCGCGGCAGGATTTCGTAGACCGCGATCACTGCCATGTAGATGGTGGCATTGATGAAAACGTGGCCGAAGAAATAGATCATGCCCTTCGCAAGCAACGCATCGATGGCGAAGCTGGGAACATATAGATTGACCAGCATCATGGTCAAGATGCTGGCGCCGACCACCAGGCCAGTGAGGTTCACGATCGTCACCATCGTGCTGGCGACCACGGTCGGCGGCGGTGCATTGCCGTCGTCCTTCCCGAACAGCTGCGGCCAACCGAGTGCGCGGGCAAAATTGCCGTAGCGTGCAACGATGGCCCGGGCGACATCGAGGTGCAGCAACACGAAACCGACGCCGATGACCAGCAGCCCTCCCATGAACAGGGCTGCCGCCTCCTGGCTCCACATGCCCATCGATTTCGACGGCATCGGGTAGAGGAAGGTCCAGGCGCCGTGAAAGTTCCCAAGCAGCACGCTGGCCAGAATCATCACGACGCCGACCAGAAACAGGGCCAGATTGGCGACGAATATGCCTTTGGAGAGATCGACGTATTGCCGCAGGAAGTGCCACATGACGGCGGCTCCGGCAATTCCGGCGATACCGACCATGCCGGCGCCATGCAGCGTCATGAGCTGATAGAACCACATCGGGCCCATGTTGATGATCTGGGCCTGTTCCATTCGCATCAACAGGCCGAAGCTCATCATCAGCAGCAGTACGGCGGCGGCAGTGACCAGATAGGCCAAGACGCCGAAGTCTGCGCCGTGCTCGGGTTTGGAAGCATAGTTGTGGTTGGTCATGTCCGTCTCCTGGTCTACAAGCTGCCGACCTTGATTTCGGTCATCATGTTGTGGTGCGCGATGCCGCAGTACTCCAGGCACAAGACCTTGTAGACACCTGGCTGGCTGAAGGTGTAGTTGAGCTTGTTGGTGTAGCCGGGCATCGCCTGCGTCTGGGCAACCAGATGCATTTCAGGGTCGTAGATTGCGAAGCCATGATTGATGTCCGCGCTGGTGACGTGGAACTCCACCGTTTGGCCAATGGGCACGCGGTTGTGGCTCAATTCCCAGCGCCATTGATAACCCTTGGCTTCGACAACCAGGGCCTGCAGGCCAGAGGCTTTGGCGTGGGCATGACTGGCGCCGTACGGCAGATCCAGCAGGCTGAAGATCATCGCCGGCCCCAACACCAGCACCAGCGCCCAGAACAGCCTCGTGCGGATCCGATAGGCGCGAGCCTGCAGTGGCGCGTAGTCATCGGCGCGCCTGCCCGATTTGAGCGCAACGAAGGTGAATCCAAAGGCCACCAGGAGCATCAGTGCGAGTGAAAGTAGCCAGGCGGTTTGTTGCATAGGTCGTCCTCTGTTGTATTGGCCTGCGCTGCCCCAGGATTGGCGCGGGGCAACGATCGAGCCGGCTCGATTGCGGGTTGGGACAGCGTCTCTATTTCAGGCCCAGCACCCAGGCCGCCAGCTTCTTCGCCTCGGCCTCGCTGACCTGGGTATTGGCCGGCATCGGCACTGGACCCCAGACGCCGGCGCCCCCCTTGATGATCTTGTTGGCCAGCTTGTCCGCGGCGTCCTTCTGGCCGGCGTACTTGGCGGCGACATCCTTGTAGGCCGGGCCGACCAATTTCTTGTCGACCGCGTGACAAGCCATGCAATTCCTGGAAGTGGCAAGGGCGAGATCAGCCATTGCGGGAGATGCGCAGGCGGCTGCCGCCATCAGCACAAACAGGGCGCGTTTCATTCTTCGTCGGGCGGAGTGGCCGGCTTTGGACTTCATGTTCGGAACTTTCAGTGAGTGGTGTGGATTGGCGCAGAGACAAATGAACGGTCTCAGTGTCCCATTGCAACAACCGCGCCAAGCGCGCAAGTCATTGATGCACATGATTTTTCTAAAGACAAGCCCCAAACCTCGACTACACTGCCTCCATTACTGAACGTCAACCTGGACGTTCACATTGAACGGAGGACGGATGGAAAGCCTGGTGACACTGCGAGTGTTTCTGGACAGCCTGGAGGAAGGCGTCCTGTTTCTGGACGACGGACGCAAAGTGCTGGAAATGAACGATGCGGCGCAGCGCATGCTCGGCAAGGTCGATGGTTCGTTCGTTGGCCAGCTCTGCCCATCGCTCTTCGCCGGAACCGCTTGTGCACGCGAATGCGAGATCAGAGGACACTGTTCGCTCATGCGCGCGCAAGACGAGAGCCGCAAGATCCAGGATGTCGTGCTCAAAGGCCCAGACGGCACGGACATATCGCTGCGCATGTGGGCCATGCTGCTTCCGCCTAACGATTCCGCGTTGACCTGCGCGATCATTCTTCGCGACCGCTCGCGCGAGATAGAGCTGGAAACGGAAGTGCGTGAGCGATGGCAACTTGGCGGCCTGATCGGTCGCAGCCAGACCATGCAGTATCTCTACCAGAAAGTGCTGCGTGCCGCGGCCAGCGAAGCCAACGTCCTGATCACCGGAGAGAGCGGCGTCGGCAAGGAACTGGTGGCACGCGCCCTACATGACAACTCGCCCCGATCGGCGGGTCCCTATGTCGCCGTCCATTGCGCCTCACTGGCGGAAAATCTCCTGGAGTCGGAACTGTTCGGCCATGCCAAAGGCGCATTTTCCGGGGCCGTCGCGGTGCGCCTGGGACGATTCGAAGCCGCCAGCGGCGGCACGCTGCTGCTGGACGAGATCGGCGAAATATCGCTGGCGATCCAGACCAAGCTGTTGCGAGTGCTCCAGGAGCGCGAGATCGTCCGCGTCGGCGAGAACCACCCGCGCAAGGTCGACGTGCGGGTGATCGCCGCCACCCATCGCGATCTGGCCACCATGGTCAAGCGAGGCGAGTTCCGCGAAGACCTTTACTACCGTCTGCGCGTGCTTCCATTGGAGGTGCCGGCGCTGCGCGAGCATCGCGAAGACATACCGCTGCTTGCCAGCAAGCTGCTGAGTGGCCTGACAGAGCGTTACAGGCGTCCGGACCTGACCCTGTCGGCGGAGGCCATTGCAGCTCTCGAGGCGTACGACTGGCCGGGCAATGTCAGACATCTCTTCAATGCGCTTGAATATGCCGTGGTGCAGGCTGAAGGAACGACAATTCGACCGAAGGATCTGCTGCGCGAAATCGTTGCGGCAGCGGTACCAGCTTCGCCGCCTGTGCATGCGGAGCCGCTGCCGCCCGGCGCACCGCTAACGCGGTACTACCAGCCCACTGCGGACCCCTCAGCCGAGCGGGCGCTGATACTGAAGGTGCTGGAAGAGTCAGGCGGCAACAAGGCCATGGCTGCAAGACGCCTCGGCATGTCGCGCACCACGCTGTGGAAGCGCCTGAGTCACCCCGGCTGATCAGCTGCCAGATTTTGGTCGTCGCTGTCGCGCAGCCGCAGAAGAGTCCGTCGGCCAGCGCTTGCGGCCGGCGGCCAGCCCCAGCACCGCAGCAAGCAGCAAAGCGGCAACGATGTTGTGCGCGAGCGCCAGCCACAAAGGTAAGCCCGCGATAACCAGCAGCGCACCGAGCGCGGCCTGCAGCAATAGCAGGACCATCACCGCGGCGCCGGTTCGGCGGCCATCGCGCCAAGCCGCCACGCCAAGCGGCAACAGCACGGCAGCGACTGCCAGGGCCCCGGCGCGATGCAGCGCGTGCACCAGCGCACCCGCTGGATTGGCCGGGTCGGCGATGTCGATCGGCGTTTCATGCCATGGGTTCAGGAACTGCCAGGACCCGCCGGCCGTGTCGCATGCCAGCAGTTGTGGGCAGCTCAGGCCGGCATGCCCGGCGCTGACCAGGCCGCCCAGAACGATCTGCACCGCGAGAAGTGCGGCGCCGATCTTTGCCCAGCGGGCGACGCGATCCGGTGCCGCCGTCCGCTCCGGCGCGTGACTGACCGATTGCACCAGACGCCAGCTCAAGGCCAACATCGTGAAACCCGCCAGCAGGTTCCCCAGCATCACCGCGGGAAGGCGCGCGTCGGTGGTCCAGCGTCCGAGAATCGCCAGGAACAGGGCCAGCGCCAGCAGACCCAGCGCCATGCGCCCTTCGCGCCACAGCATCGGCTCCTTCGACAGCGTCGTCATCACCAGCGCGATCACCATCAACAGCGCCACCACGGCGACCACCCGATGCGCGATCCGCGCGGCGCCCACGGCTCCATCCGTCGGCGCCGCGCTTGGCTGGCCGGTCGCCTGCAGGACCTGCGCATAGCACTGCGGCCAGGGCTCGCAGCCCAGCCCGGCGCGTGACAAACGGATGAACGCACTCAGGCTCGTGATCGCGAGCACCAGTGCCGCGCAAGCCCATGCCAATTTGCCCAGTGTGGCTTTTCGGGTGTCAAGTCCAGACATGGTTCCCATGCTAGTCGCGCCCGGCTTGGGGTATTCCCCGATGAAGAGGTATTTGAAATGCATCTTCTTGAGCCAGATCAACAACAGATCAGCAGCATGTCGACACCATGCTGGTACCTCTGCCCCATCACAACAGGAGACTTCATGAGCGACCACGAGACGGAAACCGGCAAAGTGCCATTGATGCAGCAACTTTTGGACAACCCGTTCCTGCTGCTGTTCCTGGGTGTATTGATCCCGATGGTGGTCTACACCCTCTGGGGCGTCATCGACATCCTGACCATTCCCCTGGCGAAATAAAGGAGCTACTCAATGAGCGCAATTCTTCCGCCGGCGGAACGACTGTGGTGGAAACACCCGCTGGACCGCGTCGAGGGCACCTGGATCGGCATCGCCTTCGCCTGGTGCATGGTGATGTTCTTCATGATGATCTACTGGCACGCCTACGGCAAACAGAACCTGTCGACCGAAACCTACAAGACCACGCCCGACCAGTTCTCCGCCAAGGCGCAGGCGGTCGTGGACAAGTACACCGTGCGCACCGAGACCGACCAGAAGATCCCGGTGGTCGCGCCGCCGGCGGGTAGCGACGTCTACCTGGTCGCGCGCCTGTGGAACTGGTGGCCGATCATCGAGCTGGAAAAGGACAAGACCTACAAGCTGCACCTGACGGCGATGGACTACAACCACGGGTTCTCGCTGCAGCCGGCCAACATCAACGTCCAGGTGGTGCCGGGCTACGAGCACGTGATCAAGGTGACGCCCAACCAGTCGGGCACTTTCTCGATCGTCTGCAACGAATATTGCGGCATCAACCATCACACGATGGTCGGGCGCATCTACGTCAAATAAGAGGCAAACATGTCCGCAACGATTCCGGTCCCGACGACCCCCCTTCACACCACCACCTACCGCACCTGCCCGCGTTCCGGGCTGCAGTTCGAGGCCAAGGCCGAAAAGCTGATGATCGCCAACGCGGTCGTCGCTGTGGTCGTGCTCCTGGTCGGTGGCCTGCTGGCCATCGGCGTGGTGCTCACGCGCTGGCCCGCGGTCCACTGGCTGGCCGCCGACACCTTCTACATGGTGCTCACCGCCCACGGCATCGACATGCTGATCTTCTGGATCATCTTCTTCGAGATGGCGGTGCTCTATTTCTGTTCGTCCACGCTCTTGCGATGCCGGATCGCGACGCCCAACATGGCCTGGCTCGCGTTCGCGCTGATGCTGATCGGCGCGGTGACCAACAACGTCGCGGTGTTCCAGGGCGGCTCCAGTGTGATGATGACGTCGTACGTGCCGATGATGGCGTCGCCGGCGTTCTACCTGGGCCTGATCCTGTTCGCTGTCGGCGCGCTGATCGGCTGCTTCGTGTTCTTCGGCACGCTGGTGATCGCCAAGCGCGAAAAGACCTACCAGGGTTCGGTGCCGCTGGTGACCTTCGGCGCCATCACGGCGGCGATCATCGCGGTGTTCACCATCGCCTCGGGCGCGATCATCCTGATCCCGACGTTCCTGATGTCGGTGGGCATCGTCAAGCAGGTCGACCCGCTGGTCTACCGGACGATCTGGTGGGCCTTCGGCCACTCGTCGCAGCAGATCAACGTCGCTGCGCACATCTCGATCTGGTACGCGGTGGCCGCGATCGCCTTCGGCGCCAAGCCGATGTCCGAGCGCGTCAGCCGCGGCGCCTTCCTGCTGTACATCCTGTTCCTGCAGCTCGCGAGCGCGCACCACCTGCTGGCGGATCCGGGGCTGTCGACCGGCTGGAAGGTCGTCAACACCAGCTACTTCATGTACTTCGCGGTGCTGGCGTCGATGATCCACGGCCTGACGATTCCCGGTGCGATCGAAGTCGCGCAACGCGCCAAGGGCTTCAACAAGACCCTGTTCGGGTGGCTGCGCAAGGCGCCCTGGGGCAACCCGGTGTTCTCTGGCATGTTCATTTCGCTGATCGGTTTCGGCTTCCTGGGCGGCATCTCGGGCGTGATGATGGGCACGGAGCAGCTCAACATGCTGATCCACAACACCGTTTACGTTCCGGGCCATTTCCACGCCACGGTGGTGGTGGGCACGACGCTGTCGTTCATGGCCCTGACCTACTTCCTGATTCCCGTGCTGTTCCGCCGCGAGATGATCATGCCCGGCCTGGCGAAGATCCAGCCCTACCTGTTCGGCCTGTCGATGTACTTCTTCTGCCTGGTGATGATGGGCGCGGGTACGCTCGGCGTGTCGCGCCGGCACTGGGATATGGCGCTTAGCGGCGCTGCCTTGGGCTACGAGTGGCCCGGTGCGGCGTACCTGATGATGGCCCTGGTCGGCATCGCCGGCGTGGCCGCGATCGCCGGCGGCGGCATCTATATCCTGGTCACGGTCGGCTCGCTGCTGTGGGGCAAGAAACTCGACACCGGAAAAGTGAGTTCGATGTTCACGCCGATTCCGCCCACCGCGCCCACCGCGGTGGCGCAAAGCTACGGCTCGGCCGGTTTTGCAGCGCCGGGTACGTTCATGCTGGCGATGGTGTTCCTGGTCGCCTTCGTGCTGTACTACTTCATCAACTGGAAGTACCTCGGGCAGCTGTGGGGCCTGAGCTGATCGGGAGCCCGGCATGAACACGACCACACTGGAGGGCACCGGTCGCCGCACGGCGCGAGTCGCACGTGACGTGATCTCGCTGTTCAAGCTGCGCATTGGCACCTTGATCATGGTGACGGCGCTGGTCGGCCTGGCGGTGACGCCCGGCGCCGCGCTCGGCCTGGGCCAAGTGCTGGTCTTGGCGCTGTCGGTGCTGGTCGCTTCGGCCAGCGCCGGCGCCTACAACCAGTACGCCGAGCACGACACCGACCGGCTGATGGCCCGCACACGCCGCCGTGCCTTCGCCACCGGCGCGCTGCCGCACCATCCGGCCTGGCTATTGCTGATCGCCGCGCTGCTGGCTGGCGCCGTCGGCGCAGCCTGGTACGCGTTGAACCCGATGGCGGCGATGTACGTGTTCCTCGGTGCTTTCTTCTATGCGG
>Ga0134124_10002940_pt1 | contig 13703 bp, 8 predicted proteins | sample KB304_FD_96880 | JGI IMG/M metagenome (GOLD analysis project Ga0134124, IMG submission 96880) | Terrestrial soil microbial communities without Nitrogen fertilizer from Kellogg Biological Station, Michigan, USA - KB3-0-4 | ecosystem: Environmental > Terrestrial > Soil > Unclassified ... | reverse complement strand
CGCGCCGACGAAAATGTAGCTGGCCGACAGCGACATGTCCTTGGTTAATTGTCGTTCGACGGTCACGTTCGCCTGATTCGCATAGGCGTACTGGAAGTCCTGGGCGACCGCCAGCGTGAATGGAAACACCGGACCAAATCCTACGAATGTTTGATCGTTGAAGCGAACGCGGCCCGGTAGGTATTGAGAAGTGCGCGCAACTCCGGGCGTGGTAAAGCCGGCCGGCAGAGAAGCACACAGCGGGTTGGTCGTGGCTTGCGAGCAGACCGTGCCCTGGAATATCTGGAGTGGATTCAACAACTGGTTTGGCGCGGGATTTCCCGGCAGTACGTTGAAGTACTGTTGTTGCTGTGCCGCGTCGGCAATGTCCGAGTTGAAGGCGATGGCCAGCAACGGGTGGTCATAGAAAATTCCGTAAGCTGCGCGCAGTACTGTTTTGCCGCGGCCCTTGATGTCCCACGCAAAGCCAACGCGCGGCGCGAAGTTGTTCGTATCACGCGGAAAGCCCTGCTGAACTCCTAACGCATCCTGCCCGGCCTGAAGATCCGCGGCGGAAAGAGCAATACCCGTGAGCGGATCGGTAAAGGGTACGGGCGCGATCGTGTCAGTCAGTTCCACGTCATAGCGCACACCGTAGTTGAAGGTCAGGTCCTTTCGGATCTTCCAGGAATCCTGGGCAAAGAGCGCCATTGGCTTGTTCTTGATCGTGCTGTTTGGATTGCCAAAACCCTGGATGTAAACAGATGGGACGCCGAGTCCATAGGACTGAACCGGTAGCAGCTCGGGCGGAGTGCAATAAGCCGGAGCCGGCGTTCCGGAACACGCAGGAGTGGCGGCTGAGCCGTCGAGAAAGAGCTTGAGCGTGCCCGGCGAGACGCCGCCAAAGTTGAACAGCCCCGGGAAGTTCAGCTGGAACTGTGCGCCTACGTCAATGAAGTTAATGTCGCCGCCGAATTTGAACGTGTGATTGCCGTGGATAAGGTTCAGGTTGTCGGCAAACTGATAGCGCTTCTCTGTGCGGTTCACCGGAGAGAAGGGATTTGAACCCATGAACGCCGACCCGATCACCTGGATGGCAGTTCCCGGAACCGCCGAATCAAAAGTCGCCTTACGACGGCCGAAAGCGAATCGAGCTTCGTTAACGATAGTGTTGGAAAGCGTCGACGCCACCGAAGCGGCGAAGGATGTGTCACGCAGCTTCTGAATGCCTGTGCGCGAGTAATCATTCTGGCCAACTGTTTGATTCTGTGACTCGTCCTGGATGCCGGTCAGATCGCTCGGGTTGTAACCAAAGCGCAGCGTCATGCTGTGTCTTTCGTTGAACTGGTGATCGGCGCGGAACGAAAAGAATGACGTCGCTTCGGAAATCGGGAAGATGCGCGCCAGGCTGTTTAAGGGCCGAAAAGCCACCGGACGGCCCGCGCTGTCAACTGTGCTGAAACCAGGGAGCGCGCCATTGTTGGCGAGCGAAGGAACCGGCGCACAGGTTTGAAAGAAGCGGCCGCCGATGATGGTGCCCGGCGCGAGAACCGTCGGGCAATTACCCGGGCTTCGCAAAGTGCTGGCTCCGGTCAGACCGATCTGCCCGCCGGTGGAAGCAAAATATGCGTAGACGACTGCGCGTTGCGCTCGGGCGGCGTCGCCTGTGGCGGTGGCGGTCGCGAGTTCGGTGCCAATAAAGTTGGCCTGCGCGGCCGTGAGATTCGGAAACGTCTGTGTGCCGAGACCGGTGATAGGGAAGGTCAGACTATTGTTGAGACCTGCGCCCACGTCGCTGGTAAAGAACCCCGACTCCTGACGGCGACGTTGCTCGAAGCTGGTGAAAAAGAAGGTGCGATCTTTTTTGATCGGGCCGCCGAACGTCACCCCGTATTGGCCACGCGTGAATGGCGGTTTCTTGCTTGGATCATTATCGATCAAAGGCGCGAACGCGTTGCGTGCCTGGATCGACTTGTGCCGAAGAAATCCGAAAACATTGCCACGAAATTCGTTGGTTCCACCTTTGGTAACTACGTTGATAATGCCGCCCGTGGCGCGCCCAAACTCCGGAGCATAAGAGTTGGTTGCGATCTGATATTCCTGCACGGCTTCCTGGCTGACCGTCAAACGCGAAGTGTTAACCGAGTTGTCGGTGTAGTCCGCGCCATCGACTTGCACCAGTGTGGATCTGCCGCGCTGGCCGCCGATGTTCAAGCCCGAAGTGGGCGCCGGTCCAATCGGACGACCGTTGTCGCGTCCAACCGTCGAGATGGTCAGTGCGAATCCGGTCGCGCTTCGTTCGTTGATCGGAAGGTCGTTGATGCGTCGTTGCTCGATCGTATTAGCCACTGTGTTGCTGGTCTTCTCAATCAAGGCCACGTCCTGCGCGGCAATGTTCACGACCGCGCCCACATCTCCGACGGCGAGGGGAACATCAAGAGCTGCTCGCTGGCCCACCGTGAGCGTCACGCTGGCGATTCTGCCTTTGGAAAAACCTGCGGCCTCTGCCGTCACTTCGTATTCGCCCGGCGGCAAACTGATTATCTGGTAAGCGCCATCGTCGTTGGTGGTTGTGTCACGCGTGACGTTGGTCGCCAGGTTGCGCGCGGTCACCGTGGCGCCTTTTACTGCAGCGCCATTCGGGTCGCGCACAAATCCCTGTAAATCCGCCGCGTTCGATTGCGCCTGCGACATCGCGAGGCCTACGCAGGAAATCACTGCCAGGCAAATTAATAGGGCCTGTTTCCACGTCCTGGTCCATTCGGGGGAAGAAAACATTTTTGTTGCTCCTTCTTGTCTGATTCGAGTCCAGTAGAGCTAACTAACGGCTGCCGGCGCAGTTGATAGTCGCAAATCTTGTTTAGTCTGTTGGTTCCTGTCTAACCAGGCAGCTGGGAAGCTTCTGCCCAGGGAATTGCCTGAAATTGAGCTACGCGATTTGAAAATACCTGGCGTCAAGCGATCCCTGCGGCCTGTTTGTACCCCAAAAACACCAAATCTGGCAAGGCTTTTACTGGATTTGTATGAGCAAACAACCGCGACCGCGCTATTTAAACGAGTGAGCGGAGGATAAGTTTCGTTCAGAAGTTGACCGCGTCGCGCGAGTTACGCGGCGACGCAGAGTCTCGCTGGCTCCGAACATCCGAATGGCCAGGTCCGCCAGTCCCGGAACAAACGCCGCGCGTCGCATCATCGAACATAGACGCAGACGCGAATTGAACTGTCGGTGGTACGCATTTTCGTATGCTTCGCTAATTGTTCGCGCGGTATCACCCGGCTAATGCAGCCGTTCGGAAATTACTCGGGCGGCCAGATCGCCGCTCTCAAGGGCCATTAACATGCCGCTGCCGGTAAAGGGATCAATAAAGGACGCGGCGTCACCAATAGCCAGTAAGCCTTTGGCCGGGGACGCAGAACGTCGTCCAAATCCTTCGAGTGAAACCGCGAGCCATTCGCTGCACACCTCGGCGTGTTCGAGTGTTCGTGACGCTCTTTGATTCTGGCAAACAACTTCGCGCATGACACGCTCGGCGTCGGATTGCCGCGCGCGCACATCACGCGCATTAACTATGAAGCATAGGTTGCTGAGGCCCGCTTCGATGTTGTTGAGTCCACCATAACCGCCCGGATAAAAATAGATCTCGCATGCACCCGGTGCGACTTCAGTCTTTCGCAGATGGGCTTTGAAAGCCACCATCGGCGCCCGCTGCAAACGGGCCGGGATACTGCGAACTTTTTCAGCCAGTCTGGCGAGGGTTCGTGATCTTCCGGTGGCGTCGATCAAAAATTGTGCGCGGTAGGTTTCCTCCGTGCCCGTTCGCTTCAACGTCGCACCGGCAATCCGGTCCTTTTCAAAAATCAAATTCATCACCTGCGCGTCTTCGAGGACTGTGACGCCCACCTCCGAAGCGCGGCGCAACAAACGTTCGTCCATCTCGGACCGGCTCAGCCCCAGCGCAATTCCTCCGCTGCCAAACCATTGGCTAGGCACGCGAACCTTAGCTCCACTGCGAGAATAGAAGACGGTTTCCGTAAGAGAGGAAGGGCCGCCGGCCTGCATCTGTTTGGCCACACCCAGCCGTTCAAAATGCGTCGTACATTCAGGAGAAATGAATTCGCCGCACAATTTTGGCCGCGGAAATCTTTTCTGCTCGGCGAGTAAGACGCGCGCACCACTCATGGCCAGGTGGATAGCCGCGCTTGCGCCGGCCGGCCCACCGCCGGCGATGATCACGTCGTAATCGAGATGGCGATTCATTTGATTGTTCCCTCTCCCGAGGGGAAGAGGGCATTAACATTCTGACTCATTACGGCAATGGCTCTGCCACTCTGATGCGCGGCAAGTCTGCGACTTGCCGGCTGCAAACCTTCTTTTTCATTCGGGTCTTCGACCCGCCACGGTCAAAGACCGTTCAGAATACATGAGCTACGTCTCGGCAAGTCCGAGACTTGCCGCGCATCAGAGTGGCAGAGCCATTGCAGCGGTCGCATCGAAATTCGACAGAAGCCCCCGCCCAGTCAAGTATGTCGCTAGTCCTCACGCAAAGGTCTGGCGCTTAGAACCAGGCGCGAAGGAAAATGCTTTTCCACCGTCACCTCGCGAAGCTCTGCCTGTCGTCCCAGTTTTTCCAGTTCTTCAGTCTTGAAACTGCGCAGGATCGAGAGAGCGCCATCCTCGCGAATTAAACGGTTGTGAAGAAACAGTCTCGCCACCGTCGTGTAAAAGAAATATGCGACGGCATCGCGATGCAGGTCAATCACAAAAATTTTCCGTCTGGCCACGCGGCTCATTTCACGCAGCAGGGCGACGACTTGCGGATCGCGAAAATGATGCGTGAAGAGAGAACAGATCACGTATTCAAACTGTCGATCGGCAAAAGGAAGTTTGAAAGCATCAGCGCGCACTGAAGCAATTTTCCACTCGCGCGATTCATCGAGAATGGCTTTCGCCGAGCGCGCATTCATTTCCAGTCCCACCAGTCTCGCGTCACGTCCGGTCTCACGCGCCCAACCGGCGGCGACTCGCATCAACTCGCCCGAACCGGCCCCTACATCCAGCACTGAGAAAGTCCGCAGACCTTCAGCCTCGACGTCCTTTAAAAGCGAATTGCGAAGGGCACTCGCATCACCGAGCCATTGATTGACCTTCTGCAACTCGACGATGCAACCTTCATATTCTTCCGGCGTGTAATCGCCTTTGTCGAGGTGCTCAAGTTCGTAGCTGCGTTGTTGGAACTTTTCAAACACGATATCCACAGATTACACAGATTACACAGAAGGTAAAAATCGGGACCTGGGAAATCTGCGTAAGCCGTGGATTACATTTTCCGGACCACAAGCGCACTATTCTTTGATCCAAAGCCAATGCAATTACAGAGAGCAGTGTTCACGTCAGCTTTGCGTGCCTGGTTGGGGACGTAATCGAGATCGCAGGCAGGATCGGGCTCGTCGAGATTGATCGTCGGAGGGATTAAGCCGGTGTGCATGGCGCAAAGCGCGGCCCCCAGTCCGGCGGCGCCGCTTGCGCCCTGCGGATGGCCCACCTGGGACTTTGTCCCGGACATCGGTATCCGTTTCGCGTTGCAGTTCAGCGCCTGCTTCAACGCATTTGTCTCAATGCGATCATTGAGCACGGTTGATGTTCCGTGCAGGTTTACATAGTCAATGTCGCTCGGCTGAACTCCCGCATCTTCCATGGCGAGTCCCATCGCGCGCGCCGGTTCGTCGCCATTTTCCGCGAGACGTACCCGATGATAAGCATCGCAGGTCGCGCCATAGCCGAGAATCTCGGCATAGATTTTCGCGCCACGGTTTCGTGCGTGCTCGTATTCTTCGAGCACGTAAATCCAGGAGCCTTCGCCCAGGACCATTCCCGATCGGTTGAGCGAAAACGGACGTGAAGCGCGCGCCGGCTCATTATTCCACTCGTTCGTGAGCACGGTCATCAGGTCAAAGCCGGCCAGAATTCCCGGCGCGACCGGCGCATCGACGCCGCCACTAAGCATCACGTCGGTACGGCCCAGCGCGATGTGCTGAGCGGAATATGCAATGGCATCAGTCGAACTGGTACAGCCGGTCGAGACGATGTGCGAAAGTCCGCGCAAGCCGAAGGCCATCGATAATTCGCTCGACAACCCGCCGTGCGTTGAGGATGGAATCGTGTAAACGCTCGCCTTAGTCGGCGACCCAAGGAACCAGTATTTGTATTGCTGTTCGGTGAATGCGAGTCCGCCGCCACCGGTTCCCAGCACCACTCCCACGCGCCGGCGATATTCCAATGGAAGATCTTCCGTCGACAGATCGGCATCGGCGAGAGCTTCACGGGCGGCGGCCAGTGCAAGGGGCACTGTGCGCGGCACATGTTTGCGATCTTTCGGATTGAGCTCCGCTTCCCAATCGAAATTCTGGACCTGGGCGGCAATCTTCACCGCGTGATTGGACACATCGAAAGTCTCGATACGCCGCACGCCGCTGTCTCCGCGTTGCAGTCCATTCCAGAAAGCCTCACGGCCAATTCCGATGGGAGTGACGCACCCCATGCCCGTAATTACAACGCGGCGTGGGATTTTGAAATTATTAAGCATGTTGAGGGTCGGGGGTCCAAAGCTGGCCAAATATACCACCCCCTTGCTCACCAGAGCCAACCTTGCCACATGCTCGACCGAGTCCGAACCCCGGCGCCCGATTCTAATTTGAGTCGAACCAGATCTTTCCGGTCAATTCCTCAACCCCTATCCAAGGGCCAACGCTTGCCCAGGAATTCGAGGCCCAGCCGGGCGATACCATCGGGCGCAACTTTCCGAGAACGGATTACGGCAAAAGTCGAGACCCGATCCCGCGGGCTGGTGATCTTGAGAATGCTTCCCACGGCCACGTTCAGCGTGGTGGGAATACAAGTTCCCAGGCTGCTTAATGTCTCAGTAACAGTGTGCTCCTGCATCGCCGGGTTACCGGCTTCGTCGAGAGTCTCAACCAAAACCTCAAGCGGGATCATTAGTCTCGTCTCTCTTCGTTGTCTTGCGAAGGGGTGCTCTTTCAATCTGAGCATTGAACCCGGTCCGGCCGTGCCGGGCAGCGGGTCGTAAGTAAGCGTCGGGTCTTCTTCGTAGCTGGGCGGAGGCTGCTTGCCGACAAAGCCCACGCCGATCCGAAACAGAGAGGCTTGCCGGTGTTGAGCTATTGGTAGAGCTGACACGTGGCGCACGAGACTCCAAACGGAATACATCGCCTCGGTGTGATCGTAGCAACGCAGCTTAAGCGGCAGAGGAATGGACAATTGGACCAGGCGCCCGATTTCCACCGGCCGCGTGAGCGTGAAACCTGCTCCAAAAGGACTGACGTCAACCAGACGGGTCTGTTCGGTCCACTGATACTCGTCGCTCTCTTTGCAAAAAACGCGAATCGGCAATTTCAAAGGCAGACGTGTGCTGCGACGCACTGATTCTCGTACTTGTTCCAAATTGAAAGCCCCTCCTTTTTGGGTTTTGAGAGGTTGGGGCGGGTGAGTGGGGAATACGAGTATAAAAGAAAAGCCGCACGGCGTGTCACGTCAATTTGAGCGAATTCGGAGTTGGCGAAGCCAACGGAATGTTCGTAGCCCACCGCCCTGGCTGTGGGTAGACATGAAGAGGTGAAGCCCCAGCGGGGCGCAATTGTTTGCCGGCCAGATTATGTCGCTCGCTTCGCGAGCTGGGCTTCATTGAAGTTAGTGAACCCACAGCTGGCGCTGTGGGCTATGAATATTCCGCCCGCCTTGCGGGCTGATAGTTTCTTCTGGGCAGTCGATACCAGATGGGTTTGTTATTAGGTAAGAAAGGCCGGAGACCTGTCGGACTCCGGCCCTCTGGTCTTTTTGAGTTTAAGCTTCAGTTATGCGACCTTCGTACCGCACTCTTCACAAAACTTGGCGCCCGGCTTTAGGTCTTTCTGGCAGTTCGAACATTTTGCCGCCGCTTGCGACGCACCGCATTCGCTGCAGAACTTCGACCCGGCCTGCATCGCGGCGCCGCATTTCACGCACTTCGCGCCTCCCGCCGGGGCGGCTGAGGTCGCACTGTCGCGTTGCTTCAATGAATCGGACATGGCGCTCGCCATCGCGTTTCCGACTGCGAAACCGGCGCCCATGCCTGCGCCCAATCCTGCGCCGCCCCCCGGGTTTTGCGCTGCGTCACGCATCGCCTGCGCGGCTTCGAACTGCGTGTACTTGCCCAGGTCGCCGAGCACTCCCATCTGTGTACGTTTGTCCATGGCTGCTTCGACTTCCTGCGGCAGCGAAATATTTTCCACGACAAACTTGGTGAGTTCCAGGCCAAGTGACTTGAACTCGTCCTGTAACTTCTGACGAGAAAACGTGCTCAGCTCATCGTAATTCGAAGCCAGATCGAGCGCGGCAATCTTTGATTCAGCCAGCGCGTCGGAAAAGCCGCTCACCAGTGTGCGGCGCAGTTGTCCCTGGATGTCGTCGGTGACAAAGCGCGCGTTGGTGCCGGCAACTTGTTTGATCAATTCCCGCGGATCGGCCACACGCATTGAATAGATGCCAAACGCGCGCAGACGGACCATGCCGAAATCCGTGTCGCGCATCATGACCGGATTCGATGTGCCCCATTTGAGGTCGGTAAATTGTTTGGTGTTGACGAAGTAAACTTCCGATTTCATCGGCGAGTTGAATCCGTACTTCCACGCGCCGAGTTTCGAAAGGATCGGCGTGTTCCCGCCTTCGACGGTGTAACGGCCCGGACCGAATACGTCGGCAATCTGCCCTTCGTGAACAAAAACTGCCGACTGCGATTCGCGCACGATCAACTGCGCGCCGTTCTTGATCTCCTGATCACGAACCGGAAAGCGATAAAGCATCGTGTCAGTCGAGTCGTCGAGCCACTCAATGACTCCGATGAACTGCGCGGACGGGCTGAGCCGGTCAAGAATTCCCATTTGTTTTCAATCTCCTTGGCTTTAACTAAAGCGTTAAGCAACACCATTATACGCGCAAGACTTAACCAATGTTCAAGAAGACCTGCGTCTTCCTATTGGGGTCAGTCGACTATTGCCTTACTTCTCTTATGGCGCCACCAAACAAAGATGAGTCCCAGCAGTCCGCCCGTTGAGTCAATCATGCTGTCGTAGATTGACGCCGAACGTGTCGAGACAAAGCTCTGGCGAAATTCGTCGAACAGCGAATAAGCAACCACCAGCAAGAGTGACGCGAGAAACCAGCGTGTCTGCAAAAGCTCTCGTGACGAGGTGCGAAACGCCCGCGCGGCCAGAACCGCAAGAATGAAATACTCAGTCAGGTGTCCGGCTTTGCGGATCAGGAAGTGGATGGTTGCCAGAGTTGCGTCGCTGGCGCCGGGGAACAACCAGTGAAGTGGCCGCACCAAAAAAGCTGATGTATGCGAGGCTGACAGCAGATTGCTCGAGCCTATGAATATGAGGGTGGCCCAAACAACCAGCGGACCGTATCGCCAGAGACGATTCGTGAAACCGCCCTGCTCAAGCTTTTCTGCTTCAATCATTTTGGTCGAAGCAGAGTAGCGCAGGTAGGCAGTCAGTTCCACTTGGGTGAGGAGGTCAGGCTTTCACTATTAAACTGAAGCGGTGCTATGGGTACCAGGCGCGAAGCGCCGTCATGTACTAGCCCCGACCGTAAGGTCGGGGTTTAAGTGTCCAATTCGTTCACGAGGTCCGAAGGACCGAAATGAAATCTCATACCGGCCCTCCGGGCCTGGTCGACAGTATCGGTGTGAACCCCGGCCTGACGGCCGGGGCTACTTTCATACCGACCCTTTCGGGTCTAAAGAGATTGGCTTATTCGTATCGCAACGCTTCGATCGGATCGAGCGCGGCGGCTTTGCGCGCTGGATAGTAGCCAAAGAAGATGCCTACCGCGGCTGAGAAAATTACCGACCCGACGATGGCCATCGTCGAGATCAGCGTCGGCCATCCGAGCATGGCCGGGATGGCGAGCGACACGGCTACACCAAGGATGATCCCAAATAACCCGCCAGTTAAGCTAAGCACAACTGATTCAATCAGAAACTGACTGCGCACCGCCGACGAGCGCGCGCCGATGGCCATGCGAATACCAATCTCGCGCGTTCGTTCGGTGACTGAGACCAGCATGATGTTCATGATGCCGATTCCGCCGACCATCAGCGACACTCCGGCGATGCACGCCAGCAGAAGGGTCATGGTGCTGTTGGTTTCGTTGGCGGCTTCAGCGATGTCCGACATGTTTCGAACTGTGAAGTCGTTGGGTTCGTTCGGTGTGAGTTTGTGACGCTGCCGGAGCAGATCGGTTATCTGTTGCTCGGCAGTATAGGTGGCGTCCGGTGAGACCGCGGAAACGTAAGCCACCTGCAAACGTGGACTGCCGAGAATTTTCTTTTGCACTGTCGTGTAGGGCGTAAAAGCAATGTCGTCCTGATCGCGGCCTTGTTGGTCCTGGCCTTTCTTCGCCATTACGCCAATCACGCGAAAAGGAAGGTTCTGGACTCGAATTGTTTGACCGACCGCGTCGGCCCCGGGGAACAAGTTGTCCGCAATCGTCTGGCCGACGACGACGACGCGTGCCGCCGTGCGCACGTCCGAATCGGAAAAGAATTCGCCGCTCTGCACTGTCCACTTGCGCACTTCCGGATATTGCTCGCTCACGCCCTGAATTGATGTGTTCCAGTTCATGTTTCCGGAAACAAGTTGGCCGCGCGCGTTCACCGTCGGCGTCACCATCGAGACGCTGGGCACTTCGCGTCTGATGGCTTCGAGATCTTCGACCGTGAGTGTGTTGGTGCCGCTGTCGCCGGTGCCGCTGCGAACGCCGCCCACATTTTGTGCGCCCGCACTGACGAAAAGAAGATTGGTGCCAATGCTTTCGATTTGCGCTTGCACCGCGGCTTGCGCCCCCTGGCCGATACTCACCATCGCCACCACGGCGGACACGCCGATAATAATTCCCAGCATGGTAAGCGCCGCGCGCATCTTGTTGCGTTGCAGCGCGCGAAACGCGACTCGAATGATATTTAGAAAGTCCATGTGCTATTGGTCCTATGTGTCCCACGCGCCCTATGCGTCCCATGTGACCAATGGGACCAATAAGACGTCTGGGACCAATTAATCCTCATCGTCGTCATCCTGGATCGCCGGCAGATGCTTCAGCTCCTCGGCCGCATCGCGTTGATCTTCCACTTCGTAATCTTTTCGAATCTTGCCGTCTTTGAGGACCACCACGCGCTGCGCGTACTGCGCGATGTCGGGTTCGTGCGTGACCAGCACGAGCGTGATGCCGCGTTCGCGATTCAATCGCTGAAAGATCTCCATCACTTCCACCGCCGTGCGTGAATCGAGATTACCGGTCGGCTCGTCCGCAAGGATCAACGCCGGATCATTTACCAGCGCACGCGCCACCGCCACGCGCTGCTGCTGGCCGCCCGACAGTTGGTTCGGATGGTTTTGTTCGCGTCCGGCCAGTCCGACCGCGGCCAGCGATTTCATCGCGCGTTCGTGACGCTGCGGCCCTGAAACGCCTGCGTAAAGCATGGGTAGTTCCACATTCTCGAGCGCCGAGGTGCGCGACAGCAGATTGAATCCCTGAAAGACAAAACCAATTTTTCGCGAGCGGATGTCGGCACGTTGATCTTTCGACATCGCGGAGACATCCTCGCCGTCGAGAATGTATGTGCCCTTGCTCGGACGATCGAGACAGCCGAGAATGTTCATCGTCGTGGACTTGCCAGAGCCCGACGCGCCCATGATCGCGACGAACTCGCCTTCTCTGATCGTGAGCGACGCGCCGCGCAGGGCGTGCACCTGCACATCGCCCATCTTGTAAGTCTTGTGGATGTTCTCCAGCTGAATTACCGGACGGCCTTGTGGCGTCTCAACCAGCCGAAGAGCATCGGCTTTCTCTGGTCTGATTTCATGAATTGCTTGCATCGCTTCTCTCATTACCAAGTTAAGTTAGCCGTCGGCGGGGTGCCAGCCCTGTGCTCTCCCTGAACGAATGGGCCAGCACCCCGCCGTTTGCGCGCCCCTGCTAGTTCCTTCTTCCGCCAGTGGCGCCGCCCCTTGGTGCGCCGCCAAATCCCGGCGCTGCCGTCTGATTAGTGTTCGCTTTGCTCGTACTCGACAACGTCTGGCCCGTAACTACCAGTTCGCCTTCGACCAGGTTGCCTTCGACAACTTCAGTCGAGACGCCATCAGTCAAACCAACCTTGATTCTCCTCCGCTCGGGCTCGCCGCTCTTTCCCATGACCCAGACAATGCGGGTCTGGCCCGCGAGCACGGGCGCCGTCGCCGGCGCAAACTGGGAATCTGCGCTACCGCTTGAATCGTTGCCGTTGCCATTCCGCTGTCTGCGGGCCTGGCCGTTGAAATTGCCGCCACTTCGTTGCCCGTTGTTCTGAGGCGTGAAGCGAAGCGCTGCATTGGGGACCTTGAGCACGTTGTTGCGCTCATCGATGGTAATCGTCAGGTTCGCAGTCATGCCCGGCTTCAGTTTCTGTTCAGGATTGTCCACGTCAATCACTACGTTGTAGGTGACAACGTTCTGAACGTTTTGCGGATTAAGCCGCATCTGCTCGATCTTGCCGTCGAAGTCTTTGCCCGGAAACGCGTCGACCGAGAATTTGACTGACTTCGCGTTCTCGACCACGCCGATGTCGGCCTGATCGATGTTGGCGATCACCTGCATCTTCGTAAGGTCGTTCGCGATCGTGAACAATGTCGGCGCTGAAAGACTGGCGGCGACGGTTTGGCCCACGCTGACGTCGCGCGAAACGACAATGCCGTCGATCGGCGAAGTAATGGTCGTGTGCGCGAGATTGACTTGCGCCAGCTGTAATGCGGCCGTGGCTTGTTGTACTTGCGCTTCGGCGGCCTGCACTGACGCCTGTGATTGTTGGACCTGCGCCTGCGATTGCTGCACCTGCGCTTGCGATTGGGCCATGCCTGAGCCGGCCGACATTTGCTCGGCCAGCATCGCCTGATTTAGCTGCGCCGCTGCCTGATCGTATTTAGCCTGGGCCGTTTGATATGCAGTTTGCGCAATATCGTATTCACGCTGGGGCACGACGCCGCTCTTCAACAGCGCTTCCTGCTGCTTGAGATAGCTGAGCGCGTCGTCCTGCTGTGCTTTCAAAACTGCCAGGTTCGCCCGGGCCCCGGTAACGCCCATCTTGTTGTTCTGAGTGGTCGAAGCCGCGGCCTGCGCTCTGGCCTGCGCATCGCTGACGCCGGCACGCGAATTCGTGACTGCGGCACGCGCCTGCTGCACTGCGGCCTGGGCCTGCACGAGGTTCGCACGCGCTTGATCGACCTGAGCTTTGCTCACTGACGGATCGAGCTGGGCAATCACCTGGCCCTTTTTCACCACCGAGTTGTAGTCGGCGTACAACGCCGAGATTGTCCCTGAAGCCTGGCTGCCAACCTGCACGGTTGTTACCGCCTGAAGTGTGCCGGTGGCCGTAACACTGTTACGGAGATTTCCGCGTTCGACCTTGGCGGTCAAATACTGAGCAGCGCTCGCCTGGCCGCCCCAAAAGTAATATGCGGCCAGCGCGGCGACGGCGAGACCGGCAGCGCTGAAGATCAAATACTTCTTGCGGTTGAGAATTTTTTCTCGCACCAGCCTGAGCCACGTGACGCTCTTTTCGGCGAGCCGGTTGGGAAAAGCGCTTTCGCGAATGATTTCAGTCGACATAATTTCTTCCTGTGATTTCTTCTTAATG
>Ga0134124_10002938_pt1 | contig 13707 bp, 8 predicted proteins | sample KB304_FD_96880 | JGI IMG/M metagenome (GOLD analysis project Ga0134124, IMG submission 96880) | Terrestrial soil microbial communities without Nitrogen fertilizer from Kellogg Biological Station, Michigan, USA - KB3-0-4 | ecosystem: Environmental > Terrestrial > Soil > Unclassified ... | reverse complement strand
GCGAAAATCGGATATACGTTGAATGGCCTGGTGCCAACTGGTCGAGCTTATGTAGTTGCTACCGCTGATTCGTCGACTACCCGACTCGTTACAGATCTGTGCTCCTCGATTACGCTGATGGACTTGCATGGTCATAGTCCACCGGGTCAACGGGCTGTACAGTACATTCTGAAAAGTTCCCTCCGCATTTAGATCTTTCCCTCTGAATCCGCAGTGAATAACTGTGTAGGCATTGATCTGCGCAGTTGTGGTCCCCAAGTCTGGAGCCAAATATTCAGGGAAGAAAGATGATGCTGTCTAAGGTTCGCCTCGTTTCGATGGCCGTTCTCATGGCTGTTACCACTCTCGTGGTTGCGGCCCAACATACACACGACAATCCAGTAAAGCCACGTCCTACATCTTCGCCGGAGCAGAAAGAATCGGCGACGCCTTCTGCAAGTCCGCAACCATCACCGCAACCCAGGATGGAAATGCCGAACGCCTCGCCTACCGCTTCGCCTCACGTCATGCAGCAGGATGTGCCGCAGAAGAATTCGGGGGAAATGAAGAACATGCCCGGCATGGAAAGCGCTGGCTCGATGAACATGGGACCGTTATTGGTGATGGCTGGCGACGAGATGGCTATACGCGTAGGTTCCAGCGATACAAACGTCATGTCGATGGGCGCGATGGGATCTGGGACATCGTGGCAACCTTCTGCTGGTCCGATGTACATGCACTACTGGAATAAAAGCGATTGGCTTTTGATGTTTCATTACAACATCGTCACCGGTGTCAATTCGCAGGGCGGACCTCGTGGAGTCACTAAGTTCGAATCTGCGAATTGGTTTATGCCTGAGGCCTACCACAAGCTCGGAAAAGGCACGTTGCAATTGAGAGGAATGTTAAGCGCAGAGCCTTTCACCTTTCCGCCAGGTGGATCTCCTCTTCTCTTCCAAACCGGCGAAACGTACAAGGGTCAACCGCTGATTGATCGTCAACATCCACACGATCTCTTCATGGAGCTGTCCGCACAGTACACGCATCCGGTTGGCGAACATGGAACCTGGTTTACTTACTTTGGGTATCCGGGTGAGCCCGCGCTCGGGCCAGTGGCGTTCATGCACCGGATGTCAGCATCGGAGAATCCGTCGGCAACTCTTTCGCATCACCTGCAAGACTCGACACATATTAGTTTCGGAGTGTTGACCACTGGATTCACGTATCGATGGTTCAAGTTGGAGGGCTCGATTTTTAACGGACGTGAACCCGACGAGAATCGATATGATTTTGACGCTCATCGCTGGAACTCGCGTTCTGCGAGGTTATGGTTTATGCCGAATAGAAATTGGGCGATGCAAATCAGCCATGGCTTCCTGCGAAGTCCAGAGTCGCAGGAGCCTGACGCAGACATTCGACGCACAACCGCGTCCGTTCAATACAATCGAACAATCAATCATGGTTACTGGGCCACTGCTTTCGTGTGGGGACGCAATCACGTCAGCAGTCCCGGTGAGATTCACAATCTCAATGGTTATACGATCGAATCGACAATTAACTTTCTAGACCGGAACTACGTCTACACCCGACTTGAATTGGTGGATAAGGACGATCTCTTAAGGCCTTCAGACCGTGCGTTGTTGGGTATTACAAACGATCATCCTTCGTTCCGGATTGGCGGTTATACGTTTGGTGGGGTGCGTGATGTGTGGAAAAGCCGAAGACTATCGTTGGCTATTGGAAGCGATTTGACGTTCTACTCAAAGCCGTCAGTGCTTGATCAAATCTACGGAAGCAATCCAGTGTCGTGGAAGTTATTCTTCCGCGTTCGCCCAGCGAAGATGAAGTAATGTTCGATATGCTTCAGCTTGTCGCAAGAGAATTTAGGTTATGCAACCCATGGCCGACAAGCTAAAGCATATCGGACATCTGACAACCTCACGGAAGGCGCATCTTATGCATCAATTCCTGAAATCGTGGATCGGATCGCAATGGATCCAACTGTGGCTCAACTTTTATCCACGAAAGGGTTGATTCATGCGCCTCATACCCCGCGCTCAATTCGTCCATTGCTTTATCCTTGTCGCCAAGCTCCAAATAAGCCTTGGCTTTGACCCAGTTCCGTTCCTTGAGCGGTGAGTCGGCAGCCACGGCCAATTGCAAATACGCGGTCCAACCACCTTTAGCAAAAGTGTCTCTCACAAGTGTGGCGTTTTCAGGTTGACCCCGAACCTCGAAGTAGCGAGCCATTTCCTCGATTGCATTGGGGTAGTCTTTTTTGAATCGATAAACCTCTACCAGCGTTCTGTGTGCGCGAGCAAACCCCGGATCTAACTCGATCGTCTTTTTATGTTGAGTGATCGCTTCGTCAAACCGTCGAGAGTGGTAGAAGAATCGGCCGTAGTCCCAGTTTATAGGAAGCGAAAGTGGCTCCAACTCCAGAGCGCGACGAAATTCAGTACCGGCTTCATCAAACCTGCCAGCACAAGTCAGCAGTTCACCGTACCATTGATGGGCGGTTGCATAGTTAGGATTCAACTCGAGTGCGCGCTTGTACTCGAGTTCTGCTCCGACAAAGTCAAAATCGAACTGGAGTAGTGCCAAACCCAGCGTCGTATGGGGTTCGGCCAAACTACCATCAAGGGACAAAGACTTGAGTGCAAACCCTCGCGCCTTCGGTATCGCCTCCGTCGGCGGCAGGAAATTGAAACTGGCTAGAAGCGCGTACGAATCGGCCAGGCCCGCATAGGCAAGAGCATAATTCGCATCCAGCACAATCGCCTGGTTGAAATAATCGATGGCAGTCTTAAGATCTTTTTCCTCGCGCTTGCCCCAATAGAAACGTCCTTGCAGATACAGTTTGTAGGCTTCCGGGTTTCTCGTGTAAGTCTTGGCTAGTTTCTGTTCGTCTTCCCCGGACAGTTTGGTTCTGAGTTTGCTCGACACATCCCTGGCAATATCGGTTTGTAGCTTCACGAGATCTGCCTGTGGCCGATTGTACTGCTCGCTCCAGATCACGTTTTCAGTCTGCGCATCAACCAATTCCAACGTCAGCGTTAACTGGTCTCCACGTTGAGCAAAGCGACCGTTTAGAATTGCCTGCACGTTTAGTTCTTTACCGATGGTTTGCGGTCTCGTCTCTTTCCCTTTGTAAGCAAACACTGAAGATCTCGCTTTGACATTTAAATTCGTCAACTGCGAAAGACTGCTGATCAGGGTCTCAGTCATGCCATCCGAAAGATAATCAACATCGGCATTGCCACTTTCGTTAACGAACGGCATCACGGCGATTGATTGAATCGGTACGCGGTTCTTAGTCTTAAGGTAAACGTAAGCGGAGCTCACCAGCGCGAGGATGAGTAATACGCCAATAGCCATAAACGCAAGTCGCTTTTTGTGTTTCGGCAACTCACGTGTGATCGGACGAGCTTTAGCAGTTGGCTGCGGTGTTGACTGTGCGGTTGTGTCACTAACGGAATTGGTTGTAACCGGCTGAGGAAGAAAGGAGGTCTTCTTCTCATCACTTACGGGGGCTGAACCTAGCCTGATCGTTCCCAATTCTTCACTCGTGTACCTTGCTTCGTTTGTTAATGGTGAACCATCGACACGACAAAAGGTCAGCGTATCTTCAGCCTCGAGGCGATTACATTGGGGGCAGCGTTTCACAGTTTTGTTTTTGTCAGTACCACCTCGCGGTAGCGGGTGGGTCAGAGTATTGCCAATTGGCGATGTTCAATTGCGGATTGAATATGATCGACTAACTAAGACCGTTTGGAATCGGCAATCGTCCGACCCACCCGCTACCGCGAGGTGGTACTGACCTCATCCCAATCCCCCGCGCCTCAACAGCTCATTCCAGCGCGGATCACTCTTCAGTGAGTCGAACATGGGCTCCAGTCGCAAGACTGCCACGAAGTTGCTTCGATCCCCGTAGGATTTCTCGATCCAAGAGAAAGCCTGATCTTTGTCATCAAGTCCTGCATACACTACAGCAAGGTCCCGACCATCAGCTTCCCGTTTGTCGAATCTCTCCCGCAGTTCCTTGATTACAGCTTCGGCTTCGGCTCGTTTTCCCATGCGACCATAAACATGACCCAGAAACGCAAGGGAGGCATTCGACCGTTTGGATAACTCGATGCTCTTCTGCGCTTCGGCCAACGCTTCTTCATATCGTCCTTGTTTCACAAGAACAATCGCCAATGTTTGATGGCCTGCCCAATAGTTTGGATCAAGGTCGAACAGTTTTTTACACTCGTCAGCTGCCGCCTTCAGATCACCTCGCTCGGTGTATTGCTCCGCTATGTTCGTGACGATGACCAGTGATAGCGGATCGAGTTCAGAAGCGCGCGTGATCTCTTTCCAAGCTTCGTCAGTCCGTCCCAGTCCGCGAAGAAGTCGGGAGTACCAGTGATGGGCCGTCGCATAGTTTGGGTTGAGCTCGATGGCCCGTTTGAATTCTGCCTCGGCCTCGCTCATCTTCCACTCGAAATGATTGATCATTCCGAGTGAGGCATGGGGCTCGGCCAGCGAGCTATCCAACTCGACTGATCGTAAGGCATTTGCTCTCGCCAGCGGCAGCGTTTCGCTTGACCTCTTTCGCATATACGTCGAAGAGATTGCATAGCAATCAGCAAGTCCAGCGTATGCTAACGCGAAGCTAGGATCTTTATCTGCCGCCGCCTGAAATTGTTCGATTGCCTTTCCAACATTCTCACCGGTTCGTTTATTCCAATAGAATCTTCCCTTGAGATAAAGCTGGTAGGCTTCGTTGTCATTTGTATATCGCTTAGTCAGTCCCTTGGATTCATCGCCCGACAGTTTCAGTTGAAGCTTTTGACTTATCGCGCTGGCGATTTCTCTTTGTGTTGCCAACAACTCAGAAGTCTTACGCTCAAACTGTTCTCCCCAGAGCACCTGGTTTTTGCGCGCATCAATCAACTCAACGCTAATGGTGAGATTGTCTCCCCGCTGGACCAGCCGCCCGGACATCACCGCATTAACTCCAAGGTCCGCGGCAATCTTCTGGACGTCAACTTCCCTTCCCTTGTAACGAAAGACGGAACTAGTTGGACTGACTTTCAAATTCGGCAACTGGGACAGTCGGTAAATGAGCGATTCCGCGAGTCCGTCAGATAGGTACTCAGAATCGGGATTGCCACTACTGTTAACGAAAGGCAGCACTGCGATTGAGTTGATCTGATTAGAAACCGATGTGCGGGTTTTCCATAGCCACCCACCGCCGATCGCAGCGGCAACGATGACCGCAAGAACTGTAACCGCCACGACCCTGTGACTCTTTATCTCTCCGACCAAATATTCGGCACTGGAACGCTGAGGCACGACGCTGTTTCGCGTGAGATCCGACGCTGACTGAACATTGGTCGCGTTCGCAGTTGATCCTGTGCGGCTGACGTTTGACGATCCTGATGACTGGGGTATTTGTGAGCGTTCGAGTTCTTGCGAAAACTCAAGCTCGCGTTTGAGGTTCTTCAGATCGAGCTGAAGGTCTTTGACTGTTTGATAACGCTCATCAGTATGCTTTTGGAGCGACTTTCTGACGATGCGTTGCAATTCGGCAGGTGTATCTCCATCCAACGGTGCCGGCTCGCGGGTCAGAATCGCCGCTACGGAGTCATTCATCGTTTCCGCGGCGAACGGCGTTTGACCGGTCAACATTTCGTAGAGCACTACGCCGAGACTCCAAATGTCGGATCGAGCGTCGAGCTCTTTTCCGCGGGTCTGCTCGGGTGACATGTATGAGACAGTCCCCATGACGGTGCCTGGGTTTGTAATCGGCAACGCGGGGACTGGTGGACGCGGGGACGTGGGAATAAGTGTTTCACCTTCGTCCCCGTGTCTCCGTGTTGCTCCATCTCCGGCTCGCGCTACGAGTTTGGCCAAACCAAAATCAAGCACCTTCACCAACCCATCGTCGCGCAGCATGATGTTATCTGGCTTGATGTCGCGATGAACGATACCTGCACCGTGTGCGGCACTCAGGGCGGCCGCAACTTGCATTGACACATCGAGTGTTTCGCGTAGAGTCAGCGGTCCTCCTCGCAAACGCTCGTGCAGGGTATGACCTTTAACCAGTTCGGTGGCTATAAAGCGACTGTTTTCAAAGTTGCCGATTTCATAGACTGTGAGAATGTTCGGATGATTGAGAGCTGAGGCTGCTTTCGCTTCCTGTGTGAAGCGACGAACACGGTCTTCATTATCAGCAACTTCGGGCAACAGAACTTTTAAGGCAACTTCTCGATCGAGCTCGATATCTTCGGCGAGATACACTTCCCCCATTCCGCCTGATCCAATCTTGGAAACGATGCGATAGTGGGAGATTTGCGAATTAGAGGATAACTTCTCGCTCATTCTGGGGGACTGCGAGTTTCCCAATCAACACGACCGACTTATTCAGGTAGGAATTGAGCAGGAATATCAGTGCTTAATCAAATCAAGATCAGAATTGTCGTGGAAGCGTTGACAGTGGATTCTACTGGCAAGCGCGATTGGCCAATCTATAGTTTAAACTCAGCTTCGATTCGCATTCTAACTGAGTTATACCAATCGCGCTATCTCTCCCTTGATGAGCAATGACGCAGCAGTGCTTTGTCCTTGAGATTTGCGAAGACGATCTTAATCTAATCTGATCGTCAACTTGACAGTCGCTTTTGATCTGTAATAGTTTGCGTTCATTGCTAATGCCGGACCCTTTTAGAATCGGAGTGCGCCGTCTGGAAGTATTGTGAGGCGGTGTCAGGTCAAAAGTTCTTCTCCGTTTAGTTCTAGCACTCGTTATAACAATCAGACTTTCTCACTAGACTCGCTGGCCTCATGAGCGACCTCCGACTCCAATCGGGATTGTTTTGCAATGGTTGAAGGAAATTATCGAGCCCAGATTACAGACTTCGCGCGAGCCGTGTGTGCAGCGGCTGATTACCGATCAGCGCTTTCAATCGTGGCCGCTGAGGTTTGTCGCCAAATAGGAGCCCAGAATGTTCTGATTTGGCTCTACGACGATGACAATCGACTGCGTCGAGAGGCCTGGCGGCTAACGAGCCTGAGCATCGAGACAGCACACGATTTCGTAGACGCAGAGTCTGGAATTGTCAGCGAAGTGCTGGCATCGAATTCCTCTCGCCTGTTTGGGCCGTATCAGGCCACGCCTCAATCAACTCTTCTCGAAGGAACAGAGGTCGACTCGGCTCTCGTTGCACCCCTGCGCGACCGGTCGCGTAACATCGGGGTCATTGAAGCGATAAACAAAGATGGCGGACGGTTCACTCCCGACGATGCCGTATTGCTCGAAGCCCTTTCTCCACTCGCCGCCGCGGCGATACTTGCTCGTCGAGAACAAGATCAACTCAGTTCGGGAATGCTTCATGCTGTCACTCGATTGACTCAGTTATATGATGTAAGTCAGTCGTTTAACTCGACAATTGATCTCGCTGAACTCTTTCCCATTATCTGCAATCGAACTGCCACTGTAGTAGATGCTGAGTCCAGCAGTCTCTGGCTGGTTGAGAAGCAGCAAATGATCTGCCGCGAAGTGATCGGTCATTATCGAAGCGAATTGATCGGACACGCTGAAACAGATGCCGGCACTATCGTCGGCGACACACTACGCGACAACGCACCTCTCCTAATCAACGACCCAAATGACTCTCGACTGGCTCAGCGATTAGCTCAGATGGCAAAGGGGAATATCGAATCGCTCATTTGCACTCCCGTTAAATATGAAAAGCAGTGGTTGGGAGTACTGGAAGTTGTTAACAAACGCGGAGGCGGAAAGTTCGCAGAATCAGATGTGGATCTGCTAGTAGAAATTGCCGCCCAGGCTGCCAACTCTATACGTAACGCACAACGTCACGAGGCTGAGCGGAAGGTTAAAGAGTTACAGGCACTACTCAACACCAGCCGGGAGATCATTTCGTCGCTGGACCTGGACCGGGTGCTCGCCGTCGTCGTCAATCAAGTGGCTACGATAATTCCATTCGACGTTTGTGCTATCGCCCTGGTTTCAAAAAGCGAATACGACATCGCGGCGATCGCGGGCGAAGTAGAGGTGAACCAAAAAGATCCAAAGGTCAAACAACTAAACGAAATCATGGACTGGGCGGGCCAGTCAGGCACAGAGGTTTACATTTCGGAAAGGAATGGCGAAGTAGATTCAACTCGGCCGGAGACGGTCGCCAAGTTCAAACAACACTTTGAATCCAGTGGGATGAAGAGTTTTTACGCTCTACCCCTCGTTGACGAAGAAGGGCCACTGGGACTGCTGGCGCTCGAAAGCAAAACTCCGGCGTTCCTGTCGGATGCACACATCGAGTTGCTAAAGATTTTTGCGAGTCAGGCAACAGTAGCTATTCGCAACGCCCAACTTTACCGCCAGGTTCCATTGATTGGTGCGCTGCAACCGTTGGCCGCAAGAAAGCGGGCGTTTGAGGCAATGCCCAAATTCAAACGCATCGCACTCGTGGGTGGCATCGCCGCAGTTTTGTTAATTCTTATTTTCGTACCTTTGAATTTGAAAGTCTCTGGTAGTGCTTATGTGATGCCAACCCGCACGGCAACGGTCGACGCTGAAGTGGATGGCATTGTTGACCAGATCAATTTTCGCGAGGGCGATCTGATTCCGGCGGGTGCGGTAGTCGCAGTTCTCCGGGGTGACGAACATTTGCTCAATCTGAATCAGGCTAAGGCGCGTTACGACATCCTTTCTCGAGAGGTTACTCGTTCTCAAGCCGCATCCGGTGCTGCCGCAGCGCAAATTGAAAGAGTCAAGCTGGATCAAGCTCAGCGTGAGGTGGGACTCTATCAAACCAAGCTCGAGCAAACACAGATTAGAGCTCCAATGAGTGGTGTGATCGTAACACCGCGACTGGAAGAGAAACGTGGTCGCTTCATCAAGCGGGGCGAGGCTTTTTGTGAAGAGGCGAATGTGGACCCGATCGTAGTTGAGATTGCTGTCTCTGAGTCTGATATTGGACTTGTAAAGATAGGCCAGGAAATCTGGCTAAAGGCGAACGCATTTCCGGAGCGAAAGTTTGTTGGCAAAGTGACGCGCATTAGCCCTCAAGCAAGTTTAGAACAGGACGAACGTGTTTTTATCGTGCGCGGTGAGATTGAGAATTCGGATCAGGCATTGCGCACCGGGATGCTTGGACGTGCCAAGATACTGACTGGTTCGCATAGCGTTGGATATGTTTTGTTCCGCGATCCCGCAAGGTGGTTGCGCAAAAAAGTCTGGAGCTGGATTCCCTAGCCGGTTGCAGTTGGGAGTTACAGAACCAGACGTTTTCTGGAGTTAACAATGTGGCGCCTTAATACTCAGATTTTCGCGGCTCTTGTGCTGGCAATCCTGATTTGTAGTCTGGTTGGCTGCGGCGGGAATGCGCAGACGACTACTCCTCGCCTTGTACCACCAGCTGAGTCGATTGCGTTAAAACCTTTGGAAGTCAAAGTCTATGACGTAGTGCCATCGGTCGCTAGTGGTGACCTGATGATTCCCGCCTCGCTTTCAATTGAGGGGGTAGCCATTACTACCTCGCGACGAGATGGAGTAATCGCGCAACTTACGGTCAAAGAGGGCTCCCACGTTAGCAAGGGCAGCATGATCGCGCGGCTTAGTGGTGACGAAGAGTTGCGAGCACAGCTTCGTCAGGCCGAACTCGAAATCGATCGTCTTAAGGTCGAACAAGATCAACTCTCCGCGTTGATTCGTCTTGATCGAAGTGAACTTGATAGGGAAAAGACCCTGGCAAAGGACGGACTCTCCAGTCAAAAGGATGTCGAACGTGCGCAGTTCAAATTTGAAGCCGCCACACTTGAACTGGAGAAAACCAAAGTGGCGTCTCAAGGAGCACGCGCAAAGATCGATGAGGTCAAGGCGGAACTTGAGAGGAGCATTATCAACGCGCCGATTTCAGGCATCGTTACTCATCTCTATGTTGAGATGGGTTCGAGTATTACCAAGAATGACAAGATCGTCGAAATCTCACCTACTTCACCACTACAGGTTAAGTTTCAGGTACCGCAACCAGAACGCACCCGCCTTGCACTGGGAAGCGGGCTCGGCATCTCGCTGGTCGATGGAGACGCCGTGGTCGCCAGAGCTCTTGTCCGGCGCATTGAACCGGTGGCTGATCCGGCAAGCAATACTTTCGGATATGTTGCCGATGTTGTCGGTGGAAAAAACCTGATGCCCGGCCTTGCCGTTAATGTGAGAGTGCCGCGATCGGTAACGGGCCCGAATTTTCTGCTGCCACAATCTGTCTTCCCCGCAACTTCTGAACTGCGTCGTGGGACGGCTGCCACGGTATTTGTTGTTGACGGCACCAAGTGCGCGGTTCGTTCCGTTTGGATAAACGGACTGGAAGGAGATCAGGTCGAGATTGCCTCCGGACTCAGCACCGGTGATCGCATTATCCTTTCGCCTCCCACTCAACTTCGAGCGGGCGACCTCGTTGCAGCCAAGAACTAACAGTTTGATCTAACACCTCATTTGGGCCAGAACCGGTCATGGACAGACTTCGCCCAGATCTCAAAATCATTCGACAGGTACAACGTGGCGAAGTCTCGTTCATCGTCAAAGACCCCGTTGCGCTCAAATATTTTCGCTTCGGCACCCTGGAAGTCTCGTTGTTCAACCTGCTCGACGGCATCAGAGATCACGGACAAGTCGCTGCCGCACTTTCTGCTGAAACAGGAGTGAACCTTGACGGCGGGATGGTCGCATCCTTCGTTGAGGAGTTAAAAAAGAAGGACCTGATTGAGCGCTCCGGTAAGGAAAAGAGTCTGCTTCTGCTGGAGCGACTGCGCAAACAGCGACAACTCAAAGCTGAGACGGGAACCGAAGGGCACGACACGCTTTACATGCGTTTTCCTTTCTATGATCCCGATGATTTGTATAACCGAATAATCAAGCACATCAGTTTTCTATGGTCGCGACAGTTCTTTATCTTTTGTCTATTCCTCTTTTCTCTCGCAGCAATAATAATCATTTCAAACTGGGCCAGCGTCAGTAGTGGACTCGCAAACCTCTATTCATTCCAGGACAAAGGACTACGAGATGTCTTAATGCTGATCGTCGTGCTGTTTACGGTGATTGTGCTTCACGAGAATGGACACGGGCTGACGTGTAAACGTTATGGGGGTGAGGTACACGAGATTGGCTTCATGTTGATCTACTTCATGCCCGCTTTCTATGCGAATGTTACCGACACCTGGACCTTCGAAAGCAAGGCGGCAAAACTTTGGGTAACTTTCGCCGGAGCTTTTGTCGAGCTGATTATCTGCTCGATCGCGTCATTCGTTTGGTATTTCTCAACGCCGGGCTATTTGATTCATGATTTCGCGTTCACCTTCATGATCACTGCCGGACTCTCGTCCATCCTCATCAACATGAATCCGCTGATCAGACTGGACGGATATTTCGCGCTGGTCGACTACCTCGAAATTCCCAAGCTGGGTGACGACTCAACCAAGTACCTCGGGTTGCTGGTCCGCAAGTATGTTTTTCGCGCGGCCGTCGAAATACCTCGTTATGACCGAAGACTAAAACTCATTCTTTTCACGTACGGGATACTCTCGTTCCTTTATCGAATACTAATTCTGACACTTACACTTTTGTTCTTTAACCGGCAGATCGGGCGTCTGTTCCCTGAAATGGGAGTCTTTATCTTTCCGTTTGTCGCCTATCGCCTCCTCCGCAAAAAACTGCGTGCGATCTGGAAAAGCATCCACCATGTGTACGTCGACAAAAAGGAGTTGCTCATGAATCGGAAAAAGTCGGCAACCGTGGCCGTAGCGCTGGCGCTAATCCTCGGTCTCTTTTTCTTCCTGCCTCTTCCCTACTCACACCAAGGTATGTTTGTTGTCGAGTCATCTGAATTGGTGCCCGTGCGTGCTGAAGCAGAGGGGTTTATCGGAGGTGTGCTGGTTCGAGAAGGGGATGTCGTCGACCGCGGTACGATGCTGGCAGTGTTGCGCGACATTGATTTGGAAGAGAGACGCGACGCTCTTCAGACTCAGATTTCTCTAATCGATCGAAACGTGTTGATCCAACGAGCCCACGCTAATACTGCTGAGGCCATCCAGAGTGATCAAGAACGTGATGCATTAAGCCAGGAGATGGCTCAAACAAACTCTAAACTGGCGAGTCTCAGAATCACGTCACCAGTGGAAGGATCAATCGTTACACCTAACGTCGAAGATAAGGTTGGGAGTTGGCTAAGAAAGGGAGCCGAGCTCTGTCGCGTGGCCCCGTCCGGAGCTTTGCGAGCTCGAGTAGTGGTCGACGACTGGGATCTACCTGATGTCCAGATCGGGTCGGCAGCGGTGCTTAGATTGAATGCAGGCGGTCCTAGTTTAAAAGGACACGTAGTCAATATCGCACCCGCTTCTCAACTCCAACAACGGCTTTCTCCCATGGTCCAATTTGACAAACAGAATGAGACCGAAAATCAATCCTCCAAGATCGAATTTGGCAATAGCGGTACTTCTGGTACACCTAAGAAGAAGAAGTCAGCACGTGAACAGGCAGAATCAGCAGCTGATGAAGCGACTTCACCCTACGAAGCACCGCTTGTGCGGTTTGATGCATTGATTGAGTTGGACGGCAACAACGGAAACGTCAAACCTGGAATGAGTGGTGATGTGAAGATTTACAGCAGATCGAGACCGCTCGCCATGACGATCGGATTGGGATTGCGTGATTGGTTTCGATCGAAGGTCTGGTGGTGACAGTGAATCTCTGACCACAGCAGAATCCAGCGTACCTGCCACTTCGGCTCTGCCGCCTGCTAACAGAAAAAGAAGGTCCGAAGCCTAAGCTCCGGACCTTCTTGAGTTTTACGTAACTATCGAATCGGCAACTGAGCTCGGTTACTCTTCGATTACCATCGGGTTGGCACGAGCGGTTTCCTCGGCACCAACTGAAAATGGATTTGCGCGAGCAGTTTCTTCGGCACCAACGGAAAACGGGTTGGCACGCGAGGTTTCTGGGTCACCTACTGAAAACGGGTTAGCGCGGGCGGTTTCTTCAGAAACGAGCGCCAAAGGATTGGCACGATCTGTCTCTTCTCTTCCCAAAGCCAATGGATTAGCGCGCGCGGTCTCTTCGGCTCCGATTGCTAACGGATTCGCGCGATCGTCGACCGTTCCCACCTTCAGTTCGTTAATTTCTTTGCCAGTCGCATCCTTCACTTGTTTGCGTTGCTCGTCGGTAAGTTTAATGGTGACTTCTTTCATGTGGCCTCCTTAAGTGTCTGGGTTGATGAGAATGCGAACAACGATCTCGTTTTCGCGTTCCTTCTGCGACTGCCGAGTGGATAATAACCATTCTAATTTAGTTCACCGGCAGTCATTTCTATATGTGCTGCTCAAACCTTGATCGGATTTACGCGGGCAGTTTCTTCAGCTCCAAGCGCTAATGGATTTGCGCGAGCAGTTTCTTCAGCCCCAAGCGCTAATGGATTTGCGCGAGCAGTTTCTTCAGCCCCAAGCGCCAATGGATTTGCGCGAGCAGTTTCTTCAGCCCCAAGCGCCAATGGATTTGCACGAGCAGTTTCTTCAGCCCCAAGCGCCAATGGGTTTGCGCGATCGTCGACCGTTCCCACCTTCAGTTCGTTGATTTCTTTGCCAGTCGCATCTTTCACTAGCCTGCGTTGCTCCTCAGTAAGAGTGATCATCACTTCCTTCATTGGATCCTATTCTCCTTGTTTTTAGGTT
>Ga0134124_10002937_pt1 | contig 13709 bp, 10 predicted proteins | sample KB304_FD_96880 | JGI IMG/M metagenome (GOLD analysis project Ga0134124, IMG submission 96880) | Terrestrial soil microbial communities without Nitrogen fertilizer from Kellogg Biological Station, Michigan, USA - KB3-0-4 | ecosystem: Environmental > Terrestrial > Soil > Unclassified ... | reverse complement strand
CCTCCAACACCTTTAGCGGCGTCGTGACCGCCACCAATGCGTCGAACAGTTTTGTCGGCGCCTTTTCCGGCACCTTCGCCGGCAACGGCAGCGGGCTCACGACGCTGACGGCGACGAATTTAACGGGCACGATCAATGATCAACGGTTGTCGACGAATGTCGCTTTGCAAAGCAGCGCGAACCTGAATTTCGCCGGCAGTGTTTCGGCGACCAATTTCACCGGTTCCGGCCATGGCCTGACCAATGTGCCGGGCGCATTTTTTTGGGTCACCGCCTCCGGCAATGTCCAATCCTTCCCCAACGTCGGGTACATCTGCATGAACGACACCAACCCCGTGACCGTGACGCTGCCGTCATCACCGAGTGTGGGCGATACCTTCAAGGTTGCCGGCGTCGGCGCCGGCGGTTGGAACATTGCGCAAAACGCCGGGCAATCGATTTTGTCGGGGAACCTGGCGGGCAACGTCGGGATGAGTTGGAAAGCGGTTGGCCTGAACGGCAATTGGACGGCAATTGCCTGTTCTGCAGACGGCACGAAGCTGGCGGCTACCATTGGCGGCAGCGCGACGGGAAACCTTTGGGTTTCGACGAATTCGGCTTTCTCCTGGACGTCAAGGGCCACGGTGCAAACCTGGTCGTCCATCGCCGCCTCCGCCGACGGCACCAAATGGATCGCCGCCGTCGGTTACACCCCGAATAGCATCAACACAAGAGGAGGGATCTATCGCTCGACGGATTCAGGCACGACCTGGAATGTCACGTCGGCCCCTTCCACCAATTGGTCGGCCGTTGCTTCTTCGGCGGACGGAACTCGTTTGCTGGCCGTCGCTCGAACCGGCCAAATCTATTTTTCCGTGAACGGCGGATCTGCCTGGACGGCGGTAGGTGCCACCGGCGGTTCGTTTTTCTGGCGCGGTTGCGCTTCGTCGGCAGATGGAACCAACCTGTTGGCCGTTGGAGAAGGCGGCTACGTTGTCGTTTCGTCGGATGGCGGGGCAACCTGGGTCCAGCGGACTAATTATCTGTCGCAACTAATTTCGGCGACCATGTCCGCCGACGGTAATCGTGAAATCGTCACCGGCAACGGCGGTCAGGTCTATCTCTCGACGGATGCCGGCACGAATTGGATCCAGGCGGCGACGTTGGGGTCGCAGGGGATGTCCATCGCGTCGTCGGCCGACGGGGCGCGGTTGGCGGCGGCGGTCGGTGATGCGACCGCGACGGGCAACGTGTACAGCTCGGCGGATTCCGGTTCCGTCTGGAAATCGTTGGCCGGGGCGCCGGTATTGATGTGGTCGGGCATTGCGTCATCGGCTGACGGCAGCGTTTTGGCGGCGTGCGTTTACGGCGGGTCGATTTATCTCTCATCTCAAAGTTCCACGACGACAGGCGTCGGCGGTTATCTGTTTGGACAGCAGCACAGCGCCATTGAATTGATCTACGTGGGTAATGGCGTATTCTTGCCGCTGAACCATGAGGGAACCATACGCGCTTATTAACGGATGAACCGCGACGTTTTGGACAAATACCTTGAGCGGGGAATCCTGGCGCTGGTGCTCGCAATATTAGTCTTTGCGCCGCTGGCCATGGGAGCGGTGGATGCGTGGGCATTCCTCGTCATCCAGGGATTGACGATCGTCATTCTAGCCTTGTGGATCATTCGGGTGTGGGCGGGTCCGCGACCGCAACTTCTCTGGCCGCCGCTTTGCTGGGCTGTCCTGGCCTTCGTCGTTTACGCCGTCGTCCGTTATCTCACCGCGGATATCGAGTACGTGGCGCGGCTGGAATCGATCCAGGTACTGGTGTATGCGTTCCTTTTCTTTGCCGTCGTCAACAACGTCTATCGGCAGGAATTTCCCCAGGTGATCAGTTTTACGATGATTTTTGTGGCGGCAATGATCTCGGGCTACGCGATCTATCAGTCGATGGCGCATTCGAATCGGGTTTGGAACATGGTTTCTCCCTACGTCGGCCGCGCTTCCGGGACTTATATTTCACCGAACAACCTGGCGGGACTCCTGGAAATGGTCCTGCCGCTGGCGCTGGCCTATGTGTTGACTGGCCGCATCAAAGTGGTTTCGCGCATTTTCATCGCGTACGCCGCGTTGATGATCGCCGGCGGGCTGGTGGTCACCTTTTCGCGCGGCGGCTGGATGGCAGCGGGGTTGGCGATGTTGGTGTTGCTGGGATTGTTGACGCTTTATCGCCAGCATCGGATCCCGGTACTGGTGCTGTTGGCTGTCCTTCTCGCCGGCGGCGGTTTTTTTGCGAAACAATATCTTTCCCGCACCCTGAGTTACATCGAGCGAATCCAAAAGCCGGTCCTGGAAGGCGAAGGCGACCTGGATTATCGCCGCGAAATGTGGCAGGCGGCGGAAGGCATGTGGCGCGATCATTTCTGGTTGGGCGTTGGTCCGGCCCATTACGATTATCGTTTCCGGTTGTACCACGCTGAACGGGTCCAGCAACGGCCGGACCGGGCTCATAACGATTATCTCAACCTGCTGGCCGATTGGGGAACCATCGGCGGGATCATCGTGGGCGGCGGAATGGTCCTGTTCGTTATCGGGTTGGTCCAGACCCGCCGGCACGTGGAGCGGATGGATGCCCTGGGGAGCAGCGCCTTAAGCAATCGGTTTGCGTTCTTTTTTGGCGCGACGGCGGGATTATTCGCGTTGGCGATCCATTCGTTTTTCGATTTCAACCTGCATATCCCGGCTAACGCGATCCTTGGCGTTGTGTTGTTGGCGATTTTGACCAGCAACCGGCGGTTTGCCACGGATCGCCATTGGATCAACCTGCGCGCGCCGTCGAAAATTGTCCTGACGATTGTTTTAGCCGGCGGCATGGGTTGCCTGGGCTGGCAGGAGTTTCGGCGCGGCAATGAAACGGCCTGTCTCGCCCGTGCGGATGCGCCGGGGTTGTCTTTGTTGGAACACGCGGCGTTGTTGGAAAAGGCGTTTGCGGCCGAGCCGAAGAATTTTGAAACGGCGTATGCCATCGGCGAGGCGTATCGCATGCAAAGTTTCGAGGGCGGGACCAACTACCTGGCGGAAGCGGGCGTGGCAATGGAATGGTACCGGCGGGCGAAGACGCTTAACCGTTTTGACGGGTACAACGATCTGCGGACCGGCATGTGCCTGGACTGGACCGATCGCAGCGCTGAATCCGGAAAATATTACGACCTGGCGGACCGGCTCGATCCCAACGGTTATTTTACCGCGGCGAACATTGGCTGGCATTATTTCCAGATTGGCGATTATGCCGCCGCGCGGGAATGGTTGAGGCGGTCGGCTGAATTGGAGTGGAATAACAATGTGATTGGTCATTCCTATCTGGACCTGGTGGAGAAACGGTTGTTGGAAAAAGCTTCGGGAAAAGGCCCATTTTTGCAATTTCCGGCCGGGAATTAGCATTGACAATAACCGTAATTCCCTTATATTACTGCTGAACTTTAAGCTCAAGAAGCCGTTTATGAAATTCGTCCAAACCCTCCTTGTCGCGGTCGTGTGTGGCTTTGTTTTGTCCAATGCCAACGCCCAATCTGATTCTGGAACAAAGGCCGGTTATGCGACCGTCGCTCGTATTGAAGGGGAAGCCCGGTATTCCACCGGCGACAATCAGTGGCACGCCTTGACCGTCGGCCAGACCCTGACCGCCGGTTCCATCATCCAGACCGCCGGTGATTCGGCGGTTGACCTGGTTCTCGGCGCCCGCATTCCGACTCACATCAATGCGCGTCCCGACAAGATTGCTCCGGCTCCCGACGCCAACGTGACAGGTCTGACGGCATACAAGGCGGCTGCCCAGCAGAACGTCATCCGCATGCAGGCCAATACGGTCCTCGCCATCAATCAGTTGATGATCAGTGACACCGGCGTTGACGCGGTCAGCGACACCGAGTTGGACCTTCGCCAGGGCACGATCTTCGGCAACGTGAAAAAACTTTCTGCGGCATCGCAATATCTGATCAAGATTCCCACGGGTATTGCCGGTGTCCGCGGCACGACGTTCGTCATCAGCGCCGATGGCGCGATCACCGTTGTCCAGGGTTCGATGATTATTTCGACCGTGGTTAACGGACAGCCGGTCACGATGGCCCTCGGGCCGGGCGACCAATATGATCCGAGCACTGGCCAGGTGACCCACCTGAGCCAACAGGAATTCGCCGCCGCCATGCGCGAAGCCGTCCAGGTCATCACGGTAGTTGAAGGCATCCTGTCTTTCGCCGACGACAACACGACCATTTATATCTCGCCGGTCCACGGCAAAAAAGGTCATTGACGGTTGGTCCGACAATTTTCAACCAGAGCAGCCTTGAGTTGCTCTGGTTTTTTGTTTAATCCCATGGTGTGAAGCTCAAGCCGTTCAAACGAGCGCCGTTCTTCCTCGCCATGGCCGCGCTTGTGTTTGTTTGCGGGTTGCGCCTGGTCGATGTTGATTTTCTTGAGCGCGTGGAACGGGCTACCTACGACCTTCGCACGCGCATGGCTACCCGCTTTTCCGCGCCGGTCGCCCCTGATCTCGCTTTCGTTTCCATCGAAGAATCCACCATCAACGCCGTCCGAAACGGCAGCGTCGGTTTTCATTTTGGTCTCTACTGGCCTCGTCAGGTCTATGGCCGAATGGTGGACGAGCTTTCCGCACAAGGCGCAAAAACAGTCGCCTTCGACGTGCTGTTCAACGAACTTCGCCCGGATCACCACGCGCTCGTGCAGATGGCGGACGGCAGTTACATGACGTCCGACGATTATTTTGCAATGCAACTGCATCGGGCCGGCAACGTTCTTCTGGCCGATACCGGCGATGCCCCGTTGCCTTCCTTGTTCGCGACGAATGCGCTCGCCATCGGAGATGTCACGGCGGCAAAAGATGGCGATGGCGTGTTGCGGCGTGTTCGCGCCTTCCAAACGTATCGTCAATGGCATCCTTATTTCGAGAAAGCCGCCGAAGCGTTTGATCTCGACCTCGCCGCCGCGAAAATTGTGCCGGGACAGATTATTTTTCCCCGCCGGAACGGCGACGATGTCAAAGTGCCGGTCGATGAAGCGATCAATGTCGACCTGGCCGTGTTCGATCAGCGGTTGGCGGGGAAGGTCAAGGCCTTCACGGATGAACGGATCTGGCAGATGGGGATTGTCATGGCGGCACGGGAATTGGGCCTCGACCTGGCTCATCCGGACATCGACCTGGCCCGTGGCAGGATTATTTTACACGGTCCCAACGGCGTCACGCGGACAATCCCGGTCGACAGCGAAGGCTTTTTTTATATCGATTGGGAATTACCGCCGAATGATGCCCGGCTGTTTCGCGCGCCGGCTGAAACGTTGCTGATGCAAAATTTTCGGCGTCTCAACGGCGAAACCAATATTCTGAGCGATCGTTTCCGCGGAAAAACCGTCATCATTGGTTCGGCGGCGAAGGGCAACGATTTAAGCGACCGCGGCGCCACTCCGATGGAACGGGATACGCTGTTGGTCAGCAAGCATTGGAACATCGCCAATTCCGTCATCACCGATCGTTTCATCCGCCGCACGACGTTGCCGGAGGAACTGGCGTTGATCGTTTTGCTCGGCGCCATTACGGGCTTTGTGACCTGGCACATGCGCGCCTTCGCATCGGCGGCGGGCACCTTCCTGTTGGCCGTGACCTATATCACGATTGCCTTTGTGGTTTACGCAAATTCACGCGTTTGGCTGCCGATCGTGCTTCCGGTGGGCGGCGCCATGCTGGTGGAACACCTCGTATTGGTTGCGTATCGGGCTGTGTTTGAGGAAGGCGAAAAACGCCGTGTCCGCTCGGTGTTCTCCCGGATCGTTGCGCCCGACATCGTCGATGAATTGTTGCATGCCGAAAAACTGGCGCTGGGTGGCGGGCGCCGCGAGGTCACTGTTTACTTTGCCGACGTCCGCGGCTTTACCGAGTTCACCGACCAAAGCCAGGCCAAAGTGCTCGAGTATGTCCGTTCCCATAACCTGACCGGCGCCAAAGCCGATGAAGCCATCGACCAGGAAGCCCGCGAAACCCTCAACACCGTCAACCTCTACCTGGGCACCCTCGCCGATATCATTAAACGCTACAATGGCACGTTGGATAAATACATCGGCGACTGCGTCATGGCGTTTTGGGGCGCGCCGGTCTCGAATGAAAAACACGCGGCCGCCTGCGTTCGCGCCGCCGTGGATGCCCAGCGCGCCGTGTACCAGGTCAACCTGCAGCGCATCGCCGAAAATCATAAGCGCGAACTGGAAAACCTGATGTCGGGCGAATTGCCCAAGCCCAAGCTCCCGATCCTCATGATGGGCAGCGGCGTTAATACCGGCATGGTCACCGTGGGATTGATGGGATCCAACGAACACCTGCTCAATTACACCGTGTTCGGGCGGGAAGTAAACCTGGCCAGCCGTCTCGAAGCGGTTTCCGGACGCGGACGAATCATCATCAGCGAAACCACCTACCAACACCTGCTGCGCGACGACCCGGACCTCGCGAAAACATGCGTCGCCTTGCCGCCGGTGAAGGTGAAAGGCATCGTTGCCGAAGTGAAAATTTACGAAGTGCCGTGGCGCCCTGAAAATGCCTCGCCGTTCGATGAGGAACTGTTTTCACCGTCCAAACCCGCGGAAGGCACCTCCTTTACCGGCATTGTCCAGCGTGAAGGCTAATTTTTGATTTTGAGATTTTAATTTTGAGTTTATGCTCTCGTTTGCCAGCAGTTAAAACTCGGCGTTAAAAATTAAAAATTTAGAAATGCGCACGGCTATTTATCCCGGCAGCTTCGACCCGTTGACCAACGGGCACCTGGACGTCCTGCAGCGCGCGGCCAAGCTTTTTCCGCGCGTCATCGTCGCCGTCGCCAAGAACGAAAGCAAAAACCCGTTGTTCACCCCCGCCGAACGCGTGGCGTTGATCCGGGAGGGCATCAGCCATTTGTCCGGTGTCGAAGTGGATTCCTTCGACGGTTTGCTCGTGGACTATGTGCGCAAGCATGAGGCCCAGGCGATCGTGCGTGGATTGCGCGCCGTGTCCGACTTTGAATTCGAATTCCAGATGGCGTTGATGAATCGCAAGCTGGATGAGAACATCGAAACCATCTTCATGATGCCCAAGGAAACCTACACCTTCATCAGTTCGCGCATCGTCAAAGAGATTGGCCGGCTTGGCGGCGACATCAGTCCCTTCGTTCCACCGCACGTTGAGGCGGCCCTCAGGAAAAAATTGCGGAAAGCCAAAGCGTAAGTTCAAGCCGGATCCCCGAGGGGGATGTGCGGCATATTCCTGCAAAATATTAAAATGGTAGGGACGTTCTGTGGACGTTCCCTGATTTCTTGACGGAGGTGCATGGGTGAAAGGGGTGTTCATGGCATATCACGCGGCGAGACGAGTCAGGGAGCACGCACAGCGTATCCCTACCAGAAAATTAAAATGATTATGACGTCGGGGGGTTGATGTCACTTCGACGTCAGCACGCTGTGAATATTCCTGAGAAGTTTTTCAACGGTGAACGGCTTTTTAATGAAACCTTCCACCCGGGCCGGCAACGGTTTTCCGTTGGGTTCCGATTCGCCCGCAGCAATGATCCTCAGTTCCGGGTTGATTTTGCGCAACGCCCTGATCGTTGAGGCACTGCTCATGTGCGGAAGGTTCAGGTCGATGATGGCGATATTGGCGGCGTCGCGTTTTTCGTTCAGGCAGGTGATCGCTTCCATTCCGTTAGTGGCCGTCATCACCCGATAGCCGTAATTTTCAAGCGCGGTGCGGGCGATGACGAGGACGATGGCTTCATTGTCGATCACCAGGACTCCTTCGCCGTTTCCAATGGGCAGCGGCGCTGGGTTCGCGCCCGTTCCCGGCTGGCCGATGCGCGTGGCCGGGAGATGGAACCGGAATTCCGTCCCTTTGCCCACCTCGCTGTGGACGACCATGAAACCGCCGTGATTTTTGACGATGTTAATCGACGTTGAGAGCCCCAGGCCGGTGCCTTTGCCGGGGCCCTTGGTGGTGAAGAAGGGATGAAAGATTTTTCCCATCTGGTCGGGGGAAATCCCGGTGCCGGTGTCGGCCACGGACACGCTGACATAGTCGCCTGCTTTGGCATCCGGATAATCCGCCGCCGTGGCTGCGTCCAATTGGACGTTCCTGGCCTCAATGGTCAGCGACCCGCCGTCAGGCATCGCGTCGCGCGCGTTGACACACAGGTTCATCAATACCTGGTACAACTGCGTCGGCACGCCCTGGACCGGCCACACTCCCTTTTCGATTTTTATTTCATGGGAAATATTTTTGGGGAAGGTATCGCCGATGATTTTGCCCATTTCTTTGACCAACGATTCGAGCTGGACGGATATCTTCCGTGAATCGGCGCCGCGCGTGAAGGCGAGCACCTGCTGGACCATGTCGGCGCCGCGGCGCGCGCTGGATTCGATCGTTTGCAGGATGCTTTCCTTTCCCGGCGTTTTGCGCAACAGGTCGGCGCCGATGAGAATGGGCGCCAGGGCGTTGTTCAGGTCGTGGGCAATGCCGCTGATGAGGGCGCCGAGGCTTTCCAGCCGCTGTGAGCGCAGGAATTGTTCTTCCAATTGTTTGCGTTCCGTAATGTCGGTGTTGATCAACAGCAGGGATTTCGGCAGGCCGTTTTCATCGCGGATCAGGGTCGCGCGGCATTGGACGGAAATCGGCCGGCCCTCGCGGGTCCGCTGGGGGAGTTCACCGATCCATTCGTCCCGCGTTTCGACGGCTTGGAACATTTCGTGCACGGGGACCAGCGGCTGGTTCTGGAACAACAGTTCAACAAGGTCTTCCCCTTCCGCGTCCGTATCGTCCCAGCCATAGATCCGGCTCGCGCTTTGGTTCCAATAAATGATGCGGTGCTCCGTGTCGCAAACAATGATGGCGTCGGTCGCCTTGTTCAGGAACTCCGCCTGTTCCCGGATTTTTTGTTCCGTTTGTCGCAGTTGGCTCCGCTCGGCAACGCCGCGCAATGCCTGTCGGACCGCCGTGATCAGGCGATGCGGCCGCTGTTTGATGATGTAGTCGGTGGCGCCTCTTTTCAGGCTTTCGATCGCGGTATCTTCGCCGATGGTGCCGGAGAAAAAGATAAAGGGAGTTCCCGGGGCCAGTTCGCGGGCAACGGCGAGGCCGCTTAACCCGTCGAAAGTCGGCATGGTGTAGTCGGAAATGATGAGGTCGTATTGGTTGCGCTTCAGCTCGCTTTCAAAATCGTCCTTGGTTTCGACCGCGACGCACTGGCAGTCCAGGCCGTCGCCGCGCAACATTTCCTCGACGAGCAACCGGTCGTTCTCATTGTCTTCCAGGTGGAGGACCTGCACGCCGGGTTTTTGGACGACAGTCAGCATGAGATTTCTCCGGGGGTTGAAGAGGGATGTCCCCGACGAAGGCTTTGCGCTATCGGTAACCGCTCCTTCTGACACCAACGGTGCGTGGCGCGCCTGACTACCTGTTTTTCCAACAGTTTTCTCATAAACCGGACGGACCGACGAAATCCTGTTCGCAACGACTATGAGATGGCAATCCTGGCCGGTAATTTACCCGGCAAATCATTTAACTGTATACAAGGTTCAATTTGCTGGTCACGAGCTCGTTCAATTCCACACTGACCAATTCCGATAATGCAACCCCGTTGACCGTGTGCTTGTAAAATTCGTCCGGAGGTATTTCTTTGACCTTGTTTTTCATGAACGGCTGGTTGGTATCGAGGCGTTCTTCAACGAAAAAGTTCTGTGGACCATCGAAGACCAGTGTGAACCACACCGTGCCGCCGGTCCTGTTGACTGAGTCGAGATGTACCTTTTTCGGCATAGGACTATCTATTATTATCCGCCACCGGGCGGTGACCGAATATGGGGTTGCAACCCCATACGTCATTCCGCGACGGTCGCAAAAAGGACCCGATTTATTAAGAAAAGTTATCCTTCGCCGTTTCCATCAGACTGATGAAAACGTCTTCCAATCCCGACGAAATCGGCTTCCAATTGTAGTCGGTCATGAAAGGTTGGATGGCCGCCCGCAACTGTTCCGCGTCCCGTCCGCTTACATGCAGCGTCGAGCCAAAGGCGACGACCTGTTCGATGCCAGGTTTCCCGCGAAGCTTTTCCGCAAGCCGGGGCAACTCGCCGGCCTGCCGAGCCGTAGCTTCCGAGCGTAGGCTGGTGACTTCATACGTCGTCAGTTTCGCCTCGCGCAACACATCGTCCACCGTCCCGCTCGCGAGCAGGTTGCCGTAGGCGATGTAGGCCAGGCGATGGCATCGTTCGGCTTCATCCATGTAATGCGTCGTGATCAACACGGTGAGACCCGTGCCGGCGAGTTGATGGATTTCGTCCCAGAAATCGCGCCGCGCCTTGGGATCCACGCCCGCCGTCGGTTCGTCGAGCAGGAGCAATTGCGGTTCGTGGATCAGGCAGGCAGCGAGGGCCATGCGCTGTTTCCATCCTCCGGACAACGTGCCGGCAAGCTGGCGTCGGCGCTCCCTCATGCCGAGGCGCTCAAGGCTCCGTTCCACGGACGCTTTGCGATCCGGCATGCCGTAGATGCGGGCGATGAACTCGAGGTTTTCTTCAATCGTCAGGTCTTCGTAAAAGGAAAATTTTTGCGTCATGTACCCGACCCGTTTTTTGATCTCGGCAGATTGCCGGCGAAAATCCAGGCCGAGGCAATGGCCTTCGCCGCCGTCCGGCTTGAGCAGGCCGCAGAGCATTCGCAGGAAAGTCGTCTTGCCGCTGCCGTTGGGACCCAGGAACCCGTAGATCTCGCCCGCGCGCACCTGCATGGTGATGTTATTGACCACCGTGCGTTCACCAAATTTTTTGGTCACGCCGCGGACATCGATAACCAGTTCCGGGTTCACGGTTCAACGTTGGCAGGTCCGTTGGTCGGTGACGGATGCTGTTCCTGCCATTGGCTCAGTTGTTTCGCCCAATGTTGGCTGGCCGTGTTGTATCCGTCTTTCCAACCCGCGTTCCACGGTTCCTCCATGCCTTTCGGGATCGCGTTTTTGGCGTTCAGCATTTTACCGTGCGCGACGTAATCCCAGGCTTTTTGAAACGCATCACGATAGACGGCGCGTTTCCGGGCGTCGGCGTCGAATGGAGTGGTTTCCGGGAGAGGGACGGCTTCCTATTGCAATTGCTAATGAACGGCGATTTGTTCAAAACTTGACAATGGCTGGGGGTGAGTAGCACAACCGGACGGGAAAAACATCCAATACCCAACAACGAACATCCAATATCCAATAAACCGGAATTGGGCACAATTGGTTGTTCGATGTTCGATGTTCGATGTTCGATGTTTCATTGCAATCGCACATCAACAGGTTGTCCGGGCCGTAACTGCGCGGCGTCGGATGGACTAAAGGCGGCTTCGACCATGAAAATTAATTTGGCGCGGTTTTCGCGGTTGTAAAGTACTGGCGGGGTGAATTCGGCCTGGGAGGAAATGTAATTAATGGTTGCCGAATACGCATGCGGCGCGCCATCGAACGAAACGCTGACGGTTTGGCCGGATTTAAGTTGTGGCAATGTTTCCTGCGGGATGAAGAAGCGGGCCTTGAGATTCGTCGGCGGGAGCAGGACGACGACCGGCGCGCCGGCGGCGACCCATTCGCCGGGTCGATAAAGGGTGTCATGGACAAAGGCGTTGGCGGGAGCGAACTGTTGTTTTTGGTCAAAGGACCATTTGGCTTTTTCGAGCGCGGCCTTGAGTGATTCCACCTGCGCGGAATCGGCGTCGCGCTGCGACCGGGCCTGGTCGAGTTCTTCTGCGGAGATGACTTCAGCGTTGCCGGCGCGAAGTTCCTGGCGGCGCGCCAGGGTGGATTCGGATAGCGCGAGCGTTGCTTTGGCCTGGTCGAGGTTTTTGGCGGCGGCGTTGAGAGCCGAAGATTCGGAGCCGCGTTCGAGATCAAAGAGAAGCTGGCCGGCATTGACCAGGCTGCCGCGAGTCACGGCGAGGTTCGTCAGCGTGCCTCCGAGCGGGGCGGCGATGTAGACGTATTCGCCTTCGACGTAACCTTGTGCGGTGTTTGGGTCGGGGCGGGAACAGCCGGTTAAAAAGAAAATGGCAATGAACATCGAACATCCAACTCCGATAAATCGCGAGCAGGCACCGAACATCCAACATCCAATGAGATGCCGGCGCACGGCACTGGATGTTGGAGGTTGGCGGTTGAGTGTTGGATGTTTCATCTCAATTCACATCGGACAGAGAACCCGATGAAAGGCAACGGGTCAATTTGATTGTGGCATACCGTTGGTATGTCGCGCTCCCCCTTTCGTTTGCAACTTGGTGTCGATGTGCCTAGACTGCGTGCCTGTATGAAAAAGGTGTTTTTCGGTCTGGCGCTGGTGTTGGTGGCGGGGGTTGCGGGTGCGGAAAACGAACGATCCGGTTCGACGAATCAGCTCATGCAACCGTTGTCGCTGGTGGACTGTTTAAATTTCGCATTACAGCAGAACCCGGCGATCATGGATGCGCGGGCGGATTTGGAAGCCTCGCACGGCCTGGTCGTGCAGACCCGGGCCGTGGCTTTACCGCGGGTGACCGCGAGCGGGCAATATCGAAGGACCCAGCCGGGATCCATTGAAAACTTCCCCAGCAATTCAGTTCCAAACCAAAGCTGGAACGCGGGGGTGCAAATCGTCCAAGACATTTATAATGGCGGACGAACGATTGCCGCGTTTCAGGCGGCCGGTGCCACGAAAAAACAGGCCCTGGCGCAATTCAATGCCTCCACTGCTGATGCTCTGCTCGCTGTCCGGATCGCCTATTACGATGTGCTGCTCGCCAACCAGCAGATCACTGTCCATGAAGCGTCCGTAAACCTGTTGCAAAAAGAGCTGGAAGACCAGCAAAGCCGGTACAATGCCGGCACCGTGCCGAAATTCAATGTGCTCCGCGCTGAAGTCGCTGTTGCCAATGAACGTCCCGCCCTCATTCAGGCACGCAGCAGTTACCGGATTTCTAAAAATAATCTGGCCAACCTGTTAGGCATCAATCTACCGCGGGATATCTGGGAAGATGTTCCGTTAAAACTGAGCGATGAACTGGACAATGCGCCGTATCAGGTCAATCTGCCCGATGCTATCCAACAGGCGCTGTCTCGGCGCAGTGAATTGATGGCGTCGCGTGAGAACGAAACGTTGCAAAAGCTGGCCATCGTCAACGCCCGGGCGGGGTACAAGCCAACGGTTTCGGTTTTTGCCGGCTACGATTGGAAAAGTTCGCAATTTGTCGATCCCACAGACCTTGGCTATACGTTTCACGGCTGGAATGCAGGCGGGTTGTTGAGCTGGAACATCTTCGACGGTTTGTTGACCCACGGCAAAGTGGTTCAAGCCAAAGCGCAGCACCAGAAGGCGAAAACCGACCTGGCCAACCAATCGCGGCAAATCGAACTGGAAGTGCGCACGGCGTATTCGAGCTTCGTTGAAGCGAAGGAAACGCTGGAGTCGCAGGAAAAAGTGCAGGAAGAAGCCGATGAAGCCTTGCGCGAGGCCAATGCGCGCGCGACGGCCGGCACGGGAACCCAGTTGGACGTGCTGGATGCGGAGACGGCGCTGACGCAGGCGCGCACGACACAGATCCAGGCGTTGCACGATTACGATGCGGCGCGCGCCCGGTTGCAACGCGCGATTGGCGAAGACATGGCGCAGCCGCCGACCAAAGGCTCTTGAACCGCGGATTTCGCGGAT
>Ga0134124_10002935_pt1 | contig 13717 bp, 6 predicted proteins | sample KB304_FD_96880 | JGI IMG/M metagenome (GOLD analysis project Ga0134124, IMG submission 96880) | Terrestrial soil microbial communities without Nitrogen fertilizer from Kellogg Biological Station, Michigan, USA - KB3-0-4 | ecosystem: Environmental > Terrestrial > Soil > Unclassified ... | reverse complement strand
GCGGCAAAGCCATTTTTAAACTCCTCAATGCGGTTCTCACATTCCCCGCGATCGTTATAAAACGAAAAAATGGAACGGCTGCAGCCCGCCAGGTTGGTGACCAGGAAACGCAAGTTGGTACCGGCCGCGGTGTGTTCGGCTTTGTAGGTGATGCGCCGTTGATGAGACCAGGAGTGAGCGCGATAGCGAAAACTGGAAAAGGAGCGCTGCGGCTCGGCGGTTCGACGATAGCGTCTCGCGAGACGACACTGCAGCCGTTGCGCTGGACCCTGCAACCGTGAGTTGGTGCCGATGCCGATGGTGTACTGGATGCCGAAAAACTCGCAGAATTCATAGAGCAGCGGCATAGCGAAACCAGCATCAGCGCGTAGCTTGATTCGAGCCTTAGGAAATTCACGCTGGAGCCGCGGAACGATGCGCAACAGCAAGGGGATAATGCGGGCGTTACTCGCGGCCCGGCCCTGACGCAAACGGGCAGCCAACAAACAGCCGCTGTGACGCTCAAAGATCAGCAAGGGGTGATACATGTGCTGGTCATAACCACCATTGAAGAAGCTGAGCTGCTGCTGCCCATACGTGGGATCGTCGGTGGAATCGACATCCAGCAGGATCTCTCCTCGTTTCCGGACTTGTTTCCCACAGATCTTCACAAACCAATCGAGAAGGGCATCCTGCAGCTTGAGCAGGTCGCGAGGTGAGGGTGAATTCTCCCAGCGACTGAGGGTCGGTTGTGATCCGAGAGGTTCACCCAGCGGTTGATCAGCAAGAATCTGAAAAGCCGGATCGTGTCGCAGTCGATCCGCGTCGTTGGCGTCTTCGTATCCAGCGATGATCTGGTAGAGGCGCTGCCGGAACAACGACGATACCGAATGGCGAACACGTTCCTCTTCGCGAGGGTCACAAACGCGCTGTGCTAACCCGCGAGTGAGACCATACCGGTGATCAAAGGCCCGCAACGGCAGAAGACCAGCGTCAGAAGTGATCTGCCCACCGGAAAAATCAGCTCGAATGGGTCGGTGTCGGTAGAAGGAAAACGACAGCTGTGGTATACAACAAGATGTCATTTCTGGGGTGCTCCGAAAGAGAACGCCGGGTTCTGCTAAAACCCAGTGTTCATCAATCTTTTAGAGCACCTTTTCTTTTTCCGCCACTAAAATCTTGAATAATCCAGGCTAGGAATGCAAATTTGGTGCTCACGCTGCTTCGTAGATCGCCTTTTCCTGGGCGTAGCACGGCGTCAGCGGTATTTTTCGGTCCCTCCTGCATCCTAAGCCTAGTCAATGTGAAATTCGCGCTCCCTTCGCTGTCCCTTCGCTCCAAAGAACGACGCGTCAGGATTTCAACTTTCAGCGAAAGTTTTCGTTCCCACATCAGACTCGCTCTGCGCAGTTGCTTACAAGAATCAGTTGAATGCAGGTTCCCCTATCATTCCTCCTATATGGCGCACCGCGGGGCTGACTTTTTGCGCGAGTGCATACTGTTCTCGCTGAGAATTGTGGTCAATCCGAGCACTATTCCAGAGTTTGTCATGAGCGCGTCCGGCCACTTCTTCTCGGCAGCTTTCTTCAACTTACGCAGGCGATTCAAACTTTGCGGATCACGCGGTGATGACGCGCGCCAGTATCTTTCTCTAAGAGACTGCCGGTGCCGGTGAATTTGCGCTTGCGGTGTTTTAGCACCTCAAAATGACCGGTAATGCCCTACCGGACCAACGCCCCGCCGGTTGGCTATAAATGAGTTGTGCTAGACTTCTTCCAGCCAGGTCGCAACACCCCCACCTATGTACCGCTTCGGCCCATTTCAGCTCGATCCGCGAGCGCATGAATTGTGGCGCGAGGACGTCCGGGTCAAAATTCAAGAACAGTCCTTTACCGTCCTGCTGAAACTTCTCGAACATCCCAGGGAGCTCGTAACCCGCGAAGATCTCAGCAAAACGATTTGGCCAGCGGACACGTTTGTGGACTTCGATACCGGCTTGAACAAAGTGATCAAGCGGCTGCGCGAAGTGCTTGGGGATTCCGCTGAGGCCCCCCTCTTCGTAGAAACAGTTCCCAAACTCGGGTATCGATTTATCGCTCCCGTCGAACGCCTCGACCAACCGAATCCGGTAAAGAAGCGGCTACCAAGAGAACGGCGAGTTTCGGTCGCGGTAAGATGGGCCGCCGTCGCCTCCATCTTGCTGCTGGTTTCGGCCAGCGCTTACTTGTATGTTAAGCGGTCCGATTCCTTCATTGGCGCCAGCATGGAAGTCGTTCCCTTGACCGGAACGCCGGGTCAAGAGACTGATCCGGCGTTTTCGCCGGACGGTAATCAAGTCGCTTACAAACTCTGGGACAATCGGACCGTCGGAAAGTCAGGGATTTACACTACGTTCGTCGGCGGCGAGAAACCTCTGCAGCTTACTAACGACCCCGATGATTGTTGTCCGGTCTGGTCACCGGATGGGCGCATCATTGGGTTTGCGCGCTCTGGCCCGCTGGCTATCAGCCTATACACGGTGCCGGCGCTTGGTGGCACGCCACGCAAAATCTACGTGATAGAAAATACTTATAGGGAAAACATCGGCAAGTCTCCCAAATTTTCGTGGTCTCCTGAAGGCAAGTCTCTCTTGGCTAGCATCGTCCCTGCCCCGAACTCCTCAGCGATGCCTGGACGCCCAACGATCACCCTGATTTCGCTCGCCGATTCCTCCACTCGCTTCGTAACCTCGCCTCCCGCCGAGTCTTCGGATTGGTCTCCAGCTTTCTCTCCAGACGGAAAATTAATCGCGTTCCTGCGCTCTAGGGGTCCCGGCTTGGTCGATGACCTTTATGTGGTCTCCCCAAACGGCGGTACTCCCAGGCGCTTGACCTTCGACAATCGCGATATCGATGGCGCTCTGGCTTGGACTCCGGATAGCCGTGAGATCGTCTTTTCGTCTGGCCGCGGTGGGCTCTATAGCCTGTGGCGAATCGCTGTTTCTGGCCGGAGAGTGCCCTCCCGAATCGAGGGCGTAGGGACCAACGTTCTTTGTCCCTCGGTTGCTCTGAAAACTCATCGGCTCGCATACGTCAATACCTTCTTTCGGGCCAATCTTTGGAAAGTTAGGCTAAGCGGCGCGAACCGCGCCGACCAAGTTCCAGAGCTGCTCTTTGCAATTAAGGGTCTCGTCAGCCTGCCTTATTTTTCCGTCGACAGCCGCCGGATAGCCTTCGAATCGACCCAATCGGGTTACTCAGAAATCTGGTCCGTAAACAGTGACGGTTCCAATTCCTCGCAACTCACCTTCTTGAACGGCGTCGCGGGCACTCCTCGCTGGTCACCCGATGGACGCTTCGTTGCTTTCGATTACCGTCCGGCTGACCACAGCGAAATCTACCTGGTGGAAGTGCCTGGAGGCACGCCGCAAGTGTTTCCAACAATCCCTCGAGCGGATAACACCGAGCCGATTTTTTCTCACGATGGGCGCTGGCTTTATTTTTCTTCCAATCGCGGCAATGAACCCACCCAAGTGTGGAAGGCGCCGTTTCCCTCGGGCGGCGCCCCCGTTCAATTGACAAAGAACGGCGGCGTCAAGCCCTTCGAATCTGCTGACGGCTCTGTCTACTTTTCCAGAACCTTTTCCAGCGACGAAATCTGGAAAATTCCGGCCAGCGGCAGCGAAGAAAGCCTTGTGATGAAAGGAACGGGACTAGCTGACAGTTGGAGCTGGGCGTTGGCTCCTACGGGCATTTATTTCCTGAACGGCGAAGAAAACAGCACACTTTTCTTTTTTGAGTTCGCCACCCGCAAAACTGTTCCGCTGGCTTCGGTTGGGAAAAGTGGTTTTCCCGCTGTCGCTCCCGATGGTAAGTCTGTTGTCTTCGCGCGGCTCGACCAGGCCGATCAAACCATCATGATCGTTAACCACTTCCACTGACGCTTTCGTCTGCTGATTCGTTCATCTTGCCAAAGCTGCGGTTTGAGAGTGCGTACATGGAAATTCAAATCGACAACCGGGTATGCGACAAAAGCCCGACGACCGTGGAAAAAGCCGAGTGTCCTAAAAGTGTCCTTTAGGCGCTATTAGGCGGGCGAGGGATTGGTTGGAAATCCCCCCTAGCCTATGCTTTCCCCCTTCATTCACTTTAATGGTGTGTATTGGTGATACGGAAGTTACGCCGGTCATCTGGTGATTCAGGCAAGTTCTCGCCAATAATCCATTGTGATTGATCGCCGTAGTGGTCTGTTTTGGGTTGGCCTTGGCCGCCTAACGGTCAGGCCTTGCCGCATCGTTTGCGTCTGGTTCGGTTCGCGTCCGAAGCGTCGGCCTCGAGCGGTCCCAATCGGTTCCCTTATCCTGCTCGCCTCTAGAGAGGCGGCCTTTTATCGCATCAAATTCCGACGTCGTTACAATGTATCGATCGCGGGCCGGGAGGATAGTCGCGATTTCCTTTTGGATTGCTTTGATTCGATTCCGCGTAGGAGGATGGCTGGAGAACATCGTCGCGAACTTGCCCGGACTTGTCTCTGGGTCCACTCGCTCAAAGAATGTAACGAAAGCTTCGGGATCGTATCCCGCCCGGAACATGTATTGCAGGCCGAGGTAATCGGCTTCGCTTTCCTCGCTGCGCGAAAATTTCAGGAATGTCAGGGGCACCCCAACTCTCAAACCGGTGTAGATCGCGTAACCGGCCCAACCACCGGGTCCAAAAAAGATCAGGGACATACTCGCGACGAGTGCGATTTTATTCCTTGTGGAGTTGCGAGTTCCATGCCGTGCACAAACATGGGCAATCTCGTGAGCCAATATTCCCGCCAGTTCGGCTTCTTCACCGGCGAGAAGGATCAATCCGCGGTTCACATACAAGAATCCGCCTGGAAGGGCGAACGCATCGACTTCATCGGAGTCAATTACTTTGAACGTGAAAGGAAGTCTTGCGTCGGAATCGCGCACTAAGTCTTGACCAATTCGATTCACATACTCGTTCACTCGCCGGTCATCGATGAACTTCGTGGAGCGTTCCACTTCTCTTGCAAGTCGGCTCCCGAGGGCAATCTCGCGATCGAGCGAGTAGAAGTTCAATCCGTGCCCGACCTTTCGGTTCCCGATCGAATTGATGTCTGCTTCACTGCCGGTCTTGATTTTTTTTTGCTGCTGTGGATCCGCGAAAGAAACTTGAACAAACAGCAGTGCGACCACGACCGCACTACTCCCCCTCGTCCAGACCAGCATATCGACACCTCGCCAACTGGCTGATAGCTACCGATCCCCAGCGAAGATCGAAACTGGCAAAGATGACAGTTGGAAGTAAGCTGAGCCACCATGCGTTAGCGCAGGTTTAGGGCTTGTCTGCAAAGGCGGGACTCACGGGGTGAACCGAGACAGAACCTAGATTAACTTCAGAATCATAAGTTAATCAAATTCGCCTGAACTTGCTGTCGTGTCGCCAAGGCCAGTTTCCTATTTCTTGCTTCACACCATCTCCACTGTCGAAAGGAATTGGACCAAGCGTTTCATCGCCTTCTGTTCCTGCATCGTCATGTTTGAGCCAGCAGTAAAGTTAAAGGCTTGTGGTAAAGTTGCGCTACTTTCACGCCAAGCTTGTTCAGAGCCCTCCATGACGACATTCAATTATGGTTCAGGAAGCCTCATCACGCACCCGGAAGTGGCCGCAATCTTTGCGGACGTTCCTGCGGCAGGACTGACTTGGGAAGACGCTTATTCCCCATTTCCTGGCACGTTGTTAATACTACTATGTCATAAAATAGGCACTTGTAGAGCAGGATTCCATTTCCGGCTGATCGTCTGGGCGCATGAGCGCCTCTTCTTCGGCGCCAGGCGCGCAACACCAACGCTTTGCGGCTTATCTCGACAGCCTGGCGCAGGCCGCAGGGCACCTGGATCGAGCTGTGCCGCTCGAATCGTACTGCACAGGTCTACTACTTCCCGGCGAACGCAAAAGCGTCGAGCCCATGGCGGCGCGGTTGGCTCCGGATGATGTGCAGCGCACGCACCAGTCGCTCCATCATTTCGTAGCCAATGCACCGTGGAGTGACGAAGCCTTACTCGAGAGAGTGCGCCACTTTGTCTTGCCGGTGATGAAAGGAAACGGATCCGTGGTGGCCTGGATTGTGGATGATACTGGCTTCGTAAAAAAAGGAACTCATTCGGTTGGGGTGGTGCGGCAATACGGCGGACAGGTTGGCAAGCAAGAAAATTGCCGGGTAGCGGTGAGTTTATCAGTGGCGACTGAACGAGCCAGTCTCCCGATCGCGTGGCGTCTGTACTTGCCAGAGATGTGGGCTAAGGATCGTAAACGGCGCAAGGAGGCGGGCATTCCAGAAGAGATTTCTTTTGCCACCAAGCCGACGATCGCACTCCAGCACATTCGCAAAGCGGTAGAAGAGGAAGTCACACGGGCGCCCGTGTTGGCCGATGCCGCCTATGGTAATGATAGTCAGTTTCGAGAAGGGCTCACCGAATTGCGTTTAACGTATGTCGTCGGTGTCCAGGGATCCATGACCGTCTGGAGGCCTGGAGAAGCTCCCTTGTCCGCAAAGCGGTGGAAGGGGTTGGGACGCCCACCGAAGCTGCTGCGCCGAGATAAACAACATCAGCCCATTTCCGTGAAACAACTGGCGGAGTCGTTGCCGGGAAGCGCTTGGAAAAATACTTCCTGGCGCGAGGGAACCAAGCAGCGACTGCGCTCACACTTTGCAGCTTTGCGCGTCAGAGTTGCGCATCGGGATTATTGGCGAAGCGCAATGCATCGAGAAGAGTGGCTGTTGATCGAATGGCCCACGGGAGAGAGCGAAGCAACGAAGTACTGGCTTTCTACCCTCCCGGCCGATAGCACCGAGCATAACTTCTGTTTCGCCCTTCGGTCGTTCTGACAGTGCACAGAATGCGGTCCTCGGTTACCACTCTGCGTTCCGTCTTCCTTCCGGCCAGATTGTTTTCTATGCCCTTATCCCGTATCAGGGCGCTGATTTTGCAGCTTCCACCTCGCACGAACTCGCTGAAATGGTTACGAACCCGGAATCAAATGATTGGACGGCAATCGTCACGACACCGATTTCAACGCCAACACGCAGTTTGTGAAAACCGAGTGTCATAAAAGTGTCATAGTTCCATGCTCAGGACAGAGCAGAACCGATTAGAACCAATCAAGATGCAAAGCGCGTAAGAGGTTGACCCGACAGATATAATCAGGAATTTTCAGAACGGATCAAAAGGGGCCGATGAATTATGAGTCCGACGCTCTAACCGATTGAGCTATGGGCCCACCGTAGCTAACCCATTGATTTTATATTGTTTTTTAGACGGCGGGGAAGAATCGAAGTCGGCCAAACGACCTGATTGTAGTAAAACTGTAGTACTTCAGTCCGTTCCGGCTGCCAGTCAGATGGCGTAGTTTTGTTGATTCTCCGAAGAAAGAGATCAAATTTGCCCGGGATGAGGCATACCGACGCCGTGTATTTTGGTGCGACACTGAGTCCAAGTATTTCGCCGACCAATCGCCCAGTGTCGGTGCTCGCTTCCTTAGCAAATTGAAGTGACCCTGGACAACTTCGGCTCGGCGGACATCAAGTTTTTGTTGTGCGAGGGTGCGATTGGTTTCGCCCGTGGTCTCGCAGCGTTGCTCGCCGTCTGCCCCAAAGCATACGGCGCGATGCTCTTTACTTGTAGAGCGTGCATGGACTCATATGGAGTCTCTGACGAGCGACCGACAGTGTTGCAAGACCTCGCTTCATCGGAAATTTTCGACAAGCATCAGATCCGTGGCAACGCTATCCTCTTGGGTGTACAGAAGCGTGCGGCCGTCAGGTGCTACGGCGAGTCCCTGGCCGCAGCAAGACGGGTTCTTTTCGATCACGGAGATTTTGCTTATACGCTTCGTTGCCGCGTCAAAGTACTTCAGCGTAGCGTGTGGCCTGGTTCGCGTATCAATGAAATATACGCCCCCCGGTGCCAGGGCCCAGTAAAGGTCGGTAATTTCCTCTGGAATGACAAGTTCTTCTTGGCCTCCGCCCACAGGCATGCGCCACAGGTGGCCCTGATTTGGCGGAAGTGGACCACCACCTTTCACATAGTACAGAAACTTCCCATTGGCCGATTCCATGGGAAAAGTACCGCCATGAAAAGTAACCTGTGTAGGTTCGCCACCATTGGTAGCACTTTTCCACACTTGATAGTCGCCGCCGCGATCGGAGAGGAAGTAAATCCACCGGCCATCGCGGGAAGCGCTGGGTGTCGCGTTAAAATGGGAGTCAACGATCAGCGGGCGAGAGGTGCCGCCATCGATGCTAACCGTGAATATCCCGAGATTCCCAGAAGCGGTTGAGTCAAAAACGATCGAACGCCCGTCGGCGGACCAACGTGGCGTGCCAGTGTTGGACGCCGGCAGGAAAGTAAGTTGAACCGGATTGGAGGCGTCACTCTCGCAGACCCATATCTGACCGCTTCCGGACCGGTCCGAAGAGAAAACAATCTTCTTGCCGTCCAGAGAGTACTGTGGGGTGTCTTGGAAGCGAGTCGAGGAAATAAATTTAGTAGGAGCAGTGGCCCGGCCGTTTGGGGTAAGCAGACGAAGCTGCCAGATGTTGGCGTTTTTGGTGACGTGTCTGTACGCGAGGCGATGGCCCTGGCGAGATATCGTGGGCTCAGTGGCATTGACGGCGGCCAGTTCGATCACCCGCTCAGCATTCCCGCCACTGGCCTTCACGCGCCAGAGAGCATTGTTGCTGTTGCCCATGTCGCCCGAGGTGGCGGCGAAAATAATTTCTTCGCCATTGGTGGTCCAAGCCAATCCGGCGATTTCACCGTCGATGTGAGTCACGCGGCGAGGCTCACCGGCGTCAAGGCCCACGACGAAAATGTCGCCAACGATCAAATCGTGGGTTCGGACAAATGCTACGCTCCGGCCGTCGGGGGAAAATTTGGCTTCACTGTCTGCTTCCCGCCTTGTCGGAGTCGTTAGCCGCGTCGATTTGCCGGTGTTAACAGAGACCAGCGAAATGCCTTCAGTGCCTTCGGGGAAACCACGGTTCGCGAACACAAGCAAGCTGCCATCAGGGGACCAATCAAGCTCGCCTGGGCACGGCCCGAACTCCGCAATTCTGCGGTCGGGCCCTCCAAGCGCAGGAACAACAAATATGCCTCCGCCAGCGTCGGCGCAGCGCAGAAACGCAATATGATGGCCGTCCGGAGACCATACTGGCCACCCCGCCATCGCGCCCGATGACCTGGTCATTCGCACCGGTGGCGCTCGGTCGCCGATCAATTTGACATAGATGTCATATTGGTCTTCTTCTCCGCCGTCCCACATGAAAGCGACTTGGCTGCCATCAGGAGAAAAAGCGGGTCGTCCCTCGATCCCCGAGTTCGTCGCGAGGGGCACGATTCTCATGGGTGGCAATGCCGGTCTCGACTTACGCCATGGCAGCCACCATCCTGCGAGCAACGCCACTCCGAGCAGGAACAATGTTACGGTCCCTACCAGCCACTTTCTCCCAAGCGGCACTTGTTCAGAGGTTGAGTCATGCTGCAGTTTTTTCAAATCAATGAGCAGATCACTCGCCGTGCGATAACGCGATTCGCGATCCTTTTCCAGGCATTTGTGAATGATCTCTTCTAGACGCGAAGGTATACCGGGGTTCAGGAACTTGGGCGGCGGGTAACTCTGTTCCAGAATGGCGCGATGCACCCGTGTCGCCGTATCACCAGGAAAGGCTCGCTGAGTTGTGGCCATTTCATAAAACACCAAGCCAAAAGAGAACAAGTCGGTGCGCGCATCCAGCTTCTCGCCACGAACTTGTTCTGGCGACATGTAGGACGCGGTTCCCATCCTCTTTCCTGTTACGGTCAACCCCAGTGCAGGTGGCGCCGGGGACTCACTTGCCGTGATTGTGGCGTTGTCCAGTGGCTCGGCGGCGCTTGTGAATTTAGCCACACCAAAATCCAAAATCTTGGCCTCTCCGCGCTTCGTGATGAAGATGTTCGCGGGTTTGATGTCTCGGTGAACGATACCCTGACGATGAGCCGCATCCAAGCCTTCGGCGATCTGAATGGCAAGATCGACTAATTTGTCGATTGGCCACAGCATGTATCCGGGAACGGCTGCGGCGACGTGCTCACGCACTGTCTGTCCTTCCAGCAACTGCATCACAATGAAGGGCTTGCCTTCATGCTCACCGAACTCGTAGATGGTGCAGATATTGGGATGATCGAGAGCTGAAGCGGCGTGCGCTTCGCGCTCAAATCGTTGCAGGGCCATGGAGTCCGTAGCCAACTCCTCTGGGAGAAACTTCAGGGCAACTTGGCGACCCAGTTTGATGTCCTCTGCTTTATAAACAATGCCCATACCCCCACCGCCCAGGATTTGCAGCACACGGTAGTGCGAGACTTTCTTGCCACTTAGGCTTTCGCCAGCGACTTCAGGCAAGGCCATAGCCGCCGAACCGGCTGCCTTCCGTTCTTTCCACTCCACCGGTACCATCCAGCGATAGCCCCTGCGCGCGAGCGTTTCGATACAGTGAGGGCTGTCGGCAGCCTCGCCCAGTGCTTGTCGCAATCGATTCATGGCTGCGCTGATGCTGTGCTCAAACTCCACGATCGTGTCGTTTGGCCAAAGCTTCTTGCGCAGCTCTTCTCGGGTAACAACCTCCCCGGGGTGCTCCAGCAGCATGACTAGAATTTGGAAGGGCTGCTCAGGCAAGCGAATGGCTCTGCCTTCGTCCGGGCGCAGCTCACCGGCTCGAAGGTCTAACTCAAATTTTTCGAAGCGGAACACGCCTTGGCGTGACCTGACTTCCGACACGGCGGACTCCAAGGTTTTCAGGATTGTAACACCTCAAGATGTCCGGCAACTCCTAACGCATAACGCAGGCCTGGTCGACGGCATAGGCGGCCCCCCCCACCGCTAATTCAATAGAAACAAACCAGTTCGGTCGATGACACGGAAATGAACTGATTATGACCCCGCTTGCATTGAGGCGATCGAGGAGGTGAATCAAGGTCGGCACCACCACGCAACTTACGAAGGTGGACGCCATGAAAACTTTATGCCGATTCTGGGCCGTGTTGCTCGCGACTCTATTCGCCAGTGCAGGCTGGGCAGCACGTCAGGCTGGCCAAGCCAAAGCGACCGTCAATCAAGGCGAAATCCTTTTCAAGTTGTACGGAGGCTACAGGTCTCGAGAAAAAGTCTTCGGTATTGCGAACGGTCCAGCACGCGCCTCGGTCTACTACAACTATGTGCTAGACGCCCAAAATGAAAACGCTGAGTTTAAGGCGCCTGTGCTTCTGGGTTGCGTCATCGCCCACGAAATCGGTCATCTGCTCCTTGGCCCAGAGGGCCACTCTACCGGTGGAATTATGCAGTCGGACTGGGGACTTAAAGACGTTCGCCAGGCTATGACGGGTACGTTGACGTTCACACCCCAGCAATCAAGGCGACTTCGGGCAGCGGCTCAAAGGCGTATCTGGCAGGGAGAGGGAACTTTAGAAAACCACCGCATGACAAAGGTTGATCTGACGGCACGCTTAACGTCTGGCCGGCGAGTGGCAGACATCCGTTCCGCCAGAATGCAAGATCCGGCAAACCGGCCCGATTCGACCGGCGGTTCGCTGCCTGGCCCCGCTGCAATGGTCCCGGTGGACTCGCTCGATCTCCCCGCAACCCCGGCACGCGATGCTTACGCGGTGACTGGGGATTTGTTGCCGCCTTTCCTGAAGGCCGTCGTGTCCGTATGGAACCAGGAATTTCCAGGGGTTCCGTTGTCCAACAACAGCCTCATCTTCGTGATTCGGCCGAGCGAGTTCTATGCCGACCTGAATGCCCAGCAAAAAATATGGCTGATGAGTCGGGAGATGCTCGGCATCCGGAACTTTCCGTTGATCATCAACCCGCTTACACCGGACGACGCCTGGTATTTCCGTGCTCAGCAGGAATGGAAGCAGGGAAACTTCGATGCGGTATATATCCTGGTGACTTCCTTATTCCACGAAATCGCCCACACGCAGCACGCCGCGGACGAACTCGTTGCGTACAGAGACCAACTAGCCCTCTTCGAGCATTTTAAAAAACAAGGCAAACTCTCAAGTTCGTACGCGCACGCGTGCCGCGCTTCGTTGCGCGAACGCTACCTGGACGTGAAAAAGCATCCGCAACAATATCGTCAGGTACTGGTCAAGCTACGCGACCAGACGGTCGCCCTACTCGTACGGGCGGAGGCGGCGCCGCCAGTTGCTCCTCCAAAAAGCCACGAATAGTCGGACACTTCCGTTTGAAGGGCATCGCCAACTCCCGATAAGTCTTAGTGTTGAATCGGAAGCGCGAGTGGGCAAGAGGAGTGCACAAGCGCGGCGTGTTTGCGCGCTTTTGATTCAACGACTTGAAGGAAGCCGCCGGCGTTTGCGGCAGACGCGGATCCTATGCAAATTGAATAGAGCGATGGGGCTGTGTGGAGGTGCGCCGGAGCTGTGCGGCGGAGCATAGCGGATGACACGGTGCGCTCGGCGTCTGGCTATAGCAAAACAATTTTGCGAAGAGAGTGCCTAAGGAAGACTGAAGAAGAGATTGGTTCGGCGATGCTTGCTCTGTCTGTGGTGCCGAGCCGAGCAAGTGAAGACAAAGAGGCAAGAGAGTGGCACGTCGCCGGCTGGCTAGGAAGCCGAAATGGCGGATGCGCACGAAGCCGTCCGGAAGCAGGTGCAGCAGGAAGCGACGTAGGAATTCATCGAGCGAGAGAGTCATCAGGCGCTGTTCGTTTTTGTGGGCGGAGTCGCGCCAGCGAAAGGTGACCTTCTGGTCGGCGAACGAGACCAGTCGGTGATTGGAGATGGCCAAGCGATGGGTGTAACGGCCCAGATAGCGGAGCACATACTGCGGGCCTCCGAAAGGTCGTTTCGCGTAGACCACCCAGTCTCTTCTAAACAATGGCCTGAGCCATGCAGCAAAGGTTTTCGGCTGAGCGAGGGGCTTCAAGTCTCCATGAAAGGTGAGCTTGCCGTCATGAAAGGCGCGCTTGAGCGCTTGGTAGAACTTGCCGCGAAAGACAGCGCCAAGCACCTCGACGGGAAGAAAGAAGTCGTAGCGTGGTTTGATCCAGCGCGTGCCATCGGCAGACAGCCCACCAGCTGGCACCACGCAATGTACATGCGGGTGTAGTTCGAGTTTTTGACTCCACGTATGCAGCACGCTGAAGAAGCCGATCTCCGCACCGAGATGCTGGGGATCGCGGGCAACTTCGTGGAGTGTTTCCGCACTGCTGCGAAACAGGAGATCGTAGACGACCTTCTTATTCTGAAGAGTCAGTGGGGCTAACTGGCGAGGTAGCGTGAAGACAACATGGACGTATTGCGTCGGCAGAAGCTCCCTGCGACGCCTTTCCAGCCAACGATCGCGAGCGCCCGCCTGACACTTCGGGCAGTGCCGATTTCTACACGAATTGTAAGAGATGGCGCGATGTCCGCAGCGAGTGCACTCATCGAGATGTCTGCCGAGCGCGGCGGTGCGACACCGCGCAATCGCCAGGAGCACTTTGACGTGCTTCCAGCTGATCCATTTACGGCTTCGTTCGATGAATGCGTCTCCCGCAGTTCGGACCAGATCGGCCACCTCGAGGGGTGGACCCGCTCGCTGGGCGGCTTCCTTGTAAGCGTCCCACACCACCTTGGTGGTGATCGGTGTATCACCGGTATGCCAGCGGTTGCCTGGAAACAGCCATGCGCTTGACTTGTGCCGTAATCCGC
>Ga0134124_10002931_pt1 | contig 13730 bp, 11 predicted proteins | sample KB304_FD_96880 | JGI IMG/M metagenome (GOLD analysis project Ga0134124, IMG submission 96880) | Terrestrial soil microbial communities without Nitrogen fertilizer from Kellogg Biological Station, Michigan, USA - KB3-0-4 | ecosystem: Environmental > Terrestrial > Soil > Unclassified ... | reverse complement strand
CAGCGCCTTGGCGAACGGGAATTCGTTGCCGCGGTCGATGATGGCCTTGAGCTTGCCCGGCAGGCCGAAGGTGCGCGCCTGCTGGAAAAAGGTGATGCCATCCTGCCCGAACACCATCGAGAGCAGCCCCTCGGCGGGAGAATTCATGAGCGCGTTGATCTGGTTCTTGAAGTCGCCCACCCCCAGCTTGGCCGGAATCGGCTCGACGAAGCTGACGGTCTTGCCGATCTTGGAGTAAGCCTCCGGCAAGAGCTTCTTGAACAGCGCCCAACTGTCGGTCAACGCCTGCAGGTCATACAGCGCGCAGCCCCAGGAGGTGACATTGGGAAACTTCTCGACCGCCAGGCGGACGATGGCGCGCAACTGCTCGTAGTCGTTGTCGGAAACGCGGAACGCGTTGCGCACGAAATTCTCGTGCGTGAGCGACATCGTGATGGTGGCGACCGTGATGAACACGGCGTTGAGCTGCGGAAGCACCGGCACCGTCGCCAGGGTCGGGCCGACCAGCAGGCCGCCCACCAGCAGGTTGATGCCCGAACCGGTCAGTTCACGAGCCGCGGCGATGGCGTCGTTCGGGTTCGCCCTGTCGTCGCGGAAAACCAGCTCGACCTGCCGCCCCAGCACGCCGCCCGCCCGGTTCAACTGGGCGGCGGCAATCTCCGCCCCGGTGCGGAAATCGTTGCCCAGCAGGGACGCCGGACCGCTCAACGGGAGAATCACGCCGATCCGGATCGGATTCGATTGGCCAAAGGCGCTTGTCCAGTTCCCAAGCGCCAGCGCTCCGGCGCCCGCGGCCGCGGTGCGCAATACATTACGACGCGAAAGCTTCATCCTTCCTCCTCCTCCCGACGTTGTCATCGTCCGGCGCCTGCCGTTGCCGCATTGGAACAGGCGCCGCTCCTGGCGGCATTATTCAGGCAATCGCCGGTTCATGTCAACAAAACAGTCTTTATAGCCTGTTTTTACCGGCCGCCGTTCGCGGCGGGGGCCGCTTGGCGCACAGAAGCCCGCGTGGACCCCGACACCCGCCCGGCGCCCTGTCAGCCGCACATTACCGTCCGTGTCGCCTGTTTTAATGTCGCGCCGGCCGCCCGGACCGGGACCGCCGTTCCGGCCTACTTCTCCATGTAGCCGTCGAGCACGTCGTGGAAGAACCGCACGCGCCGCTCCTGCCAGGCCAGGTAGTCGCCCTGGTAGCCGCGCGAATGCAGGCCCTTTTGCACCGCGCTCCAGACGCGCGCGTCGCTTTCGATGGTCGGCCCCAGCTCGCATTCGCCGAACTTGCCGCGCTGGTGCGGCACCGCCTCGTCCAGGTTCAGCCAGGTGCGCAGGCTGTGGCACCAATAGCGGGTCTCGCCCTTCGGAAAGAGGTTCATGAACCACATGTCGAAGTAGCATTTCTCGGGGTCGCTGGGGTGAGGCCGGGCGCGCGTGAAAATGTTGCCGTCCGGCTTGAGGCTGAAGGCAAGGTTCGGGAACATCGTGTAATGCCAGTTGTCCGTCAGCATGGCATCGTCGTACCCGGAGAAGTCGAACCCCTTGGCCTCGCCGAGCTGCCGGCGGTTGTTGCGCAGCGCTTCGCGGATGTCCTGGGTGCGGCCGCGGAAGTCCTCGGGATCGAGGTCCCAGTACTTGAGGGGTTCGGTCATGGCGGTGAGGGTTTCCTCCTCGCCGCCCTGCACCAGTTTCGAGGGCGAGCCTCCGGGCATGAGCATGCGGCAGTGCCCGCCCGGATAGAGGTCGAACTGCGAATAGCGGTAGGAATACTCGAGCACGTACTTGAGGTGCGGGTGCAGGAACGGAACGTGGTAGGACTCGTTGAAGTTGTCCTGCACCAGCTTCCAGTTCCAGTCGCCCTCGATGGTCACCCACAGGGTGCGTACCATCTGCTCCAGCGGATACGCTTCCATCTGCTGCGCGACCGGAGAAAGGTAGTCGCGCAGCGGCGCGCAGGCCGGGTCCATGTTGAACCACACGAACCCTCCCCACGTGTCGCAGGGGATTTCCACCAGGTTGCGCTTGCCGCAGGGATTGCCCTGCTTGAAATCGGGCACGTCCGGGACGCTGCGCAGCTTGCCCTGCATGTCGTAAGTCCAGCCGTGGTAGGGGCACACCAGCCTCGCATTGGCTGCGCAACCGTGCTCCTCGCCCACCAGCAGCATGCCGCGGTGCTGGCAGACGTTGTAAAAGGCGCGGATCCTTCCGTCGTCGGCCAGCGTGCACAGTATTGTTTCCGGCCCGAAGTCGGTGCTGATGAAGTCGCCCTTTTTTTGCAGTTGCCGCACCAGGCCGGCGATCTGCCAGGTGCGCGTCCACATCTTGTCCCACTCGCGCTTCCAGAAATCGCGGTTGTAGTAGCGCGCCGGGTCGATGGGCCTGTCCGACAGCGGCGGCTCCGGCGCCTTGCTCTGGTCTATCCCTATCCTGCGCGCAATGGCGTCGCTACCACCCATGAAACTCTCCTTCGATGCAATGACACTGATGGATCACCGCCGGTACGACGGGTCTTCGCGGTCCCGGCGGCCGAAAATGCGCGGCGCCGCCGGCGACCGGTCCCAGGAATCGGTGGACGGGACTAGCGACGTCCAGTCCGAAACCACGACGCGCCGCGCGTTCTTCCACACCCCGTTCCGGCGCTCGAAACGGTCGATGTAGCGGCCGCCGAAAGTCATGGTCATGTCCTTGTCGCCCGCCATGTCGTGCACCGCGACTACATAGCTTTCTCCATGCGCCACGTCGCCGCGCACCTCGATCAACTGGTTGCAGATGCAATGCTGCGTCCTCTTCATCGAGGGCAACAGCGCCATGACCCAGCGGACGAACTCGCCGGCCGTGCCCCGAAAATGCCCGAAATCCACGACTGCATCGGCATGAAAGACCGAGCGGATCAATTCCTCGTCCATGCGATCGATGCCGCGGGCCAGCGTGTACACCAGTTCGGCGCAGGCCTGCTTGTCGAGCAACTCGCGAATCAGGCTCTGCTCCTGCTGCATTGCACCTCCGGGGGGTGGCCTAGGCGGCGGCGATTTGAACGGCCGGGACGGATGGATCATTATTGAAGGACCGCGCAACGTCTGTCAACGATTACAAGCTGTCCAGCCCGGTTTTTACAAACGCAGTTCACCCCGTCGCAAACGCCGCACGGCTGACGCCGCCATGCCGTGCGCCTGCGTAAGCTTGTCCTCGCCCGTTCCGCTCACTCTAGGATTGCCGTTTCCCCGACATGTTGCATTGCAGCGAACGCTCCTCGCCCGATATCGGTGACACACCGCGATGGGCTGCGTTGACCGCTGCTCATTGTGTCGGTACATTACCGGCCACTTAGCTTGTTTTACGCCGCCGGCGGCAAACCGGCCATCAATCCTGCTGGGGGGGTCGCCCGCCCATGTTCTGGGCGTCCGCGCACGCCGTAGATATGTTTGCCGGGGTCATAAACCGAGGAGGAGACCATGAAGACGACATCAAAACAAAGGCGCCGGTTTCTCAAGGGCGCATCGGCGGCATTGGCCGGCGCGGCCGTCGGCCGCGTGGCCTGGGCACAACAGGATCCGATCAAGATCGCGCTGACCGCGCCCCTCAGCGGACCGGCCCAATCGGTGGGCGAGCCGCTGCTGATCGGCGCCCAAGTCGCCGCGGCGCAGGCCAACCGCGCCGGCGGCGTGCTCGGCCGGCAGATCGAAATCGTTCCCTTCGACGACAAGGCCAACCCCACCCAGACCGCCGCGGTGGTGCGCGAAATGGCGGGCCAAAAAATCAACCTCATCGTCGGCCCTCCCCTGACGGCCAACGGCATGGCCGCCTATCCGCTGCTGACCGAATACAACATGATCATGACCATTACCGGGTCGGCGGATGAGCGCTTCACGCACGAGAATTTCATGCGCAATGTCTTCCAGGCTTCGCCGAACAACTACATCACCTCGCGCTCCTACACAAAGGTGCTGGCGCAGCGCTATCCCGACGTCACCGTGTGGACAGCCGCGCTGACCGATCTGTCGGCGCAACTCACCATCTGGAACGTGTTCTCGACCATGCTGACGCGGGCCTACGCCGAGGCGGGCAGGAAAATCACCCTGCTTGACCCCATCGTGGCCAAGCTCGGCACGCCCGACTTCAGGCCGCAGCTTTCGGGATTGATGGACTCGCAGGCCACAGGGCTGATGAACGCCATGTTCGGCAGCGACGGCGTGACCTTCTTCCAGCAGGCGCGGCAATTCGGGCTGGACAAGAAGATCAAGGTGTTCGCGGATTACTCCATGGCGCTCGACCTGCCCCTGGCCCTCAAGCGCAACCTTCCGGCCAACGTCATGTCCAAGGTGTACTACCCGCTCACGCTGGGCGACGATCCGCTTCTGCTCGAACTGCACAAGGCCTTCGGCGCGAAGTCCGGCTCGCCGGTGGCCCACCCACTGTGCATCATTTCGCACAATGCCGTGCAAGCCTACGTGGAGGCCATGCGCGCGGCGCGCAGCACCGAGACCCCCAAGGTGATCGAGGCGCTGGAGACCATCAAGATCAAGAGCATCCGCGGGCCCATCCACTACCGCAAAGAAGACCACCAGATGCTGGCCTCGCTCAGCTACGTTAAATTCGTTCCGCGCGACGCCGAGCCGGGCTGGGCCGCGGTGGACGCCGTAACCACGCCCGACGAGCCGAACGCACCTCTGCCGACGCCGGGAGTCGCGTTGAAGCTTTAGGCAGGGCGCCGCGGGTCAGTGGAGGACTACGACCGGCGGCGGTCAGTCCCGCGGCTCCCGTTCCCAGCACGAGCACATCAAACGTGTCCGTGACCTCTCCTTTTTTGAAAAAGATCGGGGGTGCCGGTCTCAGGCCACCTTGAGCAGTTGCTTGCCGATGTTCGCTCCACGAAAGAGCCGCCCCAGCACCGCCGGCGCGTTCTCCAGGCCGTGCTGCACGTCTTCCCTGTGCCTGAGCTTTCCTGCGCGCAGCCACCCTTCGAGGCGCCGCCGCGCGAGCGGAAAATCGGCGGCGAAGTCGCCGAGGAGGAAGCCCTCCATGGACGCGCGTTTGTAGATCAGGTTGAAGTAATTTTCCGGTCCGGGCGCGAGGCGGTCGGCTTGGTAGCGGCTGATTCCGCCGCAAACAACCACCCGCGCGCGCATAGCGAGCTGTGCGAGCATGATGTTGAGCAGGTCCCCGCCCACATTGTCCCAGGCCACATCGATGCCGTCCGGAGCGTGGCGCGCCAGCTGCTTCGCGACCGCGCCGGCCTTGTAGTCGATCGCGGCATCGAAGCCCAGGCCATCGACCAGCCATGCGCACTTCTCGGGGCCGCCGGCAATGCCGACCACGCGGCATCCGCCGATTCTGGCGAGTTGCCCGACCACCGAACCGGTCGCTCCGGCCGCGCCGGTGACCACCACCGTATCGCCGGGAAGCGGCTTGCCGACCCTCTGCAGCCCGAAATAGGCCGCCAATCCGGTGCTGCCAAGGACCCCGAGGTAGGCCGTCAGAAACTCTTCGTGCTCGACAAGGACCAGGGTTGAGTCGTTCACAACAGCGTAGTCCTGCCAGCCCATCATGCCGGTCACCTTGTCCCCCGGCTTGAACTGTTCCGAACGCGACTCGATCACTTCGCCGATACCCCGTCCCCGCATAACATCGCCGATCCGGGTGGGGGCGACGTATCCGCCGGCGTTTTCCATCCACCCCTTCTGGGCGGGATCGAAACCCAAATACAGCACCCGCACGAGGACCTGCCCCTCCTGGGGCGACGCCGCCTCCGTCTCCACCCACTTGAAGTCATCGTCCCGCAAGGGACGGCCCGTCGGTCGGGCATTGATCAACCATTGGCGGTTTGTATTGCGCATCTCACCTTCCTGCAACGGCATGGCCTTTTACCCGATGCCCGCGATTATCCTTCAGACGGCGAAAAAAACAAGCTGTGTAGCTTGTTTGTTGGTGATGTGAGACACTGGAACCCGGGGGATGAGGCATGACCAAGCACATCAAGTACGGCGAACCACTCAGCGTCCTGGTCGCGGTCAAGGGCCATCCGTTCGACCGCGAGGCGTTCGCCGCCGTGTTCGAGGAAATGGACGGCATGGCGGCAAGCCTCGTGGACCAGCCGGCCGCGGGGCTGTTGATGAATCCCGAGGCCATGGCGGGCTTCGACGCCCTGGTGCTGTATGACATGCCGGGCCTGGATTTCCGTGCCCAGGCGCCTGCTCGGCCCGGGTACGTCGAGCCTCCGCGCGAACTCAGGGAGGGATTCAGGCGCCTGCTGCAACAGGGCAAGGGTGTTGTTGCGTTGCATCACGCCATTGCGGCGTGGCCGGCCTGGCCGGAGTACGCGGAGTACCTTGGCGGCCGGTTCCTGTACAAGTCCGGCCCGCTGCGCGGCGCGCCTCGAAAGGACTCGGGTTATCGGCACGGCGTCCGCTACAGCGCGCGCGGCGTGGCTCCGCGGCATCCCGTCCTGGAAGGCCTTCCCGAGCGATTCGAGCTGACCGACGAGTTATACCTGTACGAGGTGTTCGAAGACGACGTCACCCCGCTGCTGCGCGCCGAGCACGCCTTCGTGCGCGACCATTTCTTCTCGGCCGAACTGGCGGTGTCCCATGGCCGCATGTTCGACAACGCGGGCTGGGAGCACTCTCCCGGCTCGAACCTGATCGGCTGGACCAAGCAAGCGCTCAACAGCCGCGTGGTCTACCTGCAGCCGGGCGACGGGCCGAGCGTGTACGAGAGTCCCTATTACAGGCGGCTGGTAAGGAACGCCATTCAGTGGGTAGCCGCTGGCGGCACGGCTCCTTGACGGCGCCTGTTCGGTACATTACCGTCCCAATAGACTGTTTTTTTCACGGAGGCGGCCATGGCGCGCTTGGAAAACAAGACGGCAGTGATACTGGGGGCGGCGGGGCGCGGCAACATGGCGCAAGTCATCGCGCGGCGATTCAAGCGCGAGGGCGCGCAAGTGCTGGTGGCCGGGCGCCACCGCGAGGAACTCGAGAAGCTCGCGGGCGAACTGGGCGGCCACGCCGCGATCTGCGACATCACCCGGCGCGACGAGGTCTTTGCGCTCGCCGGCACCGCCCGCGAGCGGCTCGGCCATGTCGACATCGCCATCAACGCGACCGGATGGGGGCTGCTCAAGCCCTTCGACCTGACCACTGAGGATGAGTTGCGCAAAATGACCGACTTGCAGTTTATCGGGCCCTTCTTCTTCTTCCAGGCCATGCTCGCCGTGATGGGGCGCGGAGGCTCGCTGATCCAGATCAGCTCCGCGACCGCTTCCATCATGCTCAACGATCACGCCGCCTACATGGGAACCAAGGCCGGCATCGACCACGTCATTCGCTGCGTGGCCAATGAATACGGGGAGCGCGGCATTCGTGCCAATTCGATCTCGCCGGGCCTCACCGAAACGCCGATGACCGCGGGCGCCAAGGCCCTGCCCGGCTTATGGGACGTGTACCTCAAATCCTATCCGCTGGGCCGGATCGGAACGTCGGAGGACGTTGCGGACGCGGCGGTATGGCTGGCCAGCGACGAGTGCTTCATGTCCGGCCAGAATCTGCAGATCAACGGGGGGTTGACCCTGCGCGGCAACCCCAGCCGGGACCAGATCGATGCGGCGGTGCTGGCCGCAACCGGCAAGCCGCGCCCGCGTCCTTGGGCAAAATAGCGCGACGCCGGCAGGCTAGATTTGATATGGCTTGCCGGGTGACGGCGGCAAAGCCATCTCCGCGCCGGCGACCTTGAACGAATCCACGATCCGGAAGCCCTGCTCGTCGTCGGAAGGCGCGTACTGGACGAAATTGATGTCCGACAGGTAGAGGTGATCCTCCTTGCGAAAAACGGCCGGTCCCTTGACGGTCTCGAACCGCTGCCCTTCGAGGGCGCGTATGAAACTCTCCTCATCGGCCGCGTTCTTGGCCGCCCGCAGGCCGGCCGCCAATCCGGCGACAAAAGTGTTTCCGTACTGCACGAAGCCTGAGGGAAGCCGATCGTTGGTCTTCGCCACGTAGGCCTCATAAAAATCGCGCACCAGCGGGTTGTCCCGATAGAGGCCGTGGTACCACGACACCAGGCTCCAGATGTTCGCCGGCATGTCTTTTCTCAGGACCTTGGCCACGGAAATGTCGATGGTCTGATCGATTACGGCCTTGAGCTCGCGGCCGAGATTGAACGTGCGCGCCTGTTTCCAGAACGTTATGCCGTCGCCGCCGACCACCAGGCTGAACAGGCCCTCGATGCCTGAACCGGTGAGTTCCGAGGCCTGCACCCTGAAGTCGGCGGTGTTGAACTTGACGATGATGGGCTCGGCGAAGGTCACTTTTCGGCCCTTGGCGGCATGGTATTCGGCCAGGTACTTGGCGAACATCTTGTAGGTGTCGATGTATCCGGTGGTCTCGGTGACCACGCCGCCCCACTTCAGCACGTTCGGAAACTTTTCGACGGCGATTCGCGCCATGCCGCGCGCGCGCTGGTAGTCCGATTCGATGCCGGGAAAGAGATTGGGGGAAAACGATTCGTGCGTGAGCGGGTTGGCGCTGGCGCCGCCCGTCACGAGCACGCTCTTGGACGATGCCAGCACGGGTAGCAGGGCCAACACGTTCACGGACTGGAGGCCGCCGCCCCAGAGGTGCAGATTGGCGCTGGCCGCCTCCCGCGCCGCGGCGATGGCGTCATTGGGGCGGCTCTTGTCGTCCAGGTACACCAGCTCGATGGGGCGGCCGAACACGCCGCCGGCCTTGTTGATCGCCTCGGCGGTGAGATCGGAGCCGATGCGCGCGTTGGTTCCCACGATGGCGGCCGGGCCGCTCAGCGGCAAAATGGCCGCGATGCGGATCGGCCCGCTTTGGGCCAGCACCTCCTTGAACGTGCCAAAACCCAGTACGGACGCGCCCAATGCGCCGGCCCGCAGAAATTGACGCCGGCTGATACCCGTTGTCATGATGGACCTCCTTGGTTCGCTCTACGGACCTGCGGCGATTTCTCCCCGGTCGACACAAAACAAGCTGACCGGCTTGTAATCTGTATTCCACCCTTTTTCTAAGGGGCTCCTTTACGCCAAGCGCTTTTATAGCTGCCAGCGAGGTGTTCGCATCCGAGCCGCCCTGCATACGCGGCTGAAAACAAGCTGCACAGCCCTTTTATAGCAAATTTTTGATCGATGTGCGAGACTAACGCGGCTGGTCACCCTGGGTCTTGAAACCATGAAAAACATCGGCAGGCAGGGTCTTGCGCGAACATTCGCCTCGCTGGGGCCCATCACCCAACTGGCTTTCGTTCCGGCGGATTTCGACTCGGCCTTGCGCTTCTGGGTCGAGACCATGGGCGCCGGCCCGTTTTTCCTGCTGGAACACGTGAAAATGGAAGGCCTGCGCTATCGCGGCCAACCCGCCCCGGACGTCGACTTTTCGGCTGCGATGGGACATTGGGGCGACCTGCAGATCGAACTCATCCGCCAGTACAACGACGCGCCTTCCATCTATTCGGATTGGCGCCACCAGGGCCGCGAAGGCCTGCACCATGTTTGCGTGCTGACCGCGGACATGGCGGCAGCCCGCGGGCTATGCGCCGCGGCCGGCGCCGAGGTCTTGCAGGAAGGGACGTTGCGGGGCGGAGCGGCCGAGATCATCTATGTCGACACACTCGGCGGGCCGGGAACCATGGTGGAAATCATGAAACCCGACCCGGCCGCCCTGGCGTTCTTTGCCAGAATCCGCGCCGCTGCGAAGGATTGGAACGGCGACGATCCTCTGCGGCGGCCCTAGAGACATACGGGTTGCCCCATCGTTGCCCATGGAACGCCCGGACCTCGCCACCCTGAGAAACGCCTTTGCCGGGAGACTGCTGACAGACGCACCCGACATGGCGCCCTTTCTCACGGATTGGCGCCGCCGCTGGACGGGACGCGCCATCGCGGTCGCCCAGCCCGAGACAGCCCACGACGCGGCCAGCGTGGTGCGATGGTGCGCCGAGCGTCTGGTCCCGGTGGTGCCCCAGGGAGGCAATACCGGCCTGTCCGGAGGCTGCATCCCGGACGAGACCGGACGCGCCCTGGTGCTGTCGACGGCGCGACTGAACAAGGTTCGGGCCATGAACCCGGGCAACAACACGCTCATCGCCGAGGCCGGCTGCACCCTGCGGCAGGTCCAGGACGAAGCGGCCGCGGCCGACCGGCTGTTTCCCCTCAGCCTGGCCGCCGAAGGCAGTTGCACCATTGGGGGAAACCTTTCGACCAACGCGGGCGGCGTGCACGTGCTGCGCTATGGCAGCGCCGGCGACTTGTGCCTTGGCCTGGAAGTCGTCACATCCGACGGAGAAATATGGGACGGCCTGCGCACCTTGCGCAAGGACAACAGCGGATATCACCTGCGGGACGTGTTCATCGGGGCGGAAGGCACGCTCGGCATCATTACCGCGGCGGCGCTGAAGCTCTATCCAAGGCCGGCCGCAAAAGGCGTCGCGTTCGCCGCGGTGCCCACGGCGCTGGCGGCGCAGGAATTCCTGCACCTGGCCCAGGCCGCAGCCGGCGGCCAAGTCAACGCGCTTGAACTCCTGTCGGAGGCCTGCGTGGCATTGGTGCTGCGCCACATACCCGGGTCCCGCCGCGCGCTCCCCGCCGGATCCCCTTGGTACATGCTGGTCGAAGTTTCCGGCGATGGCGATGAAGCCGCCATGCAATCCACGATGGAGGCCATGCTCGAATCGGCCCTGGAAAAAGGCTTGATATCCGATGCCGTGATCGCGGCCTCGACCCAGCAGCAGCTTGACCTGTGGCGATTGCGCGAGAATATTTCCGAGGCGCAGTCCGCCGAGGGCCAGGCCATCAAGCACGACATCGCCGTGCCGATTTCCGGCGTCGCCGAAGCCGTGGAAGACATATCGAAATCGGTCGCCGCCCACTTTCCCGACGTGAGGCCCATGGTCTTCGGGCATCTCGGAGATGGCAACCTCCACTACAACATCTCACCGCCGGCGGGTCGAACCGGCGCGGAGTTCGCGGCGGAGTTCCTCGCCCTGGAGCGGCCCCTGAACACCATGGTGCACGACATCGTGGTCCGGCATGGCGGCTCGATTTCGGCCGAACATGGGCTGGGCGTCCTGCGACGCGACGAGGTCGCGCGGTACAAATCCCCAACCGAACTGCGCCTGATGCGCACGTTCAAGCGCGCGCTGGATCCGGCCGGGATCATGAACCCCGGCAAAGTGCTGGTTTGAGCAACGCATGAACGCGGCGACATCCACCCTTGGCGGGCGGGCGCTGGTGCCGTCGGGCGGAGGCGTCGCCGGCATTGCATGGCAGATCGGCCTGCTGTCCGGACTGGAACGAGCCGGTGTCGTGCTTGCCGACGCCGACCTCTGGCACGATCTGCGGCACACCTGGGCAAGCTGGCACGCTCAAAACGGCACGCCGTTAAATGTGTTACAGGACATGGGCGGCTGGGAATCCGAGAGCATGGTCCGGCGTTACGCGCATCTGGCGCCAGCGCAGTTGAAGCAGCATGCTGAGACGGTCGCCGGCTTGCTTGGCGGCACAAATTTGGCACAACCGCCGAAGAAGGAGGGACCAGCGAAAGCTAAGTCCTTGAATGTTGGTGGGCCCACCTGGACTCGAACCAGGGACCAAAGGATTATGAGTCCTCTGCTCTAACCGACTGAGCTATAGGCCCGTCTGCCGCCGACCTAACCGACCGGGCGACGGGGCGACCGGGCGATTATATCGGCTTCGCCCGAAGCCCTCGGTCACCGGGTCACGATGCGCTTGTCCCGCAAGGTGACGAACTCCTCGGCCGCCGTGGGGTGGATGCCCACGGTCATGTCGAACTGCTTCTTGGTCAGCCCGGCCTTCACGGCAATGGCGATGCCCTGGATGATCTCCGGCGCCTCGGGGCCCACCATATGGGCGCCGACCACCCGCTGCGACACCGGCTCGACCACCAGCTTCATCATGGTGCGCTCGTGGCGGCCGGAGAGCGTGGCCTTGAGGGGGCGAAAAGCGGTCTTGTAGATTTCCGCCGCGCCGTGGCGCTCGAGCGCCGCTTCTTCGGACAGGCCCACCGCCCCCACCGGCGGCTGGCTGAACACCGCCGAGGGGATGTTGTCATGGTCCACGGGCGTTGGCGCGCCGCCGAAGAGGGTATTAGCCACGGCCGCGCCCTCGCGAATGGCGACAGGGGTGAGCGCGATGCGGTGGGTGACGTCGCCCACGGCGAAAATGTTCTCCACGCTGGAGCGGCAGAACCAATCCACCACCACGCCGCCGTTCTCGTCCAGTTTCACGCCCGCTTCGGCCAGGCCCATGTTGGCGGTGTTGGCGTGGCGCCCGGTGGCGAACATCACCGCATCGGCCGTGAGCGCGGCACCGGCCGCCTCGCCGGCGGCGCGCTTGAGGTGGGTGGTGAGCTGGATGGGGCCCGGGCCGGTCCTTGCCGCCTGGGCGATGGAAGCCACTTCGCTGTGCAGCAGGATGCGGATGCCCTTCTTGGCCAGTTCTTCGTGCAGGTGAGAGCGGACGTCGGCGTCGAAACCGCGCAGCAGTTCGTCACTGCGGTGCACGATGGTCACTTCCGACCCCAGGCCGTGGAAAATGCCGGCGAACTCCACCGCGATGTAGCCGCCGCCGACGATGACCACGCGGCGCGGCAGCTCGGCCAGTTCAAAGGCGTCGTTGGAGGTGATGGCGTGTTCGATGCCGGGGATGACCGGCAGCGTCGGCCGGCCGCCGGTGGCGACCAGGATGTTCTTTGCCGTGACGGTCTTGCCGGCAACGGAAAGGCTGTGAGCATCGTTGAGCGTGACCCGGCCGCGCATGATGCTGGCGCCAGCCTTGGTGATCATGTCCACGTAAATGGACGACAGGCGCTCGATCTCGGTGTTCTTGTTGCGGATCAGGTCCGGCCAGGAAAAGCGCGCCTCGGGCACGGTCCAGCCGAAGCCGCGCGCGTCCTCGAAATCCTCGGCGAAGTGCGCGGCGTAGGCGAGCAGCTTCTTGGGCACGCAGCCGCGGATAACGCAGGTGCCGCCCACGCGGTAGTCCTCGGCCACGGCCACCCTGGCGCCGAAGCCGGCCGCCATGCGCGAAGCGCGCGTGCCGCCCGAGCCCGCGCCGATGACGAACAGGTCGTAGTCGTACTGCGCCATATGCCTCCCGCTGCCCTCCTGAGCCGATACTTTGCCACAAATGACAACGCCCCTTGCGGGGCGTTGTTCATTGCCAGGATTGCCGATCAGTTATTGTCGAGAAAGCTCTTCAGCCGCTCCGACCGCGACGGATGGCGCAGCTTGCGCAGCGCCTTGGCCTCGATCTGGCGGATGCGCTCGCGCGTGACGTCAAACTGCTTGCCCACTTCCTCGAGGGTGTGGTCGGTGTTCATCTCGATGCCGAAGCGCATGCGCAGCACCTTGGCCTCGCGCGGGGTGAGCGAATCCAGGATTTCCTTGGTCACGTCGCGCAGGCTGGAGTACATGGCCGCGTCGTTGGGCGCCAGGGTGGCCTGGTCCTCGATGAAGTCGCCCAGGTGCGAGTCGTCGTCGTCGCCGATGGGGGTCTCCATGGAGATGGGCTCCTTGGAGATCTTCAGGATCTTGCGGATCTTGTCCTCGGGCATCTCCATCTTGACGGCGAGCGTGGCCGGATCCGGCTCCTGTCCCGTCTCCTGCAGGATCTGGCGCGAGATGCGGTTCATCTTGTTGATGGTCTCGATCATGTGCACCGGGATGCGGATGGTGCGCGCCTGGTCGGCGATCGACCGGGT
>Ga0134124_10002928_pt1 | contig 13741 bp, 12 predicted proteins | sample KB304_FD_96880 | JGI IMG/M metagenome (GOLD analysis project Ga0134124, IMG submission 96880) | Terrestrial soil microbial communities without Nitrogen fertilizer from Kellogg Biological Station, Michigan, USA - KB3-0-4 | ecosystem: Environmental > Terrestrial > Soil > Unclassified ... | reverse complement strand
GGAATGACTCCAGATTCGATTCCCTGCCCGCGCTGAGGTCGTCCAGTACTCTCACTCGCTGCCCCTCACGAACGAGCCGCTCAACTAGGTGGCTGCCGATGCAGCCGGCGCCTCCGGTTACCAGGTAAACGCGTTTGGGCATGTGTGTACCGATCGATTCCTTATCGTTTTTGCCGCTCACGGCTTTTCGCGAACCACTATTCAAGTAAAGACACAAAGGGGCTGAAAATACAGTTAGCGGTCAGCTTGAGGTTCAGAGTTCAAGCTTTAGCTTGCTCCTGAGCTTTATGCGTCGAAAAACAGCAAGCTAAAGCTTGAACTCTGAACCGCACGTCAAACTGCCGCTACTGAACATTCATTTCTTGATTAAGAAGTTTTCAATGGCGAGACAATCGATCCCGGAACAGTAGAATCCTCGAACTGCTTCGCGGGGTGTCGAAACAACCGGTTCGCCGAAGAGGTTGAACGAGGTATTCAAGAGAACCGGCACACCGGTCGCCTCGCCAAACTTCGAAAGCAGCTTCCAGAACGAGGCGTTGGTCTTGCGGCTCACGCTGTGAACTCGCACTAGTCCGTCGCCAAACACGGCGGCCGGGATCAACGGCTGCTTGCCTTCCTTGATCCTGCTGACGCCCTGAAGAAAATTGTTCAACGCGCTCGCCTCAAAGAATTCTTCGGTCCGCTCTTCCGGCACCGCCGCGCAAAAAGGCCGGAACTCCTCGCGATGCTTTATGAAGGCGTTCAGATTGTCGCGCATCATCTCAGTCGTCGGCGAAGCCAATATGCTGCGAGCGCCCAGACTGCGAGGGCCAAACTCCATCGCGCCTCTGAACCATCCCACGATTTTTCCCTGCGCGAGCTGGCGGGCTACTTCGCCGGTGAGTTTGTCTTCGGTAAGAAAATATTCATAAGCAAGCTTACAGTTGTCGAGCACGCCTTTGATTTCGTCGTCGGTGAATCGCGGCCCAAGAAACGCGTGCTCCATTTCATAGACCCGCTCACGGTTGCCCATCACCTGATGCCAAACGTAGAGCGCTGCTCCAATCGAGCAGCCGGCATTACCGGCGGCGGGTTGAACAAAAAGACGTTTGAATCCCGCGCCTCTTTCAACCGCGGAGTTTGCAAAACTGTTGAGCGCAACGCCCCCGGCTAAACACAGGTTGTCCTCCCCGGTGCGCTCGCGGTGAATGCGGGCCATTTCGCACAACACATCTTCGACTCTTCTCTGGGCGCTGGCCGCTATGTTGCGATGAGTTTGTGAAATTGGCTCGTCCTTGCCTCTTGGCGAAAGTTTTGTGCGCTCGAAGAAATGAGCGGACAGCGAGGGCGCTCCACCGAAAGGGAGATCGAAGTAGCCCGTATTCACAACCGGCAGGCCGTAGTTGTCAACGCTGAGGAGGTCAGCGAAGACTTCGGGGAATTCAGGCTTGCCGGTGGGCGCCAGCCACGTTGTCTTGTGCCAGTCGCCCGCGTCAAAGCCCAACGCCGCGGTCACTGCGCTGTAGACCATGCCGATCGAGTTGGGAAACTGCGCTTCGGCGTCGATGCGAAGCCGCGCTCCTGAACCGGTCATAAGCGCCGCCGATGTCATATCGCCTTTGTTGTCGGCCGAGATCACCGCAGCTCGGTCGAAGCCAGATGCGTAAAACGCGCTGGCGCCGTGCGCGAGTTGATGCGGGACCTCAATGAACCGGCCGTTTTTGGAGAGCCGCGCTTCAGCAAGCCGCCTGGTCTTGAGCTGCTGCTTGAGCGCATTTAGTCCTTCGACAAAGTAGGGCGGGAACTCTTCGATGGTGTCCGCGGCTTTGATGGCTCGAGATGAATTGAACGCGATCTCTCGATGAAATCGCTTGTGGGGCTCCAGGTAATAAGCGACGCAATCAACCTTGTCGAAGCCGATGCCCGCGCGCTCGAGACAAAACTCAATCGCGCGGAAGGGCAGCCCTCCGGCGTAGTTCATGCCGATGTGCCTGATGCGAGCAAGTTTCTCTTCTTCGACGGCGGCGACAACGCGACCGTCTTGAACCAAGGCTGCCGCTGCGTCGCGCTCTTGTCCGGATATGCCGAGAATGTTCATCAATAGGTTCCGTTTGATTCAAACGCCCAGGCGTATGTTCCGGCGTTGCTCGTTCGATTCTAAGACTGCTTCTACGGGATGAATACCATTAACATTCGAGGGAAGCCTTTTTCAAGGTGGAGGCTCGGTAACATAGTCGACGTTCGGTGATACGATACATTGACGCCGGCACCTCATCGCTCTATTGTTCACCGAATGAAAGTTCGCGATGTACTGAAGCTCCTCAAGAATGACGGTTGGGACCTGGTTGCGACTGAGGGCAGTCATCGACAATACAAGCACGCGACAAAAGCCTGGGCGTGTAACCGTTCCCGGGAAGCCAAAGGACGAGTTGCCGCCGGGCACATATTGAACAGCATAATGAAGCAGGCTGGCCTCAAGAAATAGGAGAAGAAAATGCGCTACGCGATAGTCATCGAAAAAGCTGCAAAGAACTATGCGGCTTATGTTCCCGACTTGCCGGGCTGCGTTGCCACCGGCAAAACCGTGGAAGAGACCGAGCAACAAATACGCGAGGCCATCGAGTTTCATATCCGCGGTATGCGCGAGGATGGACTGCCGATTCCAGCCCCATCTAGTCAGGTAGATTACGTCGAGATTGCTGCTTAAAGTGGCAGAGCCGCGAAGAAAGATTGGCGTTTAGTCATCCTCGTACCAGGCGAACCGACACATACAGAATAAGAATCGCTATCAGCGTCGCCAAAGCCGCCGCGCGTGATCCCATACGATTACCGGGAGCGCCGCCGGGCAAGCCTTCGTGACGCTTTGCGGCTCGGATGCTCGTGATGTCGTGGAAGGCCATCAGCGCGATCATCACAATCACCAGCATCAGCTTCCACGGAAGCCAAATCGCGATCAAGCGCTCAACCTTCTCAGGGTTGAACACATCGCCGTTGAAGATTTGTGACAGCTTGATCGGAGTCAACCGAAGAACAAGGTTTCCGATCCCGGTGATGATCAACACAATAATCGAGCCCCAGCCTATCCACCTGAATCGCCGTGCCAACCCGCGCAGTATTCGCTGGCGCTCGTCAACCGGGTGCGTCAGCGCAAATGGAACAGCCACCGCCGCGGTGTAAATCAGTCCCCCGGTCCATACAGCCGCCGCAAGAATGTGAATCCAAACATTCAGAAAGTACATCTCTGTTCGGCCCTCCATCTTTGAACGACGCTAGCCTTGTATTCCCACGAAGTCTTCGGCCTTAGCGCCGCGCTGCGACTTAATCGTGAGACTCACTCCAAGCGCGACGAGCATTATCGCCGAGCTTACCCAGTAAAGCGTTCGCCCATAGTGCGAACTATAATCCGGATCCCGACTCAGCAGCAGTCCACCCAGTACAGGCCCGATGATTCGCGCGAGGCTCGCGACCGATGCCATCACCCCAAGCACCCGGCCTTGCAAGGATGCGTTAACGCTCTTCGAAGCAAGCGCGTTCAAGGTCGGGGTCATCAGGCTGTTGCCAATCGCAATACCGGTGCTGGCTATTATCAGAAGCACAACCGTACCGCTGAGCGTAAAGCCGAACACACTCACGGCGAACAGCGCGGTGCCGATCACGGTCAGCGGCTTATCGCCAAACATTTTCACCAGTCGCCCGAGCAGGCCGCCCTGTATCACCGCGCCGATGATTCCGACGTATCCGAACAAGAATCCGGTATGCCACGCATCGAACTTGAATCTATGCGCCGCGAACAACGCGAAGGTCGCCGTCATCATCGCGAAAGCAACGGTCGCAAGAAAGTAAGTGCACACTACCGCGACGAGTTGCCAGCTCCCGGACTCTTCGAGTATCCGAACTATGCCGCCGCGGCGTCGCGCCTCGCTTCGATGCTCGTGTGAAAGACTCTCAGGCAAAAGGAAATAAAGCGCCGTCGCGTTGGCAGCCGCCATAGCCGACGCAAAGAAAAACGGCGCCGCTGGCGAGATGTAACTCATCATCCCGCCAATCATCGGTCCGAAAACAAAGCCGAGCCCGAATGCCGCTCCGATCAAACCCATTCCCTTCGAACGCTCCTCCGGCGGAGTGACGTCTGCAATGTAGGCTTGCGCGGTCGAGATGTTACCGCCGCTGATCCCGTCGATCATGCGAGCCACGAACAGCCAGACGAGAGTTGGCGCCAGCCCAAACAGCGCCAATCCGACGGGCATGCTGGGCGCGAAGCCCATGATCAAGAACCCGATCGAGGTTCCGATCAAGCTGACAAGCAGAACCGGTCTGCGCCCGACTCGATCGGAGAGTTTGCCGAGCAGCGGCGCGAACACGAACTGCATCGCCGAGTAAGTGGCGAGCAAAACTCCGATGGTAGCCTCAGAGGCGCCGTAGCGTTCGGCGTACAGCGGCAAAACGGGTATGACGATTCCAAACCCGACCAGGTCGATGAAGATGGTTATGAAGATGATTACCAGAGGTGAGCGTTTCGTCATCGCGAAGAGTTAGGACTTAAGGATTGAGATATAGGATTGAGATATAGGATTGAGACATAGGATTGAGACATAGGATTGAGACATTGAAAATTGCAAAATGCAAATTGAAAATTGCAAATTGAAAATTGCAAATTGTCGAATGAGCCGTTGAATCGCCGGCATGGCAAATTTGGGTTGTGGGTCAGTTTTAAGGTCCAGTTCAGAGTTCAAGCTTTAGCTTGCCGTTTTCAACCATAAAGCTCAAGAGCAAGCTAAAGCTTGAACTCTGAACCTCAAACTGACCACTACCCAAATTCGCAATTTTCAATTTTCAATTTTCAATTTTCAATTTTCAATTTGCAATTTGCAATTCTTCCAATTTGCAATTTTCAATTCTTCCGGCCCTCCATTCGCAGAGCGTCCGTTGCCGCCAGCCTATCTGCCAAAGGACCTGTACCCTTTCTTATAGTTCAGCGCCAACCTTCCGAGTCCTTTCGGCGCGCTAATACTAATCCGTACCTTGTGCCAGTCGATGCTACTCATCGCGTCGGTCGGGTAAAACCCGATCGCATATTGATGCCGCAGCATCAGCGCAATCCTCGTGTAGATATCGCGAGTTTGCGGTTCGTCTTCCGGTGCAAAGACCATGCCCCCGCTCCAGGCAGAAAGGCTCTGGAGAGTCCCCATCCCGGCGTACAACTGGCTTATGGCGATACTGTAAACCGGTACATCCGACTCCTTGAGCATCTCTTGAAGATCGCGCCCGTTGTATCGGCTGTTATTCTCTTCGCCGTCGGAGATAATCAGCAGCGCTTTCTTGGCGTGCCTTCCCTGCCGGGCTTTCTCCAGCCCGAGATAGACGCCATCGTACAGCGCTGTGCTTCCTTTCGCTTTGACGAATATCACGCGGCTCATGATTTCGCTCGGCGAGGTTGTGAAGTCCTGCACGAGTTTTGCCCGGTCATTGAAGGCGATGATGAAGTACTCGTCTTCCCTGTGTGACGTTTCAAACAGCCTGCTCAACGCCTGAAACGAGCGCGACGTAAGATCACCCATCGAGCCCGACACATCATAGATTATTCCCAGCGTGACCGGGGCATCCTCATCGGTGAAATGAGCGATCTCCTGCTTGACTCCGTCGTCGAAGACTTCGAAATTCCTCTTTGTCAGTCCGGTTACAAATCTGCCGAACGGATCCAAAACAGTCACGGTCATGCTGACGAGGTGCGATTGAAGCTGAATCTGGCCGCTCGGGTTCTGGCCTTTGTCGACGGATTCTTTCTGCTGGACGCTCGGTTTATCGGCGTGTGCCGGTTGCGGCCGCTGAGCGTGCATTGTAGCCGGAGCTTGGACAGCAATCAGCGCGAAAGTGCAGAGACGTGCTGCTAACCTGTGCATAGATCGAACCTCGTAGTCTCTGCTTCATCCTCGCTAAGCCGTAATCAATACTAGATCAGAATAGCGATTTCCGCCTACACGCTCGAACTGATCTTTACCAGGACTCGCTTCTTGCGCCGGCCGTCGAACTCACCGTAGAAACTTGCTCCCATGGTCCGAGGCCGAGTTTGCCGGCGGTCGGCGCTACAACAACTTCACGGTCCATTACCTGCCGTTTCATAACAATGAAACTCAGAACACTTGCCACGCCCGGCGCAGCAGGTCTCGTTTGAGAGTCACGTAACTCTGTTCGCCAACGAGCGCGCGCCCGAGAATCGTGCGGACGCCACGATGATGGCTCGCGAGCATGATCATCGCGTCCGTAAAAATGCGGCCGAAGAAACTCCCGTGATAAAAGTGCGGAAGTCGGTAAGAGGCGTGCTCGAGATCCCGGCCAAAGACTTCGCGCCACTGCGCTTCGTATGAAGCGGCTGCTTCGTTGTAGGGATTCCGAGAATCATTGGCCGAAGCGCATCGCCCATTAGACTCACACAAAGCGTCCGCCAGAAGATCCGCGGATTTGAACGCGTAGTAAATCCCTTCTCCGGTGATCGGGTCAGCAAATCCGGCCGCATCGCCAATCAACGCCCAACCGTCGCCGGTTGCTCGCAGGTCTTTCCAGCTTGCCACGTCGAGCGTTGGAATCTTTGCGCCGAAGAAACTTGTTTGTTCCGGTTCCGGCATATTCCCGCCGTAATACCCTCGAACGAAATCCGTGAGAAGCGTACGCAACTCATCTGAAGTGCGCTCTCCCAGTTTTGAGGCGACACCGAAGTTCATCACACCTGGACGTGGGAACGCCCACAGATAGCCGGTAAAGTCTCTCGGAAAACGCACGACTACTTCATCCATATCGGGTCCGCCGTCTTTTGCGCCATTTTCAATTACGCACTCGATGTTGTATCCGAAAGCGAGCGCAAGGTCCTGCTTTGGAAAGATCCCGATGAGCCGCCGCCGAGTGAAGCTTGCCGCGCCATCAGCGCCAACGAGGAAGTTACAGCGCCACCGTTCCCCCTCATTGGTCGAAATCAGCCAGCCCTCGGGTTCTCGCGTAAAGTCCGAGACGGCGTCCCTGACAAATAGAGCGCCGGACTCAATCGCCCGATCGAGCACCAGGCCGTTCAGGACTTCTCGGGAGTAAACCGCGAATGGTTCGTCGAGCGTTACCGTGACACGGCGATCGAGCGGCGAGATCATTGTAATCCGGCGCACAAGTTTGCGCGGATAGTTTGAACTCTCCAACAGAAAAGCGAATTCGCGAATGGCGCGAGTCGGTACGCCGCCGCCGCACGGCTTCTCCCACGCGCCTTTCGGGTCGAACAAAACTACGTCTCGCCCGTCCGCGGCAAGCCGGGAGGCCAGGTGAGCGCCCGCGGGCCCGGCACCGATGATCGCGATTTCCGCCGATCGATTTTGCATAGAGTTCAGAGTCTAGCGACGAATTGGAGGCGGTATCAAGAAGGGTTAAGAAGTCAGAGGTCAGAGTCAGAGGTCAGAAGTCGGAGGTCAGAGGTCAGAAGTCAGAGGTCAGAGGTCAGAGGTCAGAAGTCAGAAGTCAGAAGTCAGAAGTCAGAAGTCAGAAGTCAGAGGTCAGAGGTCAGAGGTCAGAGGTCAGAGGTCAACAGTCTGACTTCTGACCTCTGACCTCTGACCTCTGACTTCTGACCTCTGACTTCTGACCTCTGACTTCTGACCTCTGGCTTCTGCCTTCTGTCGCGTTCCGAATTGCGCGCAATACTTCGCCGCGAATCAATCCGCTGAAAGGAGCTATGACCGACCAGTACAAACGAAATACCCATCGGCCTCCATCGTCCAGGCAGCGGACCCGCGTCTCCGTTGCGAGGCGAGTTGCGTCCACGCCCTCTTCAACAAGAGAGAAGTTCCATACCGCTTTTGCGTAACCTGCCTGTTCGAAGGCCTTGAACTCCTCCGCGCTGCTCAATCTGCAAGTTCCGCCGGCTGCCGTCCAGAATTTCCCGACCAGTCCCAGCGCGATTTCGTTCGGGGGGTTCTCGCCCAACAACACAAACCCATTTTTCAGCAGGCTCTCGAAATCGATCCGAGATTCACGATGGCGACCTTTACGTGAAAGCAAATCAGGCAAAGAGCGCAATCTCAAAAGCACGCGGACAATAAATGAAGTTCCAAGATCGGTCCTGCGAAGCGAGTCATAAACTCTCGCAATCGAGGCACGAATCCTGATCTCGTGGTATTCGCTCACGTCGTAGATAGGCATGAACTCATCGATCAAACGATGAGCATCCGGCGGGAGATTGATTCGAGGTTTTATCAAAAGCCCGAGTCCGGAAGAACGATCGACGCCTTCCTGGCGCGCTTGATGGCGTCGAGGTGAGGAAAGAGGATTCCAGGTTTTTTCATCGCGGCGTGATTTTACCACGAGGAGAAGAAACTGCGGAGGCGGCCCAAGATTTTCAAATCGCTAACGTTTCCAGCCCGTGCTCTGGCTTGAGCGCCTCCGCCATTGTATGAACGGTTAAGCCCGCAAGGTTTGCCAACTTTTTTATTGGGGCTGGCCCAGTGACGGAAGGTTGGACTACAGGAGCTTCAATTTGAGAGAGCGGGAGAATCAGGGTCGCGAGCGTTCAGAGTACCGACTTTAGTCGGGCAGTGCCTTGTGACTCCAATGCCTCGGTGTTGTGCTGCACTGCCCGACTAAAGTCGGTACTCTGAACGCCCGCTGCTTAGTAATAAGACGTCTACCTGCCCTCAGCCTTCGTATTCGCTGATCCTAGCCAGGCCGTATACCAGAGATTCGCCAACATCTGCGAGCCTGCGGCCAGGCGCTCGGCCACGAATTTCTTCGACGCGGGGTTTCGGTTGCTTGCTACCCATCGGTCCGCTTTTTCTAATCTATAGAGTTCCGACGTGTGATTGCACGAATCAATCAGATACTTCACGATATCGGCGAACGGATCCTGAAGTCTGGTTGCCGTCTTCACAAGACCGGTGAAGTCCTCGGGCTTGATGTTCGCCTTCACGTACTCGCTCTCGAACCTACCGTGCAGCCCCTCGCGTGTGAAAAGTTGGGGATTGGAACTTGTCGTCCAACCGTTGAAGTGTATCGACGTGTGAAGCGGCTGGGAGCCATCGGCGACGTAATGCCCCAGCACGCCCGCATAGTAGACGATATTCTGCTCGATCTGATCGCGCTCAGCTTCGTGCTGCGGCTCGCGCCACATGCGAAACAACACCTCGACCTTTTGAAAGCCCTCGAGTATCGAATAAGGCAGATAGCCGATGTCCTTAGGGTCCTTGCCCTGGGCCCGCAGCCAGTCTGCATACAGGTAACGGTCGTTTGGAAGCGCTTCGAAGTTCTCGGGTTTGTCCATGTCGATGAAGTGATCGGGACCGTTCACCTCGCCAAGCGCCTTGAACAGCTCCTTACCGTCGCGCCACCGATCCGGCTCCGGCCCCAGAAAGGCGAGACGCACGCCAGCCTTGCGAAAGAACGCAGGCATATCTTCGGGCAGATGCTCGGCGGCTACACGATTGGTAAACCGATGACCGTCCTCGCCCCAGGCGCCTGCCAGGGGAGACATAATAAAGACAAGACACACAGCCAGACTAAATAAAACTCCAAAGCGTTTGAAGTAATGCATTGCGATCCTCACAGACTTGACTTGAATAGCAGATAAACAATACGCGGGCAGGTCGAGGGGATTCAAGTTGCCCGTCCGACAAACTTTTCAGTTTGTCGGAGCGGCCGATCATATCGACAAACTGAAGTTTGTCGGACCCTCACTCTTCATCGTGTTCGTGGCCGTCGTAGTGCATCACCACCGGTTCTTCGTCGACCTGCGTTTCGAGATGTACATCACGTCCCCACAGCTTATGGACGTGCTCGAGAGTGCGGCGGGCATACTTCATGTCCAGCTCGACGCCCTCGTACCGGTGCATCAGATACAGTTCGCGATTGCCGTCATAGTCACCATCCACGACTTCGATGTAGGGAAATCCAAAGTTGGTCATGTTCGCTACAAGCTGGTCGCGCACACGCTCCCATTTCTTTTCGGTGACCGTCCAGTCCTCCTCATCCACAAGCTGGTAGACAAACAGATCAAGCTCTTCGCACAGTTCTTCGGTGAGGTAGTTGCGCAGGAAAGAAATATCGTTATCGAGCTCACGAACCTCGAACATCTTGTCCCGGCCTTCGTCGCCGCGCCTTCCGAACTTTTCGCGTTCTTCCTTAGTCGGATTGTCCCAGCGCTTCTCGATGTCTTCGAAGATCTTGTAGCCGAGATAGTAAGGATTGAGCTGGCCTTTGTGCGGCGACACGACGTCGGCATGAAGCTCGGCGAACTCGAGATGCTCACTCGTTGGAAGATCCATCTCCCGCATGATTCGCGAATGCCATATGCTCGCCCATCCTTCGTTCATGATCTTCGTTTGGAGCTGCGGTATGAAATATTCCATCTCTTCGTGGAGCATTGCCATGATATCGCGCTGCCACGGCTCGAGCGAAGGCGAGTTCTTCATCAGGAAGTAGACCAGGTCCTTCTCGGGAAGAGCGAGCCGCTGTTTCTGTTTCCGGTCGTCCGGTTGATCGCTTCCTTCGCTGTGTTCGCCGCGCTCCTCCGCCGAGAACAAATCATCGTAACGGCCTTCGCGCCGGCGCGGGTTCTTTTCCTCTTCCTTGTCCGGGTCCTCGTGAGGCTTTCTGATGAAGAAATTCGGATCGATGTGCTCCTCTATCGAAAGCACCGCGTCGAGAAACTCTTCCACGACTTTCCGCCCGTATTTGAACTCGTAGTCGCCCATTCGGCGAGCGTGCAGAGCGGCTTCGTCGACCATTCGCCTGTTGGTCTTCGAGAAATAGACGTTGTTCTTGAAAAAGTCTATGTGACCGAGCACGTGCGCGATCACCAGTTTGTTTTGAGTCGGAGAGTTTGTCTCGAGAAGAAAGGCGTACGAAGGATTCGAGTTGATGACGACTTCGTAAATCTTCGAAAGCCCGAAGTCGTACATCATCTTCATTCGGTGATAGGCCTTACCGAAAGTCCAATGAGAGTACCGCCCAGGCAGCGCATAAGACCCGACCTCGTACATCACGGACGCGGGCACGATCTCGAAGCGCACCGGAAACGGGTCGAGCCCGAACCTGGTCGTTGCGATCTCCCAGATCTGCTCGACTGCCTGTTCCAGTTCCTGTACTTCGCGATCAACCATGGTTTCAGTCCTGGGAGCGCAGGGATCCTTGCCTGCCTGGCGTGTACTTGCCTGGAACGCAGCAGGCAAGGATGCCTGCGCTCCCAGGACCTCACGCCCCCTCTCCGCGCTTGCCGAAAAATTCCTTCAATGCCGGATAGACTTCCTCTTTGTCATCTATCCGCACGCCGACAAATCAGTCCTGACTCTTCAGCCTGTCTTTGAAGATTGAAAGCAACGCCCCCGACGACCGCCGATAGCTCGAGGCGCCCTCTTCGCCGATTTCACCGTAGCCAAAGAGGTTGCAGGCCGAGATGAGCTCGTCGGCGAGTTTCACCGCTTCGTCGTTGTCCGAGTAGTAATTATCACCATCCGAGAAATGAAAAGGATAGATGTTCCAATCGTGCGGCGGAAAACGCTCGGCTATCACGTCCAACGCCAGCCGATAAGCCGACGACACCACCGTGCCACCCGACTCACCCTGGGTGAAGAATTGACCCTCGGACACTTCCTTGGCCTCGGTGTGATGACTGATAAAAACAATCTGGACGTTGTCGTATTTGGTCTTGAGGAACCGCACCATCCAGAAATAGAACGAGCGCGCAATATATTTCTTGAACTCTCCCATCGAGCCGCTCACGTCCATCATCGCGATGACTACCGCGTTCGACTCATAAGTCATCTGCTCTTCCCAGGTCTTGTAGCGAAGGTCTTCCTTCTTGAAGCGGCCGATACGTGCTTCGCCGGTCTCGCGAGCCTGCCTTTTCAGGTTCTCGAGTATGCTTCGCCGCTTGTCGAGATTTGCCAGGACGCCCGCGCGCCGAATCTCAGTGAACTTTGTGGTCTTTGAAGGAACCGCGTGTTTGGCTTTCTCTTCGAGGTAGGGCAAGTGCAGGTCTTCGAAAATCAGCTTTGCGATTTCGTCTATGTCGACTTCGGCTTCGTAGTATTCCTGTCCGGGCTGATCGCCGGCGCCCTGGCCGCCGCCGGGCCCCGCTCCCGGGACTCCTTCGTGCCCGATTACGTCTCCAACTTTGGAATCGCCGTCGCCGGTGCCGACGTGCCTCTTCTTGCGATAGTCGAAACGAAACTTGTATTCATCGAGCGAGCGAATTGGAACTTTGACTACGCGTTTGCCGTCCGAGAGGATGATGGATTCGTTGGAGACGATCGACCCAAGGTTCTTCTTGATCGCGTCACGCACTCGCTCCTTGTGGCGATCCTGATCGATCTGACCTTTGCGTTGAAGCGACCAATCGTTTCGTTGAACAGACATAACGGCGATTTACTCCACGAGGTAGATTCGACCTTCGCGGTAGTCGATCATCATCCGACAGCCGACGAACGCGTTGATGCCGAGGATGACCTCGATTGGCAGTCCAATTCTAGTCACGTTGTGAACGACGGCTTTGCACGGAGCTAGTTCGGTATTTCCAAATCCAACGCGTGGAAGATCAACAAGGTTTAGCGACAAGCGCCCCCCTGCAAGCGCCAGGATGTCCATGTTGCCGACCTTCGGTAAGCCGAGACGCAATGATGTGTTTGGCGCAACAAAACTCACTTCAGCGCCTGTGTCGATGAGAGCGCGAAAAACACCTTGGGCTATTCTTACGCTAACAACAGGAGCGCGCTTTGGGTCGAACTGTAGCCAGTTTCTCGACATCAACCTACAAAAGCGGGTTGAGGCTCGGTATAGACGCCTCTGGTCTCAAGCGTTTCGATGCCACGTTCATCGTAGCTTCTCCCTATGTCGACGAGTTCCATTGGATCGACAGCGGTAGCGATCAGCTTGCCTTCGTAAACCTCCCACTGATCTGCGCGAGTCACTTCAATGAGCATCCAGAGGTCGGGATTCAGCGCCTCCCATTCCCCTATTGGTCTACTCTGCTCGGCGTTCACAATTCGCAATGTACGAGTGTACTCTTCCATATCCGTCCTGCCCGATGAGACTCTTCGCAACCTTCTCGGATTGTTTGTTCTCCGCTTACCGTGACAGCAGCGTGCCCACGTACGTCAGCAGCTCATTAGCGCACACCGTGCAGTAGCCGTTCTGCGAAACCAGGCGGTCTATCACTTCGTTGATGCGACGCAACTGATCGGCATCGGGCGTCTTAGTCGAAGTCGTAATCTTCACCACGTCTTTCAGGTCAGAGAAAATCTTCTTCTCGATCGCTTCCTTCAGGCGTTCGTGCGACTTGTATTCGAACGGCTTGCCCTTTCGCGCGTGACTGGAGATGCGAATCAGGATCTCCTGCCGGAAAGTGTTCTTCGCGTTTTCGCTGACCCCGATCTGCTCTTCGATCGAGCGCATGAGCTTCTCATCGGGCTCGATCTCTTCCTCGGTGATCGCATCCTTGAGCTTCTCCTTGTTGCAATAGGCTTCGACGTTGTCGAGGTAGTTGTCGCAGATCGTCTTGGCCATCTCCTCGAACGAATAGACGAACGCCCGTTGAACTTCATTCTTCGCAAGATCGTCATATTCGCGCCGCGCAACCGAAACGAGGTTGAGATATCTATCACGCTGGTCGGCCGAGATTCCCGAATGCTGTTCGAAGCCGTCCTTGACCGCGCGCAGTGCGTCGATCGGGTTGATGCAGGTTATGTTGTCCTTAACCAGCGCGCCCGAAAGCCGGTTAATGATGTAGCGCGGGCTGATG
>Ga0134124_10002926_pt1 | contig 13742 bp, 7 predicted proteins | sample KB304_FD_96880 | JGI IMG/M metagenome (GOLD analysis project Ga0134124, IMG submission 96880) | Terrestrial soil microbial communities without Nitrogen fertilizer from Kellogg Biological Station, Michigan, USA - KB3-0-4 | ecosystem: Environmental > Terrestrial > Soil > Unclassified ... | reverse complement strand
TTTGAAGGATTTACTTTGATTAGGGGATGAAGTTGCGAGGTATTTCGCAGCCCGCCAGAAATTTCTCGCAGCGCTTTATCTAGTATCTTAGCCACAAAGAGGCAAAAAGCTCTTCAGGTTTTTGTGGCTTTTGTGCCTCTTTGTGGCTTATCTCTACGTGCGTAGAACGCCGGCTAGCGTCTTGAGGAGTTTTTCGGCGGTGTAGGGTTTGTTGAGGAAGACGGAGACGCCTTCCAGTGTTCCTTCGCCGGCGTGATGGCCCGTTCCCAGGCCACTCGCGGCGATGATTCGTACTTTCGGATTCATCCGCTGGAGTGCGCGAATCGTAGCGGGGCCATCCATGAATGGCATCACCATGTCAGTCAAAACAACTGCGATCTCGTTCTTCTTGTCAGCATAGAGCGCGAGTGCTTCGGTGCCGTCGCTTGCAGTCAGTACGGTATATCCGAAAGTCTCCAATGTGCCGCGCGTGATCTCGCGAATCGACTCCTCGTCGTCAACAACCAAAATCAACTCGCCATTACCCAGCGGAAGATCTGTTTGCGCTGCGGCTGAATCGATCGTGCCCGGCATGTCGAGTGCCGGAAGGTACACAGAAAACTGACTTCCCTTGTGCAACTCGCTGTACACGTTGATAAAGCCTCCGTGACTCTTCACGATCGTCAACGCAGTCGAGAGGCCGAGACCGGTTCCCTTAGTCATCTCCTTAGTCGTAAAGAACGGTTCGAAGATCCGGCTTTGAACCTCCACCGTCATTCCCGGCCCTGTGTCGGAAACAGTGATCACAACAAATCGCCCGGGCTTTGCCTCGATATGCATGCGCGCATAGTTTTCATCTACAAAAACATTCTCAGCTTTGATCGCAATCGAGCCGCCTTCGGGCATTGCGTCGCGCGCATTCACGCAGAGATTCATCAGCACCTGGTGCATTTGCGTCGCGTCAGCGGAAATGATCCAAAGATCGTTAGGTATCTGGAAGTTGATCTCGATCGATTTCGGCAGCGTTTCACGCAGAATCTTGACGATCTCTTTGATGAGGTGCTTTGGCTGCAACGCCACCCGCTCACCTTCGACGCCCCTCGCGAACGATAATACCTGCCGCACCATGCTGCCGCCGCGCTCGGCATTGGAGCGCATAACCTCGAACCACTTTTTGCTGTTTTCGTCAGTGACTCGCAACTGAAACATGTCAATCGCCATCAGGATCGGCGAAAGAACGTTGTTCAGATCGTGAGCAATGCCGCCGGCAAGCGTGCCAATCGACTCCATCCTTTGCGCGCGCAGAAACTGCGACTCCATCCGTTTCTTCTCAGTGACGTCTGTATTAATGATGAGGATCGATTTTGGTTGTCCGTTTTCATCGCGCACGAGGGTCCAACGGCTCTCGACGATGATCTCACGGCCATCGCGACGCACCTGGTGCATTTCACCGTTCCACTCCCCGTTTTGAATGATTGCGAGGCGCGCCGCATCGAATTGCGCGGAACGCTCTTTGAAAAGCAGCTCCACGGCCTTTTTGCCAAGCGCTTCTTCGCTCGACCAGCCGTAGATTTTTTCGGCGCCCTTGTTCCAGAACAAGATGTTCTGATCGAGATCGCGTACGAGGATGGCGTCCTGCGCCTGGTCCAGCAGCGCCGCCTGCTCCTTGATCTGCTCTTCAGCACGTTTACGCTCGGTGATGTCGCTGCGAATCGCAACGTACTGGTATGGTTTTCCCTCGGCGTTGAGAAAAGGAACGATCGTGGTGTCTACCCAGTAGTAAGTTCCGTCTTTAGCGCGATTTCTTATCTCGCCGCGCCAAACTTCTCCGCTCGCAATCGTGGTCCACAGATTTCGAATGAACTCTTTGGAGTGATAGCCCGAATTGATAATGCGGTGATCCTGACCGAGTAGCTCGTCGCGTGAGTATTTGGAAATCTCGCAGAACTTGTCGTTGACGTAATTGATGATCCCGCGCTGGTCGGTGATGGCGACGATGGCTGATTCATCAAGCGCAAACTTGATGTCAGCCAGCTCCTTCTCTGAGCGTTCCAGCGCTGCTTCTGGATTCAGCTCAAGGTCGACGGATCTTGGATCGATCGCACTCATGGGGAATCAGCACCGGCGATTTGCATCTCCTCGAGTTTCTTCAGGCGGTATCTAAGCTGATCACGCGAAATGCCGAGGAGCTCGGCGGCGCGCGTTTGATTACCACCACTGCGCTGGATTGCCTGCCGGACAAAAGAGAGCTCTGCTTCGTCGAGAGAAATACCTTCCTCGGGCAAGACAAAGCGTTTTGAGACCGCTTCAGTTGAGGGAGTTTGCGCCAGCCGCGCCGGCGCCAGTAATCCGCCGGGCAAATACTCGGTCGTGATCTTGTCGGCGTCTTCAAGTATGAGAGCGCGTTCAATCACGTTGCGTAGCTCGCGAACATTGCCGGGCCAATCGTATTTCCGGAAAACCTCCTGTACTTCGGCAGACAAACCGTTGACTTTGTTTCGCTTCAGTCTCGCTCCGATCATGTCGATGTAGTGTTGCGACAACAGCAAAACGTCGTCGCCTCTTTCGCGCAGCGGCGGGATATCGATCTGAATGATCGATAAACGATAGTACAGATCGAGGCGAAAACGTCCGGCCTCGCTTTCCGCTTTTAGATCGCGATTGGACGCTGCCAGCACACGCACGTCGAGTGGAATATCTTTTAGACCACCCACTCGACGGAACGCGCCTTCCTCCAGAACACGCAAAAGCTTGGCTTGTAGCGAGAGCTCCAGCTCGCCGATCTCGTCGAGGAGAAGCGTTCCGCCTTCAGCCTGTTCGAACAATCCTTCCTTGCGCGCCTTCGCATCGGTGAACGCGCCTTTTTCGTAGCCGAAAAGCTCGGATTCGATGAGCGTCGCGGGAAGAGCAGCGCAGTTGATCGCTACGAAAGGTCCTTCGGCTCGTTCGGAGCCATAATGAATCGCTTTTGCAACCAGGTCTTTGCCAGTGCCTGATTCACCCTGTAGTAAAACAGACGAGACTTCGCTCTCCGCAACTTTGGCAGCGAGGCCCAGCATCTTCTTCATCGCCGGCGACTCGCCGACAATCTGCTTGAAGTTAAACTCGCGCGCTCGTTCCTTTCTGACTTGCGCCACTTCACGGCGTAACTGTCGAGCTTCGATCGCGTTTCGCAGTGTGACGCGGATTTCTTCGAGGTTAAGGGGTTTAGCGATGAAGTCGTAGGCTCCGCCGCGCAGGGCCGAGATGGTGTTATCAACCTGAACATTCCCTGTGATCATGATCACAATCGCTTCGGGATGTTCGCGTTTGATCTCGCGCAACACATCGAGGCCGGAACCGTCAGGAAGATCGATATCGAGCAAGACTGCCGCTGGCAGCTCCGCCTGAAACTGCTTTACCGCTTCTGCCGCGAGGCCAGCTTCCACCGTGGCGAAGCCCCAACTCTGCAAGGCTTCGCGGAGCGCCCAGCGAATCATCTGGTCGTCGTCAACTACAAGGATCTGTTCGTTTGTATTTTTGGGGGCCATTAATCTCCTCGAATTATAAGCTTGTTAGACAGGATGACAAGAAATACATGATTACACTGTGAACTTTTCCTCAGCAACTGCGAAAGCTTACACACAAAACCTTCGGTGGAACTCACAATCTTCGCAAAACCAACTGGCATGTTGCTTGCGCTTGACGTGGCGGGTTTAGTTAGGACGAAGAAAAGGAGGTTAACAGCCATGTCAACGGATGAGCGCGATATTCTGGAACTCCTCAAAGATGAACTGGACTTCATTGACAAAGGAGGCTACGGACGATCGGTCCGTACACCGTGGCAAAGCAAATCTACCTTTCAGGATTCTCTGTCCTGTATTAACTATGGTTACCCATATCGCGCTCACCCATGCAATGAGTGCCATTTGCTCGAGTTTGTCAGCCCGGAAAACCGGGCCCAGGAAATTCCCTGTCACTTCATTCCTTTAAATACTGATGGGGACACCATCGAGGATCTAGAGCAGCGGGAAGACCAGACAAAACTCGAGCGAGAAGTAAGAGAGTGGCTTCGTACCAAGATCAAGGAGATCGAGGAGCAGCGAGCGTAGCCACACAAAGGCACATAAAAGCACGAATGATTGATGCCGCGGCATTCTTTCATTCGTGCTTTTTCTTCTCTGCGTAACCTCTGCGTTCTCTGCGCCTCTGCGGTGAATCTGTTTCTACGGACTCTTAATTGCTCACGCTATCACTGAGTAGCACCACTGCGAAGGAATTCCCACTAATGAAACAAAGGGTAACGATAGACGGTAACGAAGCCGCCGCGTACGTCGCTTACAAGACCAACGAAGTGATCGCCATCTACCCGATTACGCCCTCATCGGCAATGGGCGAATCGGCTGACGCATGGGCCGCCGCGAATCAGAAGAACCTCTGGGGCATGAGACCGCTCGTGCGCGAGATGCAGTCGGAAGGAGGCGCGGCGGGCGTCGTTCACGGCAGCTTACAAACGGGATCGCTGACGACCACGTTCACGGCCAGCCAGGGCTTGTTGCTGATGATCCCAAACATGTTCAAGATTGCGGGCGAGCTGACCAGCACCGTTTTCCATATCGCCGCGCGCACGATTGCCACTCACGGCCTCTCGATCTTCGGCGACCACAGCGACGTGATGGCGGCGAGATCAACCGGCTGGGCCATGTTGTTTGCCAACTCTGTGCAGGAAGTAATGGACTTCGCCCTGATTTCTCAGGCCAGCACACTCGAAGCCCGGGTTCCATTCCTGCACATCTTCGACGGCTTTCGCACCTCACACGAAGTGATGAAGATCACAAAGCTTTCCGATGACGAGATTACGGGCATGATCGACGAGCAACTCGTACGCGACCATCGCGCCCGCGCGCTCACACCCGACCGGCCGGTAATGCGCGGCACTGCCCAAAACCCCGACGTCTTCTTTCAATCGCGCGAGCGCGCCAACAGTTTCTACATGAAAACACCCGCGATTGTTGAGAATGCGATGGAGCGGTTTGCGGCACTCACCGGCCGTCGTTACAAGCTCTTCGAATACGTTGGCGATCCAAACGCCGAGCGTGTGTTGGTGATGATGGGCTCGGGCTGCGAAACCGCCGAAGAGACAGTTGAGTCTCTCAACCAGAGTGGTGAAAAAGTCGGACTCCTGAAGGTCAGACTTTACCGTCCGTTCTCAGTCAAGCATTTCATTGATGCTTTGCCGGCTAAAACAAAAGCGATCGCCGTTCTCGATCGCACTAAAGAGCCGGGAAGCACGGGCGAGCCGTTATACCAGGACGTTGTTACTGCGCTTGCTGAGACGGCGTGGTCGAATGTGCGCGTCGTTGGCGGGCGTTATGGTTTGTCGTCGAAAGAATTTACGCCCGCAATGGTGAAGGCGGTTTTTGACGAACTGAAGAAAACCGAGCCGAAGAACCATTTCTCGATCGGAATCGATGACGACGTCACGTTCACGAGTATTCCATTTGATCCATCGTTCAGCACCGAGCCCGAAGATCAAGTGCGCGCCATCTTCTGGGGTCTGGGCGCGGACGGCACCGTAAGCGCCAACAAGAACTCGATCAAGATCATCGGTGAAGAAACTCCAAACTACGCGCAGGGTTATTTTGTTTACGACTCCAAAAAAGCCGGCGCGATGACCGTGTCGCACCTGCGTTTTGGCCCACGTCCAATCAAGAGCACGTATCTGATCCAGCGCGCAAACTTCGTCGCGGTGCATCAGTTTCCTTTCTTCGGCCAGTACGATGTTCTTGAAACGGCTGTTCCCCGCGCAACGCTTCTGATCAATAGTCCGTATGAAGACGTTTGGAAGCACCTGCCGCTAGCCGTTCAGAAAGCCATCATCGATAAACAGCTAACGGTCTTTGCGATCGACGCGACTGGTGTCGCGAGAACGAGCCAGCTTGGCAACCGTATCAACACGATCATGCAGACGTGTTTCTTCGCGCTCAGCGGTGTGTTGCCACGCGATGAAGCGATAACCAAGATCAAGGAATTCATTCGCAAAAGTTACGGAAAACGAGGCGAGCCGGTTGTCAGGCAAAACTTTGCCGCAGTCGATGCCGCGCTTGCTCATCTTCGCGAGATCGACGTCCCCACCACTGCGAACAGCACGCTCGATCTCAAATCAAAAGTACCCCTCGACGCTCCTGAGTTTGTTCGCAACGTGACTGCCGAAATGATCGCGGGTCGTGGCGATAGTTTGCCGGTCAGTGCTTTTCCGGCGGATGGAACATATCCGGTCGGGACCACGCGTTGGGAGAAGCGCAACATCGCGCAGGACGTGCCTGTTTGGGAGCCGGATTTGTGTATCGAGTGTGGCAAGTGCGTGATGGTTTGCCCGCACTCGACGATACGCGCGAAAGTTTGCTCTGAAAGTGATCTCAACGGAGCGCCGGCGGGATTCAAGCACATGCCTGCAAAGTGGCGCGAGTTTCCAGACAAGTTGTACACGATCCAGGTGGCTGTCGAAGACTGCACGGACTGCCGGCTCTGCGTCGAAGTTTGTCCGGCGAAAGACAAGAGCAACGTTTCGCGTAAAGCGCTCAACATGCAGCCGCAGTTGCCTCTGCGAGATAGCGAGCGAGTGAACTGGGATTACTTCTTAACGCTTCCCGATCTGCATAAGAACGGTCTGATTGCATTCAACTCCGTCAAGAACGTGCAGTTATTGCAACCGCTGTTCGAGTTCTCGGGCGCGTGCGCCGGTTGTGGGGAGACGCCTTACATAAAACTGCTGACGCAGCTCTTCGGCGACCGTGCAATTATCGCGAATGCTACCGGTTGCTCGAGTATCTACGGCGGTAACCTGCCTACAACTCCTTACACGACGAACGATCAAGGCCGCGGTCCCGCGTGGAGCAACTCGCTTTTCGAAGACAACGCCGAATTCGGATTGGGAATGCGGCTCGCTCTCGATCATCAGCGAACGTACGCCAGAGATCTTCTTGAGCGACAGCGTGACGTCGTTGGTGAATCGCTCGTGAACGGCATTCTCAATACCGACCAGTCAACGAACGAAGGTATCAATGTTCAGCGCGAGCTGGTTGCGGCGCTGAAGGCGAAGATTGGAGCTGGTAACAGTCCGGAAACGCGCGATCTTCTCAGTCTCGCTGATTCGCTCGTGGAAAAGAGCGTCTGGATCGTCGGTGGCGACGGCTGGGCCTACGACATCGGTTACGGCGGCCTCGACCACGTACTCGCCAGCGGTCAGAACGTCAACATTCTCGTGCTCGACACAGAAGTCTATTCAAACACCGGCGGCCAGGCGTCGAAGGCGACACCACTCGGCGCGGTTGCGAAGTTCGCCACTGGGGGAAAGCCCACCGCGAAAAAAGATCTCGGAATGACGGCGATTCGCTACGGCGACGTGTACATTGCGCAGGTGGCGATGGGCGCAAACGACACGCACACGATCAAAGTCATTCTCGAAGCAGAGGCGCATCCCGGACCCTCGCTCATCATCGCTTACAGCCAGTGCATCGCTCATGGCATCGACATGGCCAAAGGAATGCACCAGCAAAAGCTGGCGGTCGAGTCGGGTTACTGGCCGCTTTATCGCTACAACCCGCGCCTCGTTGAAGAGAACAAGAACCCGTTCCAGCTCGATTCGAGTGATCCGAAGATATCGCTTTCGGACTACATCTACACCGAAGGCCGCTATCGAATGTTGAAGCAGAGCGAACCCGCGGTAGCCAAATTCCTTCTGGAGCAGGCGGAGAAGGCAGTGTCGCGACGCTGGCAACAGTACAAACAACTCGCTGACCCAAAATCTGTGTAATCAGTGGATAAAAGTCATGAACCTGACAACCAACTATCTCGGCATGCTGCTGAAGAACCCGATAGTAGCTTCTTCGTCACCACTATCACACAGCGTCGACAGTATTCGTCGACTTGAAGACGCCGGCGCTGCGGCAGTTGTTATGTATTCGCTGTTTGAAGAGCAGATTGGTTTCGATAGTTATTACATCGACTACCACCTGACGCAGGGAATCGACAGTTATGCAGAATCGATCAGCTATTTCCCTGACATGCAGAGCTACAACGTCGGTCCGGACGAATACCTGAACCTGATTCGGCGCGCCAAAGAAGCTGTTGGCATTCCGATAATCGGCAGTTTGAATGGAGCTTCCGTGGGAGGTTGGACCGACTACGCTACGTTGATCGAGGAGGCGGGCGCTGACGCTCTCGAGCTGAACGTCTATTACCTGCCGGCGAACACCGCGGTCAAAGGAACCGACGTCGAGGCGCTCTATCTCGACATTCTCTCGGCGGTTAGAGAGGTTGTGACGATTCCGGTAGCGATAAAGCTCAGCCCGTTTTTCAGTTCAATCGCAAATATGGCGAGTTGTTTGAGTGAACAAGGCGCTGATGGCCTGGTGCTTTTCAATCGCTTTTACCAGCCTGATTTCGATCTGGAAAATTTGGAAGTGGCGCCGCGGCTTGTTTTGAGTAATTCGAACGAGCTGCGTTTGCCGTTGCGCTGGGTGGCGATTCTTTACGGCCGGGTGAACGCAGATCTGGCGATCACGAGCGGTGTTCACACTTCGCAGGACGTCATTAAAGGGTTGATGGCCGGCGCAAAGGTGACGATGATGGCTTCGGAGTTACTGCAAAATGGGGTTCGCCGGGTTGGGCAGGTGCTAAATGAAGTAGTTGCGTGGCTGAGCGAGCATGAGTACGAGAGCGTGACGCAGATGATTGGAGCGATGAGTCAGAAGCACTGCGCCGAGCCCGCCGCCTTTGAACGCGCAAACTACATGAAGATGCTGCAGTCGTACCGCCCGCTGAATTGAAACAGACAAAAATCCTGTTAATCCTGAAAATCCTGAAATCATGTGAGACACGATTTCAGGATTTAATGATTAACAGGATTTGTGTAAGCGGCTTACTTCCCGAGTTTCGTAAGCGCCGCGTTGATGCTCTCCTTCAACTCTTCATAACTCTTCGCAGTAACGCGGCGGCCGTTGATGAAGAAGCTGGGAGTGCCTTTCAACCCGAGTTTGATCCCGTCATCAAGATCCGTTTGGACCATCTCGGCGAATTTTCGTGAATCGAGCGCGGCGTCGAAGCGAGTGCGATCGAGTCCAACCTGCGTAGCAAAGCTCTTCAACTTCTCCACGCTCAGCGACGATTGATTCTGCAGGAGCACTTGCACGTATTCCCAGTACTTGCCCTGTTCGCGCGCCGCTTCCGCAGCTTCGGCGGCCTTGAACGCTTCCGCATGTTGGCTGAGTGGAAAATCGCGTGCAACGAGTCTCACCTTGTCGCCGCTCTCTTTCACCAGGCGCTCGAGTGCCGGATGGATTGCCGCACAGCTCGGGCACTGGTAATCAGTGAAAGCCACAATCGTGACTGCCGCATTCGCATTGCCCAACGACGGCTGATCTTTGGTCGAGATCTTAAAGACCGGCGATTCCGGCGCGTTCAGGAAGATCTGAATCGAGGCGGCAGTGCGCAGTTTGTCGACGAAAGCCCGTTCGGCAAGACGCAACTCCACCTGTTGCAGATAACTGATGATCGCGTCTTTTGTTTGCGCGAAGTCGCCACTCACGCGTTCTTTGTTCTGCTCGAAAAACACGCGCGCCTGGTCTTCTGTTATGGGCTTCGGTTTGACTTCCGTTTCCAGCAGCGCATTCGTGGTGATCTTTCGTTTCTGCGCTTCCTGCACGAGAAGTGTGTCGTTGATGTTCAGGTCAACTTCGTTCTTGCGCAGACCGTAGACCTGTTCCTGCACGTCAAAGATGAGCGCCTGAAGCGAATCCTCGACGTCGCCTGCGGTGATTGCTTCGCCGTTGATCGTAGCCAGCACCTGGGCGCGTTCCGAGTCGTTGCGCGGCGGCGTTGCCGGGGGAGCTTTCACGATCGTGTTGCTTGCGGCGCGTAGTCCATCCGCGAAAGTCTTGGCCTGGGAGCGCTGCCGTTCGTCTGTGAGATACCCCACGATGTCGTCTTTAACCGCTTCGAACTCGCCGTTGATGCGCGACTTGTTTTGATCGTAGAAAGCGCGCGTTTCTGTGGGAGTGGGTGGTTTTACTTTGGCGACGACCTCTGTTTCGAGCAGCTTTGTCGTGCTGATGCCGCGTTTCTTTGCTTCGATCGCCAGGAGTTTTGAGTTGATCAGGAGGTCGAGCTCGCGCTTACGCGCATCGACGACCTGGCGTTGGAGGTTGCGAACTGAGTCGCCGGTGGCCTTTTCGATGTCGCGCGTGCTGATCGAAACGCCGTTTACGATTGCGAGTGTGGCGGGTAAGGCCTGCGACTCACAGGCACAGTCGTCAGCGACAGGCTGAGTTTGGGATTGCGCCAGTGCCGGCAACGAAAACAGGGTCATTATGATTGCAGCTAAAACTCTTTTCATGTCCAGTCTCCTTCGGATTGAGGTCACGGTTGGATCAACGTGTAGCAAGCACCATGCTAAACCGTGGTTGGCCCAATTGAGTCACTCAACTCTACCAGCAGTGTGTAAAAGCGCGCAGTGGTTGTGAAGGTTTCCGCTTTTTCGCATGCGTTAACCAACATTAAATACTGAGACAACTTCTGTGTACGGCGATTGCAGGAAGACTTGCGATGTACTGACTATGACTCCTTCGCGAATCCCAAACGGCGACACTGACACATTCGGCATGATTGGCCGCGACGCCAAGCTGCGACAAATCATTGAAATCATTAAAACCGTCGGACCTTCCGATGCGGCAGTGCTAATAGACGGCGAGAGCGGCACGGGGAAGCAGTTGATCGCCGACGCTATTCACGCCCATAGTCATCATTGTTCCGGACCATTGATCCGCGTCAACTGTGCCGCCGTGCCACCGGCCCTGTTCGAAGCCCAACTGTTCGGAGCGATTGAAGCAGCTAACGGCGGAACACTGCTCATCGACGAGATCGCAGAAATTCCGTCTCACGTGCAGTCGAAGCTTTTCCGCGTCTTGCAGGAACAAAAGCCCTGCCGCCTCATCTCGAGCACAAGTCGAAACACAACCAAGTTGTTGAAAGACGGTCGCTTAAAAAAGGATCTTTACTTTTGCATCAGCACGATAAAAATCAGTGTGCCGCCCTTGCGCGAGCGCCTCGATGACATCCCGCTAATCGCCCAACACTTTCTCGATCGCTTCAACAAACAATACACCAAGAAAATCCGGCGCATCTCACAGGAAACCCTGTTCGGTCTCCTGCGTTACGATTGGCCAGGAAACATTCGCGAGCTGGAAAGCGTCATTGAGCGCGCCGTGTTGTTTTGCTCAGGTAAGGACCTTGTCCCCGAATGCCTGCCCGAGCAGTTGCAAAGCAAAGACTTGCGCAACATCCATTTCGTGATTCCACCGCTTCTGCCGATCGAAGAGATAGAGCGTGAAGCAATCGTGCAAACGCTCGCGCGCACTTCCGGCAACGTCAAACTCAGCGCCAGGATCCTTCATTACCCGCGCCCCACCTTCTATCGCAAACTAAAAAAGTTTGGCATCCGAGTCGAACGAGTTGGTTCAAACGATAGCTTGTGAGTTCTTCTCTGCGATCACAGAGAAAGACTGCGTGAAAACTCGCAACGTCTGCCCAAATTTCCTCACCTGCATCACCACACAAATCGCAACTGTGATTCATCGTAAATCACACCACACTTCGATGGTCTCACGCTGAGACACTATCCGCAAAAAAGTTGGTCCATCGCTCAGGGCATGCCTCTTGCACCCGCAAGATAAAACTCATTCGAGTCTATCCCGCTCGAGAGTAGCCCAGGAACAAGCGGTCAATCGCACGATGCGAAGACCTTCCCTCGCATCGCATTTCAGAGTTGGGCTCTATGTATGTTCTGGACCAACCGGTCCACTCGCTCGCTGGTTCTGACCCCGAGCCCATCCGGAGGACGAGAAGATGAAAGACGAACATCACAACCATCGCAAAAGAAAATTATCTTTTCTGCTCACATTCTTATCTCTTGTGCTGCTATTAATGGGCATCACCGCCCACGCACAAACCACACAAACAACCCAGTCTGTGATCGAGCCGCTAATCGATCCCGTAATCGACATAGTACCGGCTCCCTCACCGACTCCTGCTTGTGCGCGTACGATCAAAGCCGACGTGGTCGCCTTCGACCAGGCGATAATGTACAACCGCCTCGGAACTGTTAATCCCGGCGGGATGATCTACGCGCTTCGAAGAGACGTCGTGGCGATCGATCCATTAAAGGGCATCGTCGCCGGCAACGTGCGGTTGCGGTCTGACAAACGACCGCGGCCAATCGTGCTCCGCATGAACAGCGGCGACTGTCTGAAGATTACTTTTACTAATCTGCTATCAGCGACTGCCCTCAGCGATCAGCCCGCGACTCGTTCGGCCGGCATTCACGTCAATGGCATGGAGCTGGTCGGGAGTATCGCCTCCGATGGATCCAACGTCGGCGTCAATGCGCCGAGTTTGGTAGCTCCCGGCGGATCAACCGTCTATACGTTGTATGGCACGCGTGAGGGAAACAACCTCATGTACAGCAGCGCCGCCACAACGAGCGGCGAAGGTGACGGCGGAACGTTGTCGGAAGGATTGTTTGGCAGCGTCAACGTCGAACCGAAGGGCGCTGAATGGTATCGCTCGCAGGTTACCGCGACGGACATGAACGCAGCAAAAACCGGGACCACGGCCGGCGGTCAGCCACTGTTGGACTACAACAAGTTCAGCATGCTCGACATCAATAACAACATCGTGGCCACGGACTTGAACGCGATCATCACCGGCCCAAACAAGGGACGTTTCCCGGCCGGCACCTTCCGTCCGAATGCGACTGAACCCGATCGCGATAGACCTTTCCGCGAGTTCACCGTGATCTATCATGATGAAATTCAGGACATACAGGCGTTCCCACAATTTCGCGATCCGATTCTGAGTCACACGCTCCACAGTGTTGAAGACAAGTTTGCGATCAACTACGGCGTGGCCGGTGTGGGCGCTGAGATCCTCGCAAATCGACTCGGCGTTGGGCCAATGTTCAACTGCACTGAGTGCAAGTTTGAAGAGTTCTTCCTTTCTTCATGGGCCATTGGCGACCCGGCGCAGATCGTGGACGTGCCTGCGAATACAACTGACAAGCTTGGCAACCTGATTACAGGACGCAAGGCCACCAAGGTCTTGTATCCCGACGATCCCTCGAATGTGCATCACAGCTACATCGGCGACCCCGTGAAGATGAGAGTCGTACACGCGGGACCGAAAGAACACCACATTCATCACTTACACGCTCACCAGTGGCTGCAAACACCTGACGACGACAACTCGACTTACCTCGATAGTCAGGCAGTTGGTCCAGGCTTCGCGTTTACGACTGAAATCGTTCACGGCGGCACTGGCAACCGAAATCAGGTAGTTGGCGATTCAATTTTCCACTGCCACTTCTATCCACACTTCGCAGAAGGAATGTGGGAATTGTGGCGTGCACACGATGTGTTTGAATCGGGAACGGTGCTCGACGTGAACGGGAGACCCGTTGCCGGCGCGCGCGCGTTACCAGATGGCGAAATTATCGCGGGCACACCGACCCCGGCCATAGTGCCTTTACCGACTTTGGCTATGGCGCCGATGCCAACCGCAACTGTACCGGGCTATCCGTTCTTCAGTCCGGCAGTCGCAGGCCATCGCCCACCAAAGCCACCGCTCGATACGATCGACGATGGCGGTTTACCCAGACACATCATCACCGGCGGCACTTTCACACACGTTGAAACCCGTCTCGACTTCAGTAAAGAACTAGTCACTGCCGT
>Ga0134124_10002925_pt1 | contig 13743 bp, 17 predicted proteins | sample KB304_FD_96880 | JGI IMG/M metagenome (GOLD analysis project Ga0134124, IMG submission 96880) | Terrestrial soil microbial communities without Nitrogen fertilizer from Kellogg Biological Station, Michigan, USA - KB3-0-4 | ecosystem: Environmental > Terrestrial > Soil > Unclassified ... | reverse complement strand
GAGTGCAATCCGCTCTCCCGTGAATACCACGAACCCCTTTCGTCAGAGGACGATAAGCCATGACCGAGACCCGCTTCCCGAGCAAAGACCGGGCCACGCAGGAGTTCGTGAACGTCATCCAGACGGCGACGCCCCTAGCTGGTGCCTCTGGCAACGTCGCCAATGCCTCTGCGGTGGCCACCCTGACCCCAAGCGCCACAACGACGGCATACCTCACCGGCTTTGACATCGACGGCTCCGGCGCGGCCGCTGGCGCTGCTGTGACGGTCACCGTGTCGGGCCTGCTCGGCGTCACCAGGTCGTTCACCTACGTCTTCGCTACGGGCGCGGCCGTCACCAACGCTCCATACGTGAAGCGCTTCGCTCCTGCTCTGCAGGCGAGTGCCATCAACACGCCGATCGTCGTGACATGCCCGGCTTCAGGCGCCGGCGGGACCAACTTGACTGTCAACGCCTACGGGTACCAGCTCTGATGCGCCGCTTCGCTATGTCCCTGTTCTACGGCTGCAGCTTTGGGGTTCTCATGCTGCATGCGCGGATGGGCAAAGTGACTCTCGGGGTCGCTCTAAATGGCCGCTGACACCACGTCCGACGCCATCAGCATGGATACCATCAAAGAGGCCCTGGCTTCCCTGCCGTGGTACAGCGAACTGACGCCCGAGCAGCGCGCATTCAATAGGCGTTTATGGGCGTGTTACAACGACCCCGCCGAGTTCCGACGCCTTATCGCAGCCAAAACTAAATCAAAGGCTTAAGTGAATTAAATGGCAGGTCGCCCGCCGAGTGAGAAAACATTCGCCAACATGCTCCGCGTGGCGATCAAGGAAGCTCACGAGGACGGCAAGGACAAGCTGCGGGCAGTAGCTGACGCGCTCGTTGCAAAGGCGATGACCGGTGACGTGTCTGCCATCCGCGAAATAGGCGACCGCCTCGATGGCAAGCCAATGCAGGCAATTGAGGGCGACTTCACGCACGATGTGGCTGATCCGCTGGCAGCGCTGCTGCAGACCATCGCCTCAGGCGGGAAAAGGCTGACCAGTGACAGCAACGATCAGCCCTGACCAGTTCCTCGACCCGATCTGGCGGCTGCATAATCTCTACTTCATCATCGATGAGAAATCGAAGCGCGTCCAGTTCACGCCGAACGCGGCGCAGCTCGACTTCATCCAAAACATGCACACCCGGAACGTCATCCTTAAGGCGCGCCGCCTCGGGTTCACGACGGTGTGCTGCCTCGCCTACCTCGATGATTGCCTGTTCCATCCAAACGTCACCGCCGCGCTAATCGCGCACAAGCTGCCAGACGCGCAGAAGATTTTCGCCAGCAAGGTCAAATATCCCTACGACAACCTTGCCGACCAGTTGCGGGAACGCCTGCCGCTCAAGAAGGACAGCGCCGACAGCCTGGGCTTCGCCAACAATTCGGAAATCAGCGTAACGACCTCGGCACGCTCTGGCACGCTCAATTGGCTGCACGTGTCAGAGTACGGCAAGATTTGCGCGATGTCGCCGGAGCGCGCTCGCGAAATCCGCACCGGTTCCTTTCCCGCTGCTGAGCACGGCATCATCACCATCGAGAGCACGGCTGAAGGCGAGGGCGGCGACTTCTACGACAAGACGATCGATGCGCAAAAGCTGGTCTCGCTGAACGCCGATCTGACGCGTAAGGACTTCAAGTTCTTCTTCTATCCGTGGTGGAGCGACCCAAAGTCAGTTCTGGAGCGCACCAACGTTCCGGTCTCTGAGGACGACGCGCTCTATTTCGAGCGCATCTCCAACGAAATCAAAGCTGATCCCGTCCTGGCGCCAACGTTCAACGGCTTCAGCGAGGCGCAAAAGAACTGGTGGGTAACGGCCGAAGGTGAATACGGCGGCGACATGAAGCGGGAATACCCCGCAACGCCAAAGGAAGCGTTCGAGCAGGCCATAGAAGGCGCGATCTTCGCAGACGATCTGGCCATCGCCTACAAGCAGCACCGCATTGGGCCGTTCCCGATCGACACGAGCCGGCCGGTCCACACCTTCTGGGATCTGGGCCGGGCGGACGAGACGGCGATCTGGTTCGCACAGGACTTCGGCAGCCAGACGCGCTTTGTCGGATACTACGAGAACAGCGGCGAGTTCATCGACTTCTACCTTCGATACCTCGCCCGCTGGGCCGACGAGCACCACATCGTCTACGGCAAGCACTACGTGCCGCATGACGGTGACCGGGACAGCCTGTGGCTCAAGGAAGGCACAATGGCGGTCATGTCGCGGCTGGGCTTCAAGCCCCGGGTCGTGGATCGCATAGCCGACAAGTGGACGGCAATCACCATGGGCCGTCGCAAGTTCGGCCAGGTGGCCTTTGATGAGGCCGGGTGTAAGGAAGGCCTCGCAAGGCTGAAGAAATACCGCAAGGAATGGGACGAGCGCCGGGGTGTCTGGCGCGAGCATCCATACCATGGGCCGGAATCCAACGGCGCCGACGCCTATCTGACGTTCGCGCAATCCGGTCACACCCCGAACAATGGTCCGATCAAGGTGCGCGACAAGTATCGCCAGCACCGAGACAGCGACACGAGCGAGGCTTCACAATGGGCAGCCTAAGCAGGTGGTTCACTGAGCGCCGCTTACGGCAGGCATGGGGTCAAGCAATCGCCCGTTGCCGCCGCAGCCCGTGGAGCGGGAAGTTTGCCACCAAGCGCTTCGCCATCCTGACCATCCGCATGTTTGAGTGCATCAACAGAGTGACGTTCGACCCGTTCGACAGTCGGCATGTGGACTGTGTAGCAGGCATGGCCTCCCACACCGAACTGTTCGAACGGCTGCACCATATCTGGGGTACGCGCATTCATGGCCGCTAAGCCCGACAAAGCCGCGCCGGTTGCCGATACGTCCTATGACGAGATGGACGAGGACACCAAGCTTCGCTCCTACAAGGCATGGTTCCGTGCCGACCGCGAGCATTCGGCCGCATGGCGTAAGCAGGCCAAGGAGGACTTTGACTTCCTCGCCGGCGAGCAGTGGACCGAGCAGGATAAGGCCACGCTGCGCGACCAGATGCGGCCGATCATCACGTTCAACCGCACGAACCCGATCATCAACTCGATTTCCGGCATGGAGATCAACAACCGCCAGGAAGTGAAGTTCTTCCCACGTGAGGCTGGCGACGCGGCAGCTGATGAGGTGCTGACCAGCGCTGCCGAGTGGTTCCGCGACCTGAGCAATGCCGACGATGAGGACAGCGACATGTTCCTCGACAGCAGCGTGTGCGGGCTGGGCGGCACGGAGACGAACCTGAGCTTCGATGACGAGGCAGACGGCGAGCCGTACGTGTCCTGCATCAACCCGCTGGAGCTGTACTGGGATCACGGCGCCCGGAAGAAGAACTATACCGACGCCACGCGTAAATGGCGTGTCCGCAAGGTGCCGGTCTCCCGGGCGAAGGAACTCGCTGAGCGGCTAGGGATGGAAGACTTCAGCGTCAACGACCTCGATGCCAATTGGGCCATGGATGACGGCGACGAAGAGGTCACTGACCGCGAGCGCGCCAGGCTCTATGCCGACGAAGGCGACCGAGCGACCGACCGCGACGAAGATATGGTCACTATCGTCCATCTCCAGCACATCACACGTGAAACAGTCTGGACGGTTACCGACCCGCAGACTGGGCAGAAGACCGAAGAAATCCCGGACGCCGACTACCAGAAGCTCAAAAAGCGCGCCGACGCGATCGGTATGCAGCTGGTGGCGCAGAAGTCCAAGGCCAAACGCATTCGCACCTGCATCATCGGCAGCAAGATCCTGCTCGATACCGTCGCGCTGTGCCCCAAGGATTTCTCGTTCCAGTTCGTCACGGCTTACATCGACCGGAACACCGGTTTGCCCTACGGCATGATGCGGATCATGAAAGACCCGCAGCGCTGGGCCAACAAGTGGATGAGCCAGGCGATGCATATCCTCAACACCAACGCCAAAGGCGGCGTCATGGTGGAAGAGGATGCCGTCGAGGACGTGCGCGACTTCGAAAAGACCTGGGCGCGCAACGACAAGGTGACCGTCGTCGCCAGCGGCGCTTTGTCCGGCTCTGCGGCGAAGATTCAGCCGAAGAACCAGCCGAGCATGGATGGCTCGTTCTTCAACATGATGACGTTCGCCATCCAGTCGGTGCGCGACGTGACCGGCGTTTCGCTCGAAACCATGGGCATGCGCGAAGCAACGCAGGCCGCCAGTCTTGAGGCTGCTCGCCGGCAGGCTGGTGCGATGGGACTGCAGCCATTGTTCGACAACCTCAAGCGGTATCGCCGCGATGAGGGCAAGTGCATGCTCTACATCATCCAGAAGGTCATCCCCAAGATCGACCAGATGAACGGCAACCAGCCCCGGCTGATCCGTATCGTCGGGGAAGAGGGCGCAAAGTACGTACCTTTGGCGCTGAGGAGCGACGTTCGCTACGACGTGATCGTGGATGACCAGCCGGTCAGCCCGGACCGCAACATGGACACCCTGAAGATACTGGCTCCGTACATGGGGCAGTTTCCGCCCGGCGTCATGCTGGCGCTTCTCGACCTGTTGCCGATCCCGACCAGCGTCAAGGAAAAGATCAAGGCCGCAGCGCAACAGTCCATGCAAGCGGCGTCCCAGCGAACCGATCCGGCCATCCAGATTGCTCAGGACAAGAGCCAGACTGAGCTGAAGAAGACGGCCGTCACCGCAATGGCGCAGCACGAGTCCGACAAGGCAGATCGGGATCTTGAATGGAAGGGCAAGCTGCTCGACTTCCTCAAGGCGATCGAGGTCGCCAAGATCGGAGCGCAGCAGTCGAACGACAGCGCTGCGATTGATGCGGAAGTCGAGCGCGAACTGAACCTCAATGGCATGATTTCGGACCACATCATGCAGGCCAACGATCATCTGCAGGCGCAGACCCTGCAGGCGATGCAACCCCAACCGCAACAGGCGGCATAGGAGTCGACAATGAAAGCCAAAGCCTCGAAGGGCGCGTCTCATCGCGTCATCGCCAAGCGCCCGCCCGGGCCGCAGCACCAGCTGGCCAGTCCGACGAGACAGCCCAAGCTCGTGCCGACATTCAACGGTGCCGGCAGTAAGTCCAAATCGTTCATCAGCGGGGAATGACATGAAACCCGTGGCACACGTCCTGAAGAACGACAATGTCTGGGTGGTGAAAGCTGGCGGCGACGTGCCGGCATGGGCAATCTCCACGCCAAGCTTCATGATGCTCTCGGATGCCGGCGACAACGTCTGCGCCTGGGACGGTATGCATGGACGCATCTACGCCAAAGAGGGCGACACGATCGTCCACGGGCCGGATGGCTTGTTGCTTCAGGAGAAAACTGAAAAGTAACTGCGGTGCGCGACCGTTTCGCGCTTGGGTGATGCCCTTACAATCTGGAGGCCATCCGTGGCTGATACTGAGACTATGCCTGATATCGAAAGCATGGACGACAAAGCCTTCGATGCGCTGAAGTCCGACATGATCGCCGGCAAGGATGTGTCGGTTAAATCCGAGCCCGTCGCAGCCGATCCGGTGCAGACGGAAACTGGTGATGCCATTGTCACCGATGACGACGCAGACGAACTGGTCGTCTCGACTGACACTGAGGACGGGCAGCTGCAAAAGCAGGACAGCGTGCCGTTTGGGCGCTTCGAACGCGAGCGGCTGCGCCTCAAGGAAGAGAAGGCCGCCCGGGCCGCTGAAAAGGCCGACTACGAGGCCCGCGATCAGGCCCGGCAGGAACGCCTCGAAGAGATCATCAAGTCGTTCGCCCAGCCCAAGGTCGAAGCCGAGCCGGTCATTCCGCTCGATCTGCAGACCAACCCGGTTGGGGTGATCGAACATACTGCCAAGCAGCTGGAGGAAATCCAGAAGACCTTGACCGAGCGCTCTCAGCAGGAAGAAGCGCAGCGCCAGGAGCAGGAAGTCTTCAACTTCAGCCGCCAGGAGTTCGCCAAGGCCGTCCAGACCGACCCATCCGTGACGGATGCCTATACGAAGCTCTACGACAGCTTCAAGAGGGAGGCTGAGGCATTCGGGCTCGAAGGCAACGACCTCGCCAATCACCTGGCACAGACCGAAAAGCAGCACATCTACTACGCGCTGCAGAAGAAGATTCCGCTGGGCGACTATGTGAAGCGCCTCGCTGGCGCCCGCACCGGATGGACCCCGCAGGCACAGGCGGCTGCCGCTGCGGCAGCTGTCGATCCGGCGGTGATGCAACAGCAGATCGATGAGAAGCAGCAGATCCAGCGATCGGCGGCGTCTCTCACCAATGCGGGCGGTTCGCCGGCTCGAACGGGGATGCCGACACCGCAGGAATTGCTCGACATGTCGCCGTCGCAGTACGACGCATGGCGGGCAAAGAACGATATTCGCAAGGCCTTTTCGGCCTAGCGCACGTGCATGAAGCGGCGGCTTTTCACGCTTCGATTGGTGCTCGATACCGCACTCCCCTCGCCGGGTCACAGCGTTCGGGTAGCTCTCGCATGAGCTGACGGCCGGCAGCCACCTTACGGCAGCTTGTCCAGCGCGGACGGTAAAGGCGCGACCCCCTCAAACGCATCATCAAGGAGCCAGAAATGGCACTCACGACCTATGGCGTGAACGATACCTTGACCGCGAAGGTGTGGGCACGCGATCTCAATCGAGAAGTCACCAAGGGCCTCGAAATCGCGCCTCTCATCGGCACCGGTCCCAACAGTATCATTCAGCAGAAGACCGAACTCAAATCCGGCGGTGACCGCATCACTGTCGGCCTCCGCATGCAGCTCCGTGGCTCGGGTCAGACCGAAGGCGTGGTCCTGCAGGGCAACGAAGAAGCGCTGACCACCTACTCGGATAACCTCTTCATCAACGAACTGGTTCACGCCGTTCGCTCGAAGGGCGAGGATTCCATCGACCAGCAGCGCGTCCTCTTCGACCTTCGTGAGGAAGGCAAGATGGCCATGGCCGACTGGTGGGCCGAGCGTCTGTCGCTCAGCTTCTTCATCCAGGCCTGTGGCTACACCGGTACCTCGATCACCTATCGTGGCACCTCAACCACTATCGACGCTCGCTATACCGGCCTCAATGCCGCTCTGGCGCCGTCGAGCAACAACGTCAGCTATCCGTCTGGCGCGGTGAACACCGACGCGCTGGTCAATGCCTCGACCACCTCGACGTTCAACTTCGATACCGTCGTCCGCGCCAAGGAAAAGGCGATGACGGCGAACCCGAAGGTGCGTCCGGTCATGGTCAACGGCCAGCCCAAGTACGTGATGTACATCCATCCGTACCAGTTGGTCGATCTCCAGCTCGAGGCGCAGGCCACCGGCTCGATCTCGTGGGCTGACGTGCAGTTGGCGGCCATCACTGGCGGCGAGCTGAGCGGCAACCCGATCTATACGGGTGCTGCCGGCGAGTACAACGGCGTCGTCCTCCGCGTGAACGAAGACGTGACGACCGGTGTCAACGCCTCGACCGGCGCCGAACTCACCAACACCCGCCGTGCGGTGCTGCTTGGTGCGCAGGCGCTGCTCTACGGAACGTCGTCCAAGTACTCCAAGGACACCCCCTACAAGTGGGTGGAAGAGGAGTTCGACTACGGACGCGAACTGGGCATTTCCGCCCAAGGCCTCTTCGGCATCAAGAAGACGCGCTTCAACTCGCAGGATTTCGGGACCATCGTGTGCCCGACCTACGCTGCGGCGCACAGCTAAGAGGAGGGCAGAATGGCTACTGGTACCAACCAGCAGGGCGTTTTGGCCCGCAAGAACGCGCTCCAGGTGCTTCACTCGGCGCGCTTCAAGATCAACTACAACGATACCGGTATCGCTACTGGTGTCGGCACCGGTATCTGGCTCCCGGCTGGCGCGCTCATCAAGGGCACGGATGTGTGGATCACCACGGCGTTCAACGCCGCGACCACCAACGTACTCTCGATCGGTACGGAAGCCTCGACCTACACCAACCTCGCGACAAACGCCCAGACCGTCTCCGGCACCCCTGGTGTCAAGAAGGAGCTGATCGCGACCGGTCTTGCCATCGTGCCGCTCGCGGCCGATAGCCAGATCTTCTATCTCTATACGCAGACCGGCACTGCCGCGACTGCGGGCGTCGCCTATGTCGTCGTCAACTACTATGTCGACAATGACAGGAACGCCGGCACGTAAGTGCTGAGCCTCACGAAACGGGCGCTGATGGCAAGGCTGTCGGCGCCCAAATCCTCCCCCAGACCAGAGCAGCCCAAACCGCCGCGCCGCGGCAAGAAGGCTGCACGGGCCAAGCGTGAGAAGGCGGGCAAATGAGCACTCTTGCCGACATGCGCACGCGCATCCTAGACGATCTGGAACGCGACTCCGCCACCTGGGGAACGCGCATCGGGCAGGCCGTCACCGATGCCATCACGTTCTACCAGCCCAAGCGGTTCTACTTTAACGAAAGCCGCTCCGTGACGTTTTCGACCGTCATCGGGACGGACCTCTACACGTTCAACACGCCGACGCTGACCGGGACAGTAGGTGCCGAGTTCTACAAGATCGATGAGGTATTGATCCTGCAGGGCGGTACCTGGGACATCCTTAAGAAGGTGGACTACGACTGGCTCGAAGACATGGCCGACAACAACGTCAGTCAGGGCCAGCCCTACAACTGGGCCTATGTCGGTCGCCAGATGCGATTCTACCCGAACCCGAACGCGATCTTCACGGTGCGCGTCATCGGCCATCAGAAATTTACAGCCCCTGCGGACGATGCCGTGAATGACAACGTATGGATGAATGAGGGCTTCGAACTCATCCGCTCCCGGGCCAAGAAGGTCTTCGCGATGCACGTCATCGAGGACATGGACCTGGCCTCGCGCATGGACCAGATGGAGCGTTCCGCCCTGACCGCTTTGCGTGAGGCGACCTATCGCAAGACAGAAGGCGGCATGATCGTGCCGACGCAGTTCTGATGCTGGCCTACGGGAGCTATGAACCCGACAAGCCGGTCACCGACCCGGGCGTGTCTCCGGTCATCCAGAACGTAATCCCGCTTGCCTCCACCGAGACAGGCGTCGCCTACAAGCCTTTTGCGTCGTTTCAGGTCATTCCCGGTGCTGCAGCACTGCCCGGTCCGCCCCGAGGCGGCATCTCCATCGTCAATCCGTCATCGGGCAACTACGAGGTTTACGCCTGCACAGCATCGGCCATCTACAAGCTGCAGACGGACTATTCGTGGGTCGCGATAGGGACCGGGTATACACTTCCAGCTGAGGAAGAATGGTCGATCGTCCCGTTCGGCAACTTCCTGCTCTTCACCAACCGATCTGATGGCATCCTGCAGTACAACGTTGCCGTCCCGGCTGGTGTAACGGCCGTGTCCGGTGCTCCTAAGGCGCGCTTCCTGTTCGTGGCCTTTGATTGCGTGTTTGCCGGGGATTGCGACGGCGAGAACCGCCTGCTGCGCAACTCCGGCACCAACAACCACACCCAGTGGACGCCAGGCATCAACAACAGCCAGTACCAGCCGATCCCCGATGGGCAGGAGCTGGTAGCCGGCGCCGCGATCAATGATGGAACGGTCATCGTCCTGCAGCGCAACTCGATCCGAGTCCTGACCCGGACTGGCGACACGCGCCTCTATACGATGAACATCCTCGCGCAGAACATCGGCTGCGTCGGAGCGCGGACCCTCGCCAGCATCGGCACCGAACTGTTCTTCCAGTCAACGGACGGCTTCTACCGGATCAATTCACAGGGCGTCATTCCGATCGGAGCGCAGCGCGTAAACGCGACCTACCTTGCGGCCATCTCGACGGCCAGCTTCTTCACCGTGCAGGCCGCGATCGATCCGGTCAACAAGCTGGTGGCGTGGCTGTACCATCCGACCAGCGATACCGGCGCCACGACGAACCTGTCAGCCGGGCTGCTGTTCAGCTACCAGCTCGACAAATGGGTGGCATTTGTTCCCGAGGCTGCGGCCGCGCTCGCGGGCATCTTCCAGTTCGCGACGCCTGGATATGGCATGGACAGCATCGACAGCTTCGGCACGCTCGATACGCTGCCCTACAGCCTCGATAGCCGCTTCTGGAACGGTGGGCAGCCGCGCCTGGCTGGTCTCAGCGCAGACTACAAGATCGGGTTCTTCGACGGCACATCAATGGCGGCGACACTCTATACCCAGACCGTCGTCAGCCCGACCGACCAGCTATTCGACAGTGTCGTGCCTCAGGACGATGCAGGGGCCGGGACCGTCTCAATTGCTGCCAAGGATAGCCTCTCCGGCACCGCCCGCGTGACTTCGACAACGACTATTCAACCGTCTGGGCGAGCGTTTGTGCGGGCTCGTGGCAAGGTCGCTCAGGGGCAACGCACGATCCCGGCAGGTACGACGTGGACGACTGCGAAGGGCGTTGACACCGTCGTGGCGAAAAAGGGTGGCGTGCGATGAGCCTGTTCGGGCTTGCAAAGGGCCAGCCACAGACCACGAGCCTGCTCCTTGTCGCGGGTGCGCAGAATGTGGTGACCGTCTCGACTACGACGCGAGACAGCTACGATGTGACCGACATCCTGATCTCGAACATGGACAGTTCCGGGCGCACGGTGACGGTGTCGAGGTATGATGGAGCAACCGAGTATCCGCTGCTATTCACCTACCCACTGACGGCAGCGGGGACAGCCGGGTCCAGCTACCTGCTCACCATGCCGATCCGCCTGCCGCAGGGCTGGTCAATCCGGGCAACGCCGAGCGTGGCGTCGCAGGTATTGGTCCACGTGTCCTACGTGGTTCCGTGATTGAATGGATGCCCTGTTGCCGATGGCCGATCCGCTCGCGGAGTGGGATTGGCTGCAGTCACGGTGCCCGCTGCGGAATCTTCGAGAGAGGATCGAGGAGAGACAGGTTGGCGCATATCGCATCCGAGGTTCGGACGCGGCGCTGATCCTCTCGGTCAATACGACGATCGACACGAACCGGCGAGCGCTGTGGGTAGCGGCGCTGGGCGGCACTGTCGGGCGACGACCAAAGGAAAATCTTCGACTGATGCAGACCGTACTGGCTGACTGCGAAGTCATCGCCAGAACATCACTCTGTACTGCCGTCCGCATTGAGCCGGGCGAGCGACCTGACTGGAAACTGCGGTTGTTGCCCATGTTTGGCTTCCGCCCCATCGACTGCAAAGGGCTGACAATCATGCAGAAGGACTTAGACTGATGGCCGGACCTAGCGACGACACTCAAACGGCGACCACAGTTGCGTCCACCGCGCCGTCCAACCCGGACGTTAACCCGACCGTCAGCAAAATCCTGAAGGGCGTGCAGGCCGCGCAGAACGCAGGCCCCCAGGTGTTCGACCATTCGCTCTATGCAGGCGTTGGTCCGACGACAACGGGAGCGTGGCAGAGCACGCTGGATGCAGCGAAGAACCCGATCTATTCCGGCGATATGCAGGGGGCGCTCTCGTCCGTAGGTGACGTGGCGGCAGGGAAGTTCCTCGCGCCCGGATCGAACCCCTATTTCGAAGCCAACCTGCAGAACGGCATCAACGATGTAACCAGCCAGGTCAACTCGTCGCTAGGTGCATCTGGTCGGCTCGGCTCCAACCTACAGGTGGCCGACCTCACCAAGCAGGTGGGTGATCTCTCGACCGGTGCGCGAAGTGCGCAGTACGACACGGCGCGCAATCAGCAGTTGCAGGCCGCCCAGCTGCTCCCGAGCATCTACCAGGGCACGCTCGCGCCATCGGCCATTGCCGGACAGGTGGGCGCGGCTCAGGACGCCAATCAACAGGGCGTCCTACAGGGGCAGTACGACCAGTTCACGCGCAAGGCGAATGCGCCAACCGATCTGCTGGCGAAGCTCACGTCGATCCTTGCAGGCAACACGGCGGCATCTGGGACCAATACAACCTCGACCCAGACGCAGCCCGGTCAAAGCATTTTCCAGAGCATCCTCGGTACCGCGATCGGCGCGGGCAGCCTGTTTCTCTAGGAGACGAGCATGGACTTCGGTTCCATCTATCAGGGCGCCCATAGTTTCGTGGACCCGCGTCGTCAGGCACTGCTCGGCCTCGCCAGTGGCTTGCTGTCGTCTCCCACGTGGTCCGGCGGTCTGTCCAACGGCTTCGCCAACGCGGCTCAGGGCAAGGTTGCTGATGACGCGTACGCCACGAGCCAGAAGGCGGAAGCCGAGCGGCAGCAGAAGCTGCAAGAGACCCTGCAGTACCTGCAGACCGCAGCCCCGGAATATGCTGCCGCAGTACAGGCCGGCGCCATGGACCCGGGCGACGCATTCAGGCAGCATCTTGCCGACCAGCGAGGGACGGGTTCAGTCGATCCCGCCTCCACCGCCTCAGGCCGCCAGAAGCTGGCCGACCAGTACGGCCTTGAGGGCAACGACAAGGTCTCATTCGTGCTCACGGGCAAGCTCCCGGGCGGCAACCAGACGACCCGCGCTGGTGTCGGACAGCCGATCTACGGCAAGAACAAGACCACAGGCGCAATCGAGCCGTGGCAGTCGATGACGGATGGCACGATGGTCAACATCGCCAACCCGAACGCCGACCCGAGCCAGTACGATTTCAACCCGGGCGTGGCTGCTTCCGAGCGGACGAATGCGACGGTGGATGCCAAGACGCAGGCCGCAGCCCGTGCCGCGCTTCCCGGCGCTCAGCAGGCGTTCGATCTCGCGACCAAGGCGGCGGACTCCCTCCTGGGCGACACGGCCGGCATGGCTGACCAGTTCGGCAACACTCTCGGCTTCCCTAACCAGCTTATGCCTATGGCTCGCCCGGGCTCCGACATGGCCCGCTTCCGCACTGAATTGGAGCAGGGGCAGGGCAACGCGTTCCTGCAGGCCCGTCAGGTGCTCAAGGGGGCGGGGCAGGTCACCGACTACGAGGGCGCGAAGGCCGAGGCGGCCTATTCTCGCATGGCACTCGCGGCCAAGAACAACAACCAGCAGGAGTTCGTCGCCGCTGTGACCGACTTCAAGCAGGCCGTGGCCGAGGGCTATCAGAAACTCAAGGCTGCTGCCGAGGGCGACTATGCTAAGGGCGGCCCGGGCATTGCCGGTGGCGGCGTGTCTGACCCAGAGATTGAGAAAATCCTTAATGGTGTTGGTCTCTGATGCCGTATGATCTCGCGACACTGGCGGAAGGCATCAAGCGCGCCAGCAAGGCTGGCGATACCGAGGCCGTGAAGAAGCTCGGCGCCGCGTATCGGCAGTTGCAGGCGCAAGCGCCAGCGGCCGATAGCGGTCCGCCGCAAGGTGCTGCTCCCGGCTCCCGCGAATACGCAGATTGGGCGGCAGCTCAAGCTCGGGCGGGCAAGCCACTTCCACAGATCGAGGGCTCGGCAACGCCGACCACCGGCCAGAGCTATGACAAGGCTTTGGAGGAGGTGCGGCGCGCTGACTATCCACAATTCACGGAGGAGGAATTTAAGAAGCGCACCGCCGATCGAGGCGTGCTGCAACCGTTGTCCCTACCCGAGATCACGCAGAACGATCAGCTTTTCAGTGGTGCCGACGAATTGTCCGGTGCCGCGAACGCTCTCGCAGGGATGTTCAAGGGGCGCGACCCCGGGGCGGTCTTTGCCGCTTACAAGGATCTGCAGCAGGCTCGCCGCGACCTTGGAGTAGAGCGCGCCGGCCCAGCGGGCCAGGTCGCTTCTGTTCTTGGTTCGCTGACCTCATTCGGCCCGGCCAATCCCACGGTCGCGGCCGCTCCAGCAAGCCTCGTGAAAAGCGTCAGTACCGGAGCCGGAACAGGTGCTGGTATGGGCG
>Ga0134124_10002924_pt1 | contig 13757 bp, 11 predicted proteins | sample KB304_FD_96880 | JGI IMG/M metagenome (GOLD analysis project Ga0134124, IMG submission 96880) | Terrestrial soil microbial communities without Nitrogen fertilizer from Kellogg Biological Station, Michigan, USA - KB3-0-4 | ecosystem: Environmental > Terrestrial > Soil > Unclassified ... | reverse complement strand
CGACCGGTCAACTCGTCGAGCTCGGCAAGGAGCTCCTCGTCGACCTTCGTGAAGTTGAAGCACGCCTTGCCCTGCTTCCGCCTCGCGAGCGCCGGGGAGACCGACGCGCCGAGCTCGGGCGAGGCGTAGACCGGCATCAGGTAGTAGCTGACGTAGCTCTTGCCGACGCGCGTGCCGGCGACGTACCCCCAGGGCTTCCCCTCGAGGCCGGGGATCTCGACGGCCATTCCCGCAGGCCCGTCCTTCGTGATGACGAGCCCGTCAGCGTGGCACCGGAGGATCGTCTTGAGCCGCTCGTGGACAGTCTCGAAGTCGGCCACGGCTACCGATCCCCGACATAGGAATCGAACGCGCGCGCCATGAGCTCCTCCAGCTCCGGAAGCAAGGCCTCGTCGCCGGGCCGGAGCGTGAAGAGCGCGTCACCGCTCTTTCGCTCGAGCAGCGCGGGCGAGACGCCGTCGAGCAGTCCCGCATTCGCCTTGATCGGCAGCAGCATCAGCTTGGCCATGCCCTTGCCCGGCCGAACGCCGGCGAACCAGTCGTGCGCGCGGGCGCCGGGCCGATGCAGGACCTGGATGCCGTAGATCTCGGCACGCTCGAGCGGGCCCTCGTATCGCGCGAGCATGGCGTGCAGCGCCGCTTCGAGCTCAGCGGCATCCACCTCGATCAATACGCCGCGAGCTTGCGGATGCCGTCGGCGATCTTCTCCGGGTTGACCATGAACCAGTCCTCGAGGACGTGGTTGTAGGGGACGCCCGGGACGTCCGGACCCGCGATCCGGGTCACTGGCCCGTCGAGATAGTCGAAGGCCTCCTCGGCCACGATCGCGGCGACCTCCGCGCCGTACCCGCCGAACCGATTGTCCTCGTACACGACGAGGCACTTGCCGGTCTTCCGGACCGAGTCGAGGACGGTCTCCTTGTCGAGCGGCCGGAGCGTCCGGAGGTCGACCACCTCGACGCTGATCCCGTCCTCGGCGACCCGGTCCGCCGCCTCGAGCGCGTAGTGGGCCATCAGGCCGTACGCGATCACCGTGACCTGCGACCCGGGATGGGTGACCTGGGCCTTGCCCAGCGGCACGGTGTACTCGCCGTCGGGGACGTCGCCCCGGACGCTCCGGTACATCTTCTTGTGCTCGAAGAACAGGACCGGGTCGTCGTCGCGGATGCAGCTCCGCAGGAGGCCCTTGGCGTCGTACGGCGTGGACGGGATCACGACCTTGAGACCCGGGACGTGGGTGTAGAACGCCTCGACCGACTGCGAGTGGTAGAGCGCACCGTGGACGCCGCCACCGTACGGTGCGCGGACGACCATCGGGGCGCTGTACCCGTTGTTCGACCGGTAGCGCAGGCGGGCCGCCTCGGACACGAGCTGGTTGAAGGCCGGGTGGATGAAGTCGGCGAACTGGATCTCGGCGACGGGCCGGAGCCCGCCGATCGCCGCCCCGATCGACGTCCCGATGATCTGGCTCTCGGTGAGCGGCGTGTCGATGACCCGGATGTCGCCGAAATCGGCCCACAACCCGTCGGTGGCGAGGAACACGCCGCCCTTCTTGCCGACGTCCTCGCCGAGCACGATGACGTTCTCGTCTCGGGTCATCTCCTCGCGCAGCCCGTCGCGGATCGCCTCGATGAACGTCTTGAGCGCCATCAGTCGGCAACCGTGTCGGGGAGACTCGCGTCGTCGACCGTGGCGTCCGTCGACTCGCCCATCCCCCACGGCGGCGGCCCCTCGGACGGCCATTCCTCGGCGTAGACCCACTTCATCGCGGTCGACGGATGCGGGTCCGGCTGCGCTTCCGCGTACTCGGTCGCATCGTGGACGGCGTCCTTGATCGCGGCATCGATCCGCTCCTCCGCCTGGGGCGTCAGAACGCCGGCGTCGACGAGCTGGGCCCGGAACTTCGGGACCGGATCGAGGGATCGATCGGCGGCCAGCTCCTCCTCGGAGCGGTACTTCGTCTGCTGGTCGTCGCTCGAGTGCCCGGTGAGGCGGGTGACCTTGGCCTCGATCAGCGTCGGCCCGTCGCCGGCCCGCGCCCGATCGACCGCCTCGCGCGCGGCCGAGTAGCAGGCCAGGACATCGGAGCCGTCGACGGTCACGCCCGGGATCCCGTAGCCGGCCGCCCGCTGGGCCACCGACGATCCGGCCACCTGGCGAGCCAGCGGGACCGAGATCGCGTAGCCGTTGTTCTCGACGATGAAGATGAACGGCAGCTTGTGGATCGCAGCGAAGTTCAGGCCCTCGTGGACGTCGCCCTGGTTGCTCGACCCCTCGCCCATGATCGTCATGGCGACCTGGCCGGTCTTCTTGATCTTGGCGGCCAGGGCCAGCCCGACCGCGTGGAGCAGCTGGGTCGCAACGGGCGACGAGACGGACACGAGGTTGTGCTCGTGCGAGCCGTAGTGGCCGGGCATCTGGCGTCCGCCCGACGACGGGTCCGATGCCGTCGCGTACTGGGCGGTCATGATGTCCCGGGCGCTCATCCCGAACGTCAGGCAGGTCGCGATCGAGCGGTAGAACGGGGCGATCCAGTCCTTGCCCTTCTCGAGCGCCCACGTGATCCCGACCTGGGCACCCTCGTGGCCCTGGCCGCTGATCACGAACGGGATCCGGCCGGCCCGGTTGAGGATCCACATCCGCTCGTCGACCGCCCGGGCGAGGGCGACGAGCCGGTACATCTCGAGCAGGTCGTCGGTCGACAGGCCCAGGTCGGAGCCGAGCGGCTTCTTGGCGGCGGAGCGCTCGGAGACCGCCATCAGAAGTTGATCGACCGGCCGTCGACCGCCATCGCCGCCTCGCCCAGGATCTCCGACAACGTCGGGTGGGCGTGGGTCGCGCCGCCGATCTCCCACGGCGCGGCCTCGAGCTCGAACGCGACCGAGGCCTCCGCGATCAGGTCCGTCGCATGCGGCCCGATCAGGTGGATGCCGAGGGTCTCGTCGGTCTCCTTGTCGGCGATGACCTTGGCGAAGCCCTCGTACTCGCCGCCGATGATCGCCTTGGCGATCGCCTGGAACGGCACCTTGCCGGTCTTGATCGGCCGGCCCCGCTCCTCGGCCTGCTGCTGGGTGAGCCCGATCGACGCGATCTCCGGCCGGCAGTAGGTCGCGCGCGGCTGCTTGACGTAGTCGACCGGGTGGATGTCCTTGTCGCCGGCGATGACGTGGGCGGCGACGATCCCCTCGTGACCGGCCGTGTGCGCGAGCATCAGCCCGCCGACGATGTCGCCGATCGCGTAGACGTGCGGTTCCTTCGTCCGCTGCCGCCCGTCGACCTTGACGATGCCCTTGTCGACCTCGACCTTCGTCGTCTCGAGACCGATCCCCTCGACGTTCGTCGCCCGGCCGGCCGCCACGAGGAGCTGCTCCGCCCGGAGCTCCTGCGGCTCCTTGCCCTCGGGCCCGACGACGAGACAGATCCCGCTCTTGGTGACCTCCACCTTGGTCGAGTCGAAACGGGCGTTCGTCATCACCGTCATCCCGCGCCGGGTGAAGCTCCGCTCGAGCGCCTGGCTGACCTCGCGGTCCTCGAGCGGGACGATCTGCGGGAAGTATTCGAGCAGCGTCACCTTCGTCCCGAGGTCGTGGTACATCGAGGCGAACTCGCAGCCGACCGCGCCCGCGCCGACGATGACGATGTCCTTCGGGATCGTGGTCGAGCGGAGGACGTCGTCGCTGGTCAGGATCCGCTCGCCATCCGGCTCGAGGCCCGGCAGGCTCTTCACGCGCGAGCCGGTTGCGAGGATGATGTCGGTCGCCTGGAGGACCCGATCGCCGCCCGTACCGGGCGTGCCGTCGTCGCCGGGCTGGGTGACCCGGACCTTGTTCGGGCCCTCGAGCCGGCCGCGACCCGCCACCCACGTGACCTTGTTCTTGTCGATCAGGGTCTTCAGCCCGGTCCACAGCCGCTTCACGACCTGGTCCTTGCGGGCGGCCATCTGGACGTAGTCGATGCCCGGCGTGCCATCGCCGTCGGCGGGACCCGCCAGGACAAGGCCGTAGTCCTTGGCATGTCGGACGTGCTCCACGAAGCCGGCCGACTCGAGCAGCGCCTTCGTCGGGATGCAGCCCCGATGGAGACACGTCCCGCCGATCTTGTCCTCGTCGACGAGGGCGACCTTCAGGCCCAGCTGGGCTGCCCGGAAGGCGGCGGTATAGCCCCCCGTGCCCGCGCCAAGCACGACGAGATCGAAATCATTGGACGAGCCGACGGCCATGGAGATCAGTGCGCCTCGCGAGCCACGGACCGGCGCCGTCGCGGCGGCCGGCTGGGCGATTGGATCATCGGTTGCATCGTACGCGGGGCCTCACAAAGCCCGCAACCGAGCACGCGAGTCGCGGTGCTAGACTCGCGGCGAATCGGTCCGGTCCCGCTCGCGGAGTGCCATGGACGGCGCGACCCTCCTTCTCGATCTTGCCCTCATCGCCGGGGCCTACCTGTGCGGCTCGATCCCGATGGGCGTGCTCGTCGCGCGACTGACCGGCGGGGTCGATCCGCGGACCGTGGGGTCGGGGCGGACCGGTGGGACGAACGCGCTCCGGGCGCTCGGCCGCCGGCGGGCGGCCTTCGTCGTCGGCGGCGACCTCCTCAAGGGCGCGCTGCCTGTGGTCGTGGCCCGGCTCGTGGCCGGCGAGGCCGTGATCGAGGTCCTGTGCGGGCTGGCGGCCGTGGCCGGCGCGATCTGGTCGATCTTCGTAGGGTTCCGGAGCGGCCGGGGCGTCGGGACGGGCGTCGGAACGATGCTCGTGATCCAGCCGATCGCGGTGCTCCTGGCAACGCCGGTGTTCGTGCTCGTGATCCTCGTCACGCGCTATGTGTCTCTGGGGTCGCTGCTCGGATCCGCGGCGCTGTTCCCGGCGATGCTCGTGATCTGGGCGGTCGCCTCGGGCGCGGTTCCCCAGCAGTACCTGGTGTACGCGGTGATCGGGCCGGCCCTGATCTGGGTCGCCCACGCGGACAACATCGACCGGCTGATCCACGGAACCGAGCGGAAGTTCGACCTCGGGATGCTGGCCGGCCGGTCCGGCGGCGGAGGCGGCGCGGCCGAGCCCTGAGGGGCCCCGGCCGGGCAAGGTGCGCGGGCCGTCGCCCGCGCAGGCGCGAGTTGTCGAATGCCCGCCCAGCGGGGACTACGACGCTCGGGCGGCCCGAAGGAGGCTCACGCGAGCTGGAGTTAGCCTTCGGGCGCTAACTTCAAGGTTCGCGCCGACTCGAATCGGGCCGTCGGCCGACGTAATGCTCGCCCAGCGGGCATTCGACAATTCCGGCGTGCGTCGGGGGCGGGTCGACCTGAGGCTCGGATCTGAGAGAGCTGACGTGCGGCCGGCTCACCGAGGTCCGAGGGTGAGCTCCGCGAACCCGTCGGAGGTCAACGCCGCCAGCGTCGTTCAGCCGCGACAGCCGGAACCGCGTTCGTCGCGGATGGGCGAGGCTGGCAGGGCGCCGCCGACGACCGCAGCGAGCGACCTCGGATGGTCGTGAGCGAGGACCGCAGGCGGCAACACCGCCAGCGTCGTTCAGCCGCGACAGCCGGAAGTCCCGCCCGAGAATCAAGTGACCCGGGTCGGCTGACAACCCGGGTCGTTCTCGCGGAAGGTTCGGCGGACCCGTCGATCGGGTCCGCGCCGAGAGGACTAGTTAATAGGAACTTCCACCGCGCTGGCTGCGGAAGCAGTCGGAGCAGTAGACGGGCTTGCCGCTGGTCGGGCGGAACGGGACCTGGGCGTCCTTGCCGCAGGACGAGCATGTTGCGGTGAACATCTCGCGGGGACCGCGGTCGCGACCGTAGCCGCCACCACCACCGCCGCCGCCGTAGCCACCGCCGCCGCCCCCGCCGCTGCTGTAGCCACCGCCGGCCGAGTAGCCGCCGCCGGCGCCGTAGCTGCCGTAGCTGCTGCCCGTCCCGCCGCCGCCACTCGCGTTGCGGGCAGCCTTCCGGCTGGCGCGACACGACGGGCAACGACGCGGCTCGGTGAACCCGCGCTGTGCGTAGAAGTCCTGCTCACTCGCGGTGAACACGAACTCCTGGCCGCAATCGGCGCAGGTCAGATTCTTATCGTTGTACACGAAACGAAAACTCCTCTCGGTAGCCGCGCGATCCCTCCGGGTTCTCGCGTCAGCCGTGAGAGGAGTCCGAGTCGTCGTTGAGCTACGTATGAACTTGCCGCGATCGCTATCACGGCCTTACCGCGCGGGAGTCTAGACGACTATCGACGGACTTGTATAGGGGTATTTTCGCCGATCGAGCCCGATTCCGCCAATGTCGTGCACGTTCGAGACGAGCGGGCGGGCTCAGGGGTCGGCGGCCCAGCCCCGCGATCGCTCGACCGCGCGTGCCCACGCCCGCCGCCCTTGGGCGCGGATCGCGTCGCCGGGCATTGGATCGAACCGTCGCTCGACCCGTCGGAGGGCGGCAATCTCGGCCGGACTCTTCCAGAACCCGACGGCGAGCCCCGCCAGCGCGGCCGCCCCGAACGCCGTCGTCTCGCGGACGAGGGGCCGCTCGATCGAGCGCTCGAGCTGGTCGGCGATCAACGCGCAGACGAGGTCGCCGGCGCCGCCGCCGTCCACCCGCAGCCCGCGCAAGGGCGCACCGAGGTCGGCGTCCATCGCCTCGACCACGTCGCGGACCTGGTAGGCGATCGCGTCGAGCGTCGCCCGGGCGATCTGCGCGGCGGTCGTGCCCCGGGTGAGGCCGAAGATCGCGCCGCGGGCATCCGGATCCCAGTACGGCGCGCCGAGACCGACGAAGGCCGGGACCATCACGACGCCGCCGCTGTCGGGGATGGACCCCGCGAGCCGCTCGATCTCCGCCGACTCGCGAACGAGGCCGAGCGAGTCGCGCAGCCACTGGACAGCCGCCCCGGTCACGAACACCGATCCCTCAATCGCGTACACGAGCGGCGCGTCCGGCCCGAGCTGCCACGCCACGGTCGTCAGGAGGCCGTGGCTCGAGGCGACGGCGGTCTCGCCGGTGTTGGCCAGCAGGAATGCCCCGGTGCCGAGGGTGACCTTGGCCTCGCCCGGCGCGAAGCATGCCTGGCCGAACGTCGCCGCCTGCTGGTCGCCGGCGGATGCCGCGATCGGGATCGCGCGACCGAAGATCGATCGGTCGGTCTCGGCGTAGGCCTCGGCGGTGCTCCGGACCTCGGGAAGCAGTGCCTGCGGCACCTCCATCAGCCGGACCAGGTCGTCGTCCCAGGCGCCGCGATGGATGTCGAGGAGGAGCGTCCGGGAGGCGTTCGAGACGTCGGTGACGTGTGCCCGTCCGTCCGTTAACCGCCAGATCAGGAAGGATTCGACGGTCCCCGCCGCCAGCTCGCCCCGTTCCGCCCGTGGCCGGAGCGCCGGGTCCTCCGCCAGGATCTGGCGGAATTTCGGGCCGCTGAAGTAGGCGTCGATCGGGAGGCCCGTCCGGTCGCGCACGACGGACTCGTGACCGGCGGCCCGGAGCGACTCGCAGAAGGGCGCGGTGACCCGGCTCTGCCAGACGATCGCGTCGGCGACCGGCCGGCCGGTCGCCCGGTCCCAGATGACGGCGGTCTCGCGCTGGTTGGTGATTCCGATCGCGACGACGTGGCCCGGCCCGCCGACCGCAGCCACGACCTCGCGGGCAGTCCCGATCTGGGCATCCCAGATCGCCTCGGGGTCGTGGCGGACGTCGCCCGGCCCCGGGTAGTGCTGCTCGAACTCGCGCTGGGCGACCGCGACGACCCGGCCCGTCAGGTCGACCGCGATCGTCCGGGCGCTCGTCGTGCCCTCGTCGAGGGCCAGAATCACGTCGCGGTCGGCCGTGTCTTCGCTCATCGGCGGAGCGGCGGCTGTTCGACGGCCGCCGACGGCGAACGGTCCGAAATCGAACGCCGTCGGAAGTCACTCCGGTTTCTTGGCCGTCGACGATCTCGGACTCCGATTCCGGACACCGAGATCGTTCGCGGTGGCGGCCGACGATCTCGGACTCCGATTCCGGACGCCGAAATCGGAGTCTGGCCAGGAACGGAGGTGATCTCCGACGGCGTTCGAAATCGGACGATCGATCGGCCGGCGATGGCCACGGTCGGAGGGCGCTTCACGGAACCGCGAACTCGCGGCGCGCGCCGTCGAGGAAGGTCGCGACCTCGGCTGCCTGGCGAGTCTCGTCCCAGCCGAGCTCGGCGCCGAGGATCGCCGCAACGCGCGGCGCGATCGCGGCCGCCCGATCCGGCAGCTCGTGGACGATCCTCATCCGGCGCGCCAGCACGTCGTCGATCGAGAGCGCAAGCTCGTGCCGCGCGGCCCATGCGACCTCGGCCTCGAGGTGCTCCTCGCCGTCGGCGAGCCGTCCGAGCAGGCCGTTGGCCCGCCCGAGCTCGACGACGTCGGGCGCTCGCGTCCCGTGGCGGGCCACCAACCGGGCGGCGACGACCGGCTCGAGCGGGACGCCGGGCGACGGGAGCTGGGCCGACGGCGACGACAGCGAGCCGGCGATCCGATCGAGCTCGTCCCGGTCGGCCGCACCGATCAGCCGGCGTGTGGTCGTCCGGGTCGGCCGGGCCGCGGCCCGCTCGCCGAGGACGCCGAGAGCCGCATCGATCGTCTGCTCGGCCATCAGCCGGTACGTCGTGTACTTGCCGCCACTGACCCGCACGAGGCCGTTCCGCTCGACCACGACCCGATGCTCGCGAGAGGCCGTGATCGTCGACCCGTCGGACGGCGCGATCAGGGGCCGCAGGCCTGCGTAGGTCCCGACGACATCCTCTCGCCGGAGGCCGACGTCGAGAACATGGTTGACCGCCGCGAGGAGCTCGTCGACCTCGTCGCGGCCGGCGGTCGGACGGTCGATCGGGCCGGCATACGGTGCGTCCGTGGTTCCGACGAGCCAGTAGTGCGGCCAGGGAACGAGGAACACGACCTTGCCGGGCACCCGGATCGTCAGGCCGACGTCGCTCGGGATCCGCGATCGAGGCACGATCAGGTGCGCACCTCGGCTGGGCAGCAGGCGGGTCGAGCCACCCGACAGCGGGGTTGCCGGATCCGCGCCCCACACGCCGGTCGCGTCGACCACGACCCGGGCCCGGATCTCGTGGTCCTCGCCGGTCAGCCCATCGCAGATCCGTGCCCCGACGACGCGACCGGCCTCCTCGACCAGCGACTCGGCACCGGCCCGGGTCACGATCGTCGCTCCGTCCTCCTGGGCCGTCCGGGCGACCGCCAGCGTGTAGCGCGCGTCGTCCTCGACCCCGTCGTGGAACAGGAGGCCGCCGCGCAGGCGCTCGCGGCGCATCGCTGGGGCAAGGGCGATGACCTCGGGCACGGACAGGTGGCGATGCCAGCCGCCGTCCTTGCGGGCGCCGAGCACGTCGTACAGGGTCATGCCCGCCTGGTAGAAGGCACGGGTCACGACGGGCAGGCCGAACAACGGGAACAGCAGCGGCTCGATCGTCACGAGATGCGGGGCCAGGTGGAGGATCCGCGACCGCTCCGTGAGGGCCTCTCGCACCAACCCGAACCGGTACTGCTCCAGATAGCGCAGGCCGCCGTGGATCAGGCGCGACGACCGCGACGAGGTGCCGACGGCGATGTCGGTCCGCTCGACGAGGCCGACCCGCAGCCCGCGGGTCGCCGCGTCGAGCGCCGCTCCCGAGCCGACGATCCCGCCGCCGATGACGAGCACGTCGAGCTGGCGGTCGACGAGTGCGGCGAGGTCCCGGCGACGGTCCTCGAGAGGCCCAGCCGTCATCGGCAGCGGCGAGGCGGCCCGGACCGACGCCGCCCGAGGCGACACGGCCCGCAGCGGCGGCGACACGGCCCGCAGCGGCGCGCCCGGCTCAACGGTCCGATCGCCCGGGCCGGCTGATCCGCCACAGGACCCCCGCCGTTCCGCCGATCAGGACGGCGATCAGGAGCGGCGTGCGCAGGACGACGTCGCGCGCGTCCCCGGGGAGCAGATAGGTCACGACGCCGGCCAGCAGCACGACCACCACGACGAGCTCCCCGACCAGGAGCGCTTCACGCAGGCCGGGAGTCCGCTCCGGATCAGCCACGGTCGGCCGCCTGGGGAATGCCGATCGGTGCGACGAGCACCCGGCCGGCGAGGGCCTTTCCGTTGCGGGTCGCGAGTCCGGTCTTCGGCCGGTGGAAGGTGATCGTCAGGTCGGCCCGGACCGCCGGGTCCGACGGGTCGCCGCTGGTCAGGTCGATCGCCGTCGGGGCGTCGACGGCGAGGATCGGGACCATCTCGCCACGGGCCCGGTTGATCAGCTCGACGGCCGAGCGGATCGGCTCGCGCAAGGGTCCGCGCACCCCGGTCCCGAGGAGCGCGTCGACGATGACCGCCGCTTTCTCGATGCCGTGGCCGAGCAGGGCGACATCCCGGGCGACCGGAACGTGGACGATCGTGATCCGCCCGTCGCGAACCACCCGGTCCCAGTTGCGCGCCGCGTCCGGTGTGGCCGGCCGTGCCGCCGGAGCGACGAGCGCGATCACGACCTTCGCTCCGGCGCCCGCCAGGTGGCGCGCCGCGACGAGCCCGTCGCCGCCGTTGTTGCCGGGCCCGGCGAGGATGACGATCGGGCCGTGGCCCCAGCGACCCGTGTCGATCGCGAGCGCCCGAGCCGCCGCCGCAACCGCCACGCCGGCATGCTCCATGAGCTGGGCGCCCGGAATCCCGAGCGCCTGAGCGCGCCGGTCGGCGCCGGTCATCGCAGATGCGGTGATCGGGGCCCGGGCGGCGGTCGCGGCCCAGTGCCGGCGGAGCTCCCGAAGGTCGAGGCCGAGCAGCTCCGGGTCGTCGGCCGGCAGCGGCACCACGGTGGCTGTGGCGTCCGCGTGCGCGCGTGGGGACGAGGCGGAGGGCGTCATGACGATCGAAGGGTAGCCGATCCGCCCCGCTCCACCGGCTCGACCGAACGCGCAGGTTGAAGGCGCAGCGACAAGGTTGAAGGCGCAACTTGACGAACCACAGCACACTTGGCGCGTGGCTGCCCTCGACGCCGCTCGGCTCTGGCTGTCCGCCGCCCGGGGGCGCGATGCCGTCGAGCGCCGCCAGGCGGTCCTGCTCCAGAGCATCCTGATCGCGCTGCTTGCGATCCTCGTCGTCGAGACGTCCGTCTCGCTGGTCCTGCCCGGGTTCAGCAATCCGCGGAGTGCGATCCTCGCGCTGGTCCTGCTCGGTGGCCTGTTCGCGGTCCCGCTGGCGCTGCTCCGGATCGGTCATTTCCCGCTGGCGGCCGCCGCGACCGTCACGGTGTTCGAGTTCATCGTCGTCGTGCTCGTCCTCGCCGCCGGGCCCGGCTACCCGGGAACGGGCGTCGCGTTCGCGATCCCGATGACGATCGCGGCACTGGTCCTGCGGCGGCCGGGCCTGGTCATCACCACGGTCGTCTCGATCGGCGCCATCGCAGCCTCGTGGCTGGGTGGTCACGAAGACGTCGCCCCGAGCACGTTGGTCAACCTCGGCGTCACGCTCGGTGTGCTCGGACTTGTCCTCGACCGGTTCGGCGTCAGCCTCCGCGATGCGCTCGCCGGGGAGCTGCGCCACCACCGGGAGCTCGAGGCGACCCGCGAGGAGCTCGTCGAGCGAGCGGCCGAGCTGACGGCCACGAACGACCGCCTGACCCGCGAGATGACCGAACGGGCGGCGGCGGAGGAGGCCCGCCGCGCGATCGAGGCCAAGGTCCTCGAGGTCCAGAAGCTCGAGAGCCTCGGCGTCCTGGCGGGCGGGATCGCCCATGACTTCAACAACCTTCTCGTGGCGATCATGGGCAATGCCAGCCTGGCCCTGCTCGACCTGCCGGAGGACTCGCCGGCGCGGAGCAGCATCCTGGACGTGGAGATTGCCAGCCGGCGCGCGGGCGAGCTCGCGCGGCAGATGCTCGCCTACTCCGGTCGGAGCCGGTTCCGGATCGAGCCGGTCGAGCTGTCCGACCTCGTGCGCGAGCTGCTGACCCTGCTCCAGGTGTCGATCGGCAAGGGCGTCATCCTCAAGCTCGAGCTGCCGGGCGAACCGATCGTCATCGACGCCGACGCCGCCCAGCTTCGCCAGGTCGTCATGAACCTGGTCATCAACGCGGCCGATGCGATCGGCGACCGGAGTGGCACGGTCACGATCCGGATCGCGCGGATCGAGGCGACCGAGGAGTTCCTCGCCGACGGGCATGGCGGCGCCGGGCTCGAGCCTGGCCCGTTCGCGGCCCTGGAGGTGGCCGACACCGGGATAGGCATGGATCCGGCCACCAAGGCGCGCATCTTCGATCCGTTCTTCACGACGAAGTTCACCGGCCGGGGACTCGGTCTGGCCGCGGTCCTCGGGATCGTTCGCGGCCACGGCGGATCGTTGCGCGTCGACAGCGAGATCGGGCGCGGTTCGACGTTCCGGATCCTGCTCCCCCTCAGCGCCTTCTCGCCGGTGCCGGGAGGCGGCGAGGACGCACAGTGGCGGTCGGAGGCCACGATTCTCGTCGTGGACGACGATCCGATGGTCCGCAGCGTCGCTCGCCGGCTCCTCGAGTCGTTCGGGCTCACGGTCCACGTTGCGTCCGACGGCCCAGAGGCGATCCGCCGCGTCGCCGGCGCGCCGGACGAGATCGACGCGGTGCTGCTCGACATGACGATGCCCGAGATGAGCGGTCCCGAGGTGCTGGCTCGGCTGGCCGAGATCCGATCGGACCTGCCGGTCGTCCTGATGAGCGGCTATCACGAGGACGAGCTCAGCTCCGATGTCCGGCCCGGGATCAGCGGGTTCGTCCAGAAGCCGTTCACGCCGGCCGATCTGGCGAGCCGGATGCGGGTTGCCCTCGATGATGACGGGCGGCGACGCGCCGACGCCCGCGGCCGCGCGGTCGCGACGGTGTCCGAGGCGGGCGGGGACGGCGCTCGGGGGACCTGACCGACCCGGCCGGTGGGTGCGGCGATCCGGCGGACGCGGGGAGGACGGTCAGCGGATCGCCAGCCGCGCCCGGTCGGGGTCCGTTTCGTGGCGTTCGATGATCCCGTCGCGGGCGAGGGCGGCAAGGGCGGCCCGAACGGCCGTCGCGTCGTGATCGCCGACCGGGGCAGCGACCGTCGACCAGGCGGAGCCGCTGGCTGATCGGAGCCGGTCGACGATCCTGCCGCGCAGCCAGCGGGTCGTTGCGGAGAACGGGACCCCGCGCACGCGCGAGACGCGCGTGGCCCGCGAGGCCGGAGACCCACGAGCGCCCGGGACGGCGGACGAGCTGGTATCGGAACGAGAAATCGCGAACCGGCACCATGCCTCGAGCGGGCACGCCTCGCAGCGTGGGCTCCGTGGCCGGCACACCGTCGCGCCGACGTCCATGATCGCGTGGGTCCAGTCGCCGGGTCGCTCGGGATCGACCGACGCGTCGGCCATCGACTGGAGCTCGGTCGGTGTCAGCGCGCCGGCATCCTGGCCCGCGAGGACTCGTCCGAGCACGCGCCGGACGTTCGTGTCGACCGCGCCGACACGCGCCCCGTATGCGATCGAGGCGACGGCTCGCGCCGTGTATGGCCCGATTCCCGGCAGCCGCTCGAGGGCCGCGACGTCGTTGGGCACGCGCCCGCCGTGAGTCTCGACGATCGCCCGCGCCGCGCGTCGCAGGTTGAGCGCCCGGCGGTCGTAGCCCATCCCCTGCCACGCTCGCAGGACGTCGGCGGGGGTCGCGGCGGCGAGCGCGGCCACGGTCGGAAAGCGGTTCATGAAGCGGCCCCACGCCACGACCACACGGGCGACCTGCGTCTGCTGGGCCATCACCTCCGAGACGAGGATCGCGTACGGG
>Ga0134124_10002923_pt1 | contig 13760 bp, 17 predicted proteins | sample KB304_FD_96880 | JGI IMG/M metagenome (GOLD analysis project Ga0134124, IMG submission 96880) | Terrestrial soil microbial communities without Nitrogen fertilizer from Kellogg Biological Station, Michigan, USA - KB3-0-4 | ecosystem: Environmental > Terrestrial > Soil > Unclassified ... | reverse complement strand
CGTGCTCGGCACGCTGGCGACGGTCGGGCGCGAATACACCAAGGCGCTCATCCGCGAATTCGCCGGCGGCTGCGACGTCGTGCTGGTCGGCTCGCCGCGACTTGCCACCTTCGCCGAGATGGAATTGGCCGGCACCCCGGCTGCCGATGCCGACATCGCCGCCGAGATCGCGTCCTGCTTTGTCGACGACGGCAAGCGCACCGATACCGTGGTGCTCGCCTGCACGCATTATCCGCTCCTGCTCGAGCGCTTCCGCGCAAACGCTCCGTGGCCGGTGGAGTGGCTCGACCCGGCGCCGGCCATCGCGCGGCGCGTCGCCGATCTGATGCGCGAGGTGCCTGCCGGCGACACGCGCACGCCGCCGCGGCTGGTGTTTACGTCGCAGCAGGCACCCTCGCCCACACTCGCGAAGGCGCTCATTCGCTACGGCTTCAGTCCCTGATGTGCGGCCACACCTCCAGCCCGCCGCGCACGATCATGTCGCCAGCGACGTAGAGGATGATGGCGAGGCCGAGATAGGCGATCCAGCGATGGCGATGCAGCAGCCGCGCCACGAAGTTGGCGGCAAGCCCCATCAGCACGATCGACAGGCCGAGACCGATAACCAGCGCCACCGGATGGTCGCGCGCGGCGCCCGCCACCGCCAGCACGTTGTCGAGCGACATCGAGATATCCGCCATCACGATCTGCCAGGCGGCCTGCGTGAAGCTCTTCGGCTTGGTCTGGCTCTCGTCGATCGCTTCGTCAGGCGCGTGCGACGAGCCGTTGCGCAGCTCGCGCCACATCTTCCAGCACACCCAAAGCAGCAAGATACCGCCGGCGAGCAGCAGTCCGACGATGTCGAGTAGCTCGATGGCAAAGAATGCAAAGACGATGCGCAGCACCGTGGCCGCTAGGATGCCGACCAGGATGGCGCGGGCGCGCTGCACCTTGGGCAGGCCGGCGGCGGCGAGCCCGATCACCACGGCATTGTCGCCCGCCATCAGCAGGTCGATGGCGATCACCTGCAGCAAGGCGACAATGGCCGGTTGCGAAAGGTTGAGGAATTCTGGCATGCGGACGGGCCCTCCGGGGTTCCAATCAGTCCGACATCGCAGCGAGGTCGCTGCCAGAGGGGCCCGGTCCGATGGGGCCTAAAATGGCAGCCCCCGGCCGCCGGGGCAATGGACCCACGGCAATTTGACATCAGGCGGGGTTTCGCCCTAGAAACCGGCCGTCCGCGGGCCTCTTGGGCCCGCGTGGCGTTTCGCGACCCGCGGCCGGCCTACCGCTTTTAGGCCATGCCTGTCGGTTCCGGAGTTCCGGAACAGAGGAGGGCGCGATCCTCAAAACCTAAATCGAAACAAGAACCTGAGGACGCGATGACCAAGCGCAGTGAGTCCAAGTACAAAATCGACCGCCGGATGGGCCAGAACATCTGGGGCCGCCCGAAGAGCCCGGTGAACCGGCGCGAATACGGCCCCGGCCAGCATGGCCAGCGCCGCAAGACCAAGCTTTCCGACTACGGCGTGCAGCTCAAGGCCAAGCAGAAGCTGCGCGGCTATTACGGCAACATCTCCGAGCGCCAGTTCCGCGGCATCTACCAGGAAGCCCGCCGCCTCAAGGGCGATAGCGGCGCGCACATGATCGGCCTGCTCGAGCGTCGCCTCGACGCGATCATCTTCCGCGCCAAATTCGTGCCGACCGTGTTCGCCGCGCGCCAGTTCATCAACCACGGCCACATCAAGGTGAACGGCAAGCGCGTCAACATCCCGAGCTTCCGCGCCAAGGTTGGCGACGTGATCGAGGTGAAGGAAAAGTCGCGCCAGATGAATCTCGTGCTCGAAGCGCAGGGATTGTCCGAGCGCGACGTGCCCGACTACATCGAAGTCGACAGCGGCAAGATGACCGCCAAGCTCACCCGCATTCCGGCCTTCAGCGAAGTGCCCTATGCGGTGCAGATGGAGCCGCATCTGGTGGTCGAATACTACTCGCGCTGATCGCCTGAGCATCGCCACGACATCAAAGCCCCTGCGGTCATCCGCGGGGGCTTTTCATATGCGGCAATCCGCGTAGGCTCCTCCCATGAACCTGACCCGCCGCACTCTGCTCGCCGGGACCGCCGCCAGCCTGGCCGCGCGCGCGATGCCGGCATTCGCCGCGCCCGCAACCTTCAAGCACGGAGACTTCGACGTCACCGTGGTGAGCGACGGACACCTCGTGCTGCCGGTCTCATTCCTCGCGCCCGATGCACCCGCTGCCGAACGCGCCGCGCTGCTCAAAGAGAGCGGCATGACCGGCGAGCAGTACCAGTCGCCGACCAACATCACGCTCGTCCGCAAAGGCGACGAGTTGATCCTGATCGACATGGGCTCCGGCGACCGCTTCATGCCGAGCGCCGGCAAGCTGTGGGACAATCTCAAAGCCGCCGGTATCGACAACGCCAAGATCACCAAGGTCGTGTTCACGCACGGCCACCCCGATCATCTCTGGGGCACGGTCGACGAACTCGACGACGTGGTGTTACCGGACGCGCGCTTCTATGTCGCCGCGGCGGAATGGGATTTCTGGCAGGGCTCCGACGCGACGCGCGGATTGCCGGCCGAACGGGCGGGCTTCGTCACCGGCGCGCGGCGCAATTACGCGGCGATCAAGGACCGTGTCGCCATGGTGAAGCCTGGCGACGACATCGTCACGGGCCTGCGCGTGGTCGCGACTCCCGGTCACACGCAGGGGCACGTTTCGCTGGAGATCGCGGGCGGCGATGGCCTGATTGTCCTGGGCGATGCCATCACCCACCAGCTCATCTCGTTCCGCCATCCGGAGTGGCGCACGGCTGCCGACCACGTGCCCGATCAGGCCGCCGAGACGCGGCGCAAACTGCTCGACCGCCTCGCCAAGGACAAGACGAAGCTTATCGGCTTCCACCTGCCCTACCCGGGCGTCGGCGTGGTCGAGCGCAAGGACGGCGCGTACCGCTTCGTTGCGATCTAATACGGCGCCGGAATTATCACCGCGAGCAGCACGCCAAGCGGCGGCAGCCAGGCCAGCAACAAGGCGAGACCCGCTCTGCCGCGCGAATTCACGATGAAACCGGCGATCGGCAGCACGACGCAGGCGATCACGCCCAGCATGTAAGCGGTGAGCAGCAGGCCGCCGCCGCGCATGCTTTCCGGACCGGAGCCGAAAAGAAATCCGGACACGCCGATCATCAGCGCCGCCAGCGCAAAATCGATCAGCATCGCGACGATCGGCAGAATTTTGGGCATGACCGGTCTCGTCTCGAAATACCGTTAAGGCGGCGAGATGATGAGTCCAACGACGCACAGTGTGATCAGCGCCAGCCCAGGCAGCCACAGCGTGACCAGGATGTGGTCCCGCTTGCCGCCGCGTCGGTGCAAACCATAGGCAAGAATAGGCGCACCGGCCACGAACAGCAGCGCAACCAGCCAAGCGCCGGTCACGATCAGTCCGGTATAGGGGACACGCGTGTCCTGCCAGCTATCGACGACCCAGCCGGACACCAGCAGCAGAAAAAAGACGAGGATCAGGTCGACCGCGACGCCGAGAATGACGCCGGCGCGGAACACGCCTTAGGCGGTCTGCTTGACCGCGACGCCCTTGTCCTTGAGCGCCTGCTGCAACTCGCCGGCCTGGAACATCTCGCGCACAATGTCGCAGCCGCCGACGAACTCGCCCTTGATGTAGAGTTGCGGGATGGTCGGCCAGTTCGAATAGGCCTTGATGCCGTCACGCAGTTCGGCCGACTCCAGTACGTTGAGGCCTTTGTAGGTCACGCCGAGGTGGTCGAGGATCTGCACCACCTGCCCGGAGAAGCCGCACTGCGGGAACTGCGGGGTGCCTTTCATGAACAGCACCACGTCGTTGCCCTTCACTTCATTGTCGATGAATTGCTCGATTGCCATGGAAGTCCTCGTTCAGCGGCGCGGGAGTCGCGGCCAGTCACTTGCGATATATGTAGCGCAGATTCCGCTGCCACCTCAAATCGGGATAAGTACGTGTCCCGTCAAGGCTTTGCCGGCGCGTAAAAGGTGCCCTCCACCTCTAAAATATCGTCCTGGTTGAGTTTGGATACCTCCAGGATGGTGCGCGGCGGGTAGGGCCCGCCGGCCCAAAGCTCCTCCTGCACTTTGTTCACCAATGGCCGTAAGCGGCTCATATCGGTGACGAAAACGGTCAGCCGCACGCAGTCCTTGAGGCTCGCCCCTTCCGCGGCAGCGATGGTCCGCATATTGGCGAAGGCCTGGCGGATGCGGGCCTCATCGCCCGAGACCAGCACGTTTGTCTCGGGATCGATGCCGCGCATGCCGGCGACGAAGACGAAGTCGCCTGCCCGCGCGCCCAGGCTCCAGGTTCCGGTCGGCTGGATGGCACCCGCCGCGGGCGCCAGGATTTTGACGGCCATCAGGCGTCCGGCGCGGCGGTCTGCAGAGCCAGCGCGTGCAGCACCCCGCCCATCTGCGTGCGCAGCGCCTCGTAGACGAGCTGATGCTGCTGGACCCGCGACTTGCCCTTGAACGAAGCCGAGATCACGGTCGCGGCGTAGTGGTCGCCGTCGCCGGCGAGATCGCGGATGGTGACCTGCGCGTCCGGCAGCCGCGCCTTGATCAGCCGTTCGATCTCGGTGGCGTCCATAGGCATTGTGGCATCTCCTCGCGCTAGTGCCCGGTCGAATCCACCGCGCGCGTTATCGGCTATTTGCGCCAAAATGCTTTCCGATGACAATATCCGAAAGCGGCCTACCAGTCGGCATGCACTGATAGACGCACTAAGAAAAGCGAAAAAGGGGAAAATCATGAAACCGCTGCGATATCGGCCATACCGAGGCCGCACGATCGGCCTCGCGACGCTGGCTTTCGCCGCCCTGACCGTCAGCGCCGTCGCGCAAATCACGGCCGAGCAGCAGAGCGCTATCCGCGGCAATTGCCGCTCCGACTTCATGTCGAAGTGTTCAGGCGTCACACCCGGCGGCAAAGATGCGCTGCAGTGCCTGCAGAAGAACGTCGCTAGCCTGTCGCCCGGTTGCAAGACGGCGGTGAGCGCCACCATTCCCGCGCCCGCGCCGGCCGAGGCGAAGCCGGTGCAGGCGGCGCCGGCTCCAGCGCCCGCCCCTGCTCCCGCGCCCGCGGCGGCCGCCGCCTCGCCGCCTGCCCCTGCCGTCGCCCCGCCTGCTCCGGCAACAGTAACGGCCGTGCCGCCACCCGCGGCTGCACCGAAGCCTCAGCCGGCGCCGAAACCGGCCGCCGCAGCGAAGCCGCAGCCGGCAGCACCGCCGAAACAGGCCGTCGCCGCGACCGCTCCTGTGGCGCCAGCCGCGACCCCGCCCGCAGCAACTGCGCCCGTTCCAACCGAACAGCAGATGAAGGCGATCCGTTTCACCTGCCGCAAAGAATTTGCCGACAATTGCCGCGGCGTCCAGCCAGGCGGAGCGGAAGCCATCGAGTGCCTGCACCGCAACGCCGCCAAGCTGACGCCGGATTGTATGACGTCGCTCGCCGACCTTGCCGACGCGATGCCCTCCCCGACCGGCCCAAGGCCGCCGGTGCAAACGCGCGCTCCCAACGCGCCGATCGTCATGACCGCCGTGATTGGCCGCGCCTGCATGCGCGATCTGTTGCTGCACTGTCGCGACGCCAAGATCGGCGAGGGCCGCAAGATCGCCTGCCTCGTGGAGCGCGGGCCGGCGCTCGCGCCGGTGTGTCAGGCGGCATTAAAGGTCACCGAGCCGGTGCGGTGACTGGCAGAGGCTAAGCGTTGACCAGTTCGCCCGCCATGTAGGCCGGCAACCAGCTTTCGAAGCGCTCGCGCAAGGTCGCGATCGGGATCGGACGCTCTGAGCCGAGCGTCAATGCGTCGCCGCCGGTTGTGCCGATGCGCGAGACCAGGACGCTGGCCGCCCGCGAGCGCTGGTGCACCAGATCGAGCTTGTCGGCCGGCACGGTGACCAGATAGCGCGCCTGATCCTCGCCGAACCAGTATGCGTGCGCGGCGGTGTCGTCTGGCCCCTGATCGAGCGTGGCGCCGACGCCAGCAGCCATCGCCATCTCCGCCAACGCCACCGCGAGCCCGCCGTCGGACAGGTCATGCGCGGCGGTGGCAACGCCATCGAGGATGAGCATGCGCACGAAGTCGCCGTTTTCGCGCTCCTCGATGAGATCGACCGGCGGCGGCGCGCCCTCTTCGCGGCCGCAGATGTCGCGCAGATAGATCGACTGGCCGAGCCAGCCGGTGGTCTCGCCAACCAGCAGGATCGCCTCGCCGTCACGCTTGAAGGCCAAGGTCGCCGACGTCTTGAAGTCGTCGATAAGTCCGACGCCACCGATCGACGGCGTCGGCAGAATCGCGCGGCCATTGGTCTCGTTGTAGAGCGAGACGTTGCCGGACACGACCGGGAAGTCGAGCTGTTTGCAGGCTTCCGCGATGCCGCGGATGCAGCCGACGAACTGGCCCATGATCTCCGGCCGCTCGGGATTGCCGAAGTTCAGGTTGTCGGTGATGGCGAGCGGCTTGGCGCCGACGGCGGTGAGGTTGCGCCAGCATTCCGCTACTGCCTGTTTGCCGCCTTCGAAGGCGTCGGCTTCGCAGTAGCGCGGCGTCACGTCGGTGGTGAGCGCAAGCCCCTTCGGCCCGTCTTCCACGCGGACGACCGCGGCGTCGCCACCCGGCCGCTGCACGGTGTTGCCGCCGATGATGTGGTCGTACTGCTCCCATACCCAGCGCTTGGAGCAGAGGTCGGGCGTCGCGAGCAGGCGCATGAGCGCGTCGCCGATGCCGAGTTGCGCCGGCACGTCGTCGGCCTCGACCACCGGCAGCTTGGCCGCGTTGACGAAGGGCCGCCGGTACTCGGGCGCCTGATCGCCAAGCTCCTTGATCGGCAGGTCGGCCATCACATCGCCACCGTGGCGCACGATGAAACGCATCGACGGTGTCGTTTCGCCGACCACCGCGAAGTCGAGACCCCATTTGCGGAAGATCGCCTCGGCTTCCTTCTCTTTCTCCGGCTTGAGCACCATGAGCATGCGCTCCTGGCTCTCGGACAGCATCATCTCGTAGGCGCTCATGCCCTGTTCGCGGCACGGCACCTTGTCGAGATCGAGCGTGACGCCGAGATCGCCCTTGGCGCCCATCTCCACTGCGGAGCAGGTCAAACCCGCCGCGCCCATATCCTGGATGGCGATGACGCAATCCTTTTGCATGATCTCGAGGCAGGCCTCGAGCAGCAGCTTCTCGGAGAACGGATCGCCGACCTGCACGGTCGGCCGCTTGCCTTCCGAGTCCTCATCGAACTCGGCCGAGGCCATCGACGCACCGTGGATGCCGTCGCGACCCGTCTTGGAGCCGAGATACACGATCGGCATGCCGACGCCCGAGGCCGCCGCGTAGAAAATCTTGTCGGTCTCGGCGATGCCGACCGCCATCGCATTGACGAGGTTGTTGCCATCGTACCGCGTATGGAAGCGCACTTGGCCGCCGACCGTCGGCACGCCGAATGAATTGCCGTAACCGCCCACACCGGCGACCACCCCGGAGACGAGATGGCGGGTCTTCGGATGTTTCGGGTCGCCGAACGACAGAGCGTTGAGGCAGGCGATCGGCCGCGCGCCCATCGTGAATACGTCGCGCAGGATGCCGCCGACTCCGGTCGCCGCACCCTGATAGGGCTCGATGTAGCTCGGGTGGTTGTGGCTCTCCATCTTGAACACGCAGGCGAGCCCGTCGCCGATGTCGATGATTCCGGCGTTCTCGCCGGGGCCGCAAATGACGTGCGGGCCCTTGGTCGGCAGCCCGCGCAGATGGACCTTGGAGGATTTGTAGGAGCAGTGCTCGTTCCACATGGCCGAGAAGATGCCGAGCTCGGTGAGCGAGGGCTCGCGGCCGATCAGCTTGAGGATACGGTCGTATTCCTCGGGTTTTAGACCGTGTTCAGCGACCAGTTCGGGGGTGATTTTCGGTTCGTTGCGGTTCACCCCCGACATGTAGCGTGCGCCGCAGCGAATTTCACCCAAAAGCCCGCGTTTGTCCCCACAGAACGGCCGCCCGGCCATGTCCCAGGCGCAGGTGGTGAGAATCCGGCGGTATCAGCCCGGCTCGCCGAAGCCCACATCGGCGTTTATGCCGGTTCTCCAAATCCGATGCCCACCGGGCGTGGCTTGAGGCGGATCAGCCGCGAGGTTTCGACCGCCGCCTGCCGGTGCTTGACCGCCTCCCGATAGACGGAATCGCGGATCATCTCGACGAAGGCCGCGACCGACGGATATTCGGCGATGAAGCAGACGTCCCAGCGCTCCTCCGGCGGTCCGATCAGCATCAGCTCGAAACTGCCCTGCCAGACGATGCGGCCGCCGACCCGCGTGAACACCTCCCGGCTGTCGCGACCATAGGCGGCGTAGGCCTCGGCGCCGGTCGCGGTGCGGCCGTCCGGATAGCGCGCCTGCGCGTGCAGGCGAATGAGGTTGAGCATGTGGATCGCGCCCGGGCGCTCGCCGGCGCGAAACTGTGCGAACGATTCTTTGGTTGGGTCGACGAAGTCGGTCATCTTTCAAGCGCGACTAGCTTTTTTTTCGCGCATGATCTTATCCGAAAACCGGTTCCTTTGCGGGATCATGCGCTACGCCGCGCGCAGATGCTCGCTCAACCCCGCGAACAGGCCGCGACCGTCGGTACGGCCGATCACGGTTTCCACGTGGTTCTCCGGGTGCGGCATCATGCCGAGCACATTGCCGCGCTCGTTGACGATGCCAGCGATGGCGTTGAGCGCGCCATTGTGATTCCAGTTCGGATCGATCATGCCGTCCGGCGATGAGTAGCGGAAGATCACGCGCCCCTCGCCTTCCAGCCGCGCCACCGTCTCGCCGTCAGCGATGTAGTTGCCCTCGCCGTGCGCGACCGGCACGCGGATCACCTGGCCGGCATTGTAGCCGCGCGTGAACGGCGTGTCGGAACGCTCGACCTTCAGATACACGTCGCGGCAGATGAAACGGAGCTGCGCATTGCGCATCAGCACGCCGGGCAAGAGGCCGGCCTCGCACAGGATCTGGAAGCCGTTGCAGACGCCGAGCACCAGCCCGCCTTTGGCGGCGAAGGCGCGCACGGCGTCCATGACGGGGCTGCGCGCGGCGATGGCGCCGCAGCGCAGGTAGTCGCCGTAGGAGAAGCCGCCCGGGATCACCACCAGGTCGGTGCCGGCCGGCAGCGCGGTCTCGGCGTGCCAGACCATCGCCGGTTCATGACCGGAGATAAGCTTGAGCGTGCGGGCCATATCCCGCTCACGATTGATTCCAGGGAAGACGAGGACGGCGGCTTTCATTGTGCTGTCCGTTCCTAACCGACCACCTCTACGCGGTAATTCTCGATCACCGTATTGGCCAGCAGCTTGTCCGCCGCCTGCTTGAGCAGCGCCTCGGCCTTTGCCTTGTCGGAACCGTCGATTTCGATGTCGAACACCTTGCCCTGCCGCACGCTGGCGACGCCTTCGACGCCGAGCGAGCGCAGCGCCCCCTCGATCGCCTTGCCTTGCGGATCGAGCACGCCGGATTTCAGGGTCACGGTGACGCGGGCTTTCATAATCCCTACCTAAAAGACGCGAAAGCCCGGCACAAGGCCGGGCGTCCGCAAATCACAGTTATACGGAACCGCAGCCTCAGCTTTTCACCAGCACCGGGCCGGTGCCTTGCGGCCGCTCGCCCTCGCTCATGATGCCGAGCCGCTTGGCGACTTCGGTATAGGCCTCGAGCAGGCCGCCGAGATCGCGACGGAATCGGTCTTTATCGAGCTTTTCGTTCGACTTGATGTCCCACAGCCGGCAGGAGTCCGGCGATATCTCGTCGGCAACGACAATGCGCATGATGTCGTTCTCCCACAGCCGCCCCGTCTCCATCTTGAAGTCGACGAGACGGATACCGACGCCGAGGAAGAGGCCGGAGAGGAAGTCGTTGACACGAATGGCGAGCGCCATGATGTCGTCGATCTCCTGCGGGCTCGCCCAGCCGAACGCGGTGATGTGCTCTTCCGACACCATCGGATCGTTGAGTTTGTCGTTCTTGTAATAGAACTCGATGATCGAGCGCGGCAGCTGCGTGCCTTCGTCGATGCCGAGGCGCGTCGCCAGCGAACCGGCGGCGACGTTGCGAACGACGACCTCGAGCGGAACAATCTCGACCTCGCGGATCAACTGCTCGCGCATGTTGAGCCGGCGAATGAAGTGCGTCGGCACGCCGATGTCGTTGAGATGCTGAAAGACGTATTCGGAGATGCGATTGTTCAGCACGCCTTTGCCTTCGATCACCTCGTGCTTCTTGGCGTTGAACGCGGTGGCGTCGTCTTTGAAATGCTGAATCAGCGTGCCCGGCTCCGGGCCCTCATAGAGGATTTTCGCCTTGCCTTCGTAGATGCGGCGGCGGCGGCTCATCGGGGTATACCGTGGTTTTTGAAAGTCCATCGGAGTGCCGTGGCTCCCTTGTCACGAATTTTAAAGATCCGCGGCGGGCCGGACGCAACGCATCACAACGCAGGTGCGTTCCGGATACGAGTCGAACCTAGCCGATCAGTCCGGGCGACACAATCGAGCTGTCGGGACGTTTTCCACTTCCGCAATTTCGCCGCAATGACGCTTTGTCCCGTTGCCTTGACGCCAACTGGGCTATATGCAAGGCGCCAGCAGATACCATATGAATGTGTGCACGCGATTTAACGTTCGCAAGTAAACGCAAGTTAGCGAGGGTGGGGCATGAGTACGTTCGATAAGCGCGAGGAAGGCTTCGAGAAGAAGTTCGCGCACGACGAGGAATTGCGCTTCAAGGCAACGGCCCGCCGCAACAAGCTGCTCGGCCTGTGGGCGGCCGGGCTGCTCGGCAAGACCGGCCCGGAGGCCGACGCCTATGCCAAGGAAATCGTGCTCGCCGACTTCGAGCAGGCGGGCGACAGCGACGTTTTGCATAAAGTCTTGAAGGATTTGGACGGCAAGGGCGTCACCGAGGCGCAGGTCAAGGCCAAGATGCTGGACCTGCTGGAGCAGGCGGTCGAACAGATCAAACAGGCCGGCTGACGTGGCCGCCTTCGCGCTCGCCCGGGCGTTGCGCGCGGGCGATACCGTCTACTCGTCCTGGTGCTTTCTCGCCGCCCCCATTGTGGCGGAGACCATCGCGCGCGCCGGTTTTACCGCCGTCGTCATCGATCAGCAGCATGGGCTGTGGGATACCGCCGCGGTGGTCGCGGCGGTATCGGCGATACACCACGCCGGCGCGACGCCGGTCGTACGCGTGCCGGTGGGCGATAATGCCTCCGTGTCGCGTGCGCTCGATTTCGGCGCCGAGGCGATCATCGCGCCGATGATCAACACCGTCGCGGACGCGCGCGCCTTTGCGGCCGCCGCCAAATTCCCGCCGCAGGGCGAGCGGAGCTACGGCCCATTCCGCGCCATGGCCCTGCAAGGCGGCACGGCGTCGATCGAGTATCTGCGCGAGGCGAACGAGGGCACGCTGACGCTCGCCATGATCGAGACGCAGACCGCGCTCGGCAATGTCGAGGCGATCGCCGCCACGCCCGGCATCGACGCGCTGTTCATCGGCCCCTACGATCTGTCGACCGCGCTGTCCGGCGGCAAGGCGCAGGACGTCTCCGCGCCGGAGGTCGAGCGCGCCATCGACAAAATCCGCGACGCGGCGCTCAAGGCCGGCAAGGTTCCCGGCATCTACTGCACCGACGCCGAGCGTGCGCGCGAGATGGCCAAGCGCGGCTTCCGGTTCATGACCATCGGCAACGACCTGGGCCTGCTGCGCGACGGCGCCACGGCGCAGATGAAAATAGTGCGTTCGTAATTACGGGATTGCTTCGGCGAGCCGGTTCAGGACGGCCGCGACGTCGCGTTCGACGTCCGCGCTCTTTGCCTCGACCAAGCGGTAGTCGTGCTCCTTGAGCCAGACGTGGCGGACTTCGCGCGCTTTTGCGGCGTCCGCGCTTTCCCCGTCCATCACCAGTTCGATCACCGTGCGCAGCGGAAACGACACGAAGTCCACGATGTGCGGCCCGATCGGCACCTGGCGCTTGAAGCCGCGGCCGGCAAAGCGCCGGTCGTTGACCAGCGCCTGCCACAGCAATCGCTCCTGCTCGGTCGGGTTCCGGCGCAACAGCCGCGACAGGCCGCGCACCGGCGCGCGATCCTCCAGCACGCGCGACGCGCCCTGCTCCGAGATCAGGTCGCGCAGCTTCTGCGCTTCCTCCGGGTCGAGCACGCCGCCGCGCGCCGGCCCTTTGCGCCCCTGCGCGATGGCGTTGATCACCCCATGCAGCGTGCGCACGTCCTGCTGCGTCGGCCGCATGCGCTGGAAGATATTGCGCAGGTTCACGCTCATGGTGCCGCGCTTTTCCGCGGGCCGGAAGAACTCGACCTTCTCCAGCTCGCGCTCCAAGTCCGCAAAAAAGGTGTCGAGCTGTTGCTTGGGCGCCGCCGGCGACTTTTCCGGCATGGCAAAAGGCAGCGCACCGGCCGTCCTGAGCTTGAACCACTCGTAGCCGACGATCACCACCGCCTGCCCCAGATTGAGCGAAGCGAAGGCCGGGTTCACCGGCAGCGTCAGGATGCAGTCAGCGAGCGCCACCTCGTGGTTGGTGAGCCCTGCCCGTTCGCGGCCGAACAGCAGCGCCACTTTCTCGCCAGCCGCAATGCGCGGCGCGCATTCGGCCGCCGCGCCGTCGGCGCCGACCACAGGCTTGGCCTGGTCGTGATTGCGCGCCGTCGTTGCCAGCACGAAATTGCAGTCGCCGATCGCCTCCTCCAGGGTGTCGAACACGCGCGCCTCGTCGAGCACGCGGTCGGCGCCGGCGGCCATCACCTTGGCCCTCTCGTTGGGCCAGCCCTGCAGCGGTTTGACCAGACGCAATTCGGACAGGCCGAAATTGGCCATGGCGCGCGCGGCGGCGCCGATGTTCTCGCCGAGCTGCGGCTCCACCAGCACCACCACCGGGGCCGGCTGAACGATCCAGCGCTTGGTCTTGTCGGTGCCGGCACCCGGCATCGGCGGCGCACTCCTGTTTGCGACAGTGTTAAGCGCGCTCTCGTTAGCATCGCCCGGCCTCACAGGGAAACCAGCTATTTCATGGGCATTTTCCCCGCGACGCAGGCTGGAAACGCCGAAAACCGGGCGCAAAACGCGCATGGTACCTATGTATTTATCCGTGCTTTGCCGGTGCGCCGGGCGGGTGCTATAGCCACGCGCGCCGGAACATCCGCCTCCCTTTCCGCGCGACTTTCAACAGGTCGATCCGCTATGGCGAAGATTAAGGTGACGATCCTCGCCAGCCGGATTTCCGGATGGCGGTGACCGAGCCTAACGTCAATTCATTGAGCGCCCGAGGAGCAAGCATGCCAAATCTCGAAATCATGTGGACGAAGGTTGATGAAGCGCCGGCGCTTGCGACCTATTCCCTGCTGCCGATCGTCAAAGCCTTCGTGGGCGCGGCCGGCGTGTCCGTAACGCTGAAGGACATCTCGCTGGCCGGTCGCATCATTGCGGCTTTCCCCGAGAAGCTCACCCCGGCGCAACGAATCAACGACGACCTCACCTGGCTCGGCGACCTCACGTTGAAGCCCGAAGCCAACATCATGAAACTGCCGAATATCTCGGCATCGATCCCGCAGCTCAGGGCCGCGATCAAGGAACTGCAAGGCAAGGGCTACAATGTTCCGGACTATCCGGACAATCCGACGACCGACGCCGAGAGGGACATCAAGGCCCGCTACGGCAAGGTGTTCGGCAGCGTCG